>WBZO01001487.1_pt1 | contig 36520 bp, 31 predicted proteins | sample 5204261 | NCBI WGS metagenome assembly WBZO01 (sample SAMN12412400, study PRJNA552823) | activated sludge metagenome | isolation source: activated sludge from anammox sidestream of wastewater treatment plant... | place: USA: North Carolina | collected 2017-09
GAATTAAAAAAATATAAATTATTAAAGCCATTCGCTTGAAATATAGTTTGACTATAACCGAATTATTTATTACGTTTCAATTAAACAAAGGTGAATTATGAAAAAACTTACATTGATTTTCGTTTTATCGCTTTCAACTGGTTTTCTTACTAACGCACAGTCATATTTAAGACCTAACTCAATATTTCTTGGAGGAATGGCTGGAGTTGCAACCGTTAATTTATCCGGTAATGAAACCCAGAGTCCTGCATCATTTGCATTTGGCGGAAGTATTGGTATTCCAATTCTATTCATAAAAAATATGTATATGTATGCAAGAACATCTTACATCTCGCAATCAAATTTTCAATCGTGGTACAACTCATCCTATCTGAACTTCAGCAGCCAGCTTTCAGAAAAATTTGTGGAAGTAAATTCCTCATTCAGCCAATTAATTCTTAATGGTGGTTTGCTTTACAATTTCCTTGTCACTGATGACCTCGTGTTAGGTGTTAATGGCGGTTTAACTTTTATGGTAGTCAACCAGGAAGCAAGATTGAGAACCGGGAGAGTGATCTCAAGTGTTGAAAATGAAAATATCTGGGGTGCTTTTGGTGGACTCATCGCAGAAAAAAACTGGGATGACAGCAACTTTTCAACATTCGCGGAAGCTCAATATAACTTTGCTAAAAGCGATGCTGAATACAGATCAGGAAATATGAGCGCTATGAATTATACTTTTGGTGTGCGGTATTATCTTACTGATTGATCTGCACTTTTTTTTCCTATACAGCAAATTCAGCCCGTAATATCATTTTCAATAATCGCACATTCTTCTTCCTGCTTCTTAACATAATCAAAAAATAATTCGCTTTGATCCGGATAAATAATTTTAAGTCCATCAGAACTTTCTCAGATACAATAGAATCCTGGTTTCTTTACGATTTGAATTGTTACTGCACCTTTTCGGCAGGCAAGATACAGTAAGGTAAAATCTTTTTGAGGTCAGTGATTCAAATATTTGAATCGTAATTTGTGATGAAGACCTCGGTTCAATTAAATCCGGAAGAGGATATGATATAAAGCGAATAATTTCAGTTGAAGCAGAAAAGCCTTTTGCAACCAGAATATTCTATTCATTGCTCAGACTATTATAATCCATAATTCAGTTTCTGATAATCTTGGACCTTTGAGATACTATTCGTTCTAACTCCTGCGAATGCTTAATAATTTTTTTTGAATCATCACCGTCGAGTCCTGTCCTTTGACCATTAATTACATAATCGTACGCAATTACATCGCCATCGGGATCAACCATTAGTTCAACATTTTTAAATTGTTTATCCGGCATATAAGTTAATTCTCTGCCCACAAAGTAGAGCATTTTGCCATCTTTGAAATAATACCTGTTGAATGATTCTCCGGGTTCTCTGTAGTGGAAATCTTCATTGATAAAAATTAGTTTTGACCCATTAAAATAAGCTCTGAAGTTTGAATAGGCATCAGAAGAACCCCAGTTAAAATGTTCTTCAGCTTCGGGGTTGTAAAGTAATGAATCAATTTCATTTTTAATTTCAAGTATGCCTTGCTCAGTATATTCTTTTCTGCCGCAAGAAATGAGTAAGGATAAAAATAGCAGAGAGATGACCAAATTAAATTTCATAACACAAACATTTTAAAAATAAAAAGCCACGGTTAATCCGTGGCTCAAAGATAAAAATATAGTTTATTTTTTCCTCAATTCATCTCTGATTTCTGTAAGAAGAATTTCTTCTTTAGTTGGTGCTGGAGGTGCTGCTGGTTTTTCTTCTTCCTTTTTCTTCATCGAATTTATTGCTTTCACAACCATAAATATTGCGAATGCAATAATTATAAAATCAATAATTGTGTTGATGAAAACCCCGTACTTCAGCATGACAGGAGCTACACCTTCAGAACCCTGTTTTAAAGTGATTGAAAGACTTGAAAAATCAACACCGCCAAGCAATAACCCAATTGGCGGCATTATCACATCCGCAACAAATGATGAAACGATTTTCCCAAATGCCGCGCCGATAATGATACCAATTGCCATATCCAGTACATTTCCACGCATAGCGAATTGTTTAAATTCTTGTAACATTTTCATAGAGTACCTCCGATTTATTTTACTATTTTGAAAGAGATTTTATTATTGAAGCACTTAAAAATATATTAATGTCATGCAAAACAAAAGAATAGAATTTGTAAAAACAGAAAATTTTAGTTCGCACAAAAAATAAACCCGATGGTTGAAATCGGGTTTAATTATGATCGTCAACCAATCCTTAACAATTTTATTTTAATAAAACCAACTTTCTGGTTTGAGTAAATTCTTCGGTACGTAAAGTATAAAAATATACGCCGCTTGGGATATCGGTAGCGTCAAATTGAATTTCATAGTTACCAGCAGATTTTTCCTCGTTAATCAATGTCGTGATTTCATTTCCTAAAACATCATAAACTTTCAGTGTTACGAAAGTCTCGCCTTTGGAGGAATTTCGGGAGACCGGAATTGAATATCTGATTGTTGTACTCGGATTAAACGGGTTCGGATAATTCTGATATAAAATAAATAATGAAGGATTTATATTTTCATTTTCAACTGATGTTGTCGAAGCAGTGCTTCTAAAAACACCACCACCGACCGTTCCCGCATATAAATAACCATTCCAGCTTGATGATAAACTTCGAACATCTTTTGTTGTTAATCCATCAGGCAGTTCAAACCAGTTCATTCCATTATCAGAAGATTGAAATACACCATTTGGAGTTCCTGCAAAAACATTATCACCAAGTTCATAAGTATTTGATACAAGAGCATTGATATCATAATTAGTTAAACCGTTGTTTACTTCAGACCAGGTATTACCATTATCAGTCGAACGAAAAACGCCTCCACCTGAACCCATCTGACTCATCGTTCCGGCGTAAATATTATTATCGGAATCAATTACCAATGAAGCAATATCAGTCGAAGTTAAACCATTATTCAGAAGAACCCAATTCTCTCCGTTATCAGTTGAACGGAATACACCTGATCCGCAACCAGCAGTTCCCGCGAATAGAACATTTTCTGAATTTATTACCAACGACCAGATATTTGTACAAGTCAGTCCGTTATTAATTTGAGTCCAGCTATTTCCGTTATCTGTTGAGCGATAAACACCACCTCCGAAGTAAGTTCCAGCAAAAATTTCGTTGTTTGAATTAATTGCAATAGCGCGAACATCAGTCGTTATCATTCCTTGATTTATCTCAGTCCAGTTTTCACCATTATCAGTTGATCTGAAAACTCCTCCGGCACCATCTATAAAATCAGCTCCAACAAAAACCTGATCAGTTGAGTTGAATGCTATTGAAGTAAAATAAGCCGCTGTTAATCCATTATTTTTTTCTTCCCAGATATTTCCAAAATCTGAAGATCGAAACATTCCAGTTCCATAAGTACCGGCAAATAAATAATTAGTTGAATTGAATTTTACTGCTCTGACTTCAGTCGCAATTAAACCATTATTTATTTGTGTCCAGTTATTTCCACCATTAGTCGAGCGAAAAACACCATCACCGAGAAAAGTTCCGGCAAATAAATTATCGTTTGAATTTGCAGCTAATGAAACCACGTATTGACCGGTCAAGCCGTTATTGATCTGTATCCAGCTATCTCCATTATTAGTCGATTTATAAATTCCGTCGCCATAAGTACCGGCAAATATTTCGTCAGATGAGTTGATAGTCAGTGCATTGACAATGTTTGAAGAAGTAAGTCCATTGTTTATGTGAGTCCAGCTATTTCCATTATCAGTCGATCTGAAAATTCCTCCGCCACCTTCAGTTCCCAAAAAAATTTGATCTTGAGAATTTATAGCAAAACACCAACAATAAGGATTTGCAATTCCATTTGTAAGTTGAATCCAGTTCTCTCCGTTATCAGTGGAACGAAAAACAAAATCATAAGTTGCTGCAAAGATGTCATTGTTTGAATTTATTGCTAATCCGAGTACATACGTATTAGTCAAACCGTTTACCACCAGTGTCCAGTTCTCACCGTTATCGGTCGATCTAAAAACTCCACCGCCTTCAAATGTACCAGCGAAGATCTCATCGTTTGAATTAATTGCAAGCGAGATAACAAATGGATAAGACAAACCATTATTAACTTCTATCCAGTTTTCTCCATCATCAATTGATCTAAATATACCGCTGTTAGATGCTGCAAAAATATGATCGCTTGAATTGATTGCAATCGATGCAATGCTGTTAGTTGTCAATCCGTTATTGATCTGTTCCCAGCTGTCACCATCATCAGTAGATCTTAAAACTCCACCACCTCTTGAACCAGCAAATAGTATGTTATTTGAGTTAGCTGATATTGTCATGACGCTGCCGCCGGTTGGTCCATTTGTTTGTTCCCAGAAGTTCTGTGAAAAAGAAATGCTTGAGATTTGTAACACAAAAATTATTAATACAGTTCCAATATTTTTCATTGCTGACCTCTTTAAGTAAAACAAAAAGCTTGGTTAAAATTATATACTTGAGTAAAGTTTTTATCTGATCAATATCATTTTTTTTGATTCATAATATTTTCCGACAGCAATACTGTAAAAGTAAACACCGCTTGATATTTTCGAAGCATCAAAATTGATTTCATAGTTACCGGCGGGTTTCTCCTCATTGACCAGTGTAGCAATTTCATTTCCTAAAACATCATAAATTTTTAAGGTTACCATTTGAGATTGCTTCTCCGGCAATTGCCGGATCGCAATGAGAGCCGGGACGGTGAATTTTATTTTTGTGGAAGGATTAAAGGGATTTGGGTAATTCTGTTCCAGAATAAACTCGAGTGGAGTATCAACCTCAACTTTAACAATATGTGAGTATTCAAAAGTGCCGTCGAAATCTATTTGTTTCAATCTGTAAGAGTAATGACCGGTTTGAACATCGCTATCTGTGAAAGAGTAAGAATGCATTTCAGTTGTAGTCCCAAATCCCGGTACAAAGCCGATAACTTCCCATTGCAATTCATCTGATTTTGATCTTTCAATATTGAATCCGGAATTATTTAACTCAGTAGCAGTAGCCCAATTCAGTTCAACATAATCAGTACTTGCACCAGCAGTAAAACTTGTCAACTCAACAGGAATTTGAGTATCTGTAAAAACCCACACACCACCATTTGTGGATCCCGTAACACAAACCATCACTTTATTTTCAAATGTAATAATCTTGTTTGAACTGAAAGTTAAATTATGATTATTAAATGTTGCACCACCATCAATTGATTTGTAAACACCACCATTTCCAGAAATATAAATATCTTCCAGTAAATCGAGAGCAGCACCACGCATCGCACCGGGTTGAGTGCCGACAGCAGTCCACGTTAATCCACCATCCGTAGATTTATTGAATGAATATGGTGAAGATGTTGTAGCAATATAGATTGAATTACTTGACGTTTGTAAAATCTGCCAAATGTTTACAGAAATAGTGGACGCACCAAAAGTAAGTCCGCCATCTGTTGAAATAAAGAATCCATTTAACGAACTGGATGAAGAACCTGCATAAATTCTATCAGCATCGAATTTGTCAACCGCAAATGAAACAATAGTATTAGTTAGTGCACCGGTGTTATTAAATGTTGTTCCAAAATCGGTACTTCGCCAAATACCGCCATTTGTAACTCCAACAAAAATATATCCATTAATTCCGCACGCTACTGTATTAACATTACCGCCGCCGAATGTACTTGCCGGAATAACTGTAAAATTCTGTCCACCATCAGTTGATTTTAATAGACCGTTTGAAACATTCGCAATATAAATGTTGTTCAAAGAATCGCAGGCGATTTCTAAATAATTTGATACACCAGTCGAAAACATATTCGTCCATGTAATGCCACCATCAGTTGATTTGAAAATTCCACGGTTTGATCCTGTAGTCCCGGCATAGATGTTACCTGCATAATCTTTTGCAATTGACCACATTGAAAAACCATCAACATGCCGGACCCAGGTTTGTGAAAAATTTATTTGAGAAGCGAAGAGTGTTAAAAACAATGCTGGCACACTGCATCTCCGCATAAGAAAGTAAAGAATTTTACTCATGACTTTACCCAATCAATTATTTATGAAAAAATTTTAAGTAACTGAGATAATGCTATTATGAAACTTTAATCTTTATGCTTGATTCAATTTTTGTAAACACTAATCATTTACTTAATAACTTAGAAAATAATTTTTAAAGATACAAGAAGCAGTTATTCGATTTGAACTATTTATCAATTAATCTCCTGTGGTAATTAATTTGCCCAAGATGATAATTTAAATGTGCTGCGAGGTGAATCAGGAAACCAGCAGTTGTTGTTCCTTCACCAAAAATATTGCTTGGGTAAATATTATTTAGTGAAGACTCAGTTAAAGATTCTAATGTCTGCTTAACAACTTTACTCGTTAATTCAATTTCAGCCACCAGTTCACGAATGGGAACATTCTTTTGGCTGAATTCTGCATCACGGTTTCTAATGTATTCGGAATTACCGAGAACTGCACCGACAAAATGCTGAAGGTTTCCACAAAGGTGGAGGCAAAGGTTTCCCGCAGAGTTTTTTACCTGCCCGCCGTCCAGGTGGGTGTCTCCGGAAATTTTCCAGAGGTTCTTTTCATCTTTGAATGAGGAAATCTCTGTTTTTAATTTTTCAAGATCACGAAGGAAAAGTTGTGTGAGTGTTTCTGTCATGGTTGTATCTGTATGTTTTAGCGAGACAGGTTATCAACCTGTCTCCGCAAATTATTAATTGTCCTTTCAACCTCACAGGTTTAGCTTTATTAATTTCTTCCAAAGGCAAATCCGTGAAAAGTTAAAGGTATAATTTAATTTTAATTCACAATGCTGTGCTGAGTTTAGGAAATTGTAAGAACCGAATTTTCTTTATCTGCAATGAACTCCTCAATTATTTTCCTATTCTTCCTTACCAGCATTTCAATTTGATCTGTCGGACAATTTCCTGTCTTGATCCAAATAATTTTTGGTGGATGACCTTTTATTACAGCTTTTTCAATGAAGTCAGAATCCTTCGAAATTAAAATAAAAGAATTCAACTTTGCATAAAGCCACACTTCTTCATCAGATGCAGCCTCTAAGGAAACATCTTTTATGTGAATTATATCAGGGAAGATATCTTTAAGTTTTGAGCAAAGTTTAAAGGACAGATTTTGATCAAGCAAGATTTTCATTGAGAAAGATTAATTGATCTTCTTTCTCTATCTGCGGCAAAACTGAGGCAAGCGAAAATGTCTTCTTTTGTCAACTCCGGGAAGTCACTCAATATCTGGTCTATCGACATTCCAGAAGCTAGGTATTCTAAAACATCATAAACAGTAATTCTTAAATTTCGAATACATGGTTTTCCGCTTCTTTTTTGGGCATTCATTGTTATAATATTTCTGTATTCCATTTTTATATCTTTAATTTTATTCAAATTTAATTCAGAGAATCAAGATTATCAATATCATTTTGACTGTGAAAATAAAAAACGGGTCAAAGACCCGTTCTTGAAAAAGTTTCTTACTCTCCGCCTTTGGGGGAGTTGGAGGGGGCCTTATTTCAACCTCACCGGTCTCCGGCTTTCTTAACTTCTTCAGTACTTGCCAGATATGACAGTTCTCAAAGAACTGTCATTTCTAATTAAATACGTACCTTGCATCAGAAGAATTTAATAAGTGACATTAGATTTGCAGATAACCCGATTATTTGATAAGTTGACTTCAAAAAATATCGGGTTAAATCAAAAAAATGCTTATAAAACGTTTATTGTATAATGAAATAAAAGATCATCTCAGAGCAAAAGAAATCTCTATTATTATAGGTCCAAGACAGGTTGGTAAAACAACTTTAATGCTTGAATTATTAAATTCTCTAAAAGATACTGGAGAAAAGGCATTATTTCTAAATTTAGATTATGAAAATGATAAAAGATTTTTTGAAAATCAGGATTTACTTTTAAGCAAAATTAAGCTGGAAATTGGCAATGATGGATACGTTTTTATTGATGAGATACAAAGAAAGGAAAATGCCGGTATATTTATAAAGGGAATTTATGATCTACACCTGCCATACAAATTCATTTTATCCGGTTCGGGCAGCTTAGAACTAAAAGAAAAAATCCAGGAGTCTTTAGTTGGCAGAAAGAGATTGTTCGAGCTTCTGCCGGTAACTTTTAAGGAATTTGTAAATTATAAAACAGAGTACAGATATGAAGATAAGCTTGATGATTATTTTAATTTAGAAAATCAAGAAACAGAAATGCTGCTTAATGAGTACTTGAGTTTTGGGGGATATCCAAGAATTGTTACTGAAAATAATTTAGAAGAAAAGAAAAAAATAATTGACGAGATATATAGAAGTTATATTGAGAAAGACATTGTTAGTCTTTTAAATATTGACAGACCTGATGCTTTCAGCTTGTTAATTAAAATCTTAGCATCTCAAACGGGCAAGCTTTTGAACTACTCAAAATTAGCGACGGCAATTGGTATATCAACGATAACGCTTAAAAAATACTTGTGGTATGCTGAAAAAACTTATGTGATACAAACTATTGGTCCGTTTATAGGTAACTCTTTAAAAGAATTAACCAAATCCCGGACTGCTTATTTTTATGATTATGGATTGAGAAATTTTGCGAATAACTCTTTTATGCTGCTGCAAAATCAAAATGAACTCGGGTTTGTATTTCAGAACTTTATAAAAAATTTAATTAATGAGCATTTGCTCTGGAAAAACTGGACGATTAATTTCTGGCGAACAACAGATAAAGCCGAAGTTGATTTTGTAATTAATAAGGGCAGCGAAGTAATACCGATTGAAGTTAAATATTCAGCAATAAGAAATAACACAATTAAACGCGCACTCAGAAGTTTTATAGAGAGATATTCACCTAAGCAAGCTTTCGTTATCAATATGAATTATTCAGATCAAACTATAATAAACGAAACGAAAGTTATATTTATTCCGTTCTATAAATTATTGACTTCAACTGATTGATGAAAAATGACTGATAACAAAATATGACAGTTCTCTAAGAACTGTCATATCTGACTTAGACTTAATTTTCTACAAAAAAACTTTCCGAACCAAGCAGCTCTATTCTCTCCTGATGCAACTTACTAACTCACCTTACGCAAAAATATAAAAAAGAGTTAGATTTCAGTTGACAAAAATCAGAGGTAAAAGATGAAAAAAGAATTCTTAGAACTATACTCAGATTATTTAATGAGTTCGTTTTCATATACAACAGCTACCGGTCTTTCAGCAATGTCAGAAGGGAAGATTAGTCACGACAAAGTGACCAGGTTTTTGAGTTCAGAAGATTTTACACCATCGGGACTATGGGCTCTAATCAAATCAACAGTAAGAGAAATAGAAAGCCAAGAAAGCATAATAATAATAGACGACACAATAGAAGAAAAACCAAGTACAGATGAAAACGAAATTATCTGCTGGCATTATGATCACAGCCAAGGGATATCAGTAAAGGGAGTAAATATTATTTAGTGAAGACTCAGTTAAAGATTCTAATGTCTGCTTAACAACTTTACTCGTTAATTCAATTTCAGCCACCAGTTCACGAATGGGAACATTCTTTTGGCTGAATTCTGCATCACGGTTTCTAATATAACCTGAATTTCCAAGTATAGCTCCTATGAAATGTTGAAGATTTCCACAAAGATGTAAGCACAAATTCCCGGATGAGTTTTTTACCTGCCCGCCGTCCAGGTGGGTGTCTCCGGAAATTTTCCAGAGGTTCTTTTCATCTCTGAATGAAGAAATTTCTGTTTTTAATTTTTCAAGATCACGAAGGAAAAGATCCGATAATGTATTGATCATTTTTAATCCTGTATTTTTAATATCCATTCTGTTTCTTTCTCATCAAATATAATTTGATTCATTAAAAATTTATAATAACCATTTTCTTTTGGAACCGGTTTCATATCTATGCTGAATCCACTTACATAGTTTGCAATTAAATTATTTGTATAAATATTATAAATCGCAGCTTCACTGTCATTTACTTTGATTAAATATTTTTCGCCATTATAATTTTTATCAGGATAAAATTCATTAAAAAGTTTGCTGTGATAATTTTCTTGTTTATCATTTGCAGTAATCAGGATATTTCCTATAGTTTCTAAAAGATAAAACTCCTCATTTTCTTTAAGGGTTAAAGTTGAATTTTCGATCAGTGTTTTAAAATCTTCATTCTTGCCCTGATGGGATGGATTACCAAAATTTATTCCTATCTCACCATCGTTTGTAAAACTGCTTACGAAATTATTCCACTTTGTTTCTTCCGGAAGGTCAGCAGGATTTATTACAGATCCGGTGACATTTCCTGAGCTGTATTTCAAATAAAGTTTTAAATAACTATCAATTCCTAACTCTTGAATGAGGAATAGGTTATACAAACCGCTCAAAGGATAGCTCATCGAAACGTCGTAAGATTTATACTCATCTGCATTGAGAAGTTGATTCTTGTTCAGAAATTCCGATTGCTCAAGAAATTTTCCAAGATTTAATATAATACCCGGTTCATAACCTCCGCGCCCACCAAAAGCAACTGCGAATCCTTCCTGGAAAAATGGATGAGTATATAAGGGTAAACTCTTAAGTTTAAAATTTAATAAAATATGAAGTACTTCGTGATAATGACAGTTGTAAGTAGTAATCACATAATCATAAGCGAGATTGCCCATTCCTCTTGCTTTATAGCCAGTAAGCTTTTCAATTTCATTTTCATCTTTGCAGAGAATATAAATCAGCTTTTCTTTTTGAATGGTTTTCTTTTCTTCATCAGTGAATTTCAAAACAGAAAAAATATTTTTTACAAAATCTTCAAGCTGGTTAACGGAATACTGGTTGAATAATTCCGGTTCACTTACATAAAAAATGAAATGCTCAGACTCTATTTTCTTCCAACCTTTGCTGAAAAAATAGGGAGGTGAAATTAGAAAACCATTCTTGAAATAATATTTAGTTTTAAAGTTATCTGTTTTAAAATTTAAGATAGAAAATTCTCCGTCAATCTTCTCGATAGAAAGTGTGTACTTTAAGCTCTCTTCTTTGATTTCTTTGATAACCTGCTGAGGAATTTCATACGAGATAAGAAATTTAGTTTTTACCCCATCATAGGTAATGCTCAATCTTTTTGAAATTTCCAGTTCTTCTTGAAGAACAAAAGCTCCCAGAGAGTCGCTATCGGTTATCATAGATTCGATAAATGCAGATGCGCGTTCGATTGTGAGCGATTGGGAATTAGAAGTTATATTAAGATTTAATATCACAAACAGAATAAACGGATAATTTTTCATACGTCGTAAGTAATAAATAATTTATAGCTATATATTATATACAAGATATTCCTTAATTGATCAAAATGAAAAACATTTCAATAAATTGTTTCGCATTTATCAACTAATATCAGGGACATATTTTTACACCTCAATCATTTAAATCTTTGAACTTTTTAAGAATGATTACTGCTATATTTAAACTGATGATTATAGAAAATTCCTCAAATTTATAATCACTTATAAAAACTATTTTCATTAAACTTTATCTTACTGGCAAAATCCTGGTGAATAAAGAAATAAAATATTTTCTGACATCAATTCTCTTAAGCAGTTTCAGTAGTATTTCCTACCCAGGTATTTTAGTAAAACGATTAATTTTCAACCAGACGAAATCCGATTTATACAGCCTACTTTTAAAAATTATTTATCAACAAAATTATTGTGGGGTCAATTATGAAAACAGTCATTTGTTTGCTGTACCCGGTTTTACTTTTTGCACAAATTCCTTATCCTGATACACTTCTATTAACCGATAGTAGAACATATCCCTGTTTAGTTACAAGCATTGATGGTGCAAAGATTAATTTTCGTTATCTGAACAATAAGGATGAATCGATCGTATCAAAGGCAGTCGAAAAGCTTTCAATAGAAGAATTAGGAACTGTTTATACTTCAAACCAGGGTTTCATAAAAGATGTTGACCAGATTAATATATTTGTCAATTCCAGGCTGGAAAAAATAGCAGAGGAACAGTTAGTGCAGCAAGAACTTGCTAAGCTTTCTGCTATTTCAAGTTCCGAGCAAATCGGCACAGATTATAACAATCAGCCAGAAAATTATATTATCTATCAAAAACCTTTTAAGACAAAGAAGTGGTCATTTGGTGTGCTTTTAATTCCATATTACTCAGGGACAATATATTCTGTAATTCAATATTATAGCTATAATCCGCCTGATGTCTTAATCTCCAGCTACGCCAATAACGAAATAAATATTCAAGGTCAGCTAGCGTATGCACTAGTATCAGATGTAATGTTAACACTCGATGTCTCTTATTCCTCCACATACAGTGAATTGAGTTCAGAGTATCATAGACGAAACGAATTTGAAGATTTTGATTCAGGATTAAAAACAACAAATGGTTTATACTTATTTGACTTTAGCTTGGGCTTGAAATATTATTTTCTCGAATTCAACTCTAATAATGTAAATATATATGCGCTTGCTGGATTCGGGCGACAATTTGCTTTTGCAGATGTGAGCGAGGAGAATTTATATCCTGGTCCTGGACCAAGACCGATTATTGAAGATAATATGGCGGATTATCTGGAAGAAATGAATTCACCATGGCATCTGGATTTTGGATTTGGTGCAGAATATTTATTTAATGAATCGCTATCACTAAATTCTAATATTCGATTTATTTATACTAATGCTAGTTCAGAATATGATTACAGATATATAGATAATTATGAAACAATTACTCGCTCAATTGAATATTCAACTTCTGAATTTGTAACGCATATTGGCATTGGAATAAATTTTTATTTTTAATTTGATATTCATAAGGTGAATTAATTAAAGCAATTGGCATAAGGAATTAATATGAAACTAAAAATTTCATTTACTATGGTAATCCTGAACATATTAATGGTATTTGATGGAGAATCCGTTGGACAAGTTGTTGAAAGAAATGGAGTTCTGTACCGAGATTATCAATTCAGAAATGATTCATTATTCCTTGATCATGCACCAATGAGCAAAAATAATTTAATCACCACTGATGAAGGCAGTCTTCCATTCATTAAAAATGATTTCATTGTTAATTCATTTGATGGAGATTATGGAGCAGATCAGAACAGAGTTTGCGGTGCGATGGATGGAAGTGGAAACTATGCGTTTACTTGGATTGATTACAGAAACAGCCAGGAACAGATTTATGTACAGTTTTTCAATAGTGATGATCAAAGAATTGGGATTAATATTTTAGTAAATGAAGATCCTTTGAATGGCAATAACTCTCCGTTTATTTCTGTGAATAAAAATGGAAATTTTGTAATTGTATGGCTTCGAGATTTTCGTGTTGCTATGGCTCAAAGATATAATAAGTATGGACAAAAAGTCGGAAATAATATTTTAGTTACCAACACTTCCGGATGGAATACTTCAGAACCATCAGTAGCTGTAAGTAATGATGGATCCTTTATGGTAATGTGGAGTACTGAATTCTATAGTGGGAATAATCAAATTTATGCTATGCTATTTGATAGTTTAGGAAATTCTGTCGGACAGCAAATTAATGTTAACGACTACCAGCTAAGCTATTCAAGTATTGGTCGAGGCAAGACTATTGACGTTGACCAAACCGGGAAATATTGTCTGACGTGGAGTGCAGCTACGGCTCCCACCTCCTCCAAAATCTATCTTCAAATAATTAATAGCTTTGGACAAAAAATTGGAGGAAATGTCTTAGTCAGCAGTCCTAATGATAGTTCACGTAATTATTTTCCTGATATTGTCTCAACCGATGATGGTCATTTTCTAATTACCTGGGAAAAAGATTTTGACTATCCTCTAAGTGGTGGAGGTGTGGGTGGTAGAATTTTTCATTCAGATGGATACTTCATCACGGATGATTTCAGCATCTATAGACACCCGGGTACTTCATGGAATCCTGTTGATGTCTCATCAGATAAAGACAGCGTTTTTATTGTACTCTGGCTAGGTTACGATGGTAAATATCTCCAAAAAATAAAATCCAACGGGGAATATATTGGTGATACAGTTAAGGTCAGTTATAATTCATCGATTTCAGGTTATGGCTACTATAGCGGACTAACAGACATGTTTGATAATCACTTTTTTATTGCTCCGGAAATTTATGTACGGCATGATCAAAATATTTATTTACAAAAATTTAATTTTGAACTTCAACCCATTGGCGCATTTAATAAAATCCACGATGATATTGGTAGTTCAAGTCAAAAAAAATCGATTGTAAAATTTAACAAATTAGGTGGATCAATTGTTCTCTGGGAGGATCAAAGAAACGGACGTTTTGATTTATACGCTCAGGTCTATGATGCAGAATTTAAACCGATGGGTGGAAATATACAGATAAATGAAACTGATAAAGAGTATTGGCTTTTGCAAAATAAGACTGCTGAAAGTCTGTCAGATGGTACATTTGTCATCGCTTTCAGTGGTAACGAAAATTATTCTACTAGTAGTGCTTTTCTGCAGTTAGTAAGTAATTCAGGCGAAAAAATTGGAAATAATAAGTTAGTGAAACAGAGCAATAATTATTATGAGTACGATGTTTCTCTAAGTGTTGACTCAAACGATGAAATACTTGTGTGCTGGTATAACCAGAATGGTGCATCTATGAGAATATTTGATAAAAATCTTAATAATATCATTCCCGAAAAGACGTTACTTCACTCCTCAAATAACATTAGCTTTAACCCAATTACAGTTTCAGTAGATAGTTTATTTAATACTTTTATTTCATACGTTAATTATGATTATCAAAATTATTCCTCTGACAATAAAATCAGGGGAAAATTTTTCGACAAAAATGGGAATGGTTCTTCGGGATTTATCATCGACTCAGTGAATTCATATATCGCCGAATTCATTTGCAAAAATAAAGGAAACAATTTTGTAATCTTCTACAGGGATGGCACTAAGATTTATTTAAAAAGAATTTACGACAAGGATGATAATTACACATTTGAAAATAGTTTTAGTGATTATAGTTACAGTCCAACCCAGCTTAATATTGTTGAGTTTGATAATCAAAAAGTTTTTGTTACCTACAATTCCAATTTAGATGTAATCGGTTTTTATGCGAATGATAATAGAAGGGAAACGGAATCTTATCTGTTGCATCAGTATGAATTCATTGATCCATATTATGATAATTACAATGGATCTAATAGTTCAGATATTTTGAATGATAAAATTATTTTTTCTTACGAAAATCCAGGTAATGAAGGAACGGGTTATGATATCTGGGCAAATGTTAGAAAAAATGAAAATGTAAATTTTGAATCAGAACTATTTTATCCACCTGCTGATTATGATGTCCTTTATAATAACTTTCCAAATCCATTCAACTCAAAAACCAAAATTGCTTATGAGTTGTTGTCATATCACAATGTTAAGTTAATTATATATGATATATTAGGCAGGGAAGTAAAAATTTTGGTAAGTGAAAATCAGGAGAAAGGATTATATGAAGTTGAATTTGATGCTAGTTCTCTGGCATCAGGCATTTACTTTTACAAACTGGAAGCTTTCAATACCACAGTAAAGAAAATGATTTTGTTGAAATAAAAAACGGGTCAAAGACCCGTTCTTGAAAAAGTTTCTTACTCTTCCCCTTTGGGGGAGTTGGAGGGGGCCTTTATTTCAACCTCACCGGTCCTGCTTTCTTAACTTCTTCAGCAGTCCCGTCTGCAAAGAGCTTAAAGTTTTCTACAAATCTTGCAGCAAGTGCATCGTATTTTTTCCAGTACTCATCTTTGTTTCCCCAACTGTTGGATGGTTCGAGAACATCTTCAGGAACATCGGGACAGGAGAGAGGAACTTCAAATCCGAATAATTTATCTTTTCTATATTTAACATTATCAAGCTTGCCTTCGAGTGCTGCATTTAAAAGATTTCTCGTATGACGGATGCTGATTCGTTTTCCAACTCCGAATCTTCCACCAACCCATCCTGTATTTACCAGCCATACGTTTGATTTATGCTTCAACATTCTTTCTTTCAGCATCTGCGAATATTCATAAGGATGACGAACCATAAAAGGTCCACCGAAACACGCTGAGAAAGTTATCTGTGGCTCAATGCCAAGTCCGATTTCTGTTCCGGCAATCTTAGAAGTGTAACCGCTGATAAAATGATATTGAGCTTGTTCAGGATTCAGTCTTGCAATCGGAGGCATAACACCAGATGCATCACAAGTCAGGAAGATAACATTCTTTGGATGTTTGTGAACGTATCCTTCAGGAACCACATTTGGAATAAAATCTATTGGATACGAACAACGTGTATTCTCAGTTATCATATCATCGTCAAGATCAATGTGTCTGCTGACGGAATCAAATACAACATTTTCCAGTATTGTTCCGAATCGTCTGGTAGTTGCATAAATTTCCGGTTCAGCTTCTGCAGAAAGTCTGATTACTTTTGCATAACATCCGCCTTCAAAATTAAATACTCCGTTTGAACTCCAGCCGTGTTCATCATCTCCAATAAGAAGACGATTTGGATCAGCAGAAAGAGTTGTTTTACCAGTTCCGCTCAATCCAAAGAATAATGCAACATCTCCTTTCCCGTCAGAGCCGGGTCTAGTCGACTTTCCAACATTTGCAGAGCAATGCATCGGTAGAACATCTTCAAATGTTAAAAGGAAATTCAGAACGGTGAAAACAGATTTTTTTATTTCACCACCATAAAGTGAGTTAGCAATGATTGCGGTTCTTTCAGCAAAGTTCAGAAGTATTCCGGTTTGAGTTCTTGAGCCGTCAATTGAAGGATCAAGTTTAAAACCTGGTAATGCGATGACTGTGAAATCAGGAATAAAGTTTTTTAGTTCGTCCTTGTTAGCTATTGTTAGAAACATATTTCTTGCAAACAAACTGTGCCATGCTTTTTCTGTTATGATTCTAACTTTCAATCTATAATCAGGATCAGCACCGGCGTAAACATCCTGCACAAATAATTCTTCACCCTGAAGATATGCTCTTGCTCTTGCCATTACTGATGTGAATTTCTCCTGGCTGAAAGGACGGTTATAAACTCCCCACCAGATTTTATCTTTTGTCGATTGTTCTTCAACAACAAATTTATCTGAAGCAGCGCGGGCTGTATGTGGTTTTGTGTTTACTAATAATGGACCGTGTTTAGTTAGCTTTCCCTCATTTCGGAAAATTGCTTCTTCATATAATGCTTCATCAGGAAGATTCCAGAATACTCTGTCAAGATCTGTAAAACCCTGATTCTTCAATCTGAAATCAGAAGCAAGCTCCATCGCTTGTTTGGTTGCTGGTGTATCGAATTCTAAATATTTACTCATGACCAATCCCTCACTAATTTTCTATCACCGATGTAAAGTTCGTTAGGTGAATTAGGATCGAGTGCCCATTTCATTCTTTCAATTCCATCCTGGATATCTTTTATCGTTCCGCAATAACTCAATCTTAAATATCCTTCTAATCCAAATTCAGCACCTGGAACTGTTAGCACCTGAACTTTATCGATGAGAAAAGCTGAGAGTGCGTTTGAATTTTTATTATATGTACTGAAATCTGCAAAGCAATAAAACGTCCCATCGGGTTTCGTTACTTTTACTCCTTCAAATGAATTGAGAAGACCTATCATAACGTTTCTGTTATTTTCAAGTGTAACTCTGAGTGATTCAACAGAAGATTGAATTCCATTAAGTGCACCAACTGCAGCCTTTTGTAACAGAACAGATGGTCCTGATGTTTGATGTCCCTGAATATTGCTCATAGCTGCAATTACTTTTTTATTACCAACTGCCCAGCCAATTCTGAATCCAGTCATTGCATATTGTTTAGAAACTCCGTTGATGATGATTATCTTAGAATTTTCATCCTGTTTCTTTGCATACTTTAGTGCGTTGATTGGTTTCTTCCCATCAAAAATTAAACGATGATAAATATCATCCATTATTAGCCAGATGTCTTTCTTCTCACAGAACTGAACAATATCAGAAATAAATTCTTCCGAGTACATTGCTCCGGTTGGATTGTTCGGACTATTGATGATAACAGCTTTTGTGTATGAACCAACGCGATCTTCAATATCTTTTATTGCGGGATAAAATGTTCCGTCTTCAGCAGGTGCAGAAACCGGAATTGCACCAATCAATCTTGCCATATCAGGATAGCTTACCCAGTATGGAGCTGGAAAAACTACTTCTTCCTGTGGATTTAGTATTGCCTGGAGTGCAACCATTATTGCTTGCTTTGCACCACTTGAAGCAATGATATGTTGAGGAGTTACTTTTCTGTTATAAAACTCTTCTGTGTATCTGATGATTGCCTGTTTGAGTGCAGGTATTCCATCAGCAGGTGCATAACGAACTTCACCTGTATTTACGTGAGCGACAGTCGCCATAATAGCTTCCATCGGAACTCGGGTTTTTGGCTCTCCTCCACCGAGGTGAATTACCGGATCACCTTTCTCTTTTAAAATTGCGAACTTTTCGTTGAGTGCAAGGGTGGGAGAGGGCTTTATTGATTTAGCGATAAGACTTAAGCTCATAATTTCAGCCCTGTATTTTGATGATTAGTTAAATAATAAAAATTTACCATTGAAAATTATTTGTACTGCAAACCATAAACAAGTTGATAAACAGTGACACACTTAATTTTCAAGTCGATAACAAAATGTTCTATCCGTTTGGAAATGAATATCGATTGATTTTTTTGTTAATGAAAACTCACTGACAAATTTGACATTCAATAAGATTACAAGCTTGAAATTCCGTTATTAATTCCTGATTTAACCTGAAAAAGAGTAGAAATTACCATTAATTCGCTGGTATCATCTAAAATTCAAATTAAATTCGAATTTTGCAACGGCATGTTAGTTGAAAAATTCAAGCAATTAAAATCATCTTAACTAAAGTCTGGTAAATACTATGCAAAGTGATACGGCATTAAATATTATAACAAGTTTTGTATTCAGCGCACTTTTCCTTCTTGTTACAATAGTTTTTCTAAGCTGATAGTAATCTCAGCTATTAAACTGCAAAAGAGGCTGTCTTAATTGGGCAGCCTTTTTTGTTTCCAATATCAAATCACTACTTCATCTGGAATTTTTTCTTTAATGCTTCAACAACAATTGGTGGGACAAAATCACTCACATCACTTTTAAGGCTTGCAAGATTTCTGATAATTGTTGAATTGAGATAAGTAAATTTCTCATGCGGCATCAGGAAAACAGTTGCAATATCATTTGCGAGTTTTCTGTTCATTAATGCCATTTGAAATTCATACTCGAAATCACTTACCGCACGAAGTCCTCTTAATATCCCTGAAGCTCCGACTATCCTTGCATGATCAACAACTAATCCATCAAACGAATCAACTGATACATTCTGAAAATCTTTCAAACTTTCCTGAAGCATATTTACTCTTTCTTCAGTTGTGAACAATGGTGCTTTACCGGGGTTGACTGCTACAGTTACAACAACAGCATCAAAAAGTTCTATTGCTCTTTTAATCAGATCAATGTGACCATAAGTGACCGGATCAAACGTTCCTGGATAAATAACTTTACGCATATTGAATACCGCCAATAATTTTGTAAATGATTATTCAAATATTAATCAATAAGTTAAATTTAACAAAAAACGGTTTTGCTTTTGCTGATATTGATAAGATATTTGCATACAGAATTCATTAGCTGTTGTCTGAATCCAAAAAACATAATAGAAAGGGAATGAAGTATGCGCTGGAAAGGCAGAAGGGAAAGCAGTAATGTCGAAGATCGCCGTGGTGGTTATTCTAAAGGTATGGTCGGTGGAGGAATAGGGAGTGTAGTAGTTATTCTTTTAATATATTTCCTCGGTGGAGATCCTTCACAGATAATGAACACTTCACAGCTTGATGATCACACTACAACTTCTTCTTACCAGGGAACTGCCGAAGAAAATGAATTAGCTCAATTCGTTTCTGTTGTTCTTGCTGAAACCGAAGACGTCTGGACACAATTATTCCTCGAAGATGGATTGACGTACAAATATCCAAAGCTTGTACTTTATACCGGAAGCGTTCAATCTGCGTGTGGGTTTTCAAGCGCAGCTACAGGACCTTTTTATTGTCCGGGCGATTATAAATTATATATCGATTTGAGTTTTTATGATGAACTAAAAACCAAATTTAAAGCTCCTGGAGATTTTGCGATGGCGTATGTTGTTGCTCATGAAGTTGGTCATCATGTTCAAACTTTGCTGGGGATAAATGAGAAAGTGAATTCTTTGCGGTCGAGACTGAGCGAAAAAGAATTCAATAAATATTTGGTTCGTCTCGAACTGCAAGCTGATTACCTTGCTGGTGTCTGGGCTCATTATGCAAACAGAGCAAATTTACTTGAAGAGGGGGATATTGATGAAGCGTTAAACGCTGCAAGTGCAGTTGGCGATGATCGTATTCAGAAAAGTATGCAAGGTTATGTTGTACCTGAAAGTTTTACTCATGGTACTTCCGAGCAAAGAAAGAGATGGTTTTACAAAGGATTCAATGCGGGCAACCTGGAAGATGGCGACACATTTAGTGCTGAAAATCTGTAATTAAATTAAATTTTCAATTCAACTATAATTTGATATTTACCTGTAAATGAAACTTTTTCTGAAAATATTTCCACTGATTTTTCTTATGATGGTCAGTTCTTCTGTTTGTCAATCAGAAACAAGCAGCAAAACAGATATCAGGCAATTTGTAATACTAAAAGCAGATGATCTTGTGCACGATAAAGTAAATGTTATCTCGAAAAACTGGTACAAATTTCTTGATTATGTAGTCTCTGAAAAAATAAAATCAAGTGTTGGTCTGGTCGTAAATTCTTTGGAAACGGATGATGAAAGATATCCCGGACTTTTGAAGTATCTGAATAGAACAGGTTATGTAGAGCTATGGATTCATGGTTATGATCATCGGCTCGGAGTCAAACATCCGAATGGAGATTTATATGATGAATTCCGCAATTCATCGCTTGAATTTCAGAAAGAACAAATTAAAAAAGCACTTGATCTTTCGAAGCAAAAACTTGATTTCACTATGCAAACTTTTGGAGCTCCGGGAAATGCTATTGATGAAAACACTTCCATAGCTCTTGATGCATTTGATGAGATAAAAGTCTGGTTTTTCGGTCGGGATGACTCAGATAAACTTGTTCTGCATAGAAGTGAAGAGATGGAATTTCCAGTTGGAAATCCGGACTTTAATTCATTTCTAAAAAATCATTCAGTCAGCAGCAACTATATTGTATTTCAAATTCATCCAAATATGTGGGATGAAAACCAATTCAATGAATTCAAAAAAATAATCGACTTTCTTAAGGAAGAAAAATGTACTTTTATTTTACCTCGGGAATTCTACAGTTCAAACCTCAGTAAACAAATAGAATAGTAAGCTTAATTCTCACTCGCTGCAATTCCGGTAGCAAAACTGCCAACATCTATAATTTTTACAATCTCATTTGCAGATACATCATAAACACAAACTAATGATGCTCTGATTTTACCAGGTATTTGATAATGAGGTTCAAATTATGATGCAGGTCAATATTACAATGAGATTCGGCTTCCAAACAATATGATACAAATATCTCAACAATTTCTTTTGGTGGAAATCCATTATTCGTCTCATCAACCAGATGAATTATAATTTCTTCATCACAAGCACAGAAATCACAAGTACCTTTTAAGGTAATTAATATAAGCCGAAATATTTCTTAATCTATTATTTTTTATTTCAATAAAGTCATTTTGATCGTTTGATTAAATCCATTTGCTGTCAGTTTAGCAACATAAATTCCTGACGGCAGATTTTTTGCGTCAAACGAAATGTTGTATTCGCCTTCAACAAGTACTTCATTTACAAGTTCACTGACTTTTTCTCCAATCAGATTATATATAGAAAGAGTAGTATAACCTGCATTAGGAATATTAAATTTTATATTTGTCGTAGGATTAAATGGATTAGGATAATTTTGACTTAATGAAAAAGTTTTTACGTCAGTTACCTCCACTTCAACAACATCCGAGTAATGAAAACTTCCATCATAATCAATTTGCTTTATTCTGTATTCATACTTCCCATTTACTAAATTCCTGTCAGTGAATGAGTAATTTTGTAATTCAGTTGTTGATCCGGCACCCCTAACAAACCCGATGGAATAAAAATCACTATCAATCTTTTTTTGAATTTCAAATCCCTGATTATTAGTCTCAGTTGCAGTTGACCATTTTAATATAACTGAATTTTCAAAAGCAGTTGCGGTGAAAGATGATAATTCAACGGGAACCATTCCGTCAAAATGTAAGACATACAATCCTGTACTAATATCTGAAATAATTGTATTACCAGATGGCAGGAAAGGATATACTCCCCAGGCTCCATCATAATTACCACTGTTATTTTGTGGATAGGTATCGTATTGCCCGGCTATTTGCGGGCTTAATGGATTCGAGATATCTAAAACCAAATATCCTGAAGTGTAATAAGATATATGCGCATAATTTCCGATTATGTAAAGATTATGAATAACTGAACTATTATTCAAACCCCACGAAGAAATTTTTAAGTCCCAGGTATTTCGATCCTGAAGATCCCAAACTGTCATATCTCTGACATTAAATTCTTCAGTTGCGAAAAAATATCTTTTATCCTCTGTCATCCATCCGCTATGAGCATAAATTCCTGGTAATGACTGACTTGCACTAATGAATTGTGGATTAGATTTATCTGTTACATCTATCAGGTGATATTCTTGTGAGCTTCCACAACTAGCAACAACCGTATCATTCCAGATGTAAATATCATGAATGTAACCGCTTCCGGTATAGTATGCTGTTTGAACCGGGATGACCGGATTTAATAAATCAAGTATGCGCAAACCACCCACTCCATCTCCTCCGACAGTGTAACAATAACCATCATCAATTAAAAGATCATGGCAATCATTGAAATATGTATTTAAAGTATTTACAAGTGTTGCTGTAGTTGGTAATTGAGAAAGGTCAATTATCTGTAATCCATTACCGGTAGCATCGGTTGCAACGTAGGCATAATGACTCCAAACTTTTAATTCTCTCCACGCAGATTGTGGTGCAGGAATAAAAGCGCACTCAACCGGATTCGTCGGATCAGCAAGACTGATAATAGATGTTCCATTACCGGTTCCAAGAAGAGCATATTCATTTCCCAGAGGATCAACATAACCCCAGATATTACTATAACCGAATGAACTATATTCATTCAGGTTACTAAGAAATGTAACGTTAGTCTGAGATAAAATTGCTGTTGAAAGTAATGCAAGAAGAAGAACAACTTTTTTCATGATACTCCTTTTATTTGGTTAAAATCATTTTTATTGTATGATGATTATTATTTGAGACTAATTTCGCGATATAAACTCCTGAAGCTAATCCGCTTCCATCAAATTCAGATTCATATTCACCAGCCGTTTTTATTTCATTTACAAGTTGAGCAATTTTTTCGCCAAGCAAATTATAAACTGAAAGATTTACAAAACCATTGTCAGGAATTGAGTATTTTATTCTGGTTGATGGATTAAATGGATTAGGAAAAGTTGCAATTGAATAATTGTCAACTGGCGTTAATTCCCATTCAGCAACACTTGTTATCATAGAATTAAGGTAAAAATATAATCCGCCTTTTACATTTCCAAGGAATAAATCTGAGTCAGTATCATTATCAATATCAAAGAAACAGGGGAACGTATTTCCACCAAAGTTATCATGGATGAATTGATTTGTTATCAGACTCCAAATGGGCGAAATATTATTTCCATCATTTCTGAAATAAAACATTTCCCCATTTCTGCTGCCAGAAAATAAATCTAATACATCATCTTCATTATAATCAATAAAAAATGGCGTACTGTTATCACCAATATCTAACGTGCCGAAGTAAGCAGGGTTAGAAGTGAATTCGTATGACGCGGGATTGCCGGTGTTTTCATAAAAACTTAATTTACCATTGAAACCTCCTATCGCCAGATCGAGATCAGAATCACCATCAACATCCATCAAAAATGGTGACGAACTTGAACCAACATCAATGCTGTCATTGTTATTATTTCTTAACAAAATACTATTTTGAAAATTTGCAGATACAGGTGTTCCATTGTTGAGATAAAAGTCAATTGTTCCGTTTAGTTTTCCTGCCAGCAAATCATAATCACCATCATTATCCAGATCACCGAATGCCGGAGTTACAACGAGATCACTCATTATATTAAAGTACTGAGAGTCAGAATAATAAAATGATGGGTTGGAAACAGTTCCTGTATTTTCAAGAAAGTGAATTGAACCATTCGGGTTATTGAAAGAACCTATGAATAAATCAAGATCACCATCATTATCTATATCTACAAAAACCGGCGAACTGTTATTACCGACATCAAGCGTTTTTAGAAAATCATTTGTTCTTAATATGTGATTTGCTGATTGAGCATTACCGGTATTTTCATAAAACATTAATGATTGAGGAACAGTTGGATCATAAAGTACAGAAACAAACAAGTCGTAATCACCATCGCTATCAATATCTGTAAAACGCGGCATATTGAATCCGCTTGTATTTACGCTGTCAGAGTTAATTGGATAAACATCTGAAATTTTTTGCATATCAGGAGAGATGGAATTTCCCTGATTCTCAATAAAATAAAGACTGTTGCTAAAAAAATCTCCCCAGAAAAGATCCAGATCGTCATCATCATTGATATCAATAAAGTCCAATGAACTTGCACCGTGAAGTGAGTTCTCTGCCAGAGTACCAACAATATATAAGTTTTGCCACTCGTTGGTAATAAATTTAAAATTGAAATTTGTTTGCGTTCCAATGTTCTCATAGAATTTAACTGTCCCTGCTGAATTTCCACTGAAGAAATCTAAATCATCATCATTATCAATATCTGCGAATAAAGCATTGCTTCCGAATTCACTATAGATAGGTTGTCCGGTATCATCCCAGACAGTGTCTTGAACCAGAATAAAAGAAGGTGAGTTTATGCTCCCATTATTCTGGTAATATGATATCTGATCGTTATTACCGGTAAAGTAATCAAAGTCATTGTCATTATCTATGTCAACAAAGTAAAACCAATTTGAAAAAAATAAATTATTTGGTTTGTTAATCAGGTATTTATATTCAGGATTGAATTTGTTACCAATATTTTCAAATAAACCGAAAGTTTTATCGCTGTCAAGGAAAAAAATATCCAGGTCTTCATCATTATCAATATCTACAAATTGATACTCCAGATTGTTATGTCCGCCGCTGAAATTATTTTTAATCAATCCGGATCCATCGCTTACAGGAATAAGATTTAGTTCCCGATGAAACGGTTGTGAACAGATGTCAGCTGCAGCGAAAAATAAAAGGGATGTAAGAGTTAATGCAAGGATTTTATTTCGTAGAGGCACGCATCACCTATGATTTTAAAAGGATCAATTCTAAAATTCTCAATATCTTTTTGTTTTGTCTGAATTGATCTTTCTATGATCATAAAACATTCGCTGTGAAGGTATCCATTATTCAATATATTTTCAACGACATTATAAATATCATCTTTGAAAAAAGGAGGATCTGCTAAAATTAAATTGTAGTTGTTTTTAATTTTCATTGATGAAAACTGAATTGCAGTCATTTTGAAAATTCTGCATTGATCTTTGACTTTCAGAAGATTAATATTTTCTTCGATCGTTTTGTAAATCACTGAATTCTTTTCCACAAAATGAATTTCCTCTGCACCTCTGCTTAGGCATTCAAAACCAAGCGCTCCTGAACCCGAATACAAATCCAGAACTCGTATCCCTTCGAATGAGATTCGGTTATTCAGGATATTAAAAATAGTTTCCCGAACTCGTTCAGTTGTCGGTCTGACTAAATCTGATTTGGGAACATTGATAAATCTTCCCTTAAGTTCACCGGCTGTAATTCTTAATCTCACTAAGTTTTCAATCAATTGTAACGGGATGCTACACCAACTGCAGGTGTAAAGGAACTGTAGTAATCCAATGGAATTTCAAAACTATGAGCATCATCTTTAAATTTAATAATATTGAATGGGTCAAAGTTTTCAAATTTTATATTTAGTTCCTGTTCTAATTGTGCGATTGCATCAATGCCGATATCTTCACCGCAAATAGCTCCGCTCAATTGTGACTGGTTGAAGATTTTTTCGAATCGTTCCTGTCGTAATTCGTTAACAATTGTGCTGATTAAGTTCTTGTCACTCTTATTAAAAACTTTTATGTATGCGGGCTTTGATGAAATATTGATGAACAAAGTAATGGAGTTTTTAGAATTGTAAAGATTAATGCCGATAAAATTATTTGTTTCATTTCTGGAGGAGTTTATGAAACTATTCGCACTGATTGATGCATTATCAACTAATTTTGGCTGAAGATTATTTATTGAACAGAATTTTTTTAGCAGCATTAAATATTTTTTCGGTAACGCAACGACGAGTGCGTTGTTTCTGCCTTGCAGGAATTTGCTTTCAAGGTCATAAAATTTTAGCGCAAGTTCTTCAACAGGTACAAATGGAAAAAGTTGAGATATTTCCCAACTGAATTCATCACGTATTTCTTTTTGATTAAGGTTGGAGTCATAGGGAAGCTGAATTGTAAGAAATAATTCCGGAGGAAGTGTAAACGATGCAAAAGAGCAGTTGAATCCATTTCTTATTTTAATTTCTTCAAAAGCATTTTGAATCTGGGGGAAAATAATTTCTTCAGCCGGGTCATCGAAATTAATAGCAGGACTTAAAAAAGTCTGACCAACATTATTGACAGAGAAATGATTCGACTCAATTTCCAGTTCAATAATTTGTAACCTTGAAGCAGTTATATTAATCCCGCCAAATTTTTGCAATGCGTTCACGGCTTTTTATTTATGCTGTAAAAGTAATTGTTAATCATTCGCATTATAGTTAAAGATATACATACTTCTTAATCTTACTGAACTTTACTTCACCAATTCCCTTGACATCCATCAACTCTTCCAATCGTTTGAATTTACCTCTTTGATTTCTAAGCTCAAGTATTTTCTCAGCAGTCTTTTCTCCAACTCCCGGTAATTTAGTCAGATCATTTAATCCCGCAGTATTGAGATTTATGCTTTTCTCAGTAAGTGAAGCGATATCTTTTTTTGCATATTCAACAGTATCTGATAATTCCAGAACTCTCTTTTTAATTTCAATATTGTTGATCAGAGTTGTGTCTTCAATATCAAATTCAGGATTCAAATTGGAATAGTAGTAGAAGAGACTATCTTCTTTTGAGTAATCAATGTATTTATTATCGTTGCTGCTTTTTTTAAAAAATTCAACGTAAACAATACCAGACAGAAGCAAACCCGAAAGAAAAAGAATTACCAGAATTTCTGTTTGAGTAAAACCTATTTTTTTAGAAATTTTTTCAAACATTAATTAAAGAAAAAATAATATTTAGAAAACCAACAACTTAATTAAGTCCAACTTTTCTGGTTCCGTATTTTATCAATTACAATCCGAACTTGCTGAAGAAGTTTTTTTTCTCATCTTCTGAAGAAGATTTTACATTTGGCATTTCAGAAAGCTGTTTCAGTAATTCTTTCTCTTTTGAATTAAGTTTTTGTGGAATTGCCACATTAATTCTGACAATCTGATCACCGCTGCCCGAATAATTAAGATGTCTGATTCCTTTCCCTCTCATCTTCAACAATTTGCCGGGCTGTGTGCCTTGTTCAATCTTCAGCATTGATTTTCCTGTGAGAGTCGGTACCTCAATTTCTGCACCGAGCGCAGCTTGTGGAAAGGAAACAAATAAATTGTAAACAATGTCATCTTTTTCACGAATAAAATGTTCGTGAGGTAATTCCTGAAATACTACAATAATATCTCCGGGCTGACCTCCGCGTTTACCTGCATTACCTTCTCCACGCATTGTCATGTAATTTCCATCTTCAACTCCGGAGGGAACATCTATCTTCAATGTTGTTTCCTCATTCACTCTTCCATCGCCTGAACAGGTTTTACACGGTGAATCTACTACTTGTCCTTCACCGCTGCAATTATTACAAGTTGTAATGTTTACAAACTGTCCGAATACTGATCTCGACACACTTTTAATTTCACCGGTTCCGTTGCACACCGGACAAGTTTTCAGAGATGTTCCGGCTTGGGCTCCTGTTCCATTACAATCATTACATCTCACCTGTTTTTTTATCTTGATTTTTTTTGTTATTCCGGTTGCAATTTCTTCAAGTGTCAATTTTAAATTAACACGCAGATCTGAACCCTGTGTACCAGTGCCTCGTCTTCTTGTTCTGCCTCTTTGATTTCCTCCGAAAAATTCATCGAAGATTGATGAACCACCGAATATATCTGAGAAGTGTGAAAAAATATCATTAACAGATGAAAACCCTTCAGCGCCAAATCCACTTCCTCTGACACCTTCATGACCAAATCGGTCGTAATTATTTTTCTTATCATCGTGACTTAATATTTCATACGCTTCAGCAGCCTCTTTAAATTTATCTTCAGCCGATTTATCACCCGGGTTGCGATCCGGATGATACTGCATTGCAAGTTTGCGGTAAGCTTTTTTTATTTCATCCTTCGAGGCATTTCTGCTTACTCCGAGGACATCGTAATAATCTCTTTTAGCCATTAAAATTAGTTCTCATTCTCTAAAGATGAATCAGCAGAATTTTCATCTGTTGCCGGGCTGTCAGAAGATTCTTCACTCACTATTACTTTTGCGTGTCGTATTACTTTATCGCGGTACAAATAGCCTGATTCTATTTCTTCAAGCACAGTGTGTGCAGGAACGGAATCATCTTTCCTCTGCAATAAAGCATCATGATAATCAACATTGAAGGGCTCTCCCTTAGATTTGATTTTTTTTACGCCTTGTTCATGAAGTAATTTCAATAGCTTTTCATATACTAATTTAATTCCATCTTTAACTGATTTATTGTTGTCAATATCATCAATGTGTTCCATTGATCTTTCAAAGTCATCAACAATAGGAAGAATTTTTACGATGAAAGATTCAGCCGCATAATTAATTAAGTTGAACTGATCATTTTCAGTTCGTCTTTTATAATTTTCAAACTCAGCAGCTTTCCTTAAATATTTGTCATTCCATTCTTTTACCTGAGTTTCGAGCTCTGCAATTTTTGCTTCTGCGCTTTGAAGCTGCTTCTGTTCATCTTTAGCATCATTGGTTGAATTTTCTGATTTGTTGTCAACTTGTTCAATATTTTGTTCTTCCTGGTGGTTGTCTTTTTTATTTTTAATCATAATTCATCTATTCCTGTTTTTATTAACGTGATTTTAAATGTTCGGATAATACTTTTGCGAGATAATCCACAATTGCAACAATCCTGGAATATTCCATACGCTTCGGTCCGATTATTCCAAGCGTCCCGCTGTTTTCACCAAATTTATATTCCTTACTTACGAAACTATATTCCTGCAGTTTTTTTTCTAAATGTTCACTGCCGATTGAAATGTAAACTTCCTCTTTTTTAGATTCGGATGATTTATCCATTATATGAACAATTACATCTTTGTCTTCAATGAGTTCTATTATGCTCTGGAAATTTTCAGGGCTTTCAAATTCGGGCTGCTGGATAATATTTTTTGCACCGGTTACAATTAAACGTTCTGATCTGACTTCATCTTTAAAAAGTTTATCAACTGAATCAACAAAAAGCCGGATTATCGGTTTCTGGTCGTCAGTAACATCAGTGAATCGCTCTTCAAAAGTATTTCTTATTTCAGCAAGATTTAGCCCGGCTAATTTTTCATTGAGAAGAATCTGAACAGAATCTATCTGTGATTCTTTCATCTCAGTATCAAGTTCCATCGTAATAGTTTTTACGAGCCCGGATTTAATACTGATCACAACCAGAATTCTTGTTGAAGTAAGAGAAATTATTTGAATCTTCTCGAGAATACCCGATTCAAGGTTTGGATATGATACACAAGCTATTTGTCTGGTTATAGAACTGAGTAATTTTGAAGTAACTTTGACTAATTCATCAGTTTCATCAACAATCTGGTTCAAACTGTTTTCTATCAGGCTTTTTTCTTTTGTGTTAACCTTTTCTACATCCATCAATGAATCTACATAATAACGATAACCTTTATCCGTTGGAATTCTTCCAGCCGATGTGTGCGGATGATTAATATAACCTGAATCTTCAAGATCAGCCATTACATTTCTTACAGTTGCCGGTGAGAAACCGATATCATACTTTTTTGTAATATTACGAGAACCAACCGGTGTTGCAGTAAGTATAAACTGTTGAACGATTGATCTTAGTATAGATTTCTCTCTCTGATTTAATTCTTCTGTTTCCATTTTAGTTTTTCTTGCACGAAATCAAGGCGCAAATATATCAAAATTAAGCATTATTTGGCAGGCATTGGATGATCATGTACTCATAAAGTCTCAATTTAAATTTCTATTCATTAATTTATTATTCAGCTTTACTGACCTGGTTTTTTGAATAATTTGGCATATCTGCTTAATTTTCAAAAAGAAATTTTTATTATGTTTATTTTGAGTGAAGGGAACTGGTTTTGGCTAAGAAATATGAAGAAGCTGGTGTAAGTATAAAAACTGGTAATGATACAGTTGATAAGATAAAAGAATACGCAAAAACAACTTTTAGCAGATCTGTTCTAACGGACATTGGTCTGTTTGGTGCATTTTTCCAACCTGATTTTTCAAAATATAAAGAGCCTGTCCTGGTTTCCAGCGTTGATGGAGTTGGAACGAAGCTGAAAATTGCTATTGAGTTAAACAAACATGATACTATTGGTCAGGATTTGGTGAATCATTGTGTTAATGATATTGCAGTTTGTGGAGCCGAACCACTTTTCTTTCTGGATTATTTAGCTTTTGGAAAATTGGATTCAAATATTGGAGCGGAAATAGTAAAAGGATTTTCGATCGCCTGCAAAGAAAATAATTGTTCTCTTATCGGTGGTGAAACTGCTGAAATGCCCGCAGTTTATAAAACGAGCGATTATGATATTTCAGGAACTATTGTTGGCGTCGTAGAAAAATCAGAAATAATTAAAGGTGATAAAATTTCTTCAGGTGATGTACTGATTGGAGTTCCTTCAACCGGACTTCATACAAACGGGTATTCTCTCGCAAGAAAAGTATTACTCGAAAAATACAAGCTCACTGAAAAAATTCCATCACTAAAGAAGACTTTAGGTGAAGAACTTCTCACTATTCATCGTTCATATTTAAAGCTTATCAACGCAATCAAAAGTAAAATTGATGTTAAAGGTCTTTCACACATTACCGGCGGGGGATTGATAGGTAATACAAAGAGAATTCTTCCGCAAGGATTAAAACTAAACGTTGATTGGGACAATTGGGAAATACCGCAAATATTCAAACTGATACAATCTTCCGGCGAAATTTCTGATGAAGAAATGCACGAAGTATTCAATATGGGAATCGGACTTGTAATAATTATTCATAAGAAAAAAGTTGGTGCTGCACTAAAACTTGCTAATGAAATCAACGAGCAGTTTATAGTGATTGGCGAAGTAGATAAAATCTGATTTAGCTTTTATGTTTATAGATTCTCACGCACATCTTTTCTATCCAAACTATGATGGAGAACTCGATGAAGTAATTGACCGGGCAAAAAAAACCGGTGTCAAATATATTCTCGTACCAGCAACCGATCTTAAAACCGCAGAACAGGTAATTGATCTGACTGAAAAATATGAAATGATTTACGGTGCAGTTGGTGTTCATCCTCACGATACAAAAGACTGGAATCCTTCTTTAATTTCTCCGATTGAAAAGTTAGCAAAGAATAAAAAAATTGTTGCCATTGGCGAAATCGGTCTTGATTACAATTACGATTTTTCTCCAAAAGAAAAACAAATTGAAGCCTTCAAATCTCAGATAGATCTGGCTTTGAAACTTGATTTGCCCATCATCGTTCATAATCGTGATTCGGATGAAGATATGATGGAAATAATCAGAAGTTATTGCGGTTCAGGTTTACGAGGTCAATTTCATTGTTTTAACGGATCGCTTGAAGATGCAATGGAATTAGCAGGGATGAATTTTATGATTTCATTTACGGGGAATATTACTTTTAAAAATGCTGATGGTTTAAGAAATATTTTAAAACATATTCCATTAGAAAATTTACTGCTTGAAACTGATTCACCTTTTATGACTCCGGTTCCGAATCGCGGAAAAAGAAATGAACCGGCAAATATAAAATTCATTGCTGAAATAGTAGCCGAACTTCATAATTTGAGAATCGCAGATGTTGCAAACATTACATCATTCAATGCATTCAGAATCTATGGAATTGGTGCTAAACCTGAGACATCTTTTACTTACAAACTTGATAATTCATTGTATATTAACGTTACGAATCGCTGCAATGCTAATTGTGTCTTTTGTAAGAGAAATGAAAATCCAGTAATCAGCGGTTACAATCTTGGTATGGAAAGAAGCGAAGAACCGTCCGCTGAAGTTTATATAAAGGAGATTGATGATCCCCAAAAGTATAAAGAGATTGTTTTCTGCGGTTATGGTGAACCAACTATTAGATGGGATATTTTAAAATCTATTGCCAGTTATGTTAAATCAAATGGCGGAAGAACACGACTGAATACTAATGGTCATGGAAATGTAATAAACAAAAGGGATATTACATCCGAGATGAAAGATCTTATTGATGTTGTTTCAATCAGCCTGAATTCTTTTGATCCGGAACAATATTCAAAATTAGTTGGACTCGGGAAAAATTATTTTAATGAAATGATCGACTTCGCAAAAAAATCAAAAAATTTTGTTGAAAAAGTTGTTCTGACAATCGTTTCTGTTGATGAGGTTGATATTGAACGTGCCAGAAAAATTGCAGTAGATGAAGTTGGTGCAGATTTCAGAGTAAGAGAATATTTTTAATTGGAAAATGGCTGATGGAATATGAAAAATGTGGAAGGTTATAATTTTAGCTTTAAAAAATATCTGAAGAGCAGTTTTATAAAAGTTATTTTATTTTCCATATTCTTTCTTTTCAACAATAATATTTTCTCTCAATCCGAAACCCGCAATCAGAAATCCGCAAGCAGTAACCTCTCATTAGAGATTGAAACAATAGTCAATGATCCTTTCTTTGATAAAACAATTATTGCAATTGATATTTTTGATTTAACAGACAGCACGTCACTCTATCAAAAAAATAATCAACTGCTGCTTCGTCCCGCATCAAATATGAAATTGCTCACTTCAGCATCTGCGCTTTTAAACCTTGGCGAACATTATACTTTCAAAACTGATTTGTATCATACGGGAGTAATAGAGGATACAATAATGTATGGAGATTTATTTATTGTTGGCGGCTTTGATCCGATGTTGATGACTACAGATATAGATTCAATGATTTCGATTATTAAATCACTTGGAATCAAAAAAATATCTGGTGGTGTCTATGCCGATATATCAAAGAAAGATTCAATTTACTGGGGCAGAGGTTGGATGTGGGATGATAATCCTGATCCGGGCGCTCCTTATCTGAGTTCATTAAATGTAAACGGAAATGCAATCGAAGTTTTTGCAAATACTGCAGAGATAGATTCACCTTTAATCATTAAAATAAATCCGGAAACAAAATTTGTTAAAGTTGCTAACAACTCCATTACGGTTGACTCCGATGAATCCGAAGAAATTTTAATCACTCGCGATTGGCTGAATAATAAAAATATTATCCTGATCAGCGGAAGTGCAGGTAAGGATCAATCGCATGAATATTCTTCTAAAATTAATTTAATGTATCCGGAAAGATATTTTCTTGAATTGTGCAAGGAGAAACTTGCACAAAGTGGAATTACCTTTTACAAACCCGTTGATGTAAAAAATCTTGAACAGAATTCTGTTTACCTGACAAGTATTTATCATTCAATTGATACAGTACTTTCTTTTGTAAATAAAGATAGTGATAACCTCAGTGCTGAAATGCTGATTTATGCTATGGCATATAAAGATTCCGGTGCGCCGGCGGTTGCTGATGACGGACTTGCTGCTGTAAAAAGATTAATTGATTCAATTGGTTTTAATTCAAATGATTATTCAATTGCCGATGGTTCAGGCGTATCTCATTATAATCTTCTCAATGCTGAGCTTATTCTTGCTACATTGAAATATATGTACTACGATCATAAAAGTTTGTTCAATCTCTTTTACAATTCACTTGCCGTTGCCGGTGTTGATGGTACATTGAAGAACAGAATGAAAAACACATCCGCACTAAATAATGTGCATGCAAAAACCGGAACACTTAACGGAGTCAGCAATCTTTCAGGATATGTTACTGCAAAGAACGGACATTTGCTTGCATTTTCAATTCTGATTCAGAATTATGTTGATCAATCTTCCAGAGCAAGAAACTTTCAGAATAAAATTTGTGAACTGCTGGTTGAGTTTGAGTGACAATGAGACGGCTGTCATTTCCGCAAGTCCGGCAATTACCGGACCTGTTGAGAATCTGAGAGTAGATTCCGGACTCAAACCCTCTGGGATTATCGCCGGAATGACTGTGAGGTTGTCATTCCCGCGAACGGAGAGTGTCGGGAATCTGAGAGTTAATTAATAACAAATGAAAAAATTTTTAATTTATAAGATTTACACTCAACCATTTGATACTGAGCTGCTTTCAGGAATAATGTGGGAGTTTAACATAACCGGTCTTCTTGAAAACGATGATCACGTTTCTGTTTTTATTTCTGATATTGACTTAGCTGTTGAAGCAAAATTGAATTCATCATTAATGAAATTAAAAAATGAAAATTTTATCGAATCATTCAGAGTAGAGAAAGAAATTCTGGAAGATAAAAACTGGAATGAGGAATGGGAAAAGAGCAGGGAAGTGATCCGCATTTCGGATAGAATTGTAATTAAACCTACGTTTAAAAATTACTCAGCAAAAGAAAATGAAATCGTTCTCACAATCGATCCAAAAATGTCATTCGGAACTGGTGAACATCAAACAACCAAACTTATTTTGCAATTGCTTGAAGATACTGTAAAACCCGGAATAAAAGTTCTTGATGTTGGTTCGGGAACCGGAATACTTGCCATTGCATCAATTAAATTAGGAGCTTCAAAAGCTGTTGCGGTTGATTCGGATGAAATTTGTCTTGATAATTGTAATGAGAACTGTTCATTAAATCAGGTTGTTGATTCAGTTAAAATACTGACCGGCGAAATTGATGCAGTCAATGAAAATGATTTTGACTTAATACTTGCCAATATCCAGAAGAATGTGCTTATCGAAATTGCTGAGAAGTTAAAATCAAGATTGAATAAAAATGGTTTTGTAATTCTTTCTGGTTTGTTAGACTCTGACTTTGATGTAATCAGGAATAAATATTATTCTATTGGTTTTGAGATCAGACGAATTGAAAAAGAAGATGAATGGATTGCATTGGTGTTAGGCTTTTAAAATAGAAAAGAGGCTGTCTCAGAATTGTCATTCCGAATTTATTTCGGAATCTAATATCTTAATTTCAGTTAAAAATTAGAACCTGTCTAAAGGACTCCTTTGGAGAAACAAACCTGTCCGCCGTCAGGCAGGTTCAGGTTGACAAAATCAGACTTATGAGACAGCCACTTGATAGAACTAAAAATTTATTAATCAAAACTTATCTTGACTCTGCCGCTTGCCAATTCATAATCATCACAATCATAAGCATAAACATCATAAGTGCCGCGCTTATAAAATGTAATTTGTTTCCAGAACCAGCTCCATTCATATTCTGTATCAACATAAATTGTATTATCATAATCACCATTCCGGTAAATTTCCAATCTCACTGATGAACAGTCAACCTCGTATGGCAGACGGATTAGTACGTAGAGATATCCACCATCATCCGGAATTGTGAATGAAGATGCATCAGTTATCGGATAACCGTCATCATCAACTCCTTCGCAGAAGTATAATGTCTGTGCAGAAAGATTTGAAACGAATATGAAAAAGAAAGCAAATAACAGACTTACAAGTAACCGGGTTTTCATTGAACCTCCATTTTGTTTATAAATTTTGTTTCCATAAGGTCAACTTAAATGCCAATGAAATCCATTGGATTGGTTGATAAATAATTAGAAAATTAACAATCTCAAAATCATAGTTACAAAGGCGATGTAGAATATTGCTTTGATATAGAGGAGAAATGTAAGGTTTACACTGAATAAATAGAACGCTGATTACGCAGATCGGGTTGATTTACGCAGATTTAAATCTGTTATAATCTGCTTAATCGGTGGTATCTGCGTTCTATTCCCTCACCGTATAAACAATCTCGCCATTAAAAATTGTCATCTCTACTTCAACATTTTTTATTTC
>WBZO01001191.1_pt1 | contig 36463 bp, 36 predicted proteins | sample 5204261 | NCBI WGS metagenome assembly WBZO01 (sample SAMN12412400, study PRJNA552823) | activated sludge metagenome | isolation source: activated sludge from anammox sidestream of wastewater treatment plant... | place: USA: North Carolina | collected 2017-09
GCATTCGCCAGCACGATCGCGCCACCCGCTTCGCGGCCACCCGAATTATACTGCACAGCAACAAAAACCGGGGCGGTGTGCGCCCCGGTGAACGGCCATACTGAAATGGGTTAGCTGAGGTAGTCCCGCAGGTTATGGGACAGCTTGGGGTGACGCAGACGGCGCAGCGCCTCTTTCTCAAGCTGGCGGATACGCTCGCGGCTGAGGCCGAACTTGTTGGCGATCTCCTCCAGCGTGTGCGGCTCGCCCCCACCCAGCCCAAAGCGCAGGCGCAGGATGTGGCTCTGGCGCGGTGTCAGCTCGGCCAGCACTTCCTCAATCGTCTCCTGCAGGAGATGCTGGGTGGCCGATTCCAGCGGGCTGGGGGAGTCCTGATCTTCGATGAAGTCGCCGAATTCGCTGTCGCCGTCGTCGCCGACCGGGCGCTCCAGGGCGATAGCGTGCTGGCTGGCGTCCATCATGCTGCGGACGGCCTCCGCCGGCAGCTCCATTTCCACCGCGATCTCCTCCGGAGTCGGGCGGCGGCCCAGGTTCTGCTCCAGGACCTGCGCCGTGCGGTACATCTGGCGGATGCGCTCGGTCATATGCAGGGGGATGCGGATGGTGCGGGTCTTCTGCGCCAGGGCGCGGGTGATCGCCTGGCGGATCCACCAGGTGGCGTAAGTGCTGAAGCGGTTGCCGCGCAGGTAGTCGTATTTGTCCACCGCGCGCATCAGGCCGACATTGCCCTCCTGAATCAGATCGGGGAATGGCAGGCCCTGGCCCATGTAACGCTTGGCGATGGAGACGACCAGGCGCGTGTTGGCGCGGCCGAGGTGCTCGCGGGCGTACTGCCCGTCTTCGACGAGGTTCTTCAACTCGCGGATCAGGGTGGCATTCCCGCCGCGAGGGAGTTGTTCCAGTTTGCTCTGCGCGTCCTTGCCGCGCTCGATGCGCTTGGCCAGGTCGATTTCTTCTCCCGCCGTCAGGAGGGGTTCCTGAGCCATCTGGCGGAAGTACAGCCCGACCGGGTCGTCGGCGGATACAGCGTTGATATCGCCGACGTTGGGGTCGCTCAGGGTTTCTTCGGCCCCGAATTCATCTTCGCCTTCTCCGTCCATCAGCGAGGAGCCGTAGTGCGGATCTTCGTGCTGGCGCAGCTCGATGCCGAGTTCGTCCAGTTCATCCAGCACAGCTTCAATCGCCGTTATATCGTCTCCCTCTTCCCCCAGCACTTCCAGTACATCCTCAAACGTGACATAACCCTGTTGATCGGCCCGATTCATCAGTTCTTGTATCACGGACGTTATGTTGCCTCCCTGTCTGGCGTTGCTGGCAGACCTGGCTGTGCTGTTTGATCGCGCCGGGCCTTCCGGCTGGTTAGCGGCAAATACCCAGGAGCCATTACTTCAGTATATGCTCATTTTACGGGTAGTTATGTGAAGGAATGATGAGTGTTCTGTACGAACTTATTTGGTGATGTTACTACCCGTTTCTGGCATCCTGTATCATGTCGCTTCTATCATTATAAGGGTCCTGTCAAGCCCCATATCTGGCGTCTATACGATTAGAAAGGCGCTATACTCCCATATAAGCGCTTCTGCGATTCCGGCGAATCCGCCGCACGCAGCCCGGGCCGGGCGATTCTATGATAACGTTTACACCCGGCAGGCAGATTACGTCAGCGCTCCGGGGCATTGGCCTGGTTTCGCCCCCTGCTTTTCGATAGATTCGGGCGGTTTTGTGGTATGATCCCCCGACACGAAAGCTGATAGCAGAGTGGCTCCCCTGCCGGGGGAGCCAGGAAATTGAGGAGTATGATGGCAGCAAACAGCTTTGGCGCTCGCGCTAACCTGACTTTGCCCGGCGGATCGGTGGCAGCCCTGTACCGTCTGCACAGCCTGCAGGAAGCCGGTGTGGCCCCGATTGACCGGCTGCCGTTTTCCATAAAAGTGCTGCTGGAATCGCTGCTGCGCCAGGAGGATGGCTACCTGATCAGCCGGGATGATGTGGAAGCGCTGGCCCGGTGGGATGGCACGCCCGGCAGCACGCGGGAGATCCCCTTCCTCCCGGCGCGCGTCATCCTGCAGGACTTCACCGGCGTCCCGGTCCTGGTGGACCTGGCGGCGCTGCGCTCCGCTGTCGTCCGCATGGGCGGCGATCCCCGCCGGATCAACCCGCAGGTTCCGGTGGACCTGGTTGTGGATCACTCCGTGCAGGTGGATGCCTTCGGCGCGGCGGATGCTCTGCAGGTGAATACCGGCCTTGAATTCGAGCGCAACCGCGAACGGTATGAATTCCTGCACTGGGGGAAGAGCGCATTCGACAATTTCCGCGTGGTCCCCCCGGCGAGCGGCATTGTGCACCAGGTGAACCTGGAATATCTGGCGACGGTGGTGGCGCAGCGCGACGGCGTGGCCTTCCCCGATACGCTGGTCGGCACAGATTCGCACACGACGATGATCAACGGGCTGGGCGTGCTGGGATGGGGCGTCGGCGGCATCGAGGCTGAGGCGGCCATGCTTGGCCAGCCGATCACGATGCTCATCCCCGATGTGGTGGGCTTCAAGTTGTACGGCCAGCTTCGCGAGGGCGTCACCGCCACTGACCTGACGCTGACGGTAGTGCAGATGCTCCGCAAGAAGGGCGTAGTGGATAAGTTCGTAGAATTTTACGGGAGCGGCCTCAGCTCAATGAGCCTGCCCGACCGGGCAACTATTGCCAACATGGCCCCCGAGTACGGGGCGACGATGGGCTTCTTCCCGGTGGATGCGGAGACGCTGCGTTACCTGGCCCGCACCGGCCGTGACACAGCGCTGGTGGAAGCCTATACAAAGGAACAGGGCCTCTTCCGCACCGATGACACGCCGGACCCGATCTTCACCGATACGCTGGAGCTGGATCTCGGCACGGTGGAGCCGAGCCTGGCCGGCCCCAAGCGCCCGCAGGACCGTATCCCGCTGGCCCGCATGAAGACGGAGTTCGAGAACGCGCTGACCGCCCCGGTGGAAGCGCGCGGCTTCGGGCTGAGCGAGGAAGCCCGCCAGAAGACGGCGGCGGTGCAGAACGGGCGGACTTACGATCTGGGGCATGGCGCCGTCGTCATTGCCGCCATCACGAGCTGCACCAACACCAGCAACCCCTCGGTCATGCTCGGCGCGGGCCTGCTGGCCCGCAAGGCAGTGGAGGCCGGATTGAAGGTGCCGCCGTATGTCAAGACCAGCCTGGCCCCCGGCTCGCGGGTAGTGACGGCGTATCTGAAAGAAGCGGGCGTCCTGCCCTATCTGGAGCAGCTCGGCTTCTATGTGGTCGGCTACGGCTGCACGACCTGCATCGGCAACAGCGGGCCGCTGTCCACGGAGGTCGCCCGGGCTATCGAAGAATACGATCTGGTCGCGGCCAGCGTCTCCAGCGGCAACCGTAACTTTGAAGGCCGCATCAACCCGTACTGCCGGGCGAACTATCTGGCCTCCCCGCCCCTGGTGGTGGCCTACGCTCTGGCCGGCACGGTGGATATCAATCTGGAGAAGGACCCGATCGGCACGGGCACTGGCGGCCAGCCGGTCTACCTGCGCGATATCTGGCCGTCGCACCACGAGATCGTGGAGGCCATGAATGCCGCTATCAAGCCGGAGATGTTCCGGGCCGAATACGGCAACATTTTCAACAGCAACGAAATCTGGAATGCCATCGACAGCGGGAGCGGCGACGTGTATGCCTGGGACGCCAGCTCCACATACATCCAGGAGCCGCCGTTCTTCGTGGATATGGCTCCCGAGCCGGGACCGATCCAGCCGATACGCGGGGCGCGGGCGCTGGCGCTGCTCGGCGACTCGGTCACGACCGATCATATCTCGCCCGCCGGCAGTATCCCGGTCAAGAGTCCCGCCGGCCAGTACCTGATCGAGCACGGCGTCGCGCCGGAGTGGTTTAACTCTTACGGCTCGCGGCGCGGCAACGATCGCGTGATGACGCGCGGGACGCTGGCTAACATCCGGCTGCGCAACCGGCTGGCGCCGGGGACGGAGGGCGGATACACAACTTACCTGCCGACCGGCGAAGTGACGACGATCTACGATGCCTCGGTCCGCTACCAGGCGGCGGGGACGCCGCTAATCGTGCTGGCCGGCAAGGAATACGGGACCGGTTCTTCCCGCGACTGGGCGGCCAAGGGGGTGATGCTGCTCGGCGTGCGGGCGGTGATTGCCCAGAGCTTTGAGCGGATTCACCGCAGCAATCTGGTCGGGATGGGCGTGCTGCCGCTCCAGTTCAGGCCGGGCGAAGATGCCGACTCGCTGGGCCTGACCGGGCGCGAGATCTTTTCGTTTGAGGGTCTCGGGGACGATCTCCAGCCGAAGAGCGAGATCACCGTCCGGGCGGAGAAGGAAGACGGCCTGGTTAGCACCTTCCGGGCGATTGTGCGCATCGACACGCCGGTCGAGATCGATTACTACCGCAACGGGGGCATCCTGCAAACGGTGCTGCGCAAGCTCCTGCAGGCGTGATCGCGGTTGAACCCGGGTACAGGGGCCGCCGGGACAGGGCGGTCCCTTTTATTTTGCTCGTTGGTGGCGGGGAGTATGCGCCCGCCACCTCCCCGCTGCTTATTCCTCGCTGCCTGCCGCCTGTCCTCCTGTAGCTGCCTCGTTCGGCACGCCGATTGAGGCATGCCACTGGATAATCTGCCACGCCCCATCTTCCTTGATGAAGACAAAGCTGAAGCGCATGGGGACTTCCCGCCCATCAGGCAGCGCCAGACGAACCCGATCGTCCGCCCAGCCCACGTCGCCCTGGCAGAAGGCGCGCGGATTGCCGATTCTGACGGCGCCTGACGCTGGCCTGCGCCGTGTCCTGAACGCCCTGGCGATGGCCTCGTGCCCTGACCACCACTCGTCGGGATCGGTGCCGATAACCAGGGTATCTTCCCGGCTGGCGATCAGGCGCTCGATGGCGGGTACGTCATTCGCATCCAGGGCGCTGTACAGGCTGAGCAGAAGTTCTCTGAGTTCGGGTGAGGGCTTCACAGGCGCGTCTCCTTGCGAAGTGTTGCAGGCGGCAAAAGCGGCTGTAGTGTACCACAGGCCGCCGTTGAAACAGCGGCGGGGATGCTTGCGTCGCCGATCGGGTCGTGTTAGAGTTGGTTAGAAATCTGGTAAGGTCTGGTAAGAGTTTCTGCTGGCGCTACCACCTCCTTTTTGCGGAAAAGGGAAGTCGCTATGGCCGAGAAGATCCTGGTCATTGATGATGAAGAGACGACCGTCCAGCTCATCTCGATCCTGTTGGAGCGGCGGGGATACGAGGTGATCAAAGCCTACCGGGCTGAGGACGGCCTGCGCAAAGCCTACCGGACGCACCCCGACCTGGTTCTGCTGGATATCATGATGCCGGAGATGGATGGCTGGGAAGTCTGCCGGCGGCTGCGGGAACTCTCCGATGTGCCGATCATCTTCCTGACCGCTCGCAGCGAGATTCGCGATGTGGTCAAAGGGCTGGAGATGGGCGCGGATGATTACATCGTCAAGCCCTACGACAACGATGAGCTGGTCGCCCGGGTGCGCGCCCATCTGCGCCGCGCGCCAGCGCCTTCGATCTCAGAAGAGCTGGTCTTCGATGGCGGGGACTTCCGGGTGAATTTTCTCAACCGCGAGGTGCGCGTGCGGGGCCGGCCTGTCCACCTGACGCCCAAAGAATTCAATCTGCTCGGCGTGCTCGTGCGCGACGCGGGCCGTGTGATCACCCGCAACGAGCTGGTGACGGAAGCCTGGGGGCCGGAATACGCCGACGCTATCGACAGCCTGAAGCTCTATATCCATTATCTGCGCCAGAAGATCGAAGAAGACCCCCAGCGCCCGCAGTACATCCTGACCTCGCGCGGGGTCGGGTATCGCTTCGCCAACCGCTGAGCAGGGGGCCGGTGGGAGAGTCAGCCATGCGCATCACCATTTCGTTTGAAGTCAGCGAGGAGGAATCGGCTGCCCTGATCGTCAGCCTGAGGGAGCTGCTGGGCGACCGGGTCCAGATTGAAGCGGACGCTCCGGCGGTTGTGCCCGCGGAAGGCACGCCGTTAGGGTCGGGGCCTGTGGCCGACGACGCACTGCCAGCGGCAGACGGCCCGGCGGTGGAAGTCCCGGCGCCGGCGCCACAGCCGCCGGTCGCTATCCCGGCCTCGCCGGTGGAGCCGGACCCGGCCGGCCCGCCCGGACGCGGGCAGATCTTCCGCAACCCGCAGCTTGTCGGCGATCCTGTCGTGTATGGCGAGTGGCAGGTCGGGCCCGGGGACTGGCTGCTGACGCACACGCTGGGGGAATCCCGTCCGGGCGGTGAGACGCAGGCCGTCCGCTGCGAGCTGAAGCGGCCGGAGACGAGCTTTGAGGGGTACGATCGCTACCTGAGTGCGCGGTTCGGCAATACGGCGCTGGAGATGGGCGGGTCATTCCGTACCTTTCACTGGGAGCTGGCTCAGAGTGACGTGCCTGTCCGCGCCGGGAAGGTGTACGACCTGACGGCGGTCTTTCATCCCCTGATCAAGCAGCGCCGCGAGAACGGCGCGGAGATATTCATGGGGCAGGATGTCGCCGGGGACTGGGGCACTAATCTGGAATGGCGCTGGGTGGTCCGGACGGCAGCGGGGCAGGTGTTAGGCGCGGATGACTGGCGGGATGGTTCTACGCTGGGGACGACCAGCTTCGATCTCCCGTTTGATAGGCCGCATGTCTATACCTGGACATGGAAAGCGGCCAGTGCAGAAGCGGTGACGTTCGCGATTGAGTTCCGCAACAAATGGGGCCTGGCGATGACCAAGGTCTGGCTGCACGAGGCCACCTGCGTCGAGCGGTAGACGATGCTCCGGAGGCAAGAATCAACAGGGACAGCCTGCAAAGGATGTCCCTGTTTGTTGTCTGAAAGGGGCGGACTTCAGGAGCTGAGCAAGAGCTGTCGGATGACCAGAGCTAGATGTACGCCCAGCCGCGTTTCCGGCCGGTCGAGGTCCATATCGGCGATCTCGCTGATCCGGTTCATGCGGTAGAGCAGGGTGTTGCGGTGTACGATCAGCTTTTCCGCCGTCCGGCTCAGGTTGCCGTGGCAGGCGAAGAAGGCTTCCAGCGTCTTGATCAGGTCAGCGCGGTTGCGCTCGTCGTAATCCAGCAGTGGGCCGAGGATGTGATCGGCGAATGACACCAGCGTCTCCCGATCGTTCAGGCGCAAGATGAGCTGGTAAACGCCCAGATCGCCGATATAGAGCGGTTCATCTGTCTCCAGCCGCTTGGCCAGATCGACCGCCTGCTGGGCATCCTGATAGCTTTCCCGCCACTGGTTGATGTGGATTGCCTTCTGGCCCAGACCGATGGCGATACGATGCTGCGGCTGCTGACGGCGGGCTTCCTGGCGGATCATCTCAGCCAGCTCCAGCGAGGTATCAATCGGATCTTCGGCGTCGGTGGCGTGAAAAATGACGACGTGGTTATCGCGCTGCCAGACCAGGGCCTCTTCGCGCTTGTTCGATACCAGCCCGTTGACCAGCGTTTCCAGCCGGCGCAGGGAAGGGGTCTCGGTCCCCTGCCAGGCCAGCACCATGGCGATGTGGGGCACGCTCATATTGTGGTTGAAGCGTTCGCCCTGGCGCACGGCCTCCTGCTGGTTGACATCGCCGATCAGGAGGCGGTCGAGGAAGCTGCCGCGCAGGCGCTTTTCCGCTTCGCTGATGGCTTTGGCCTTCGCCATCTCCAGCGCGCAGGCCTCCGCGCCGTGCTCGGTCACGATGCGATCAATATCGTCGATCTCGGTATCGCGGCCCACAATGGAGAGGTAGCCGCGCCCGACGGCCTGAGTGATGATCGGGGAGACAAGGCGGACGATTCCCGGCAGAGGGAGCTTTTGCAGCAGCACCGGCGACTGCAGGTTGCCGACCTGATGGCGGTTACGGATTTTATCCGGTAGATTGCCGATCTGGCCGGTGAAGTGAACAATTTCTTCCCATTGTTCGCCCAGGTCCGGCTGCACAATCTGCTGGACGACGTTCAGGCGTTTGTCGTGCACGATAACGGACTTGCTGGTGAGGTCGGCGATAGCGTTGACAAGTTCCGCCATCCCCTCATTCTGGGAGGACATGAGGGTGAGCTGGCGATACACCTGCTGGCCGCGCCGCTCCAACTGGGTCTGGCGGTCCAGCAGCAGGGCGATGACGGCGCGCTCCACTTCGCGGACATTGTGGCCGGAGGGCAGCAGGATCAGCGGCATGTTGCCGGTGCGAGCCTCCTGCAGGGCCGAGGGGGAAGCGTTCTCCGCCAGAATCACGGCGGATGCTTCCGCTTCGACGGCCTGCCGGACGACGGTAGCATCACGATTGGGGATGGAGAGGTTGCGCTCCAGCGGGGCGAGGATAACCAGCTCGCCGCGGTTAAGCGGTTTGGGGCCGATCTCCTGGGGGTAGATCAGGGCGGTCCAGGTGACCAGACGCTTGAGCTCGCTGTGGCCTGCCAGCACGGTGGCGCCGATGGGCAGGGCCAGCTTACGCACCTCTTCAACGGTGATGGCTACGGACGATGGACTTTCTGATGTATCAGACATAGCTAATAAGACCGGTCCCAGCATAGGCAAAACATACCATGTTATATTGTACTGCAAATATGGAATTGTTTCATCCTGGAACTTCAATTTGTTTTATGTGTATTCAAAAGAAGGGGTGCCGGGGGCTGCGGAGTGGGCTGGTGGCGGGGGAATACGACGCTTGACGAATCGCCCCCGGGCTGCTACAATGCTGCACGTCGGTCCCATTCGTCTAGAGGCCTAGGACGTGGCCCTCTCAAGGCCAAAACAGGGGTTCGAATCCCCTATGGGGCACCTCAGTATTCATGCCTTGAACGTCATTCAGGCATGAATACTTTTGTTTTTCCTCATCATCAAATCGCACGACCTGCCCCTCCGGGCCATCACCATCAGAGTATAGCGACACCCTCAGCTTGATAAATCTGTCCGCCCAGGGGTGCAGCCGGAAGTCTACGATACGATGCTTGTCCAGGTCGTAGATGATGTACTCAAACAGGCTTCGCACTAATCCCTGACGTTCTTCGTCGTTAGATATATCCCATAGACGCGATATTTCGTTGACCGCCTTCATGCAGGTCTCGAGCTCCAGACCTAGTCGTTGCGTCTCGGTGGTCCTGGCTTCCCAGTGAGCGATCTCACGCCGATTGCGTTCAACGCGCTGGGTATAGTCTTCGTAGTCGATCATACCTTCACCGTACAGATTCACAGCGGCATCGATGCGCCGCTTGCACAGAGCAATAGCCTCCTGTTTTTGGTTCTGGAAACCGATCTCATCTTCAGCTAGCCTGCCTGACTCAGAACGGACTGCAAGTTCTGTAAGCAGAGGCAATGCAGAGGGATCAATAGTAAGTAGCTGGATCAATCGCTGGAAATCATGCTCGTATTCCGCACGAGTGATGGATCGATTGGTCGTACCACAGGTAACACCAGGCTTGTGACGATAGCGAGTGATACCGGTAGCTTCAGTCCAGCCGGTGAGTGTTGTGCGTAAACCCGGATCATCGCGTTCAGTAGCTTGCTTCCAGCAGTGCGCACAATATGACACGACACTCAAAGGATAGAACCGGGAGTTGCGGTGAACGCCGTGATCCAGCCGTTTGAACGATCGCTGTTGACGTACAGCACCTACCCGCCGCAAGAGCTCAAGATCGAAGACGGCCCGCTCAGGAACAAGAGGTAACTCCTTTACATTGTACGGCTCGTAGGCAGGCCGATCTTTAGCTTTCCGCTCAGGTGCCATACCGGCGTATTCTTGCCAGTTGGCAACTATGCGTCGGATGTCGTCACGATTGACTCGGCGCGGTTTACCCTTGCGGTCGCGAAATGGCCAGCCTTCGTTATTGAGCCGGTAGGCAATCTTCTCCAGTCCGATCTTGTCCTCAGCAAACAGAGATAAGACATATCGGGCACACTCGTAGTAACTGCGCCAGATCGCCCCCTCCTGCGGCGATTGGTCAGCGTTCCCTATTCTAAATTTACCATCAGGCATGTACCATGCGCCGTCCTGGGAAGGCACAAGGTAGCCTGTTTCGTTGCGGACAGTGCCAAAGGGTGGCATGCCGACTGTTTTGCCCTGGCGCTTCCGGTGTTGGATACTGGCTTTAGCCCGCTGGGAGATATCGGTGGCGTAGGCTTCATCATTCAAGGCCATCAGCGTGATCATCATGCGCCCTTGCGGTGTTGAAGAATCGATGGTATCGCGGCCCGGCTCAGCAAATACAAGCCTTACTCCGTATTCATCCAGCAGGTCCATCAAATAGCCCATACGCCACATTCGACGATGCAGCCGCGCCTGATCGTTCGTAACGATTGCTACGACCTCAGGCGCACTGATTCGTTTCTCCAGGTCCTGCCATGCCGGTCGATTCTTGACATAGCGACCTGACTTGTGACCCTCCGCATCCTCGTACCATTCAGGGACGAAGCCGTTACGTCGGCAGTATTCCTCGATATTGGCTTTTTGCCTCTGTGGGCTGTTCATGTCATTTTCGTTGCGCGTGAATGACTGGCGGACATAGCACAGGGCAATGTTTCGTTCTACGTGGGATTGCTGCTTGCGAGGCATGATTCAGACTCCTTCCTATCGATGTTTGATAGCACAATGGCCACCAGTAGGATAGAGTCTGTGGTAGGCCGCTGCGCTAGGAACGGTAGTGCATCGGCTAGAATGGTAGGGTGTTTCCGCACCCTGCCATTCGCCTTCACTGGACAGGGTAGCCTTATTCCGCTGCATTGTCAACCGGTCTCTGGCGAGTGAGGTATGCGGCTTCAATGTGAGCAACTATGCGAAGGTAGTTGGCGAGTCCATCGATAACTTGTTTGGCTACATAACCTTCATCCTGATAATGCTCAGCCATTTGCTGGCATACCTCACAGGCAAGAGTATAAATGGCTATCATGCTGGGTGGAACGTATTCGATTCCTTGCGTCACAAACTTATCTCCTGAATACCAGCAAATCGTCTAGTTTTCTGTTGTCTCAGATAGATACTGCGTTCCTTAGCCATCTCTGAATATCATCTCCGGACCGCAACATGTCGTTCATATCGTGGCCTGATGGCTCAAGCCGTATAGCGTCTGGAAAAGCTCGCCGCCACCGCTGAGCCGCTTTCTCACCGGCTGAGTCACCGTCGAAAGCCAGGATCACCCACTGTGCCTGAGCCAGATAGGCGATCCACCTGTAGAGAAACCCTCCCGTGCTGGAGCCTGTCGCAACAGCCACCACCGGGCATCCCCGTGTAGCCTGCCAGACCGACAGGGCATCTATCTCGCCCTCCACCATGACCACGACTGTCTTTGGCGTCACTACTCCGGCAACAAATAATCCATTGGCGCTACCCTTTGCTTTGATGTACTTGGGCTGTTGCCCGTCCAACCGCCGCACATTTACTGCCCACAAGGAACCGTGCAGCGTCCAGGGCAGGACAACACCGGAAGGTAGCCATACGTCCGCACTACCCCAGATGGCGCGATAGGGGCGGGGATTGTAGCCAAGTGCGAAAGCGGCCAGCGTGGTTTCTGTGAGGCCGCGACTAAACATGTAGTCGCGGCCGCTTGTATCACCTGCCCACATTTGCTCCCATGATTGCAGTGTGAAATCATCGGCCGCCCGCTGCCAGGCCGATTCCGTGAGAGCTTGCCAGCTCCGCGTGTGGCTGACCACCTGACCCGGCTCTTGAGTCCGACAAAGCGAAGGTGGTGTGAGCTTGGTCACCTGAAGTTGCAGCTTCTGACATGCGACACCAAATCCGACACCGTCGCGTCGCATCACGTAGGCGATTGCATCTCCTGAAGCTCCGCACTGCCGGCACCAGAAACGGGGATTGCCCTGGTCGGGATTCGGCCACACTCGAAAACGATCCTTCCCTCCACAGAACGGGCATGGCCCGGCCCATTCACCGCCGCCCGTGCCGGCTGCTCTCTTGAGCTCTACGTCCTGCCCGATCAATCTCAGTATGTCAATCCACCTCGTATCCATCACCGCTCCTGACAAAAGTCTTTATGGACCCGACACATCCGGCACTGATACCAGTTTTCTCGGATACAGCGGACACAAACCCGACACTGACCCGGCACAACCCGACACTGAATCGGCATGAAAATGTTGAGATGCTGTGTTTGTCGGGTCTGGCAAGAGTTTTCTGCGATAATGAAATCCTACTCTTTTCGCAGTATAAGCCCCTGCCAGAACCGCCCGGCTGCCGTTCTTTTCTTCTCATAGCCGCGCTCTTCCATCGTTCGCCCAAACCGTACGGTGCTCAGGGGATACAGCCCGTTCCTCTCAGACCACCGGTTATAGCACTCATAGAGAGCACCGGATGGCGCCTGGCCATCCTGCCGGGCTTCTGTGCACTCCGTAAGAAACAGCCCGAAAATATCACTTTCCTCACGGTAGACCCGAGTTGCGTCCAGGACACTCTGTGGAACATCCAGGCCGCTCTTGTACCATGCCATTGCTCCACGGATGGCCCAGGCCAGAATGCCTACACTCTCCCTTGCTAGAGTTACCGCTAACACCGGATCGCGCTCCTCTGCCCTGAATGACCTGGTGAAAGGAATCAGGTGGACCCTTCGCCACATTCCTTCGTCATCGCTCGTGATCACTGGCTTATGATTAGCGGCCAGCCACAGCTTGAAAACAGGCACGAAGGTGACACTGTACCGGTCATAGAGCCGGCGCGCTGTGATCGGATCGCTACCGGTGATAGCCTTGACTCGCGCTTCATTGAGCCGCGCGCCTTCATTTGTTTCACTCGATAACACCAAACGTCGACCGCGCAGATCAAGCAACTCCTGGCCGCTGGAGGACTGCTTGTTGTATTCGAACGTGTTGAAGGGGGCATTGGCCGCGTAGTCTCCGGCAGTAGCCTTGAGGACGTTCAGAAACGTGCTCTTGCCATTGGCACCGGTGCCGCAACACAGGAAGAAGCACTGTTCGGAGACCTCGCCGGTCAGGCTATAGCCTACCGCCCGCTGCATGAATGCGATAAGCTCCGTATTATTCCTGAAGATCTCCTGCATGAAGCGGTCAAACCGTGGACATTGGGCATCGGGGAAATAAGGAAGGGTTGTACTCTTACTGATGTACTCATATCGCCTGCTGTCCCTCAAGAGGCCAGTCCGCAGGTCAACCACTCCATTCCTCACACCCAGGACGTGCGGATCACTGTCGAATTGCTCTGCCGCCACAATCAGGGTTGCCTGGGTGCGAGCCATCTCCAGAGTGTTGATCAGCCTTGACCGATTTTCCGCTAGGTCAGCCCAGGCGATGTGCTGCTCCTTCTTCCGCTGCAGGCTCTTCTGTTGGCTCTCATCTATCTGCTCAGGAATGGCCCGATTTCGTGCAGCCTTCTGGCGTTCACGTGCTGCTTTCACGGCGTACTGCATCACAGCTTCGCGATCATCGTTTCGCCACCGCTGTCCCGACCAGATAAGCCACCCGATTCCCGGCACATAGCAGAGTGACTCTCGCCACAGCTCGGCGAAGGCTTCGCCCTGGCCGGCGTCGGAATAGGGATACGCATCAAGCTGGCGCAACGCTCTCTCATCCAGATCGAGAGCAGCAGGGTAAAGTGGCCGTTCATCAGGGTTCAACTCATTCAGGGCCGGATCGGCGCTGGTCATGGCATCCCATGCCCGGCGAGCTGCTTCCGATCCGTTAGTCGCATACTGCTCATAGAGAGCGGATATGGCATCCCAGTGGCCATTGAAGGCAACTGGGTCCGGCGCCTTCACCGGGCATCCTGACAATATCCGCAGCACGAAGTCGGCTGTAGTTGGCATAGACTCTCCTTCTTCTTTGTTGCCTACGGCCATCTATACTGCATCGTCATGGCGTACAGGATGCTCGAAATACTGGCGAGCCATTTCCAGCAGGACGTGGCGCACAACATGTGAAGTTGTCACTTCTAGCGCACTGGCCAGCGCCTTGATCTCCCGCATTTCCTGGGCGGTCATGCGCACGGTGAGTATCTCAGTACGGGGCAGGGTCCTTGTTGGCAGAGTGATGTTTGTCATACTTGGCGCCTTTCGACTGTGGTACAGTTGAACACCACAACGATACAGTCACGGGCTGGCAAAAGGCTCGAGGTTTTCTTCGCAGGTTTTTCGAATCTGTTGCATCCAGAGGGAGTGACTCTCAGTGGATAGCGCCTATGTCTTGGAACTGAGAAAGTCGTTCAAAGGCAGAACTGACGCGGAAGTTGCTGAGACTGTTAGGGAACGACTCCAGTCGCCTACCAAGTATAACGCTCTGTGGTTTGAACTGATCGCAGAGGTAAGTTTCACCAGAGTGCGGGAGACCTTCATCAACAAGCCAGGTACTGCCAAGTGGTGGATCGCCTTTGCAGTCAGATACTTGGAGCCCGCGCTGAGCGGCAAAGAAAAACCGGTCACTGAGATCGATCTGGGCGATGTTCTGAATGACCTGTCAGAAGACCAGGTTGCTCTGCTGCTCTATGGCACACACGGGGATTTCTTACTGGCTGTGAAGAACTGGAAGCAGATGTGTTTTGACCTGTCTGATCCTGAGGGCAGCAAGAAAGCTCTGATCGACAAAGTGCGAGAACATGAAATGCGTGAGTCAAGGACTCTCGTGGAGTGGACTTACAGGGTTACCAGGCGGCTGGGGCTTGAAATGGCCCGGCTGCTGATCGAACCTGAAGTGTCGTTCAGCGCGGGATCTGGGGGGACGCACCAGGAGTACCTGGCCAGCAGCATTGGCGGTTATCTTGCCGAATTCGAGTCCTACATGCATTCCAAGCCTTATCCAGTGAGGATGCAGGCGATAGCATTCTACAATGAGCTCAATGCAAGGATGAAGCTCGACACACTGTATGAGGCGTGGATAGGGAAGCAAGACTGGCTGTTCAGGGGAATACCCGTTCTCGGGATGATCGTCCTGATAGCCAGTCGCACTGGGAGAAGCGGCCAGTCCAGGATCGCCAGGCTTCTTGTCCCCCTGACCAGCTTGATGATCAGCGGGCCGCTCATAGCCAGACTCTTACTTGAATTCAATCGGGGCATGGGGCAGAACAACACGCTGGTCTGGTGTCGCTCCGCTCTGGACACGCTTCAGCAGATCGAGATTGAAAGCGGGTAGGTCTCTTTTCTATGTCTCTGTATTACAGCACAATGGGCATCGTGATCAGGGAGGTAACCGCGATGCCCAGGAAAAGACCCGGACCGCCAATCCAGAGCCAGGGCTGGCTAGTTATCTGCCGGCCCAGGAAGGGCAGCCTCACGCTGCGCCTTCGCTATTCCACGCCAGAAGGCAGGAAGGAAGTCTGGCTGGGCTATCTGTACATCTCCAACACCCCTGTTTTGGATACTATCCTGAGCAGTACCGGCAAGCTCAGCGTGGATGAACTTATGCGGATTCGCGATTGCGACAAGTCGTGGAGCCGGATACACCCCTAGAAATCACACCGGTGGCCGCACACACACGCCCCAGGTCACTGAGTCACCCGGTTTATGCCCCCTTCCCGATAGTTAGGTTCTGCTAACTGTAGTTCAGTTCTCAGTGATAAGATAAAGGATGTTATTCCCAGCCAGTAGTTGGATGTTGTATACTGAGCTGTAAGTTAGTTCAGACATAGCAGGAATCGATGACCGAAATTGACTACAACGAAGCACAAACGCGTACTCGCTACATTACACCCAAGATCGTTGAGGCTGGTTGGGACAATCAGCCCCACACATTCCGGGAAGAAGTTACATTCACTGATGTGACCTTACCCCAGTTTGGCGGACAGCAGAAATGTCCGATAGACTGAGGGTAAGGAGAGAACGATGGGCTACAAGAGATACAGCGACGAGTTCAAACGGGATGTGCTGGCGATGGTGGCGGAAGGCAGCCGCAGCGTGGCCCAGTTGGAGCGTGATCTGGGGATCACAGCGGGACTGGTCTACAAGTGGCAGCAGCGCTACCGGGTGAAAGATGACAGCCTGCAACCGAGTGAGGAACGGGCGGAACAAGCCGAGTTGCGACGACTGCGGCGGGAGCTGGAGGTCGTCCGGCAGGAGCGGGACATCCTAAAAAAAGCCATTCAGGTGTTCTCGCGGGGGGAGTTGTGAGCCGCTACCGTTTCATCGCCGAAGAGCGTGCTCATTATGCGGTACGGCGGTTGTGCGCGGTGCTGCAGGTTTCAGCCAGCGGCTTCTATGACTGGCTGAAACGAACACCGAGCCGCCGTGCCGAGACCAACGCGGCCTTGTCGGACCGCATCCGACAGGTGCATGAGCGCAGCCACCAGACCTATGGCTATCTGCGGGTTCATGCCGAGCTGTGTGCCAACGGCGAGCGTGTGGGCAAACATCGCGTCGCCCGCCTGATGCGCCAGATGGCGCTGCGAACCAGGGGGCAGCGGCGTTTTCGGGTGACAACGCAGCGCGATGCCCGCCATCGTCGTGCACCGAACCTACTCAACGGTGATTTCAAGGCCACACGTCCTCATGACAAATGGCTCTCCGACATCACCTACATCCCAACCAACGAGGGCTGGTTGTATCTGGCTGGCATCCAGGATGCTTTTTCCCGTCGGATCGTCGGCTGGTCGTTGAGTGAGCGCCTGACCAAAGCCCTGGTCTGCGCGGCCTGGCGTATGGCGGTGGGGCGGCATGGCACACCGCGCCTGCACCACTCCGACCAGGGCAGTCAGTACACCAGTGACGACTACCTGAAGCTGCTGGAAGCGGCTGACGTGCAGATCAGCATGAGCGCTGTGGGACGCTGCTACGACAATGCCATGCAGGAAAGCTTCTGGGGTACATTGAAAACCGAGTGTGCTGACCGTCCGTTTCCTTCACGCGGCGCGGCCCGCAGGGCGATCTTCGAGTACATCGAAATCTGGTACAACCGTCAGCGGCGGCATTCAGCACTGGGTTATCTCAGCCCCGCCCAGTACGAGCTGCTTGCCTGCCCCTGACATTCTTTCTGTCCGTCAAATCGGGGTAGGGTCATTAGCCAGAACGCAAAGGGAAGTAGTCCGACGATGAAAAAAGTCTCTCAAAAGACAGTGATGTCTATTCCTTTCCCTAAATTGATTCCACTATCTGAACAACGTGAGATCATCGCCTTCCTTGATGCCCTCAAGTTTCGTATCAATGAACTAGAGCAGCTTCAGGCCGCCACGACCGCCGAACTTGACGCGCTGCTGCCCTCCATCCTGGACAGGGCGTTCAAAGGGGAGTTGTAGTTGCTTCTATAGTCCCGCTCAGAAAGACCATACCATGTTTCTGATGTATGTCGATGAAAGTGGTGACGCTGGGTTGGTGAATTCCCCGACACGCTACTTCGTGTTATCTGGTCTGGTGCTTCACGAGTTGCGTTGGGCGGATTATCTGGACCAGTTGATCGATTTTCGGCGCTATCTTCGGCAAGAGTACGATCTCAAGCTCCGGGAAGAACTCCATGCTTCAGCCTTGATAAACAACCCCGGTCCACTGTTCCGGATCAGGCGCCATGACAGGTTAGCGATCATGAGACTCTTTGCTGACCAACTGGCCGGTATGAAGGACTTCAGCCTCATCAATATCGTTGTTGACAAGCAATCGAAGACAGTCGGTTATGACCCATTTGAGGTTGCGTGGAAGGCACTAATCCAGAGGTTTGAGAACACGATCTCGCATAAGAACTTCCCAGGGCCGACAAATCCTGATGAGCGTGGCTTGTTGATTCCTGACGCGACAGACGACAAGAAGCTGGTATCTCTGATAAGAAGAATGAGACGCTACAATCCGATACCGAATCAGGCGCAATATGGTATAGGATCACGCAACCTGAGACTCCAGACGGTGATTGAAGACCCGTTCCTGAAGGATTCGGCACACTCATTCTTCATACAGGCAGCAGACCTCGCCGCATACTTGCTATATCAGAATCTGGTTCCCAATAGCTATATTCGGAAAAAGGGAGGTCAGAACTACTTTAGTCGTCTGGAACCCATACTGTGCAAGGTGGCTTCTTCGAGCGATCCATTGGGGATTGTACGCCTATAAAAAGGATAAGGGGGCGTTTCCGCCCCCGGTTGAATCCTACTACTCAGACGAGCTGAGGTTCAGATTCACATTCAGTATAGCACGAATTCGTGTTATGGACTCAATTTGTCACAAACTCATTCGCACTGAAAGATCGTGATTATCGTCCTGCCTGGTCTCCAGTTACAGTACGCAGGAGCACATCAGAGGACACAATGAACATTTCACGATCAACTCAGAATGCTTACCGGTGTCTTGTTCCTGTTGACCGCCCTTCCTACAGTAACAAACGCCTACTGGGCGACCTACTGGAGTATGGTTGATAACACGAGTGAACCCTGGGCAACAGCGGTCTCTTCGACAGAAACGCCCGTGCTGATAGTTGCAGGCCTGCTGCTCGCCGTTTTCAGCATTGCGATGTATGAGAGGCTCCAGCCTTGCGGCGGGCGGCCTATTGTGTGGGAGGGGTGTCGATTCTGCTGGGATACACTGCAAACCTGGTGGTAATCACTCCTGAGAAGGTGGCGCAGTGGCTGTTTGCCCTGTTGCCGTTCAGTATTTCTCTGGGTGTGTTGTACACCATGAGGCGCCAGCTTGCGCATTACCTTGCAGCATGCCGGCAGATGCCTACGCAGTAGGTTATCTTGCCCATATAAAATTTTGAAGGGCTTCTGTAATGCCGCAAAAACCCACCTATGTGTCATCTTATCCGCACTGGCCCCAGGGAATCGGCCTCTTGCTCCTGGGATGCTAGGCTTCTTTATTAGAGGTCTGAATAAGAAGTAATCATGGCCGCCAAGAAACAAGACAAGCGTAGGCCTTACAAGAAAATGCTGTCAGTCTTTGAGCTGGATGACAAGAGTCATCAGCGTCAAGACCGCCGCGAGCGTGATGCCTTCGTGGATCAGGTTTTCAAGGCGGCTGGTCTGCCGCTGCTCCATGTACCGGCCAGACGCGGATATGTGGCTGCAGACCTTGCTGCCAATCTCGCGCCATTTATCGGTGGCATAGCACCCTCATCTGTCCCTGCAGAAGCTCCTGACCAGCCAGTTTCTACAGAGAAATCACCACAGTGCCCGAAGTGTGGCGACGAGATGATATTGAGAATAGCCAGGAGCGGAGCGAATGCTGGCAGCCGTTTCTGGGGCTGTTCAAACTATCCTACCTGTCGCGCGATTCTGCCGCATCAAGGGTAACTCAGACATAGGAAGAGCCGAAACGCTGACGAATAGGCTGTGGCCGTTATAGATTCACAATTCCCGGCACCAACATAGTCAGGAATCTGCGCCGCTACTATCCCCGATTCGTGGTGTGGACTACACTATCTTGTGGGGGCCAAAGAACGCGAAGACGCCGATGTAATCAAGAAGGATCGGGTCGCCGCTGTCTGGTCCGAAAGCGCCACATGGCTGACTGGGGTCGAATGGCGCTGTGTCAAAGTCATGCAGCGGAACTTTGAGCAGCTTGCTCCGGCCACTTTTGAGGAGTGCGCCACGCTGGGCATGGTCCAGATGTCCATGTTCGCCTGAGGTGTCGCGTTTCCGTGCAGCAGTGGGGGCGGGGTGTATCGGTGGTTACAGGAAAACGGCCTGGACTTCAAATACACTATTGGGAGGTCCGTCATGGAGGATCGGAAGTCAAGCAGGGAGTACCTGTTTCGAGTCACGAACGGCCACAGCGAGTCCTGTGGCGTACCGCCCAGCATCGACGGAGACACACCGGGACATCGCTACAGCTACTTCCAGAATGAATATGGCGAGCAGTTCATCTTTGCTTACAGCGTGGATGGTAAGCGTGGCTCCCTCTGGATGGGTGATGCTGGCTGGGAGCGTAGCTTCGATGTGGTGGACGGGTTTGTACCCGAGCTAGCGCTCTCGGAAACGGAGTTTCTGTGGCTGGCGGCCTGCTGGAAGGCCGCTACTGGGCAGCTCCCCACGGCGTCAAAAGGCGGCTCAGAGTAGCTTGAACGCCCCGCTCAGCGCTGCACGGTAACGGGGCGCAACCCGTAACCGTGAGCATACCAGGGCCAGTGCTCCGCTTCGGTACTCATCAGCCCATAAGGCTCTAAGAAGCCGGATAACGTAATGAGATCAATAATCACAGCATCTGCAAACTATATCTTAGTATTCGTGATCACTTTTCTTGCCACAGCTGGGGCACTCTGGGGAGCGATTGATGGGATTACCTACTTCACAGGGGAGAAGGTGAAGCAACTCCTAGGTCCTTACTGGTCTCTGGTGATTTTGCTGATACCACTCTTAATAGCACTCTTGGCGGTTCTCCGAACCAGAAGAAAGGAAATCTCACTTGCTTGCTTCGACCTGATTAATCCAAGATTCCTGAGACAGTTTAGGGGTAGGAGACACCACTCATCTTTCTTTGATGGAAGTGTACCCACATGGGAGGATATTGTTAATGATTTGGATATTCCTCGCGACATAGCACGTGATATTCTTGCCACATCGACACAATGGACTAACGGCAAACTCCTTATTCCGGTTCTTGCCAGTGCAGGCGAAGGAAAGTCAACCTTCTTGCGTCGGTTGGCCGTGGAACTTGCAGTTAGAGGAAAGGTCACGGTTTTTCGACGTCGAGATGCATTGAGACTTGATTCTAAGGAAGTTGCAGATCTTGCGCGTAATACCAAAAAGTGTGTCTATGTGCTGGTGGATGATGCTGGGCAAGTCCTGAATTTCTGCGAATTCATACGTTCCCTTGCGGACGATTCGTATCCATTAGTCGTAGTTGCCGCTTCTCGACCATACGACTGGCTATCTCTCCGTTCGGAGTTGTCGAACAGCGGCTTTGAGATCAAGTTGGCGAGCTCGGGAACTGAATACTCACTCGATAACCTAAGTGATGGGGAGATTGCGCTTCTCTTTGGCAAGCTAGCCAACGAGCACCTCATTCAGCAGGTTGAGGACGAGGCGCTTCCCCGTATTGTGGAGCATTACAGTTCTACTATTGGTCGCAGTCTCATAGTGCTGGTTCTATCCCTTACGCGAGCCGAAGAGATCAAGGAGGTCATTCGTCAGGAGATCGCACGAATTCAGGCGATGGGCCAGCAATTTCTTGTCGCCTACCGTTACGTATGTCTTTTTGCGAGCATCGATTCCTATATGCCTCTCTCAGTTCTGAGTGGGCTTGTGAGTTTCAACAACGTCAGACTTGACTTCATCAATAGACTGCCTGGACTTGTCGAATGTGTTGGCAACCGAGTATATGCTCGCCATAACAGAATAGGGGAAATCGCGACTGATATTCTTTTTGAAGGGGCAGACGATGAAAGGGGCAATGCGCTCTGCGAACTTATCGCTCTTGCATTTGGAAAAGGTGAAATCGAAGCCGTGAGCTCTGTTCCTGTGCGTGCTGTTCCGGAATCGCAGCGGCTACGAGTGCTCGGCTGCGTAGTGGATCAAGCTTTTTGCACTGGCCAATACCAACTCATAGTAGACAGTTTCGATGAGTGGGTAACGTTCAGTGCGGAACCGCCTGTTGCTGAGCTACTTGCCCAGAAAACCCCGCTTCTTTTCGAAATGCTGGCGTTCTACCCTAAACGAATTAGGCCGGTCGGCGGGTGGCAAGCACTACAGGGCAATCCAGCAAACTTCCCATGGCCGAATTGCCCTGACAATACCCCTGTCGCTCCCGATTTTAGAGGCGGGTATGACAACAGTCGTAGATGGGCAGAAATCTATGAGCGGGCAACCTTCTGTAGCGAAGCGAGTAGGATGTATTCAGTTTCTCTGCAGTCGGTTGTCCGCATGATATATGCGGTAATGCTAGAACTCTACCAAGCCCAGAGGGCGGACATCTACTACAGCCATGCTGAGTATCTGTGTAGTCCCATCTCGGTTGCGGATGACGACGAAGTAATCACACTGTACGAACTGGCTCTCAAAGAGAATCCTGACCATGCCGAAGCACATGCTGGGCTTGCAGAAATGCTGTACTTTGTCCATCGCTATGAGGAAGCGTATCGTCACTACAAAACTTCACGACGGCTGAACCCTAGAGCCGTCTATCACATAGGCAAAGAGGATAGTCTGGTGGAGATGTTAACCGGGCTTGGTGAGTTACGAGAAGCAATCGAATTGCAGCTAGAAAGCTCGCGTAACTTAACCATGGCTCTTCGTAGTATGTACGAGATATTGGGTCCTGAAATCTCGGTGGATATCAGACTCCCAACTGAAATGAGCGGGCCGGAAACACGCACAAGGACGAATTTGGTCGCGATGGCCGAGGACGAACGCCAACTGGAAGCCGAAGACGCTGCCCGCATACTCGCGTTCATTGATAGGCTTTCACCTGAGGAGATCCGCGTGTTTGGCAAGAAGGTTCTGGGCGAGCAGTTTGGTGAGTTACGTAATGCGCCCACAGGAAACCTTGAATAGAAACCGGGCTAATCTGGTTTGGGCGGAATCTACAGGAGATCATCTCTTTTCTAACTACACAGAGGGCGCAAGTAGCTATAGGCACTTCGGCACTCGCGTAGATCGTCAAAAAGTGTGTAGCGAACGAGTATGCAAGCCCAACTTTTCCGCTAGTTGTTACTCCAAGAACTGCCCGTTGTCTTCTTGTAGAATCTGACGGACCCGCTGCTCTGAAATCTGGAAGATAAGGGCAAGGTGTGGAACGCTCTGGCCAAGCGCGTAGCGTTCGTGAATCGCGCGGTTGCGTTCTTGTTTACTGGGTGTGCGGTAGTTGAAGGACTCATCAGGTTCAGGCTGATCAGCATATAGCTGGGCGATCAGGCGGCCAGCTGCCTCGTGGATATCCAGAATTTGCCGCAATACTGATGTGTCCTCAAGGCCCCTATGGGGCACAGGCTGCCACCTGCCTTTAGAGCTGATGGCAGCTTTATTTTTACCTTTGAAAACGCTATTTCTTCTCTGGTCAGCCGCCTCTATATCAACCTGCCCGTTCCGACTACGCCGCAATCTCAAGCAACTCCCAAACAGGTTAATCGCAATGCTGAAATTCGCGATAGATACCAGACTGGAACCAGTGTGCCTGACCTCGCCGGGGAGTATGGCATATCCACGAAGCGGGTCTACCAGATATTACGGGGAAAGCGGAAGTAATCCTTCCATAGTCTCAAAAAGCGAGCGAGGATTCTCTGAGCTGCCCCCGATAATTAGGCCAGAGTCAAAGTTAGGCTCTGGGCACTGAGCGGGTCGAGGAGCGCCACGGGTGCTGGGGGCCGGTAGTCCAAGGCACTGTGAGGACGCACCTGATTGTAGTACACCCGCCAGGCTTCGATCAAGATTTGCGCTTCCCTGAGAGAGAGTAGAAGATCTCTCGCGCGAGCAACTCATCCCACATTTTGCCGTTGAAGGATTCCACATAGCCATTCTCCCACGGGCTGCCGGGTTCAATGAACAACGGAGCGACGTCCAGGCGTTTGAGCCACAGCCGAACTGCTGTGGCCGTGAATTCTGACCCATTGTCGGAGCGGAGGTGCGCCGGAACTCCGTGTTGGCAGAACAGCGCGGTCAAGCACAGTAGCACATCGTCATGGATCAGTGTGCGCTTGACCACGCTCGCCAGGCACTCACGGGTATACTCATCGATCACATTCAAAATGCGAAAGGACCGGCCATCATGGGGGCGGTCATACATGAAATCGTAGCTCCAAACATGGTTCGGATACTCGGGCCGCAGCCGCACGCACGAGCCATCGTTGAGCCACAAGCGCCCGCGTTTGGGCTGTCGGGCCGGAACCTTCAAACCCTCTTGCCGCCAGATCCGTTCTACCCGTTTGTGATTCACTAGCCATCCTTCACCCTGCAAGAGCGCTGTGATCCGGCGATAGCTCTACCGTCCGTACTCACTGGCGAGCGCCACTATCCGCGCGGTCAGCTGTGCTTCGTCATCCGCCACTTGAGCCCGATAGCGCTGCGTGGCGCGTGGTTGCCCCACCACCCGGCAGGCTCGGCGCTCGGACACCCCCAGCGCGGCCTGGACATGCTCGACTACGGCGCGTCGCCGGGCGGGGTTGATCAGTTTTTTGACAGGGCCTCTTTCAAGATGGCCTTATCCAGCGTCAAATCGGCGACGACCCGTCTCAACCGTGCGTTCTCTTGCTCCAACTCTTTCAAGCGCCGGGCCCGACTTTTGTCCATACCGCCGTAGTCTTTGCGCCAGCGATAGTAGGTTTGCTCGCTGATCTCCAGCGCCCGCGCGGTTTGTTGGACCGTTTTCCCCTGGCTGAGCAACACTTCTGCTTCGCGCAGTTTCAGTATGATCTCTTCCGCCGTGTATCGTTTTCTTGCCATTGGACCTGCCTCCTTTTGGGCCTGATTCTAACTTATTTCTTGGATCAGTTTTTGGGGGGGCAGGTCAGAGGCACTACAGCGCTTGGTTGCCTAGCTCATTCACCACAATACTGCATATTCGTATCACACGGCTATCGCAACCTGGGCAAGTGCCCGATCGAGACTGTCAATGCCTACTTAGAAACTATCCGCCAAGAAATCTAGTAGTACGTAGAGAGATATAAAACGTTTTCTGGATAAGTTGACTCCACATCTAGATTATTGTATTCTACGAACAGTAAAACGATTTATCATGAAGATGATATTCTGTTTTCTGCAGAGGAAGATTTGAGTCAGAAAATTTCGTCCTCCCGCATAACTATACGAGACGTTGCACAACTGGCTGATGTCTCACCGGCAACCGTATCCAAGGTGATTAACGGAGTGCCATATGTGAGTGAGAGCGCTCGCCAACGCGTGCTTGAAGCCATCGGCAAACTCAACTACCGTCCGAACACGATCGCTCGCAGCTTACGCAAGAGCCATACGGTAACTATCGGCTTGATCACTGATGATCTCGAAGGTGTTTTTACGATGGCGATGATGCGCAGCATCGAAGAAGCAGCCAGCGCCTGTGGATTCAGTGTATTCCTCTGTAACAGTTATGGTGAGATGTCCCGCGAGCGTGCTCACCTGGAGGTTCTTCTGGCTAAACAGGTCAGCGGGATCATTCTCATGAGCGGCTATAAGGTACGCGAACGAGGGGCTCCCGCTATGGATCTAGGTGGCGTACCGGTCGTCTATCTCTATCAATATACCTGGGATGTCCCTGTTCCGTGTGTCATTCCGGATGATGAGGGCGGAGGTAATCTGGGCACTAAACATCTGATCGATCTTGGGCGTCGGCGGATCGCCTTAATCAATGGTCCGATGCATTTCGAAGCCAGCCAGCTACGTCTCCTTGGTTACCAGCAAGCATTGAAGAATGCCGGGCTGCCGTTCGATCCGGCTCTAGTGCGCACTGGCAAATGGAACGAGCAGAGCGGCTATGAACTCGCCCACGAATTGTTGACGCTCCCGACTCCTCCTGATGCTATCTTCTGTGCTAGCGACAGCCTGGCGGCCGGTGCACTTGACGCACTACATGAACTTCAGATACATGTTCCGAAAGATATCTCAGTTGTCGGATTCGATAACCGTTATTTCTCGGGTTATCAACGGCCTCCATTGAGTTCTGTGGCTTTGCCTCTCTATGAGATGGGTCTCCTGGCGGGGGAGATCCTGCTCAATGCGATCCAGGGAGCGCCTGTAAATGTCAAGATCCATCGAGTGCCCTGCACACTCGTGAAGCGCAAGTCATGTGGAGCATTGTCAGACCAGATCGCGCCGGTGCATCAAGAGAGGAGATATTCGTGACCATTTATGATCTCAGCTACGATCCCCATGATCCCTACTACGATATCCCCGGACTGTCCGGCGCACAGTGGGGTATCCAGATCTTCACGACCCGTAACTTATACGGGCTGGATCCCGCCCGAGTCACGATGACAACTGTGGGTGACACTACCCATCTGACGTGCGATGGGCTGAGCTGGGGAGGGCAGCAGCAACACTGTGAGGGACGCGTTGAAGCTGATCTTTCCTACCAGCACGGAGTCTGGAACTGGCGAATCTCTGCCAGGCACACTGAACCTCTGAAAGCTATCAAGCTCTTGCTGCGCGGGCTGCCACAGGAGGCACTTTCGCAAGGATGGTGGCAGCCTACATCGAGAACCCAGGAAGTGGTGGACGCAGATACTTCGAAGTTCTCAAAGGCCGGATTCGGTGCTGAGCATATCGACGCGGCCAATGAAGTGTGGAAGACAAATCCGCTCAGGCCACTTCTCTGGCGGTATCCCTGGCCGGAGTGGTTGACTCCCTGGGCGTGCGCAGGTGAAAAAGGCGGAACATCCTTCGTTTGCATCAGTGTCCGTGATCCCGAAATCCGTGCCAAACGGCTCTACGTTCACCAGCCTCCTTACAACAACGAACAACCGATTGTCGAGCTGATCTTCGAGGAAGATGCTGCTAGGTGGGGCAGTCAGATGGAAACGCCTGTTATGCGACTGCGTATATGCAGCACATTCGCTGAGGTTGAGGCTGATTTTGAGGAGCACCTGGCATTTCTGGAAGATACATATGGGTTGCTGCCATGGGAAACCCGACCTGATGTACCAGCCTGGATGCGGAAGATCAGATTGGTGCTCAATCTGCACGGGCAGCACTGGACAGGTTATGTCTTTAATTCATTCGATCGGATGGCGGAAGCCATCAAGCTGGTGGCCCAGCATATCCCCGGAGATCAGGTCCTGGCCTACATTCCCGGTTGGGAGGGCCGCTACTACTACGCTTATCCTAACTATCGGCCCGGCCTGGAGATGGGCGGAGAGCCGGCCTTTCGTCGACTTCTGGCGACAGCACGCGATCTGGGCGTCAAGGTGATGCCTATGTTTGGGATGCACGGTGCCAACACACAAGTCTACCCAGACTGGGAACGGTCGGCCTTTCGCAGTCGCACCGATTCATACGTGAAGCTGGTCAACTGCCCAGACTGGGACACTGATCGCGCCGGCGAAGACGATCAGGTGTTCCTCAACCCAGGAGAGCCGGTCTTTCGGCAGCATCTGTTGGAACAGGTCAGTGCCGTGGTACGCGACTTCGGCGTATCCGGCGTTTTTCTCGATACATCCGCCTGCTGGTTCAATGACCCGCATTACAATCTATACGAAGGCTATCGGACGCTAATAGAAGAGCTTCACCAACGCCACCCTGACTTGCTGATCGCAGGAGAAGGCTGGTGGGATGGCCTGTTAGCCATTCTGCCAGTTAATCAGAGTTGGATGGGTGTCGACCGGCAATATCGTTTTCCACAGTTCTTAACCCGTTATGCTCGGGCGCTCGGACATCTCTCCGAAGGAGCACCTGGTCCGGTCAGCACCGGCGTGCATGAACGTGGGTTCCTCTATTCTCAGTTGCCAAACCCAGTACCCGGCCATATCCGGGCACTTGGGATTGTGGATGATACCCTCTCACTTTACCGAGAGGAGATTATCCGGATATGCCGTACTGCAGCAGAGGGCGATTAACTGTTGTGATCGTCCTGGCTTCACCCAACGATGGAAGGCTAGTAATTTTCTGGAGTAAAAAGGAGAGAACAAAATGAAATATCTGTTCCGCCATGCCAGATTAGTGAGTGTGCTTGTGCTCATCCTGGCCACATTTGCGCTCTCGCTTCCGTCCTCTGCACAGGAGCCTGTGACCGTTCAGTTCTGGTCGCGCGATTCCGCAGCCACACTTGTGCAATCACTTGCCGACGCGTATAACGCCACACATGACAACCAGGTCGAAGTCACTCTTATCCCGGCCGCCGAATATATCACAAAGCTCGGGACTGCTATTGCCGCTGGCGAGCCACCAGATCTGCTAGCTATTGACCTGATCTATGTGCCGCAATTCGCGGCTGCAGATCAGTTGACCGAGATCAGCGATCTTGCCTCTCAACTGCCTTTCTTTGATACACTCAGCCCTTCGCACATCCGGCTGGCGACCTACGAAGATGGTCTGTACGCGCTGCCATTCAACGCCGAAGCCTCGGTTCTACTGTACAACAGGGACTTGTTCCGGCAGGCCGGTCTGGACCCTGAACAGCCTCCGACTACCTGGCAAGAAATCTATGATGACGCGGTAGCGATCTCTGCTCTAGGCGAGGATATCGACGGCTTCTACTTCTCCGGTGCGTGTGCAGGCTGCAATGCCTTCACCTTCCTGCCCCTGATCTGGGCCAGTGGCGGAGATGTGCTGAGCGAGGATGGTTCAGAAGCAACCCTGACCGATCCCGCTGTTAAGGCAGCGCTAGAATTTTATCACCAGATGTGGGCCGAAGGTCTGATACCTGAAACATCTCAGACAGATACGGGTGCGGAATTCCTAAGTGCTATCTTCTCCGGGAATGTCGCGATGCTGGGATCTGGCGCGTTTTCCATCAGCACCATCAAGAACGAGCACCCGGAGATCGATTTTGGGATAACCTTCCTGCCAGGACAGGAGGGGGGTGTTTCGTCCTTCGCGGGTGGAGACTCAATCGGCATTCCCTCTGGCTCAGCTCATCCTCAGGAGGCGTTTGACTTCATCGAATGGGCACTTTCTGACGAAGTCCAGCTTGAGATGTATGCGGCCACTGCGTCCCTGCCAGTGCGGACCGATCTGGTACAGAATAAGTATTTCGACGAAGATCCACGCCTGCAGACGAGTGCCGAGGCGATGGCATTCGGACGAACACCCTACAGCCTCGTGTACAATCAGCTCTTCAATGATGCGAATGGTCCTTGGCTGGCCATGATTCAGCAAGCCGTGTTCGATGGCGAGATCGATGAGGCTATCGCCGCTGCTCAAGAGCAGTTCACGGAAATCATCGAAGGGCAGTAAATCAGTAGATTCCTGGCACTCTACCAGGACATGTAATATAACTGGGTTTGGCTCACCGATGGGCCAAACCCAGCTCGCCCATCGAAACCAGACAGAAGTAAGAAGGACGTAATGATTGAGACATCGGGGACATCTACCGAAGCCATGCTGACTGCTCAACCCCGCTCAAGAAACCGCACAATCAGGCGACATACCGGCCTGCTATTCGTCCTACCTGCGGTTACGTTCACCACGATCTTCTTCATCCTTCCGCTCCTGATGACTATCTGGATGTCACTCCATAATTGGCCCTTGATAGGTCAATCCACGTTCATTGGCTTCGATAACTACTCCAGCCTTACATCCGATCGGCAGTTCTGGTCCAGTCTGGGTTTCACCATAAGATACACGTTGTTGATAACGCCGCCGATCTTTGTACTGGCCTTTGTACTGGCACTCTTGGTCAATTTGCCGCTTCGCTGGATTGGAATATTCCGGACAGCCTATTTCATTCCGGTAGTGATTGGTCTTGGCGCATCGAGTTTGCTATGGGTATGGTTACTCAATGATCGCGTCGGAGCAATCAATACACTCTTACGCCAAGCAAACATCATTGAAGGCTCTCTCATCTGGCTGGGGAGCATTGATACTGCGATATTCGCAATCATCGTCTCTGTGACCTGGAAGACCGTCGGCTTCACTATGGTGCTCCTGCTCACCGGTATGCAGGCAATCCCTCAAGAGATATATCAAGCAGCTATGGTCGACGGTGCTAGCTTTCTGGGACGCCTCCGGTTTATCACGCTTCCCTTACTTCGATCGACTATTGCGCTGGCTCTGGTATTGTCAGTTATCGGCTCGTTCTTGGCCTTCGACCAGTTTTATATCATGACCCGCGGTGGCCCACGCAACCAGACTATCACTGCAGTCTACTGGATATTCAACAACTCCTTTACATATTTCAAGATGGGATATGGCTCAGCGCTCTCGATAGTCTTGCTGGGCATTCTAGTCATCCTGAGCATGCTCCAACTGCGCCTCCTGCGCCGAGACGTTGGTTGATCCAGGCAGCAGATAGGACTTAGCTGTGAACATAATCTCGAGCCCCACCATCCAGACCAAACGAGTACGGCCTACCATCTCGAAATCACTGCTCTATATACTGTGTATCATCCTGGCGATTGTGTTTCTCTTTCCCATCACCTGGTCGATCATCACTTCGTTCAAACCACCTGCGGAGGCTGCTGCAATTCCCCCGACAGGCCTTCCATCATATATCTCCTGGGAGAACTACCAGAAGTTCAATGGATTCGGTGATGGGGCGGGCCGGTATTTGTTCAATAGCGTCTCTGTAGCGATCATGACAGTCGCAGGCACTGTCATACTCAGTACTCTGGCAGGCTACGGATTCTCTCGTTTTGACTTCCCGATCAAGAATCTCCTCTTTCTGATGATCTTGACTACGTTGATGATCCCGTTCCAGATGATCTTGACGCCATTGTTTCTTATTCTGGGAGCATTGGGGTTGCAGAACACATTGCCCGGTCTTGCGCTGGTCTACATCACATTTCAGCTTCCATTTGGCGTATTCATTATGAGGAACTCGTTCGATACAGTGCCGCGCGAGCTAGAGGAGGCAGCTCTGCTCGACGGCTGCTCATCAGTTAGCCTCCTCTATAGGGTAATGCTGCCTATCGTGCTACCAGGGGTTATTACGGCGGGGATCTACGCTTTCCTCAATTCGTGGAATGAGTTTCTCGCTGCATTGATCTTTATGAATCACCAGAATATGTTTACGTTCCCAATCCTGCTCAACAGCGTCAACTACGGTCTTTATGGCGCAGTGGACTGGGGTGCACTTCAGGCCGGAGTCACGATCTCGATACTACCTAGCATCCTGATCTTTCTGCTGTTTCAGCGCTATTATATGCAGGGGTTAACTGGCGGATCAGTGAAGGCATAGCCCGTACTGGTCTCCCAAACCAATCTATTCGCCAGATCGGTATCTGCGTGCAGGCACAATTGCAGATTCATAATAGCCTTGCTCCAATTTGATAGGCGGTAAAAATATCAGAGGGCGGCAAGCCACCCCAATTATGTCAGGCTGAAAGCCCAGAGCTGAATACAGCCCCTGCCAGCATAGATATGCGTCTCCTCGATATCCTTGAAAAGACTGAACCTGGGGATGAAACATCCGTGAGCTGCCTATGAGCGAGTGCATTCAGAGCAGGCTTCTGTATGCGTTAGTAACGGCGCTCGCCGCTATCTCAATCTGTTCAATAGTAGTAAAGCGTCCTACACTCGCTCTCACCGTGCGGAACGCGTCTTCGCGCCCCAGACCCATCGCTTCCAGCACATGAGAGGGGGAGATTGCTCGAGACGTACAGGCAGCCCCCGTTCCTAACATTACCTCAGGGCAATTCAACAACAGGGCATCAGCGTCTACCTCAGGAAAAGTGATGCTACTGGTATTGGGAAGGCGCTGGTTCAGGCTGCCATTAATTCGAACGTCGGGCAACTCATGCAGTAATCTGCTCTCAAATAGATCGCGCAGAGACGCCAGTCTTGCTGACTCTTCGACGAGCTGTGCTGAACTGATGTTACAGGCTTCTCCCAAACCAGCTATAGCAGGGACGTTCAGCGTCCCGGGGCGAAGCCCTCTCTCCTGCCCTCCTCCAACGAAGACAGGCTCAAGCCGAACCAGGTCAGGATCGCCCCGCACATATAAAGCTCCTATCCCTTTCGGGCCATAGAGCTTATGTCCACTCAGCGAGGCAAAGTCCACTCCCCACTCAGTGACATTCACCGCAATCTTTCCAACGGTTTGTGCTGCGTCACAATGTACAAGTGCCCCGAATTGATGTGCGATCTCCGCGATCTCAGCAACTGGCTGGATAGTGCCTACTTCGTTATTCGCCCCCTGGACAGACACCAGAAAGGTTCTATCGTCGATTGCTTTTTCTGCACTATCGAGTCGAACGCGCCCGTTATTGTCAACTGGCAGGATGATGACCTCAAAACCTTCCTCCTGCAGCTTCTCACACGGAGCCAATACCGACTTGTGTTCAACTGCCGACGTGACGATCCGATTTCTAGCGGGGTTCGGCCGCCTGCCTGCAATGCCCAGGATGGCCAGATTATTACTCTCAGTAGCCCCGGCAGTGAAGACGATCTCCGCTGGACGTGCTCCGATGAGGGCGGCTACCTTCTCTCGCGCTACTTCCACGTGTTCAGCAGCCAGACGCCCCTGAAGGTGAAGACCGTTTGCCGGATTACCGTAGATTTCACGGAAAAACGGCAACATGGCTTCCAGCACCCGGGAATCGCAAGGTGTCGTAGCATTGTAATCCAGATAGACCGCCGCTTGCTTCATGCCATCTCAGTCCAGAGTTAGTCGGTAGCTGATCGCACTTTCATATTGTCGATATTCAGAATCGAGACTCTGCAATTGCTCCCAGACAAGCTGCCTGAGATCCCTGGCGGGTTGCACACAATAGTGTTCAAACTCCTCAGGGGACAGTTCGCCATGAGGAAACTGTAATTTCATCATGCCTGTGGAAATAGCAAGAAGCGCATCCTCGTTTCGTTTGTATCTCCGACCGCCAGCGAGATGAACCATTCGAGAGCAATGCTCATCGAGCGATAGATCATCACGGAGGGCCAACAGCGCATCTCCCAAGAAATCAGACTTTAATCCTGTGCCCACAGCAAAGCATTCGTTACTCAGCTTCCTGATGCGCCAGCCAGGAATAATGCCCCGAATACGATCAAGAAAAGCTGGTTCCTGAAGAAATTCTGGCAGTTCTCCTACCAGAGGGCTGGCGATTGGCTTTTGATGGGCATCGAGCAAGATGTTTGCCAACAACACCAGGCCGCAGTCACTGGCAGTTTCATGGAGACCGCCTCGAGTGAGGCGGCCATTAGCCAAGTATCCCTTTAGCCCGCCGACGATTTCCTGAGGCTTTTCGAACTTCAGAGTTTGGACCTCATCCAGTACAACAACCTTATAACGCGCCAGCAGACCCCATTGCCCGCTCGCGTTGTTCACAAAGAGAACTGCTGGAGAGACATTTCCCCCACTGAGTAAGCGTACACGCGGGCTGATATTCTCATATATATAACTCTTGCCAGTGCCCTTTGGGGCCAGTTCAATCAGATGCATGTTCTTCTGTACTACTGGAAGCAACCGACACAGCAACAATGTTTGTTCTTCTTCAGAGAAGCTGTGTGGGTTATATCCCATAGAGTTGAGCAGCAATGATCGCCACTCGCTCAGTGAGAACTGACATCTTGCTTCCTTATACAGATTCAGATCGACCACTGCCTGCATCGGCTTGAACCCCGCAACGGCTGGGCCTCCGGACGTGTTGACTAAATCAACGACTCCCCACAGACCCTGGTTCAGCAGATCTGGATACTGGTTGACCAAACTGTCAGAGATCTGAGCATCGGAGATTTGCAGCAGGCTCAACGCAGCCAGTCGTTCTTGGCGCTGCCGATTCAACACAACATTGACCTGCACTGACGTCAGAACTCTAACCGTCTCCCCGTTGAGCAAGCGATTCTTGATGAGATTGGCGTCTTCAGGACGTGGCAGGAAACGATCAGCCCACCGAAGGACGCTCGAAGCATCATCCTGTGAAAGCGGGCCTATGCCTGGCGCGATAGTGTCGAGTAGCCATTCGGCTACGTAGGCCGGCACACCTCGCTTATCCAGCTGGCTCATCCGCAGGCGGCGTTTATCAATCGCTAAAGCCCCAAAGACCTGCCTGATCTTGTCTTCCATATCCTGGGCTAACTGAACTGAGGATGTATCGCTCACAGACATACTTTCTCACAATTCGAGTCCATCAAGAAGCGAAGTGTCACGCGAGTACAACTCTTCGCTTTCAAGCTCCATACTCACGCGAATTTCCACACGCTCTCCACTAGGCCAACGCAGATATGCAGTTGCCTTAGAATGCTTGATTTCTTCTTTCGATGGCCAGAATCGCAATTCAAGGGTTTTGTTTTGTTTGGTGAGAGCGAGAATCTCCCACCCACATTGGAGCGTCTCCGATGATCGCTTTACACCGAATTCTATTTCTACAGAATTCAGCACAATCGGGATTTCATCTGAATTGATGATCTCCACGTGCAACGTCCCCGCCTGACCTGCCCTATTTTTACCAGTGATTCGTACTTCCACCATGGGGATACGTTGTTCTTTTGGCATAGCATCACGTACCAGGACAATCCAGGGAACTATCACTTCTTCCGGGAACAGTCCGCCATGTGTATACCATTCTTGCCCTTGTTTTCCGTCATTCATTCGAAATGCTGCCTCATCCAAAATTACTGCAGCATCTTCTGTAAGGCCATAGCTTTCGCCGTGGAGATACACCACATTGTCTTCAATAGTGTATCCGGCTGCCGGAAACTCCCGTTTGACTTCGCTAGCAGGTCCTGACGCAGCACGGCCGTGCGTTTCCATCCCCGCGGGAATTGGAATAGATCGCTGCGATGAAGCGAGCAAGCGCCCGTGATCAGTTGTGAGCACCAGCTTTAGGGGAATAGTGACTGGTAACTGTTCCACGAGTTCAGCGATCTTCTGGGCCACTGTATTCAACTGGCCTTCAACTTCGTGCTTGAGGGAATCATAGTTGTTACGCGCATGATACGTATGATCAGGCTCCTGAATACGCCAGATAAATAGATCATCAATATGTGCTGTCTGTAGCAACTCATTCGGAGACTTACGTTCCGAGATGTCCACAGCAAGCGGAGGTAGACCCGCAGCATGAAGCTCCGGCACACCTTTCAACAGTGCTTCCTTCGCAAATCGGGTAATCGTCGGGATTGGCGCAAAGACGAGGCGATCTTCCTGAATCTCCAGACGCCTGGTAGCCACCTGCAAAGCCCGAAGAAACTGTCGAGCGTCCGGAAGATGCAATCCGTCCAAAACGATTAACAGTGTCACGAATTCCGTGTCCTGCCCCCTCAAGAACCCCGTCTCTCGAAAACTAAGGTGTTCTTTGTCTTTCGAATTCAGCGCTCGCCGGTAGAAGTCCAGATACCATGTGGCAAAACACCTGGCAAGGTCAACGATACGGTGTCGAACCTGAATATTACGGTCATCGCCCTGCTGCCACTCGCGAAGTGGCAGATACTCATTCCTGAACCAGGCCAGGACCTCCGCGGGCGCTTCCGGCACATCTGAAGGTTCTGGTGGTCGCAACAATCCGCGCAGTTGTTCCCATTGTGACCCTGAGACACCGGGAGCCAGCGTTGCAAGGTATCCTTCGGTCAACTGCTGAGGGTTAACCGTAAAATAGTCAAAGGCTACTCCAACCGCGATCTGCTTAAGCTCTGGAGATAGAGGAAGTGCCATTAATTGCTCAAAGAAATCCCCGTGTGTGTCCACCATAGAGTGCCGCCAAGCGCTTAAGGCTCTGTCACTCCAAGGGGCTGGCACTTTCACCGGAAACTCCTCTAGCCCATCGATTCGTTGATCTGCCTTGATACCGAGCCAGATGTCAAGCATACTCTGTGCCGACTCAGAATCTGTAGCTTCGTATAAGGGCTTGAGACTCCTCGATGCATCTCGCTGCCATCCCTCTGATACCGCCCGGAGAAGCGGTTGCTCCACCTGGTCAGGGGTTTGTAGGTCAAGCCAGAGTAGCCACTCAGCGGCGTGCTCCAGCGAAGGAGTGCCTGCCCATCGAAAATCCGGATGCAAGGCTTGCAGTATCCCTGGTGCAGAGATAGGACGGCGCAGACTGAAGTATTTACTCTCCAGGCGGGAGTAAAGGGCGTCAGCCTGATCCTCACTGAGATCAGGAATAGCTGTTAGTATCTCTCTTCGAGGTGAAGGCGCATCCTGAAACCGAAGATGGCGGCCCCGAAGGAACGTCCTGGCCCACTCACACAGGCGCTGACCACGGATGAACCACTTTCCCTCGCCGTCAACAATCCTGAGAAAACCTACTTCATCCTCAATCAGTACGTATCCGCCGGGAATCAGAGCATCTCCGTGATAATCGAGCAGGAAGTTCTCCATCGCCTAGCTTGCAGCCTCTTTATCCCGCATTTCTTCGGACATGAGCCGCTGGAGCAAATCCAGACAATCCTGTCGCCTGTCTGTTGATCCCAGGGCCCGGAATAATTCCTCGATCCGGGCGATCTGATCTTGGTCCAGACATTCCTGCACTCTCGTATGCAGCGCTTTCAGTCGGTCTCGATAGTCCAAAGGTAAGAAGGCTGGCGGACGTTCTAGCTTTCGCTTCAGTTCGCCCGGCGATGCTTTCCTCCCAAATTCAGATTCACGCTCCTCAAGCCACTGAATAGCGTCTTGCTGCCTGCTTTTCAGTTGATTTGCCTTCTGCTCACGAACCCGATCCAACTCCTTCAGATGGTGCCGGCTCAACATCTGCCCATAATGGCTGGACATCTGAGCCAGCACCTTCTCCGCGGCCTCGACATCCGCTGGTGTGTCGGGGATATGCTTTGCTCCTTCTAGTTCTCTTACGAACTTGCGAAGAGCATCCAAATACTCCAGCGCTTCCTCTAGTTGGTTTTGGAACTCTGTGTCCTGGTATCGACTTTGCTGACGCAGGATGGTATCTCGCTCCTCCGATATAGCGGCCAGATCCAGGTTATACGCGCGATCGTTAATGCTCTCCGCATACGCCTCTAAAACCCGAATCTCGTCCTGAACCTCACGGAGTTTAGTTTCCTGCAACGATTTAATATCGGGAGATATCACCTCGATCTCCTGCAGGC
>WBZO01001489.1_pt1 | contig 36449 bp, 29 predicted proteins | sample 5204261 | NCBI WGS metagenome assembly WBZO01 (sample SAMN12412400, study PRJNA552823) | activated sludge metagenome | isolation source: activated sludge from anammox sidestream of wastewater treatment plant... | place: USA: North Carolina | collected 2017-09
CGAGGACAAGAAGAAGGAGAGGAGGAGCGGGACGGATGCCGCGGTTCTCATCGGACCGTTCCACTGTCGCCAATATCGATGTGGGCCGGCAAGCTCGCGCTACCCCCAGGACGCGTTCCATTCCTAGCCTCGGACCGCGTGACCGAACTAGGCTTCGTCTCGGATGGTGGGACGAGAGCGAGACGTCGAGCTCTCGCGTGAGGACCTCCTCGGCGTGCTCGAGGCGGTTCGCGCGATTGGGCGCGCGAGCATCGACACCGACGTGGATGTCGTGCTCGAGGCGATCCTCGGCGCCGTCGCGAAGGCGACCGCGAGCGATCGCGCCGCGATCTTCATGCTCGACGAGTCGGGGGAGACGCTCACGCTGTTCTCCGGGTACCCGCGCGCGGACGAGCTGACGCGCGGCTATCAGCGGATGCCGCTGACCGGCTCGCACCTCGAGCGGGTCATCCGCGAGGGCGTCACCGTCCTCGTCTCCGCCGACGAGTTCGGCGCGGGGGCGCGCTGGCGAGAGCCTCGGGGATCGCGCACACCGCGAACGTCCCCATCGCCATCCGGGGAAAGGTCGCGGGGTCGCTGGCGCTCGGGCGCTACGGCGGCGTCCGCTACGGGGCGCGCGAGGTCGCGCTGGCAGAGATGCTCGGCGAGCTCCTCGTCGTGTACCTCGAGAACGCCCGCCTCTACGAGGACGCGCGCCGCAGCACCGACGAGATGCGCCTCCTGCTCGACGCGACCCGCACCATCGAGGCGTCGCTCGAGCTCGACGAGCGGCTCGACGCTTCGGCGGAGGTGCTCGCGCGGATGCTCGATTCGACGAGCGCATTCATCATGCTCCTCGACCGCGACCGCGAGGTCCTGAGCGGCGCGGCGATCTCGGATGCGCACCTGCGGACGGACTTTCGAACGCTGCGCGTCCCGCTCTCGTACACGACGCCCGCCGCAGAGGCGATCGAGACGGGCCGGCCCGTCGTCATGGACGCCTCGGTCCCGGCCGAGGTGCAAGCCAGGTTCGCGCTCACGCACCCCAACCGGGCGATGCTGGCGCTCCCGCTTCTCGAGCAGGGGCAGCCCATCGGGGCCGTGGTCATCGACGACGATCGTCCCTCGCGCGTCTGGACCCGCTCGGAGATCGCGCGCGCCGAGCTCATCGCACGCAGCGTGGCGGCCGGAATCGCGAACGCGCGTCTGTTCAGCGAGGTGCGCGCGAGGAGCATCGAGCTGGAGCGCGCGCAGCGCGAGCTCATCAAGCGCGAGCGCCTGGCCGCGCTCGGCGAGCTCGCCGCGATCATGGCCCACGAGGTGCGGAACCCGCTCGCGGTGCTCTTCAACTCGCTCGGCTCGCTCGCGAAGCGCGTCCCCGCCGAGGGCGAGACGGCGACCCTCCTCGCGATCATGGGCGAGGAGACGCAGCGGCTCGAGCGGCTCGTCCGCGAGCTCCTCGACTTCTCTCGCCCGCAGGCGCCTTCGTTCGACAACGAGTCGATCGACGCCGTGGTCCGGAGCGCCGCGCTCGCCGCGTCCCGCGAGGTCGCCTCGGACGCCAGGGCGCTCCGCGTCGAGCTCGCCCGCAATCTCCCCATCGTGCGGATCGACGCGTCGATGATCCGGCGCGCGCTCGTAAACGTCCTGGTGAATGCGCTCCAGGCGGCCGGAGAGTCCGGAGAGGTCACGGTCAACGCCGGAATCGAGTGCCGTGACGGCCGCGAGATGCTGCGGATCGCGGTGACCGACGACGGTCCGGGGATCCCGGAGGCGATCGCCGCCCGCGTCTTCGAGCCGTTCTTCACCACGAAGGCGAGCGGGACGGGGCTGGGCCTCAGCGTGGTCAAGGCGATCGCCGAGAGCCACGGCGGCGAGGTCGAGATCGCCTCGAGCCGCCCGGGGACGACGGTGAGCATCGTCGTCCCGGTCGATCCCGGGGGAAGCTGACCCGACCAAGTGCCGTAGTATCGGGGCGCATGAAGCTCGCCCTGTTCCCCCTCGCCGTCCTGTCCCTCGTCGCCGTCGGCTGCGCCGCCATCCCCGTGCAGATGCACACCGAGACGCATATCCAGCACGCGGACGGCACCGTCGAGCACAAGTCGAGCGACTGGGAGGGCACCCTCGACCAGCTCCCCGCCCAGCTCGGCAAGGCGGGCGCGGAGCTCGGCGAGGCGACGGCGAAGATGGCCAAGGAGCTGACGGACGTGCCGCCGCCGGGCAAGGTGGAGCTGAAGGACCTGTCGGCCGACCTTGCGAAGTACCAGGGCCAGCGCGGCACCGACTTCCTCTCGACGGCGAAGGACGCGAAGGGCAACCCGATCACCTTCGAGTACGTGCGTCTCGGACAGCCGGAGTTCGACGACTTCTTCAAGACGACGCAGGAGATCTACGCGCTCGTCTACCAGACCACGCAGGTCGTCTCGCAGATGAAGCAGCTCGCCGGAAAGGTCCTCGACACGAAGGTCGAGGGCGGCGCGAGCCTCCGCGGCGACGTCGACAAGGCGCTGCGTGCCGAGGCCGACGGCAAGATGGTGGCGAGCCTCCGCTCGATGAACGAGATGGCGCAGTCGCTCGCGCAGCTCGTGCCGCAGATCGCCGGGAAGCTGGGCAAGCTCGTGCAGGCGGGCCAGGCGCTCGTCGCGTCGGCGCCGACCGCGATCACCAACCCCAAGGTCGTCGCGCACCTGGATCTCGTGAAGAAGGGGCTCGTCTCGAGCGTGAAGGTCCTCGAGGAGTCCGGCTCGCTCATGGTCGGCTTCACGAAGGACCTCTCCGGCTTCGGCAAGGGCTGAAGAGCGGCGCTATCCTTCGCGCGTGCCGCGCGTCCCCTTCCCGCCGATCGAGCCGCCGCCCACGCGCGTGCGCTTCCCCGATCCGGGACGCGCACGGGCGCCAGAGGTGCTGGCCATCGGAGCCGACTTCTCGCCCGGCACCCTGCTGCTCGCGTATCGGAGCGGCATCTTCCCCTGGCCGCACGGCGACGAGCAGCACGAGGGCAAGCCTCTGGTGCTGTGGTTCTCGCCCGACCCGCGGTGCATCTTCCCGCTCGAGGGCGAGCTGCACTGGTCGCGCAGCCTGCGGCGCACGCTCCGCAGCCACCCGTACGAGGTGACGCTCGACGAGGACTTCCCGCAGGTCATCCGCATGTGCGGCGAGACCCGCGCGGACGCGACGTGGATCATCCCCGAGCTCGTCGAGGGCTACGTGAAGCTCCACGAGCTCGGCTGGGCGCACAGCGTCGAGGTCTGGGAGAAGGACGCGCGCGGGGGCCGCACCCTCGTCGGCGGGATCTACGGCGTCGCGGTGGGCGGCGCCTTCGCCGGGGAGTCGATGTTCCACCTGCGCACCGACACGTCGAAGATCGCGTTCGCGACGCTCGCCACGAAGCTCAAGGCCGCGGGCTTCTCGATCTTCGACGTGCAGGTGCAGAACCCGCACCTCGAGTCGCTCGGCTGCATCGAGATCCCGCGCCGCGAGTACCTCGCGCGCCTGGCCGAGGCGCTCGAGAGCGCGCCGCGGCTCGTCTGATCGCCCGCCGCCTCACTTCTTCGCGCGATCGTCGTCGATCACGCCGAGCGCCCCGAGCGCCTTCTCGAGGGCCGGCTTGTCTTCGACCAGCGCGCGCAGGAGCTCCTCGGTCATCTCCTTCGCGAGCGTCTTGTCGTTCTTCACGAACGCCACGATGCGGCCGCGGTTCTTGCGAACCGCGAGGAGCGCTGCGCTCCGCGCCTCGGGCTTCTTCTGGAGCGTCTCGAGTGAGGCGGTGACCACGCGCGACAGCGCGTCGGGATCGTCGGTGAGGATGTCGACCATCTCGTCCGCACGGCTGGCGACCGCGCGGCCCATCGCGCGCCGCGACGGCTCGTTCTTCGCGACGAAGTCCGTCGCGCGCACGATCGTCTGCTCGACGGAGTCGGGATGCGCCGCGAGCTGCTCGGCGGTCGCGATCGAGAGGCCCGGCTCGCGCAGGTCGCGCGCGGCGTTCGCGAGGAAGCGGCGCATCGTGGCGTCGTGCTGCTTCGTGACCGCGTAGAGCTCGTCGACGAGCTCCGGATGCTCGTCGAGCACGCGCGCCGTCGCCTCGAACGTCTCGCGGCGGTCGGTGTCGCTCATGCTCGTGAGCGTCGTCTTCGCGACCTCCCGTTTCGTCCCGACGCCACACGCGACGCCGATCGCTGCGGCAAGCACCCATCCGAGGTTCGCGCGGACATTCATGAGCGTGCGGATCCTGCACGTCTCGTGCGTCGTGCGCCCGGGGGCTCGCAGCGACCTCGACCGCGAGGCCGCTGCGGGCGGGAGGCGACCTTGGGCGACAAAAACGCCTCGGTTGAGCTCGCGAGGCGAAGCCGAACGATCTACACGACCTCCGCAACCGAGCGGAGGAGCACGCGCGTCTAGAAGAAGATGGAGGGAGTGCGCCTGACCGCCGCACGCGGATGTAAGGCAAGCTCCGACTTTGGCCCGTTCGCCATGGACGTGCCAAGCTTTCCATCGGCACCCGAAATCCCGCGATGCGGTGTGCCTATCGATGACGGGCGCATCGATCCGAAGATCGGATGCGCTCGTCGAACGTGCTTAACGAAGTGTTGCACGCGGAGCCAGCCTTGAAGAAGTCCGAGCCCACGACCCGCCTCTCCAATCCCCCCGTCGCGAACATGACGCCGCCGGCCGAGGCCGAAGAAGCGGTCGACATGTACTTCCGCAAGATGGCGCAGGTATCGCTCCTCACCCGTGAGGGTGAAGTGGAGCTCGCCCGGCGCATCGAGGAGGGCGAGCGGAGGATCATCGCGGCGATCGTCGACTCGCCCTTCGCCGCCGCCGAGCTCGATCACGTCGGACGCCTCCTCTACAAGGGGCGCCTGAAGGTGCGCGACGTCGTCCGCAACGTCGACGACGAGGACGCCTTCGACGAGGCGACGATGCTCAAGATCGCGCGCCTGCTCGAGCGCCCGCTCAAGGAGCTGCACGGCGCGAAGGGCCTCAAGAAGCCGGAGCCGGGCGCACCGAAGAAGAAGTCGTCGCGCAAGACGAAGGCGGAGCTCGCGCGCGACGCGATCGTCGCCCACCTCGAGGAGCTCCGCCTCGACCGCAGCATCATCGATCGCGTGGAGAAGAAGCTCCGCATCATCCAGCGCGAGATGCCGGCCGCCAAGAAAGGCACGGGCGCGACGCTCCAGGAGATCGCGAGCGGCCGTCGCACCGCCGACCGCGCGAAGGCGCAGCTCGTCGAGGCGAACCTCCGCCTCGTCGTCTCGCTCGCGAAGAAGCACGTGAACCGCGGCCTGCAGCTCCTCGATTTGATCCAGGAGGGCAACATCGGCCTCATGCGCGCGGTCGACAAGTTCGACTACAAGCGCGGCTACAAGTTCTCGACGTACGCGACGTGGTGGGTTCGCCAGTCGATCTCGCGCGCCATCGCCGACCAGGGCCGCACCATCCGCGTCCCCGTGCACATGTACGAGTCGCTCCAGAAGCTCACGCGCATGAGCCGCTCGCTCCTGCAGGAGTACGGCCGCGAGCCGACGCCCGAGGAGCTCTCGGAGTCGACGGGTATCCCGGTCGAGAAGGTCCGCGCCGTCATGAAGATCGCGCGCGAGCCGATCAGCCTCGAGACGCCGGTCGGCAACGACGGCGAGTCGCACGTCGGCGAGTTCATCCCCGACGACTCCGCGCTCCCGCCGGACGAGGCGTACGCGCAGATGCGCTTCAACGACCAGACCCGCCAGCTGCTCAAGACGCTCACGCCGCGCGAGGAGAAGATCCTCCGCATGCGCTTCGGCATCGACGAGCCGCGCGATCACACGCTCGAGGAGGTCGGCGAGAGCTTCTCGCTCACCCGCGAGCGCATCCGCCAGATCGAGACGAAGGCCCTGCGCAAGCTCCGTCTCCCCTCGCAGCACCGCAAGCTGAAGACGTACATCGGCGGGCAGTGAGCGGCGGACGTCACGTAGGCTGATCGCCCATGTGGGCCCGCGCGACGCTCCCGGCTCCTCGTTGAAGAGCGGCGACTACCAGTGCTATCGGCAGAAGGGCCGAGGATCGACGCCATGTCCATGCAAGCGCTCATCGAGTCGAAGCTCCGCGATGCCCTCGCCCCCTCGCACCTCGAGGTGATCAACGAGAGCCACATGCACGCATCGGGGAAGAAGAACCCGGCGGCCGAGACGCACTTCAAGGTGGTGATCGTGTCCGACCGCTTCGAGGGGCTGAATCCGGTGAAGCGCCATCAGCTCGTCTACGGCGCGCTGGGCGAGGAGCTCGGGATGAAGAAGGGCATCCACGCGCTCGCGATCACGTCGCGCACGCCCGGCGAGTGGGCCGCCAGCCCCGAGGCGAACCAGTCGCCGAACTGCATGGGCGCCAACGGCGAGTAGCCTTATCCTCGTCCCCGGATGATCGGGGGCGACGCGTTCGTCGGACGGCGGGAGGAGATCGCGACGCTCGAGCGCGCAGTCGCCGACGCACGCGGGGGCCTTTCGCGCTTCGTGCTCGTCACCGGCGAGCCGGGCATCGGCAAGACGTCGCTCGTGAGCGAGATCGCACGCCGAGCAGCGGCAGACGGCGCGCGGATCGCCTCGGCGCGCACCTGGGAAGGCGCCGGCGCGCCCGCGTTCTGGCTGTGGCGCGAATGCCTCCGCGAGCTCGGCGAGGAGATCGCCTTGCCGGCCGCGATCGTCGGTGACGAAGCGCGCTTCGCAACGCTCGAGACGATCGCCGACCGGATCCGGCGCACCGCCCACGATGTGCTGCTCGTCCTCGTCCTCGATGACGTGCAGTGGGCGGACGTCCCCTCGCTCCTCGCGCTCAAGCTGCTCGCGCGCAGGGCAAGCCGCGAGCGGCTCTGCGTGCTCGCCACGATGCGCGAGCCGAACGAGGCGAGCGGCGACGCCGCCGCGGCGCTCGCCGACGTGCGGCGCGAGGCGATGCTCCTTCCCGTCGGTGGGCTCGTGCGCGAAGACCTCGCCGAGCTCGCGCGCGCGCGGGGGATCGACGATGGGGAGGCCGTCGACGCGATCGTCCACGCGACGAGCGGCAACGCGCTCTTCGCCATCGAGCTCATGTCGGACGGCGACGCGCGGCGCGCCCTCGACGACGGACGCCCCATGCCCGCCACGCACGGAGTGCGCGACGTCCTCCAGCGGCATCTCGCACGTCTCGCCGAAGGCGATCGCGAGATCGTGTCGTGGGCCGCGGTCGGCGGGGATCCCATCGACGTCGCGGCGATCGCCTCGACGGCCAAGCTGTCGCCCTCACGGGTCGCGGCGGCGATCGACGCCGCATGCCGGGAGCGGGTCCTCGCGCGCACCGATGGAACGCTGCGCTTCGCGCACGCCCTCTTCCGCACCGCGGCATACGACGCGATCGCGCACGAGCAGCGCGCGCGGATGCACGAGGCCTTCGCGCGCACGCTCGGCGAGCGCAACCCGAACGGCGCCGCGCGCATCCGACACCTGTTCGCGGCCGATCCCACGTCGTCGGACGTCGAGGTGGCGCGCGCCGCGACGGGCGCGGGTCAGGCTGCGATCGCGCGAATGGGCTTCGAGGAGGCCATCGAGCTCGCGCAGAAGGCCGCGGACGTGTTCGAGCGCGCCGGACGTCGCGCGGACGTCGCGCTCGCGCTCGCGACGATCGCGGAGGCGCGCGTCCTCGGAGGCGAGGCCGAGCGCGCCGCCGCCGACGCGGATCGTGCGCTCGCCATCGCTCGCGAGGGCGGCGACGCCGTCGCCTTCGCGCGCGCCGCGCTCGCCGTCGGGCTACGGCGAGTGGTGGGGATGTCGAGCAGGCCTCTCGCGGCCGCGCTCGACGAGGCCCTCTCGCGTCTCGATGCGGAGGGGAACCACGACGCGTCGCTGCGATGCGCCGTCGAGGCTCGCCTCGCGGCGGCGCTCCAGCCGAACATCGACTCCGCGCGCGCGGTCGAGACCGGCCGGTGCGCGATGGCGCGCGCGAGAGAGACGGGCGCCCCGGAGGTCATCGCGCGGACCATCCACGCGGCCAGGCCTGCGTTCCGGATGCTCGAGCCCCTCGCCGAGCGCATCGCGATGGACCGCGAGCTGCTCGAGCTCTCGGGGCGCATCGGCGACGATGCGCTCTCGGCGCACGCCCACGCGCGCGTGTTCTGGGGCGCGCTCGAATCCGGGGATCCCGAGCGCGCCGATGCGACGCTGGTCTCGCTCGAGACGCTCGTCGACAAGCTGCGACTCCCGCACCACGAGCTCGTCGCCCGCAGCGCGCGATGCGTCCGCGAGCTCATGCAAGGCCACTTCGATATCGCCGGACGGATCATCGCGCAGATCGACGCGACGCGTGACCGATGGCGGCCCGCGACGGCGACGATGATGCCGGTCGACCCTACCGTCGTCCTCCGCATGGTCTTCCAGCTGACCCGTGCCGAGCCTCTCGACGCGGCCCAGTTCGAGACGACCCCGATGGCGATGCTCCTGCCGCTCTTGACCATGAGCTTCGACGCGCGCACGGGCCGGATCGTCGAGGCGGCGCAGGCGTTCCCGGCCGTCGCGGAGCGCTACCTCGCCGGGGAGGTGAGCTACATGACGCGCTTCTTCCTCGGGGACGCATGCGGACGGATCGGCGCGAGCGACTACGCCGATCGCCTCTACGAGCTGTGCCTCCCCTTCGAGGGACGCCACGTCGTGTTCACGCCGCTCCCAGGCTACGGGGGCGCGATGGACCACATCCTCGGCTCGCTCGCGAACGTGCGCGGCGATCGTCCCACCGCGCGCCGCCACTACGATGCGGCCGTCGCCATGGAAGAGAAGATCGGAGCGGCTCCGTTCGCCGCTCGATCCCGCGCCGAGCGCGTTGCCCTCGCGCCGGCGAGCGCGCGTGTGCCCGTCTCGCTCTCGAGCAACCCGCGCCCGAGCTTCGCGCGAGAGGGAGAGATCTGGTGCGTGTCCTTCGGCGACGAGAGCACGCGCATGAAGGACGCCGATGGCCTGCGGTACCTCGCCTATCTCGTCGCGCATCCGGAGGTCGTCGTGCCGGTCGTCGAGCTGTTCGCGGAGCGCGCGGGCGCCCGCGGCGAGACCGCCCCGCCGTCGGGCGATGCGGGCGAGGTGCTCGATCGCCAGGCCGTCGCATCCTACCGCGAGAGGGCACGCGACCTCCGCGAGGCCCTGGAGGACGCCGAATCCCGGAACGACCGCGGGGCCGCGGAGGCCGCCCGGACGGAGCTGTCGCTCCTCGAGGACGAGCTGTCCCGTGCCGTGGGCCTCGGCGGACGATCGCGCCGCGCGGCGTCGGACGCGGAGCGCATCCGGGTCAACGTGACCACCCGAATCCGCAAGATGATCGACAAGTTGAGCGAGCAGGCCCCCCGCCTCGCGCGTCACCTCGAGGCGTCGATCCGCACGGGGACGACCTGCACGTATCAGCCGCCCTGACGGCCTCGGCTACGTCGTAACCCCCCGAGTTACGCCGAAGGGGTATGGCGGCGAAGCTCTTCGAACGACTGTGGAACGGGATCTGGTGGCTCTCGGCGACGGCGTGCGGCGCGTGCGCGTGGCTGGAAGGAGGGCACCATGTTCGCTGAGGCGTGCAATGCGCTCTGGGCGCTGTCCTCTCTCCGGGTCGCGGTCGAGAGCGGGATGTTCGAGTCCCTCGCCTCCGGGCCGCGCGCGCCCTCGACCCTCGCGCGCGACGCGCGCCTCGACGAGGTGATCGTCACGCGCGTGCTCGACGTCCTCGTCGCGTACGGGCTGCTCGCGCACGAGGGCGGTGTGTACACGTTGACCGATCAGGGGCGCACGCAGGCTGCGAGGGGGGATGCGCTCCGTGCGGACATCGCGGGTACGTTCGGTCAGACGCGGGCGCTCGTGAAGGAGGCAGGCCGCGGCACCATCGCGCCGGGCTGGCGTCATCTCGATCCCGAGGTCATCCGCTCGCAGGCGGCTCTGTCGTACGACGTCGCGATGCGGATGGCGCGGCCAATGAAGGAGGCATGGCCGGATCTCGCCGCGCTCCTCGAGCGCGAAGGCGCCGTGCTCGTCGACGTGGGCGTCGGCGGCGCCGGAGGATCGATTGCATTCTGCAAGTCCTTCCCGAAGCTGCGCGTCGTGGGCATCGATCCGCTGCCGCTCGCGCTGATCGAGGCGCGGGTGAACGTCGCGCAGCACGGGATGAAGGAGCGGATCGAGCTCCGCGCGCAACGTGGTGACGAGCTGACGGACGAGCACGCGTTCGACGTCGCGTTCTTGCCCGCGCAATTCCTGAACGACGAAGCCTTCGTGGCGACCCTCGAACGCCTGAAGACGGCGCTGAAGCCGGACGGCGCGATCATGACCGCGGCGTGGCGCGACGTGGGCGAGTCCCGCGCGAGCGCCGTGTCGCGGCTGCGCGTCGAGCTCTGGGGAGCGGGTCCGCGAACGGCCGCCGACGCCACGAAGATGCTCGAGCGTGCGGGCTACCGCGACATCCGCGTCGGCCCTCCGTCCGGGGACATCGTCCCGATCGTCGCGCGCCGCTGATCGCGTCTACGCGGGCTACCGCAGCTTGCGCATGATCACCTCGAGCACGGTGACCTGATCGCCCACGGTCGCGAAGCGCTTGGCCGGGTCGCGCGCGCACGATCCGGAGAACCACTCGTCGAAGCCGTCGGGCAGCGAGGGCCAGCGCTCGCGCGGCGGCGTGAGCGGCGCGGTCATGAGCAGCCTGAGGAGCTCGCTCGGCTTGTCCGACGGCCAGTACTTCTCGCCCGTGAGGAGCTCGACGGCGATCATCCCGATGGCCCACACGTCTGCACGTGGGCCGATGCCCTTCTTCTGCGCGTGCGTCTGCTCGGGGGCCATGTACTGCAGCGTGCCGACCGCCTCGCCCGTCGGCGTGATCGGCGTCATGTCTTCGTCGAGCAGCGCAGCGATGCCGAAGTCGAGCACCTTCACGGTCGTTTGACCGTCCTCCTTCTCGTGGAGGAACAGGTTCTCGGGCTTGAGATCGCGGTGCACGATGCCGGCGGCGTGCGCCCGATCGAGCGCGCTCGCGGTCTGCCGGAGGATGGTGCAGACCTCGCGCACGGTCAGCGGCCCGCGCCGCGCGAGGTGCTCGCCGAGGTGCGTGCCGGAGAGCAGCTCCATCACCATGAACGGCTTGCCCTCGAGCTCGGATGCGAGCCCCGAGTCGGTGATGCGCACGACGTGCTCGCTCGCGATGCTCTGCGATGCGCGCGCCTCGCGCCGGAACCGCTCGAGCAGATCGGGACGGCCCTCGCCGTGGAGCATCAGCTTCAGCGCGAGGTGCTCGCCGGTCTCGGCATCCTCGACCTCGTAGACGGCGCCCATCGCTCCGCGGCCGAGCTCGCGAACGACACGGTAGCGGCCGCCGATCGTCTTCACGGGTTCGGAGCGCCGGCCGAGTGGGGCTTCGTCTTGGCGAAGTCGGCCGCGTTGTCGTTCGTGTCGACCCCGTCGCTCTTGCGCGCGATCGAGCCGCTCGCATCCGGCGACGGCGCTGCCGAGCCCTCGACGAACGCCCCCGTCGCCGTGCCGTACCCGACGGCGTCGACGGTCTTGCCCTGATCGTCCTGGAGCGCGACCTGGCCGTCGTCCGCCATTCCGTCGTTCATCACGGCGTCCTTCTTTCCCCCGAACGCCGTCGTGCCGAGCACGAAGAAGGCCTTCGCCGGGATCGCAGCCCCCGACACGAACGTGTGCAGCACGGGGCCCGCGGCTCCGCCCGACGAGCGGTACGCCAGCTTCCAGCCGCCGAGCGGCACCGCGCAGCCGCCGGGGTTGTACAGCTCGACGAACTCCTCGCTCGCCGTCCCGCCGCGCGTCATCACTTCGTTGATGACGACCTTGCCGTCGCACGCGCCGCCGTCGTCGTCGCCTCCGCCGCCGTCCGTCTTCGACGAGCCCGAGTCCTTCCCCGGCACCACGTTCGCGTCCTGCTTGCCGGATCCGTCGGCGCCGGCATCGCCGTCCGCTACCCCCTCGGTCCCGTCCTCGGCCCCCGTCGCGCAGGACGCAGATGCGTAGATCTGCAGATACACGAAGGCCGCGAGAAAGCCTCCGCGCGAGACACGCCGGAGCATCTTCATCGCGGCCGGCGCGTCAGTTGCTCACGTCAGGCGAGCTCGCCTGCGCCACACGAAGAGCACGCTCGCTCGCGCGCTCCCACTTCAGGATGTCCTCGAGCGCGTCGACCATCGCGTGAGCCATGCCACGCTGCTCGGCGACCCGTCGCTCACCCTTCACGGCTCCGCTCTGCGTGCCGCGCCGCTCGGCCTTGCGCCGATCAGCCGTTGTTCCCTTTTCGGTCGGGCTTCTCATGGAACGTCGCATCCTCCCAATAAACCGCCGCTGCGTCCTCAGAGCCTAGAAAATGACGAAAGGAAGATCGAAGAGCAATGTGATTGAAGCGATCAGATGAAGAAATCCGGGATGAGCTCCGAGTCGGGCATGCCCGGTGTCGTCGCATATCCGCTGAGGTCGGTGACGCCGGCCCGGCGCAGCACGTCCTCGTCGATGAAGAAGTTGCCCGTGAGCTCCGTGCTCTTCTGCGTGAAGATCCAGTGGGCCGCGTCGGCCATGATGTCGGGCTTACGGCTACCCTTCATCACGGGATCGCCCCCGAGCAGGTTCTGGATGGCCGCCGTCGCGATGACGGTCTTCGGCCAGAGCGCGTTGACCGCGATCTTCTTGGGCTTGAGCTCCTCGGCCATGCCGAGCACGCACAGGCTCATCCCGAACTTCGCCATCGTGTAGGCGACGTGCGGGGCGAACCACTTCGCCTCCATGTTCAGCGGGGGCGAGAGGTTGAGGATGTGCGGGTTCTCCGCCTTCTCGAGGTACGGGATGGCCGCCTGCGAGCACGCGAACGTGCCGCGCGTGTTGATCCCGTGCATGAGGTCGAAGCGCTTGAGCGGCGTCTCGAGCGTGCCCGTGAGGCTGATCGCGCTCGCGTTGTTCACGAGGATGTCGATGCCGCCGAAGGTCTGGGCGGCCTGCTCCATCGCGGCACGGATCTGCTCCTCGAAGCGGACGTCGACCACGCAGGCGAGGGCCTTGCCCCCGGCAGCCTCGATCTCCTCCTTCGCGGTGTAGATCGTGCCCGGCAGCTTCGGGTTCGGGTCCGCCGTCTTCGCGGCGATGACGACGTTCGCCCCGTCGCGCGCCGCGCGGAGGCCGATCGCCTTGCCGATACCCCGGCTCGCGCCGGTGATGAACAGGGTCTTTCCCTTCAGCGTCCCCATCTTCCGCGCTCCGCACTACGACTTGGAAAGGGGCCGGTCAACTCGGAAAATGCGCGTCCGGTCGAGTTTGGAGGAGGATGGAACCATTCTTGCGCCAAACGCGTCGCCGCCGCGAAAAAGGACGTGCGTGTCACTTTTCTGGTGCTACCCCTGCGGGTCCTCGAGCCCGGCCTTGGGGGTAGATCGTCGGGCCTCTTCGCGCGTTCCATGAGGACATGAAACGCGCCGCCATCCTCGTCGTCCCGCTCCTCGGTCTCGTCTTCGCCTGCGCCGCGCGCCAGGCCCCCCCCGCCGCGGCGAAGGAGCCCGCGCCGAAGGCGGCGTCGAGCGATGGCAAGGAGATGCCCGTTGCGACGGGCGAGCCGGCGCCGTCCTCGTCGAGCACGTCCTCGAGCGACGAACCGGACTGGGGCATCAAGAGCCCCGGCAACGCACAGGAGTATGCGCGCGTCGTCGCGAAGGTCGCGGCGATGAACGGCGACTCCGATCTCCAGAGCCGCGTGGCGCGGCGCAGCCTCTCGCTCGTCAACGTGATGTGGGAGGACACCGGGCGCGCGCAGGGCTCCGCGCTCGGCCCGAACATCTCGGACCTCACGCTGCAGGTCCGTCGCAAGGATGAAAATGGTCAGTTCCAGTCGGCGCTCATGCCGGTCATCCGGCCGCCCAACTTCGTCGACCGCACCGGCGACGTCCCCGCGGATCGCTTCTTCGTCCGCGTCGGCAACGAGCGCGACGGCTCGCTCAAGAGCGTCCCGCTCACCGACGTGCTCCGGAACATCAAGGCGTTCTCCTCGCGGCCCGAGTCGATCCTCGGCGACGGCAACCTCCTCGCCGCGCGCGACTCGCACTTCCTCGTGAGCGCACAGGCGGTGTTCCTGCCGATCCCGAAGAGCGGCAAGGCGGAGTTCAACCCGGTCCTCTTCAACTACCAGTCGGCGCCGGGATCTCCCGCGGTGCTCACCATCCTCGTGACGCGCCAGGGGTCGAGCATCCAGGTCATCGAGAACAAGGGCGACGATCGCACCGCGTTCGGATCGGGACAGCAGCTCTACTTCAACGACAAGGGGCAGCGCGCGGCGTTCACCGCGGAGCGGAAGACCGACGTCGAGCAGCGCATCGCCGCGCAGGGCGGCCCGAAGACCGAGGACGACAAGAGCGCGCTGCAGAAGGGCGCCGACGTCCTCTTCCTCGTGCAGGTCCCGCTCAAGCACCACAACCTCGGTCGCCTCGGCGGCCCGATCCCCCCGCCGATGAAGACGGCGCCCATGGGCGGTGCGGGCAAGGGGATGGCGAAGCCGTCGGCCGCGCCGGCGCCCGCGGCCGACATGGCGGCGGCGGAGCGGAGCGACGTCGAGCAGGCGGTGCTCGGCCACGGCCCGCACCTCGGTCCGTTCAGCGAGGGTCACTCGCTCAAGTTCGAGCGCGATCCCAAGTTCCCGATCCGCATCACCGTGCAGTTCTACAAGGCGACGAGCAACGGCGTCGTGAGCGACATCGATCTCGACAGCATCTCGAAGTCGATCGGCAGCGTCTACGAGCATGCCGAGTTCGTCGGCTCGCTCGTCCTGCCCGACGGTGACCCGCGGCGACCGACGGCGTGGCAAAAGGTTCCGCACGAGTGGTTCCCCTGGTGATCCCACGGCCGTGATCGCGCTCGCGCTCGGCACGGGCTTACACCCGTGTCTGCGCGAGGTTGACGGTGCTCGCGCTCCTCGGGGGCACCTCGGTTGCAACGTGCAACCGCGGAGGTGAACCCAATGAAGAACATCGTCCGTCTCGCTGTTCCCGCGCTGTGCATCGTCGCTGCCGTGGGATGCAAGCGCGACCACGTCACGGAGCGCGAACGCGGCACGGCCGAGCAGGAGCGCACCGGCACGACGACGGTGACCGGCGCGCACACGGGCGTCGCGAACGAGTCCGCCATCGACCGCATCGTCACCGCCCGCTGCGCGCGCGAAGCGACGTGCAACAACGTCGGCCCGGACAAGCACTACGCGAGCCGCGACGCCTGCTCGCAGAAGATCAAGGCCGACATGCGCGACGATCTCTCGGCGAAGGACTGCCCGCGCGGGATCGACCAGAAGGAGCTCGACGAGTGCCTCGACTCGATCCGGAAGGAAGACTGCAACAACCCGATCGACACGATCGGCCGCCTCGCTGCGTGCCGCACGAGCGATCTCTGTCTGAAGACGGACCTGCCGAACCGCTGATGGTACGGCCCTAGCGTCGGCGTCGCGTCGCGGCGCCGACCGCGAGGGCGATCCCGAGCAGGCCCACGATGCCGGAGGACGACGCCGGCGACGTCGCGCACGACAGACCGCCCCCCTCCATCTTGCCCTGCTCGTTCTCGGGGATGACGCCGGAGCTCGCGCCGCCGTCGACGCCGCCGCCCGGCTTCGAGTCGTGGTCGAGGTAGTTGGGCCTCCCGTCGCCGTCGAGATCTCCTCGCCCCTCGTCGCCGTCCTTCGCGCCGTCGCCGTCCGCGTCGTCGTCGTACCAGTTCTTCTTGCCGTCGCCGTCGACGTCGTCGCTCGCGCCCGACCTCTGCGTGTCGCCGATCTCGTCCTTCGTGAGGATGCCGTCCCCGTCGTCGTCGGGATCGCGGTAGTCGGGCTTCTTGTCGCCGTCGAGGTCGGCGGTGCCCTCGTCCTTGTCGAGCAGGCCGTCGCCGTCGCTGTCCGTGTCGAGCGCGTCGATCTTGCCGTCGCCGTCGGTGTCGACCTTGCCCGTCGTGTCGCCGCCGATCGGCGTGAGCTCGGTCCTGTCGTCGATGCCGTCGCCGTCGGAGTCCTTGTTCTTCGGATCCGTGCCGAGCAGGCCCTCGACGGTGTCGTTCACGCCGTCGCCGTCGGTGTCGACGTCGGTGCAAGCGCCTGTCGGGACGTCGCACGTCGGACCGGTGTGCCCGACCGCGACGCAGTCGGGGTTCGCCGCGCACTTGCCGCACGAGCCGGAGGCGAGGTCGCAGTAGGGATTCGCCGCGTCCTGGCACGCGCGCGTCGCCCCGCTCCCGCGGTCGCCGTTGCACGGCGCGCAGGTCCCGACGGTGAGGTCGCACGCCGGCGTCGCGCCCTGGCAGCGGGTCACGTTCGTCGCCGAGCACTCGGTGCAGAACCCGGCGAACGGCGCCGCGGTGTTGCACGCGGGCTTGCCCTGGTCCTTGCACGCCTGCGAGGCGTTCGATCCGAAGTCGCCGTTGCAGGGCGGAGGCGGCGCCACGCACTGCCCGCTGGTCGTGTCGCAGACCTGACCGTTCTGGCAGCTCGCGTCCGGCGTCGTCGACTTGGTGCGGTAGCCCGCGACGCCCTCGTTCTGGTCCGACGCGCAGTCGTTGTCGCTGTCCGTGTCCTTCGCGTCGATGACGCCGTCGCCGTCGGTGTCGATCGCGAGGAACGGACCGGTCTCGCCCGTCGCGCTGAGCTCGACGTTGTCGGGGATGCCGTCGCCGTCGGTGTCCTTCTTCGCCGGGTCGGTGCCGAGCGCCTGCTCCTGCGCGTCGGAGACGCCGTCGCCGTCGGTGTCGCCGGTCACGGGCGTGCAGCCGGCGGGGCCGCAGACGAGGGGGTCGCTCCACGAGTCGGTCAGCGCGCAGAGCGCGTTGAGCTCGTTCCCGCACGCCGGGTCCGCACCGTAGTTGTTCGCGTTGTTCGACGTGCCGCACGCGAAGCGGAGCGTCGCGCCCGCGGGGATGCCCGGCGCGCCGTTGCCGCCGGCGCGGATCGTCGCGAGCGGGACCGCCCACGCGAGGAAGAAGTCGGGGTCACCGGAGAAGGTGCTGCCGGCAAGGGCGACCTGCGCGACCGGAGCGTACGTGTCGCGCGCGAAGCGATCGACGAGCGTCTCGGCGATGTCGGCGACGCTGTTCGGCACCAGCGTCGCGGAGTTGAAGCGCCACTCGACCTGATCGGGGTTGCCGTCGGGGCCGTTGTTCTCGATCCCGTTCACCGCCGCGAGGAACTCGTAGTTGGTGAGCGTCCCGTTCGCCTCGACGGCGCAGCTCCAGCCGAACGGCTTCAGCTGATCGCCGCTGTTGGCCACCGGCGTCGCGTCGAGCCGGATGCGGAAGTAGAGGTGATCGGCGTCCTGCGAGACGTACGCCGCGGGGTTCGCCGCGTCGCCGACGATGTTGCGCTCGTTGTTCGCGTCCGTCGCCGGATCGCCGATCGGGATGCCGCTCTGGGTGAGCGGCGTCCACGTCACGCCGGCGAAGTTCTGCGCGTGGGCGCGATGGGCGGGGGCGGACACGACCGCCCCGAGAGCGACGGTACCGAGAAGTGCAGCACGCTTGATCGAGGAGCGCATGATCGACCTCCCTCGTTACGGCTTGGGGGCTTCCTTGGACGTGGACGACTCGATGTGGAACTCGACGCGGCGGTTGTTGCGTCGTCCGTCCTCGGTCGCGTTGCTGTCGATCGGCCGGTCGGGGCCGAAGCCCTGGCTCGTGAGCCGCTCCTTCGCGATGCCCTTGTTCACGAGCCACTTCACGACCGTGGCGGCGCGGTCGGCGCTGAGCTTCGTGTTGAGCTTCGGCGAGCCCGTGTTGTCGGTGTGGCCTTCGATGCGGACCTTCGTGATCTCGGGGTGATCCGTGAGGACCTTGAGCACCGCCTGAAGCACCTCCTCGCTGTCCTTGCCGGGGAGGATCTGCGCGCTGCCGGTCTTGAACTTCACCTGATCGAGGATCTTGATCTGCCCCTGCGCGACGAACGCCTTCGGGCAGCCGTTCTTCTTCGGATCGGGGTCCGGCTTGCCGGCCTCGTCCGGGCAGGCGTCCTGATCGTTGGGGACGCCGTCCTTGTCGCGGTCCGGATCGGGGCAGCCGTTCGTCTTCGGATCGCTCGTCTTGATGCCCGCGACGTCCGGGCACGCGTCCTCGGCGTTCGGGACGCCGTCCTTGTCGCGGTCCGGATCCGGGCAGCCGTTCAGCTTCGGATCGTCGGACTTCAGGCCGGGCTCGCCGGGGCAGGCGTCGAGCGGATCGAGGATGCCGTCGCCGTCCGTGTCGGGGCAGCCGTTCGTCCGCCCGTCGTCGGTCCGCAAGCCGGCCGCGTCGGGACACGCGTCGGCCTCGTCGAGGACGCCGTCGCCATCGCGATCCGACGGCTTCGGCGGCGGAGGCGGCGGCGGCTGGGGCTTCGGCTCGGGCTTCTTCTCCTCGATCTCCGGGGACCACTCGATCACGCCGACCACCCGCACGACGGGCGAGCCGTAGCCGCGCGTGATGCCGGGCCCCGCGCCCGCGCCGAAGCGGAGACCGCAGGAGCACATGTATCGTGCACCCATCAGGATCTCGAACGGCGTCGTGCGCGTCTTGAACGTCTGCTCGGTGAGCACCGTGCTGCCGTACGCCTCGGGCCCTATCACCAGCCGCCGGTCCGCGAGACGAACGCCGGCGGCAGCGCCGTAGATCAGGTCGTGACCCACAGGGCTGTTGGCGAAGTCCCTCGCGTCCTCGGCGCGGATCATCACGCCGGCCTTCACCGCGTAGGTGAAGATGCCCGGCGAGCCCGCGATGAGCAGGCGCGGCGCGCCGCGGAAGGTGCCGTCGCTCTGGTAGCTCGCCTGATCGCCCGTCGGGACCCAGGCCTGCGCGCCGATCGCTGCGGCGATCGCGTCCTCGCCCTGCCCGAACAGCTTGATGTCGAAGCCGAAGCGGAGATCGCCGACGGTCGGCGAGGTCGCGGGCGGATTGTAGGTCACGCCGTCGAGCCTGCCCTGCTCCCCCTCGACGTACGGCACCAGCGGCATGCTCACCGACATGCGCAGCGTCTCGGCGAGGACCAGCGACGCGCCGACGTGCGTGGTCAGCTGGTGGCCGATCACCTGCGAGCGCAGGTCGCCGTTCTTGTCGTAGATGGCGAGCGGCCGGTACTGGTAGTCGCCGACGACGCCGAACGCAGGACGCGCCATCCCGCGGAAGTCGAGCGACTCCATCACGAACCAGTGCGAGCCGCGCTCGGACGGCTCGAATCGGTTCACCGCGAAGCCGGCGTTCTGCGCTCCGGCGCTCGCGGACGAGAGGACCAGGGTGGAGAACAGACCGAGACAGGCAAGCCCGCGCGCACGGAGACCCACGCTGCGATCATACCGACGCGCGATCGAGCTCGGCAATATCGGCGTATCCCGATCTGGATACGGTCAGCGGCGGCGCGAGCGACGGAGCGCGATGACCCCGCCCATCGGCTGCGGCTCGGGATCGAGCGGCGGCAGCGCCTGCACGAGGCGCTCGATGCGCGGCAGCGACTCGTGCGCCGCACGCTCGGCGCGGAGCTCGTCGAACGGACCGTCGAACACGACGCAGAGCAGGTAGATGCCGGAGAACGACAGCGCGAGGTAGAAGTCCGTGTCGCGCTCGACGTGCCGGAGGTGCCGGCCCTTGTGCAGCCCATCCAGCGCGGGCAGCCCGCGCATCGCGGCGATCGCGCGGCGCGTGAGCTCGGGCTCGGAGCCGGTGAAGACGCCGTCCTCGTCGTGCTCGTCGGCCTCGAGCGGCAGCGGCGACGACTCCACGGGCGGCGGAGCCAGGTCCTGGAGCGGGCCCGACTCGTCGTCCACTTGCGAGGCGAGCTCGCGATCGGAGACGTCGCGCAGGAGCAGATCGCTCCGCGGCCGCGGCTTCGCCGGCACCGATGCGCTGCCCCAGACGACGGGCGAGTCCGCGTCGATCACGACGACGTCCCGAGCCCGAGCCCGCAGGGCCAGCGCGCGCAGCTCCTCGTGGAGCGAGGAGGCGACCGGCGGGCGCGCGCGCGTCTTCTCCGACGGCGGCGCGGCGAGGGCCTCGGCGAACGTCGCCGTCAGCATCGCGAGCCGCCGCTCGAGCGCGTCGCGGTCCTTCGGCGCCTCGCGGAAGCTCGCCACGACGTGCCGCCCGTCTTCCAGGCGGGTCACGAGGACGTTCGGTGCATCCGGCGCCGCCTCGGACGGGGCGAGCAGACGGACGTCGGCGGCGCCGAGCTCTCGCTTGGCCAGGGTGACGAAGCGCTCGAAGGCGGGTGTGTCCTCGAACATCGGGCGGAAACCGAGCTTTTACCATGGGATGTCCTCGCCGCGCGGCCCGATCTGCCCTATCTCGTCCTTACGTATGTCCGGCCCCACGGAAAAGAAGGCCATCCCGACGACCCGGCTCGGTCGCATGGCGCGTCTGGCCGCGCTCGGGGTCAAGACCGGGGCCGGCATGGTGCTCGGCCGTTCGGACGAGGTCGCCGCCGATCAGGCCGCCGCCGTGCTCGGCAACCTGCGCGGCCTGGCCGCCAAGGTCGGGCAGATGGCAAGCTACGTCGACGGGCTCGTCCCCGAGGACAAGCGTGACGTCTTCGAGCGCTCGCTCGAGGTCCTCCGATCGCAGGCGCCGCGGTCGAGCTCGCAGGCCATCCGTGCCGCGGTCGAAGAGGAGCTCGGCGCGCCGGTCGATCGCCTGTTCGAGGAGTGGGACGACGAGCCGATCGCCAGCGCGTCGATCGGTCAGGTCCATCGCGCCCGCCACGAAGGAGTGGAGGTCGCGGTGAAGGTCCAGCACCCGGGGATCAGGAAGGCGGTCGAGAGCGATCTCGCGAGCGCCTCGGTCCTCGAGAGCCTCGGCGCGATGGTCGGCGCGCGTCGCGTGGGCGCGAAGGCGCACCTCGCGATCCTCAAGGAGCGCTTCCGCGAGGAGCTCGACTACGCGCTCGAGGGCGAGCGCATCCTCGCGTTCGCGCGCATGCACCAGGGCGACGAGGCCATCCGCATCCCGCGCCTCGTCGGCGAGCGCACGGCGAGGGGCGTGCTCACCACCGAGCTGATGCACGGCCGCTCGCTGGAAGAGGCCGCGACCGAGGACGAGGCCTCGCGGCGCGCGTACGCCGAGACGCTCTGGCGCTTCGTCTTCAAGGGCAACCTCGTGGGCGGGATGTTCAATGCCGACCCTCACCCGGGCAACTACCTGTTCCAGGAGGACGGGCGCATCGCGTTCCTCGACTACGGATGCGTGCAGGTGATCCCCGAGCACCGGCGGCCGCAGGCGCGCGCGCTGCATCGCGCGGCGGTGGACAAGGACGAGGCGGAGTTCGCGCGCTGCGTGTCGCTCCTCCTGGATGCGCGGCCGGGCGAGATGGAGAGGCTCGCGCGGCGCTACTCGCGCCTCTGCTTCGAGCCGCTGTTCGCCTCGCCGTACCGCATCACGCGCGCGTACTCGGCGTCGCTCGTCGAGGCGATGAAGGCGCAGGCGCTCGCGGCGCGGAAGCTCCCGGAGAACGAGGTCTTCGCGCTGCCGCCGGAGATGCTCTTCATGAACCGGCTGCAGTTCGGGTTCTACTCGGTGCTCGCGCGCCTCGACGTCGAGGTCGACTTCGCGCGGGTGGAGAAGGAGTTCCTCCCGCCGGAGGCGTGAGGTCGCTCCGCCGGCCTCCCCGGGGGGAGGCGTGCCCTGCTCGAGCCCACGCAGCAGGCCTTGCTATCGAGGCGTGCTCTGCCTCCTTCGGGCAGCTCGAGCACCGAGCGTGCCGAGGGTCCGTGGATTGCAGCGCCGCATCACGACCGGAGGGTGGCCGATGCGAACGATGCTCGCGCGCGTGTTGGTGGTGGTGCTCGCCGCCTCGTCTGTGCGCTGTGCGCCGACTCGGCAGCCGAGCTCGACGACCACCGTGACGGCCGCGACGGCCACGACGACGGCGGCCGTGCCGCCCGAGCGCATCCTGTCGCCGGTGGTCGAGCAGCCCATGCTGCTCTCGCGTGCGACGACCTGGGCGCTCGCGCTGGACCCCACGATGGTCTACTTCGGCGACGCCGCGACGAACACGTTCCGCGCCGTGCCGAAGCTCGGCGGTCCGGTGACGACGATCGGCAAGGGCGCGCCGTGGGGCATCGCGCTGACGCGTCGGTCCGTCGTCTGGATCGGCGCGCCGGGCAACGTCGTGCTCGAGCGACGTCCGCCGCCCTACCCTGCCGGCGCGGCGACCGAAGAGCCCGCCTTGGTGCTGCGGACGGGAGGGGTCTTCGCCGCCGTGGCGGCCGACGACGACGACGTGTTCGTCTCGGAGATCACCGGCGACGACGAGCGCATCGTCCGCATCCACGACGGCCGGTCGACGCCGCTCGCCTGGTTCAAGCGCGACGCGCGCGCGATTGCGATCGACGGTCGTTACGTCTACGTCCAGACCGATGACGCGATCCACCGGGTGCCGCGGAGCGGCGGCAAGCAGGAGCTGGTCGCGAAGGGATTCCACCTCTCGCGTCTCGTCCTCGACGACGGGTTCGTCTACACGACGGCGGAGATCGGGCCCACGCGGGCCCTCGCGCGCGCGCCGAAGAGCGGCGGCAAGCTCGAGATCGTCGAGCCCGGTGTGCGCGACGCCCCGATCGCGCTGTTCGGCAACGAGGCCTTCTACGTCGACCTCTCGCAGCCGATGTTGCGACGCGTCGACAAGGCCGGCGGTCCGTCCTTGATCGTTGCACGAGCGCCGGCGCTCTCCCGCCTGAATGCGCTCCTCGTCGACTCGGCGGGGATGTTCGTCGGCACCGCCGCGGACGACGGCGGCGGCATCCTCGCGTTCCCGGTCGCGCCGTGATGGATCGCGTCCTGGTCGCGGGCGAAGACGAGGAGCGGAAGGTCCGCCTCCACGTCCACGTCGCGCTCGCGAGCGCGCTCTTCGGGTTCATCGCGCCGATCGTGGGGTGGGCGCTCCTGCTCGCCGATCGGCGCGCGCCTCGCGGGCGGTGGAAGCGACGGCTGCTCGCGCTCGCCGTGCTCGACACCGTGCTCGCGATCGGGCTCGGCATCGCGGCGGCGTCCGGCCTCGACGTCGCGCGCGCCACGAGCGAGCCGCCGCGGATCGGCGTGGCGCTCGCCCCGGGCGAGCACGGCGAAGGCGTCGTCGTCGAGCGCGTGGCCGAGGACAGCCCCGCCGCGCGTGCGTCGATCCGAGCCGGAGACAGGATCGTCGCGATCGACGGGCGAGCGGTCACACGGGCCGGCGGGCTCGTGACGGAGATGGGCGAGACGGCGGAAGGCGCGTCGCGACATCTCACGATCGAGCGAGGCGACCAGGAGCTCGACGTCGTCGTGACCCCCGAGGTCGGTGCGCCCACGCCGAAGACCCCGCCGGGCTCGCTCTTCGAGCCGATCGCGCCCGAAGGGGGCGCCGCGCCGCCGATCACGCGGAGCTTCATCGGCGGCGCCGGCCTCTTCGCGCTCGCGCTCGTGGGCGGGCTGGCGCTCGCGGCGCGACGTCGTCACGCGAAGGCGCTCCCCGCGCTCGCGGTCGCCTCGGGCCTCCTGGCGCTCACCGTCGCGACCACGGTGGTGCTGCTCGCGTTCCAGGCCACGATCGGCCTGTCGCTCGGGGCCCTCCTCGTCGCGCTGCTCGCCGGCAGCGTGGCGCTCCTCGGGACCGCGCTCGTCGGCGTCCTCTTCATCCGACCGGCACCGGTCCGCATCGGCCCTGCGATCGGCACGGGCAAGGCGATCGGGCTCGGCGTGTTCTACGGCGTCACCGGAGCCGCCCGCGTCGCGGCCGCGCTCGGGCTGCTCGTCGCCGCGCTCGGTCTGCCGATCCGGACGGCGGCGCAGGCGTTCGCGGTCGACCTCTCCTCCGGCCCGGTGGGCCTCTCGATCTTCCTCGCCGCGACGGTGCTCGTCGCGCCGATCGCCGAGGAGCTCCTCTTTCGCGGCGTGCTTTTGCCCTGGCTCGCCCGCTGGATGAAGCCGGCAGCGGCGCTCGCGTGGAGCACGATCGTCTTCTCGATCGGACACCTCTATTACGGCCTCGGCGCTCTCTTGATCGCCTACTACGGCGTCGTGCTCGGATGGGCGCGCCTCCGGACCGGGAAGCTCTGGGCGCCCGTCGCGCTGCACGCCATGTTGAACGCCACGACCGCGATCGTCATCCTCGCCCGCGGCAGCGCGTGAGCGGTCGCTCGCTCAGTACGGCGGCTTCGGGCCCTGATCGATCACGTACTTCATCTGCCGCAGGCACGGCTCGTCGTTGAGGATGCCGCACGCCTGCATGCAGACCTGCCGCTCGCAGCTCGAGGCGGTCGGGCCCTTCAGGCACGTGAACGTCTTCGCCCGTTCCGCAGCCCGCTTCCGATCGGCGTCGGTGCGCGCGAACGTCGTCATGTCCCGGACGTGGTTGTCACAACGCTCCTGGGCCATCTGTGCGAGGCGCTTCTTCTGCTCCGCATCGTCGTTCGGCTTCGCGCCCGCGTCCTTCGACGTCTGCGGGGCGCCCGCGTCCTTCACGACCGGCGTCGCGGTCTTCGCGCCGCCCGGCTTGTTGTCGGTGGATGCGCTCGTCGCGGTGGAGGTCGCCGTCGCGCTCGTCGTCGGCGCGACCGTCGCGCTGGGCGCCGCCGTCGCGACGGCCTGCGCGCTCGCGACCGGCGACGTCGCGTCTCGATCGGCGCGGTACCAGAGGAACGCGCCCGCGCCGCCCACGAGGAGCAGGCCGGTCAGGATCCCGAGCACGATGACGATCGCCGCGCCCCCGCCGGACCTCGGCGCCATCTGCGGAGGCTGCTGCGAGGGATGGTTCCAGACCTGCTGCGTCGTCGGCGGCCCCACGTGGCCGAGCGGCATCTGCGAGCGACGCCCGGTGTCCACCGTCGGCGCGAACGCGGGGCCGGGGCCGCGGCCGTCGGAGGACATCGTCGTGCCCGACGTCGACGCCATCATCGCGCCGGCATGCGGTGGCACCGAGCCGGCGAGCGCGACGTGCGGCGCGCCCTGGCGGACCACGTGCGAGACGCGCATCGCCGAGTCGCGGCCGCGCGGCGACGCGAACGGCGCGAGCGCGTCGGCGAGCGCGGCGACGTCCTGGAAGCGGCCCATCGGATCCTTCTGCAGGCAGCGGAGGATCACGGCCTCGAGCTCGGGCGGCGCCTGCGGGCGGCGCGCGCGGAGCGGGATCGGAGGATCGGTCGCGATCATCGCGCAGAGCGCGGACATACTCGGGGCGTCGAAGACGGGCGACGCGGTGAGGAGCTCGAAGAGGATCGAGCCGAGCGCCCAGACGTCGGCGCGCTGATCGACGTTCTTGAGGCTGCGCACCTGCTCGGGGGACATGTAGAGCGGCGTGCCCATGACCATGTCCGTCGCCGTGAGGCTCTGCGCGGTATCGGTCGCCGACTTCGAGATGCCGAAGTCGAGGACCTTGATGAAGGGCGAGCCGTCGGGCCGCTGCGTGAGGAAGAGGTTCTGCGGCTTGAGGTCTCGATGGACGATGCCGCGCGCGTGCGCCTCGCCGAGCGCCTCGCACGCCTGGAGGACGTAGTCGACCGCCTCGTCGATGCCGAGGCCGCCTCGCGCGCGGAGGACGTCGGACAGGTCCGCGCCGCGGAGGTGCTCCATGACGATGAACGGCGCGCCGAGCGACGTCTCGCCGACCTCGTAGACGCGCGCGACGTGCTCGCTCTGGATCTGCGCGGCTGCGCGCGCCTCGCGCAGGAAGCGCTCGCGGGCGCCCTCGCGCGAGAGCTTCTGCGGGGAGAGGAACTTGATGGCGACGGGGCGCCCGAGCGACACGTCGGTCGCGCCCATGACGACGCCCATGCCGCCGGTGCCGACGACGGACTCGATCCGGTACTTCGCCGCGATCACCTCGCCCGGGCGAGGGAGCCCGACGTCCGCCGCCCCAGCGCCGTTCATCCGCATCGAAGCGTAGCAACCGGGCATGATGCGCGAAACACCCGCCGCTCACCTCTGATATACGCACGTAGGCACCGGTCCTTTTGTATGAGCCGTTCGCGCAAGAGCACCGTCGCCGCGACGTTCGTCCTCGTCCTGGCGTCGTACCTGTTCCGGCTGCCGCCCCTGCTCAATGCGCGGTCGACGAACTCGGACGCGGCCATCGTCGGCCTGCAGGCGATGCACATCCTGCGCGGCGAGCACTCGGCGTTCCTGTGGGGGAGCGGCTACCAGACGTCGGCCGACGCGTACGTCGCGGCGGCGTTCTTCGCCGTGATGGGGCACGAACCGATCGCGCTCATGCTGTCGGCGCTCACGCTGCACGTCGTCGCGACCCTGCTCGTGTTCGCGATGCTGCGCCGTCACTTCGCGCCGTGGGCGGCGCTGCTGCTCACGATGCCGCTCGTCGTGAGCCCGAGCTCGGTGCACACGTATGCGCTCTATCCGCCGCGGCAGGCGTCGCTCACGCTCGCGCTCGCGGCGTTCTGGGCGATCGACGCGGCCGGCGCCGTCCTCGTCCGAGCGGGCGATCGCTTCGCGAAGGAGCGGCGCGTGCGGGCGTGGCTCGTGTCGGGCGGGCTCCTGTCGACGCTCGCCATCGCGGCCGATCCGTACCCGATGCTCCTGCTTCCGCTCGCGATGCTCTTCGCGGCGTTGGTGGCGAAGACGAACGCCGGCGTGCGCACCGGGAGCGTGCGCCTCGTGTTCGCGCTGGTCGGGGCGGTGATCGGGATGGTGCCGTTCGTGCTCCTCCACCGGCTCGCAGGCGCGAAGAGCGGTCCGATGGGGCTGACGACGAGCGCGCTCGGACACCATTTCGATCTGCTGGTGAACGAGTGCCTTCCGTGGGCGCTCTCCTACAAGGTGTATTTTGCACACAACGTGATGGACTACCGGCCGTGGGCGGCGCCGCTCGCGGTGCGCGTCATCCAGTACGCCGGGGCGCTCTCGGTGGTCGCGGTGTTGGTCTACGCGTTCGTCGCGGTGCCTCTGCGATCGATCGCGTGGCCGATCCGCAGGCTCGGCGTCGTCGGCGCGCTCACCTGTCCGCTCGCCATCGCCGCGTTCCTGACGTCGGTGATGGTGATGGATCACTTCTCGATGCGCTACCTCGTCGTGCTCACGCTGCTGCTGCCGCTCGCGGCGGCGCCCGCGGCGCGCGGGCTCGGGCCGAAGCGGTTCGCGCTGGTGTTCGTGCCGCATCTGCTCGCGTCGGCGATCGGCGGGTGGGTCGGCTACGGGCCGTTCGTGCGCGGTCCCCTGCCCGTCCGCGAGACGCCGGAGCTGAAGGACGACTACGCGCTGTTCCATCTCTTGCGCGGGCGCGGCATCACCTACGCCACCGCCGACTACTGGGCGAGCTACCGGCTGACCTTGCTCTTCGGCGAACGGATCGTCGTCGTGCCGAAGAACGCCTCCGAGGATCGCTACGCGCCCTACCGCCGCGCGTTCGAGCAGGCGCCGGTCTTCGCGTACGTCTTCGATCCGGGCCGCTCGCGCGAGGACCTCGGCGAGGCGGAGCGCACGCTGAACACGACGTACCGATCGATCGAGAAGCTCCGCGCCGGCGGGCACACGGTCTTCGTCGTGACGCGGTGAGAGCCTCGGGTAGACTCGGATCGATGCTCCGTCGTGCATGGGTCGCAGGCGCCTTCGTCCTCGGGGCATGCGGGACGTTCAGCGAGTCGCCCGCCGCCGACGACGCCGGCGCGACCGACGCGGGCGGAGCGGACGGGGCCGCGATCGACGCGCCGGCCGATGCCCCGTCGGCCGCCGACGGGGCCGCCGCGGATGCGGGCGTCGATGGCGGCAGGAACCTCATCGTGTTCGTCACGGGCTCGAGCTACGCCAACGTCAAGTCGGTGGCCGAGGCCGACACGAGGTGCAACGCCGAGGCCGAGGGTCGCCTGCCCGGGAAGTTCGTCGCATGGTTCTCGGACACGTCGGTCGTCCCGCAGACCCCGGCGGCAGAGCGCTTGATCACGTCGAAGAACGTCCCGGTGGACGGACCGTGGTACCGCGTCGACGGCAAGCGCGTCGTCGCGAGCCGCGCCGCGTTGAGCGAGACGGCGACGACGCCCCTCGAGAACCCCATCGACGTCAGCGCCAGCGGGACTCATAGGACGGGATCGGCCTGGACCGCGACCTACGCCGACGGCGGGGTCGGTCAGCTCTGCTCGGAGGCGAACCCGACCAAAGGCCTCGTCACCGCGACCGACACGCGCTGGACGGAGCAAGCCGATTTCACCGCGACCTGCCCCTCGGCGCTCTCGCTCTATTGCTTCCAGGTCGAGTAGGCCGGCGCGCGCGGCACGCGCCGCGACCGCGCGATCAGACGGATCGCGCGCGGACCATCGAGATTTCACCGGGGATCCAGGGGAGGCGCGCCGGACGGACGCATGGCGCACGCGTTGCTCCGACCGTGGAGCATGATGCGCCCGCTGCGGCTCCTTCCGCTTCTGACCCTTCCGCTGCTCGTCGGCTCGCTCGTGCACTGCTCGGGCGGCGACCCTCCCGCCGTGCCTCCTCCCCTGCCCTTCGCCGACGCCGGCGATGCCTATGCCCCCGACGCGGGCCCCGACGCCGAGCCGGACGTCCCGCTCGTGCCCGCGAGCAAGGTCGATCTCCTCTTCGTGGTCGACGACTCGGCCAGCATGGGAGACAAGCAGGGCCTGCTCGCCCGATCGGTCGACCGCCTCCTGCGACGGCTCGTCGTCGACAGGGGCATCCAGGACCTCCACGTCGGCGTGATCTCCACGTCGCTCGGAGGGATGGGCGGCGACGTCTGCGTCGATCCAGCCGGTCAGGAAGGGCGGCTCGATCGCCACGCGCACCTGCTCGACAAGAGGCAGACCGGCGAGCCCGTAGCGACCGAGGGCGGCGTGCTCACGCTCGCGAAGAGCGGCGGCGTCGATCGGCTCGTGGCCGACGTGAGCGACGTCATCGTCGGCGTCGGCGAGACGGGCTGCGGGCTCGAGGCGCAGCTCGAGAGCATGTACCGCTTCCTCGTGCAGCCCGATCCGCCTGCGAGGATCGCGAAGGACGCGGAGAACCGTGCGATCTACGAGGGCGTCGACGACACGCTGCTCGCGCAGCGCAGGGCGTTCCTCCGTCCGGACTCGGCGGTCGCGATCGTGATGATCACCGACGAGGACGACTCGAACGTCGATCCGCGCAGCATCGGCGGTCAGGGCTGGGGCTTCGTCTCGATGAAGTTCCCCGGCTCGACCGTGTTCCGCGCCGACGGCAGGTCGACCACCGCGCCGCGCGGCACGAGCACGTGCGCCGTCGATCCCGCGTCGCCCGGCTGCGAGTCGTGCGCGCTCACGACGACGCAGAAGGACGATCCGGAGTGCCAGAAGAACGGCGGCTTCTACGCCGCGGACCAGGAGCCGATCAACGCGCGCTTCCACCGCATGAAGCAGCGCTTCGGCGTCGATCCGCAGTACCCGATCGAGCGCTACGTGCGCGGGCTCACGACGCGCATGGTGCCGGATCGCGCCACCGAGCACGATGACCAGGGGCGCTATGTGCACGCGGCGACGTGCACGAACCCCTTGTTCGCCGCGTCGCTGCCCGGACCGGGCGAGGCGATGTGCGATCGCCCGCAGGGCGCGCGCTCGCGCCAGCTCGTCACGTTCCAGCTCATCGGCGGGCTGCCGAGCGCGCTCGCGGGCAAGAAGGCGAGCGACGTGAGCTGGACGAAGGTGCTCGGCGCGGATCCCGAGGCGTACGACACGACGGGGATCGATCCGCACATGGTCCAGTCGATGCGCCCTCGGTCGGGGCTCGAGGCGCCGTCGGCGACGCGCGGGAACAACGGGAGCGATCCCGTCCACGGCCGCGAGTGGGACACGAAGAACGACGACTTGCAGTATGCATGCACCTTCGAGCTGCCGGCGAAGCGCACGTGCCAGACGTACGAGCCGGGCTGCGACTGCGGGACGCCCGAGAGGAACCCGCCCCTCTGCGCGGCCGCGATGGGCGAGCAGACGCGCGGCAAGGCGTACCCGACGCTCCGCGAGCTCCGCCTGGCCAAGGCCCTCGGGGAGCGGGCGATCGTGAGCTCGATCTGCGGGGTCGACGCGCAGCTGGCCTACGGACCGGCGCTCGACCTCCTGGTGGACCGGATGACTCCGGTCCTCGCGAAGTGATGGCGGCTGTCGTCAGCAGCCGTGCTCAGTCGGTGCAGGGGACGTCCGCGTACGGGTCGCGCTCGCTCGGCGCCACCTGACGCACGACGGCGGCCTGGAGACGCGTCTCGCTCGAGTGACGCACCTCGGTCCCCGTCTTCTCGCGACGATCGCCCGACGCATCGCGCTGGTGGGCAACGGGGATGTGACGCGCCGCGGCTTCGCTCCGGTCTGCACTGCTCATGTCGCTCTCCAGACCAGCAAGGTACGTGCCCCCGGACGAGATGGCCCAATCTGCGGAGATTCACGTCACACCTGCGCAGCGCCGTTCGCACTCTGCCGTGTAGTGAGCATCGCGCGAAGCTATGCTGCAGCGACGCGGCTCGTCATGGCGGCACCCCGGAAGCAGCTCGGCGAGTATCACCGCAAGCGAACCCCGGCCGCGACGAACGAGCCGTTCGGCGACGAAGCTCCGCTGGAGTCTCCGGGGCGGACCCTCGGCGGTGCGTACGTCGTGCATCTGCACGACGCGACGAGGCGGCACTACGACCTCCGCCTCGAGGTCGGCGGCGTGCTCGCGAGCTTCGCCGTTCCGCGCGGGCCCAGCCTCGACCCCGACGAGAAGACCCTCGCGGTGAAGACCGAGGACCATCCGATCGAGTACCTCGAGTTCGAGGACGTCATCCCGGACGCGCAGTACGGCGCAGGTCCGATGATCGCCTGGGACCGCGGCGCGGTGGAGTACCTCGAAGGCCCCGCGGAGGAGGAGATCGCGAGGGGCAAGCTCGATCTGCGCCTTCGCGGGATGAAGCTGCGCGGTCGCTTCGCGCTCGTGAAGCTGAAGAAGAGCGAGAAGGGAGACGAGTGGCTGCTCTTCAAGAAGAAGGACGACTTCTCGAGCAAGGAGCGGAGGCTCGTCGACGAGCAGCCTCGCTCGGTGCTCTCCGGGCTCACCGTCGAACAGCTCGCGGCGAAGGACGCCATCACCCGCGCGCTCGCGAGGGAGGCGCTCGCGGTCGGCCGGGCGGCATCGCGCCCCGACGAGCTGCTCGCCCCCTCGCGCTCTCCGCTCGTGATCGCCGCGAGCGGCAGCCCATCCGGTCGCGGCTTCCTCTACGACGCCGACCTCGAGGGCGTGCGCGTGCTCGCGTCACGCGACGGCGACCTCGTCTCGCTGCTGCGCTTCGATGCGAGCGGGGCACCCGAGAAGATCGAGGCGTTCTACCCCGACGTCGTTCGCGCGCTCCGTGCTCTGCCGCTGGCGCGCGTCGTCCTCGACGCCGAGCTCGTGGCCTTCGACGAGGCGGGCCGTCCGAGCGCGAAGCTCCTCGCCGAGCGCGCGGCGCGGGTCGGGCGGGGCGACATCCATCGCGCCGTGACGGCCACGCCCGTCGTGCTCGTCGCGAGCGATCTTCTCCTCGCCGGGGACGCGGACGTCCGCACGGCTCCGCTCGAGGCCCGCCGCACCCTGCTCGCGAAGATGCTGCCGCCGGTCGGCTTCCTCCGCGCCTCGCCGCCGCTCGAGGGCGATCTCGCGCGCGTGCTCGCTTCGGTCGAGGCGCTCGGGCTCGCCGGCGTGGTCGCGAAGAAGAAGGGATCGGCGTACGAACGCGGCGCGAAGAAGCCCCTCTGGGTCCACGTCTCGACGGGCGCGCCGCGTAGCCGCGTCACCGTCGATCACTCCGCACGTGAAGCGACCGCCGCGCTCCGCAAGGTCGTCGTCTCGAACCGCGTGAAGGTCTTCTGGCCCGACGAGGGGCTCACCAAGGGCGATCTCTGCGACTACTACGCGACGGTCGCGTTCGCGATCCTGCCGTACCTCGCGGACCGCCCCGTCATCCTCGTCCGCTATCCCGACGGCATCGCGGGCAAGAGCTTCTACCAGTGGAACGTCCCTGCCGGCATGCCGCCGTGGGTCCGCACGATGTCGCTCGTCGACGAAGAGGATCAGCCGAAGCGCGGCTTCCTCGTCGACGACGCCTCGACGCTCCTCTACATCGCGAACCTCGCGTGCATCCCGCTGCACATCCTCGCCTGCCGCGTCCCCGATCTCTCCCGGGCCGACTTCTTCACCATCGACTTCGACGTGAAGCAGTCGGAGCTCCGTCACGCGATCACCCTCGCGCGCACGCTGCGCGAGCTGCTCGACGCGATCGGCCTGCCCGGCTTCCCGAAGACCTCGGGCCAGTCGGGGCTCCACGTGCTCGTGCCGCTCGGCAAGGGTCAGACGTTCGCGACCGCGTGCGCGCTCGCCGATCTGCTCGGCAAGCTCCTCGTCGAGCGCCATCCCGACATCGCGACGATGGAGCGCATGACGAAGAAGCGCGGAGCCAAGGTCTACGTCGACACCGGACAGACCGGACCGACGCGCGCGATCGTCGCGCCGTACTCGGTGCGCGCGGTCGCAGGCGCGCGCGTGTCGGCGCCCCTCGCGTGGGACGAGGTCACGAAGGACCTCGATCCCGGGCTCTTCACGATGAAGACCGTGCCCGCGCGCATCGCGAAGATCGGCGATCCGATGCGCGATCTGCTGCGCGCGCAGCCCGACGTCCCCGGCGCGGTGGCGAAGCTCGGCGAGCTCGTGGGGGCACGCCGATGAGCCACACGATCGTCCGCGAGGTCCGCGCCGCCTTGAAGGCGAACGCCGATCCCGAGCGCGCGCCCGGGATGCAGACGTACATGAAATCGGCAATGGCGTTCCGCGGCGTGCCCTCGCCGGTGCAGAAGCGGCTCTTCCGCGAGATCTTCGCGAAGCACTCGGCGCTGACGTGCGAAGAGGTCCGCGAAGCGGCGGGCGAGCTGTTCCGCGACGCGAAGTACCGCGAGGAGCGCTATGCGGCGATCGCGCTGACCGATCAGCGAAAGCGTCGCGCCTGCCAGACGATGGAGGCGATCCCGCTCTACGAGGAGATGATCGTCGCCGGGGCGTGGTGGGACCTCGTCGACTGGATCGCGAGCCATCATCTCGGCGACGTGCTCCACAACGAGCGCAAGCCGATGACCAAGCTGATGAGGCGGTGGGCGAAGGACGCGCATCTCTGGAAGCGACGCGCGGCGATCCTCTGCCAGCTCCGCATGAAGGCGGAGACGGATCTCGACCTCCTCTACGCGTGCATCGAGCCGAACCTCGCGGACGAGGACTTCTTCATGAGGAAGGCGATCGGCTGGGCGCTCCGGCAGTACGCGTGGACCGACGCGCGCGAGGTGAAGCGCTGGGTCTCGGCCCACCGCGCAGAGCTGAGCCCGCTCAGCGTGCGCGAGGCCTTGAAGAACGTCGGCTGAGCGGCCCGGAGCCGCACGCGTGTGCGCGCGCCGACCAGCGTCGGTCCGTCCGCGGGCACTTTCACAGGTAAGTTACTTCTGAAAGTGCCCGCGCGAGGGCCACCGCCCGGCGCGCGCGCTCATCGGGGCATTCGATGGAGAGCCAATGAGCACTCACGACACCAAGGGGCCGATGGACACGACTCGAACGCAAGCACCACCTTCCAACGTGCGCCGTCAGCGGGAGCTCAGCGGGAGCGGGGCTTCGAACGACGGCAGCCGAGGACCGCCAGGCCAAGGAGAGCGACGAGGCCGGCGCCGGGCGCCGTGCTCGACGAGGACGACATCGCGCAACCGCCCGCCTTCGGCGCGGCGGGCTCGCTCGGCGCCTGCTCGGACGACGCGCTCGCCTTCGGAGCGGCCACGATGTCCGCGGGCGGCGTGTTCGCCTCGATGATCGGCCGGCCGCCCGCGGCGGTGAACGCGCGGTCGAAGAGGTCCTCGAAGCCGGACGTCGACGTGTAGACGTGCCCGAAGTCGTCGCCGCAGGGGCCGCCGCGCGAGACGACGCCGATGATCGCGCCGGTGAGCTCGCTGATCGCGGGCCCGCCCGAGTCGCCCTCGCAGATCGACTTGCCGACCTCGAACTCGCGCGGGCCGAGCCGCGTCTTGCTCGGCGAGATGCCCTTGCCGATCGCGAGCACGGGGACGTTCTCCCTTCGGAAGCGGGTGCCCATCGGCGTCTTCGCGTCGTTCTTTCCGTAGCCGACCGCGCGGATCTCCTCGCCGAGGCGCGCCTGCGCACTGAAGCGGACGGCGAACGGCGTGACGCCCTCGAGGTCGCGGTCGAGCACGACGAGCGCGATGTCCGAGTCGCAGAGCGCGTCGCCCTCGGGCGCGACGATCGTCTTCACCAGCGCCGACGGGGTCTTCGAGAAGCTCGGCGTCGCGCCCACGAAGACGGCGATGTCCTTCGGCTCGAAGTTGCCGTCGACCTGCGGGCCGCTCGCCGAGCGCCCCTCCTCGTCGCAGGAGATCGCGTCGCTCACGGTGCGCGCCACGCAGTGCCGCGCGGTGAGGACGATGTTCGGCGCGATGACCGCGCCCGAGCAGAGGTCGAACGTGCCGCCGCTCCCGACGCGCAGCGCCACGACGTTGGAGCCGCCCCGGCCGTCGTCGTCGCGGATCCCGCCGAAGATCGCGTCCTCCCCCGACACGCCCGCGTCGTCCCCGGGGCCCTCTGCGCACCCGGCGGTCACCGCGGTGACCGTGGTGCCGGCGATCCAGAGGATCCAGGCGGCCAGCGAGGAATTGCGGGGGTTTCGGGGGGTGGTCGGGGCCACGAGGGAAGGACGTACACATAGTGTGCCGAGATGTGGGAGCGCTTGACAGCTTCCCGGCCCCGCGCCATTCACTGGCGCGCCGTGGCAGCCAGCTATTTCGACGTCGACGGGACCCTCGTTCGCACGAACCTGATCCACCCGACCCTCTACTATTTGATGCACCAGCGGACGCCGATGCGCAGCCTCCAGAAGCTGGCGCGCGCGGCGATCAACAGCCCGCGGATGGTCTGGGCGGAGATGCAGGACCGGCGGATGTTCAACGAGGTCCTCTTCTCCTCTTACGAGGGGACGAGCGAGGACCGCCTGCGCGTGCTCGCCGACGACGCGTTCGAGTCGGTGCTGAAGAAGGCGATCTTCCCCTCGGCGAAGGACCTCGTGTCGCGCTGCCGTGACGAGGGCCACGACGTGGTCCTCGTGTCCGGCGCGCTCGACTTCCTCATGAAGCGCCTCGCCGATCACCTCGGCGCCACGCACGTCATCGCGAACCGGCTCGAGATCAAGGACAACTTCGCGACGGGCCGCCTGCTCCGCCCGGTCGTCGCCGGTCCGGAGAAGGCGCGCCTCGTCCGCGAGCACGCACGCGAGCACGGTCACGATCTCGACGAGTGCTTCGCGTACTCCGACAGCTACTCGGACGTCCCCATGCTGAGCGTCGTCGGGCACCCCGCCGTCGTGAACCCCGACGGGAAGCTCGAGCGGCTCGCGCGCACGTACGGATGGCCGGTCCTCACGCTGGACAAGAAGTCCGTCAACTGAAGGCGATCGGGCAGCGCCGCCGGCATCTCCGCGAGGAGTCTCACACGACGGTGGTGCTCTCGCGAGGGAAGCATCGCCGGGGCTCCCTGCCCTGTCCTCACGGAACGGTGGACGATTCACCAGGCGTCGCCTGGGGACGCGGCTGGCGGTACAGGGCCTCGAGCGCTTCGCCGAAGCGCGCGATGGCTTCACGACGCTTGAGCTTCAGGCTCGGCGTGAGGAGGCCGCTCTCGATGGTGAAGTCCTCGGTGATGATGCTGAACGCCTGCGGCCTCTCGTAGCCGCGGAACGACTGGGCGAACCGAGCGAGGTCGTCCTCCACGAGCTTCTTCACGTTCGGGTCGGTGGTGAGGTCTCGCCCGAGCGTCAGCCCCCTCTGCTTCGCCCACGTGCGCACCGCATCGACGTTGAGCACGACGAGCGCGACGTTGTATGGGCGGTTGTCCCCGTAGAGCATGACATTGAGGAAGTACGGAGAGAGCTTGAGCGTCTCCTCGAGCGGCGAGGGCATGACGTACTTTCCGTTCTCGAGCTTGTACTGCTCCTTGAGGCGGCCGGTGATGTAGAGGAATCCGTCCTCGTCGAGATATCCGATGTCGCCGGTGCGGAGCCCTCCATCGGCGGTGAGCGCCTTCTCGGTCTCCTCCGGACGCCCGAAGTATCCGCGCATGACGTTCGGGCCGTAGACGACGATCTCGCCGTGACCCGGCCGATCGCCGAGCGACTCGTCGATGACGACCCTGACGCCCGGGATTGCCCGTCCGACGCTCCCGAGCTTTCGACCGCCAGGGTCGGGGACGTTCCCGGAGACGAGCGGCGACGTCTCGGTGAGGCCGTACCCCTCGTAGACCTCGATGCCCATCGCGTCGATCGCTTCCGCCACGTCGAGGGAGAGCGTCGCGCTCGCGCTGATCGCGTACTTCAGCCGTCCGCCGAACCGCTCGCGGACCTTGGAGAAGATCAAACGGTCGGCGAGCATTAGCGCAAGCCCATCCATCGCGCTCGTGGGCTCGTCCCGTCGGCGCCGTGCGGCGGTGCGAAGCGCGCGGCGGAACAGGCTCTGGACGAACTTCGGACGCTCGGCGACCTGCTTCGTGACGCTCGCG
>WBZO01001457.1_pt2 | contig 36435 bp, 25 predicted proteins | sample 5204261 | NCBI WGS metagenome assembly WBZO01 (sample SAMN12412400, study PRJNA552823) | activated sludge metagenome | isolation source: activated sludge from anammox sidestream of wastewater treatment plant... | place: USA: North Carolina | collected 2017-09
AAAAAATGCTCGAACTCGAAGAAAAAATCACCATCCTGGAAACCGAGAAAGCCGAACTCGAGCAGCAACTGGCAAGCCCCCTTACACATTACACCCTGGCCGAACACCTTGCCGGTCAGCTCGCTGCTCTCAGCGGGCAAATCGAACGTCTGACCGAGCAGTGGCTTGCCCTGAGTGATAGTGAATAGCTGCCCTTTCAGGCCTTGGTTGCAGACCTCCATCGTTATTCGGGGAACCATTCTCACAGTCGGTGTCTTTTTGTGCTAAACCGTGGCAAGCCAAGGAATTGAGTTTGTGAAACCAATGGTAAGTCATTGATTTCTCTTTGTTTCCACAAAAAACAAGTTTATATTCGTCACAATTGTTTATTTCGAATATGAGTAAAAACATGGCTAAAACCTCAGCCTCAAACCTTGATTCCTCGAAGATGGCGGACGTGCTGTACGGCTTTCCCGACCAAATAAAGCACGCTATCAGTATCGGTGAATCGGGCCCCATTTGGCGGCAAACTGCGGTATCAAACCGCTACGCCCTATTTGGTCTTGGCGGATCGGCAATTGGCGGCGACCTTCTACGCAGCTACCTTGCCGCTACCGATGGAAGTACGCACCTTGACTTTTCCGTTCACCGCAGTTACGAAACACCACACTGGCTTGACAGTGATACCAATGTTATCTGCAGTTCGTATTCCGGTGAAACCGAGGAAACGCTCTCCGCCTTCGATCAGGCCAGGAAACGCACAATGCGTATCGTTTGCATCACAACGGGCGGAACCCTTGGTCAGCGTGCCGTAACGTTTGGAACACCCGTCATCAATATCCCGCCCGGTTTCCAGCCCAGATGTGCCCTGGCCTACAGCTTCTTTCCCTTGCTTACCATCCTGGGCAGGTACGGTGCCATCGAGTCACGGTCAATGCGCACCCTTACCCGCTCGATAAACGAAACCGTTCGGAACCTTGAAGCGCTCCGTGACGAATACGCGTCGAAAAATACCAAAAATCCGGCCTACAGCCTGGCCAAAAAGCTGGTTGACAGTGTGCCTGTTTTCTACTCAGCCAATGATCGCCTTGATGCCGTTAACCTGCGCTGGCGCGGACAAATCCAGGAAAATGCAAAGCAAACCGCCTTTGGAAACGTGCTGCCCGAAATGAACCATAACGAGATCAACGGTTGGCAGTTCCCGCCTAACCTCGTGAAGAACTTCCAGATCGTCCTGCTCCGCGATCCGGATGACCACACCCGCGTGAAAGCTCGCTTCGATGTTATGAGGGATATCCTGAAATCATCGGTGGGTGGAATTACCGAACTTCAGGGCGTTGGTAAGTCTCTTCTGTCACGAATGTTTACGCTAACCTACCTTGCCGACTGGACCAGCTATCACCTGGCACTCCTCAACGGAACTGACCCAACACCGGTTCCAGTTATTCAAAAACTGAAGGGGGCTTTGGCCAAGGTTCGGTAGTTTGCCATTTTTACCGTATCTTTGCAGTTCATACCTATCACTTTGTAGGAAAATTATGGCTGCAGCAAAGAAGTCAGCAAAGGCAAAAGTTGTAGAGCCGGCTGACGAAGAAATCGACGTAAAACCAAAGAAATCAAAGAGAAAGGCCAAATACATTACCGTGTATTCGCCCTTCCTGATGAAGGAAACCAAGCACGAGCTCATCGGTGAACCAATCGAAACCGAGAACGGCAGAAAGCAGTGGGCACGGTGCAACGTAAGCCATCACAGCCAGTTGATCAACCTGGATACCCAGGAAGAAGTAGCCGAAAAAGCATCAGGTCCGTTTAAGCTGGATCGTGCCGACTCAAAAGAGTATTCGCCCAAGGCCGAATATCAGATTGGCGACGTGATCTACCACAAACCATGGGATGATGTCGGCATCGTACGGTCAAAAGAAATTATGTCAAACGGCCGCGCTTCGCTGCTTGTTCAGTTCGAAAAGAACAAGGAACGCAGGCTGGTTGAGAATTTTAAATAATAGCAATTCCAATTTTCCATTTTCATTTCAGTTTAAACAGTTTATGCCGGTAATCGGAGTTACAATCCAAAGCAACGAGAATATCGACCGCGCCCTGCGCCGCTTTAAAAAGAAGTACGAGCGTTCGGGTGTTCTGCGTGAATACAAAAAGCGGGCATTCTTTACCAAGCCCAGCGTTGAACGCAGAATGGCTCGCTTAAAGGCAGCCCGCCGTCAGCATCGTGTGCAGTTAGAACAAGATTAACAGAGTCGATTTTTTCACTCCGGTTTTCGGGTTCTTTTCAGGTTCTTGACAATTACACCCATTGGCTTGCAAAGCCAGTGGGTTTCTGTGTTTTCTGGGCTTCCTGCTACACGGTTTCGGGGTTTATGCTGTTACGTACAACATCCCGATCAGAAAATGGCATCTTCAGTCCTGCAACTTCCTGGTACGCTTCGTGACCTTTTCCGGCTATCAGAATTATCGACTCACTTCCGGAAATACGTAACGCATACCGAATTGCCCGCTCACGGTCAGGCTCAACGTGAGCCTTGTTGGCCGACGCCATTCCGGACCGCACGTCATCAATAATCGCCAGGGGGTCTTCATCGCGCGGATTATCGCTTGTGATAATAACAACATCTGCCTGCTGCTCTGCAATACGGCCCATCAGACCCCGCTTGGTGGCATCCCGGTTACCTCCGCAACCAAACACCACAACAAGATGGTTGGTAAGCGGACGCAGCGTCTGCAATGCTTTTTCAAGTGCGTCGGGTGTGTGCGCATAATCCACAACGGCAACAGAGCCGTTAGGTAGTTGTATCTGCTCAAGTCTTCCGGGAGGGGGCTTTAGGTTTGAAGCAATCTCTTCAAGGACATCTGTTTTAGGGGTTAGATGCGTAACAGCTCTGAAGGCAAGGCCTACATTTACTGCATTAAAATCACCCAGGAGTGTTGTATGTAAATGATGAGCCGAGTAGAAGCGGTCCGACCTGCTCTGCACCGTAAACGCACTGCCCTCCCTGTCAGCCCGGATATTACCTATACGAACCAATTCAACGTGAGCCCTGCAGTGCTGAACCATGGTTTCGTGGTCCGGCCCTACCGTGCTGATTACTGCCCACGACGTCCGGGGCAAGCCGGTAAACAGCTTTTGCTTTGCCATGGCATAGTTCTCCATGGTTCCATGATAATCCAGATGGTCGTGCGTAAGGTTCGTAAATACGGCAACTGCGTAGCTGATACCCGCAACCCGGTGCTGATGCAGTGCATGTGAGCTTACTTCCATCACAACATGGGTAATACCGTTTTTTACAAACTCCACCGCAAGGTCATACAAAACCGGTGCGTGGGGTGTGGTGTAACCGGTTGGACGTAGTATTGGCTTGCCTGAAGCATCAACGTAGTCAACACCAATTGTGCCAATACAGGCAGCACGCACATTACACTTTCTAAGCATTGTTACTATCAGATTGGCTACTGTGGTTTTCCCGTTTGTCCCTGTTACGCCAATCCAGACCAGACTGTCAACGGCATGCCGTACGCTTGCCGATACGTTCTTTGCAAGCACAGCAAGCGCGAGCCTGGTATCGGGCACTTCTACCCAAGCCCCCTGCCAGTCGTTATGCGGTTCATAGTTACTGCCGGTCTGCACGCACACAGCTGACGCACCTTTGCGAATAGCTTCTGCGATGCACGAATGCCCGTCGAATTTGGTACCGTGTATGGCAATGTACATCATGCCGGGCATCACGTTGCCAACCACGTCCGTGACTCCTGTGATGCTTGTATGCACCGTTCCGCGTATCGTACACTGCCCCAATATCTGGTCCAGCCGATCAAGTAACATCATAATGCGAAAATAGAGTTGTTGCCAGCGTTGTAAGTTCGAACTATGGAACTCATACAATTCTTGCAGGCACGCCTTGGGAAGGAGTTGCCGGGTGCGGCGGCATACAAGATCATGCTGCCGGACGGCACCGATGTGTCGGAGCGGCTTGCAGCACCGCCACCCACGGCACACCACAGCGCTGTATTGGTGCCGCTTGTTCAAGGCCGGGACGATTTGCCCAACGTACTGTTTACCGTACGATCAGAAACTCTGCGCAACCATAAGGGGCAGATTTCATTCCCGGGCGGACACCTGGAGTGGGGCGAAACCCCCGAGCAGGCGGCAATTCGCGAGATGTGCGAAGAAACCGGCGTCAGCAGCACCCAGCTCTCGGTACTGGGCCGGCTAACCCAGATGTACATTCCACCGTCGAACAGTGCGGTCATACCAATAGTGGGCGTGTTAGACGGCTCGTGTACCTTTGTACCCAGCGCAGATGAAGTTGGTGAAATTTTCCAGGTACCGTTGATGCATTTTCTGGATACCTCACATATCTCGTGGTTTGAGCGCACCCAGAACGGCCGAAAGGTTCAGTGGCCAATGTGGAACGTTCACCCGCGGATTCCGCTCTGGGGAGCCACGGCAATGATTGTGAGCGAGCTTGCCTACCTCATTAACAATGAATTCATTACTAAACAAACTTAATGGTGCAATGATACGATTTTTTGGTATCGCCGGTGTGATACTATGCGTCCTTACCGCGTGCGGGCAGTCAGAAATTCCCAACGATAAACTGGTGACAGCATATTCCGACTACGTTGTTGCCCGATATCAGATTGCAGACTCAGCGGCGCTGCGGGCGACTTTTGATTCGATTGCCGTTGCACATGGGTTTACGCCTGATGAAATGCAGAACGAGTTGCGCGCCATGAGCAGCAATGGCAAGCTGATGCGGGCCTTTTACGATAAGGTTGCCGCACGGTTAGACTCTTTGCGTAAAGCCTCCAGCTCCATCGAGAGCCTTTGATACAGATTGTGGCCGAACTGCGCGAAGCTCTCAAAGTACCCTGTGTACCACTGGTGAAGCATAACACCATCGGCCATAAGATCGGCTACATTCCGGGCGGAAACAACACCTCCGCACCGTACAACATGAAATTCATGCCTCGGTGCAATCTCCGAAATCAGCTGTACCGCCGCTCTGCACCTCTGTGCCGAGGCATCAGCAACAACACTCCCGCTAAGTCCGCCACCATACTCATTCACAAAATAATCATATAGTTTATGTTCCGAGTGGTGAAGCACTGTGCGCGCATCGGTGTATCGCGTTGATGTGTTGCCCAGAATAATACCATCGAACCCCAAAGAAATAAGCATCCGAAGCAGCTCGGGTAGCTGATCAATGGCAACATCATTTGAAATTTTCACGACCACCGGTAAACGTCGGTCGCGGTGCGCAAGTACAGTTGTAGCAATTTTCTCCAAGCGCCGCTGTAATCCTGCATCAATGGCACTGGAATGCCCAGCAACGTTCGGACAACTCTCGTTGAGTTCGATATAGTCAACACCTGCATCAGCATACATGCCAATGCCCTGTATCAGGCCCGCAGCAGCATCATCCCACGGCATACCCGGATCGGCACTCACGCTGGCACCTACCGGACACCCCGGGCGACGCGGCACCTTTTCAAGAACTTTTGCTACCGCAGCATGTCCGGGATTGGGCAACCCCATCCAGTTGGAGGCTGCCGATGACCGCGGGTAGGGCACTGCGGGCCAACGAACACCCCGCAGCGTATTTCCCTCGCGTGGCAGAAATGTTGTCGTTCCGGCCACAAACCCGCCTGCCCCCTGTGCTGCAACCAGATCGTAGCCCAGACCATGCTTGAACATTCCGGCAGCATTCCACAGTGGCAGCCTGAACTCAATTCCCCAGGCGCGCACCGGTACAGGCGTAATGGTGACTTCTACCGGATGCTCCAGTACCAACTGCTGCATAAACCAGGCACGGCCGGCCGAGAATACCCGCGTTGCAACCGGCGGCGGAAGGTGCACAACAAGCATACGCAGCCTGCGCTCGATCCTGGCAATGAGTTCAACCGGCGTCATATCTGCAAAACTACCAGCATTTGCCGTGTGCGGGGTAAAATCACATGATTGGTACCACACCATTGCTACTCAGATGAGATGATGGCTTATCGCAAAACCAACGGATCTGCGTATGTTACAACAGATTACATCGGGACTGAGTGTTAATGATATGTTCAAGACGTTTTACCGGATTCCTTAGCCGGGCAGCTACCCGCAACTGTGCAGCGTTCATCATGGCGCTTGGGTTGCTTCAGGGTCTATGCATGAATGCATGGGCTGACGGCAACAGCGTCTGCATCCTGATCTCGTTTGACGGGTTCCGACATGACTATATCAGCAGACTGCCCAACGGCGCAATTAAGGAGCTGATAGCCCACGGCTGCACGGCAGATGCCCTAATTCCGGTTAATCCAACCAAGACGTTTCCAAACCACTGGTCTATCGCTACCGGCCTCTATCCGTCAGACCACGGCATTGTTGACAACCGTTTTTATGATCGTGTGTTAAATGACACCTTCAACATGACGCGTACAGAACCTGTCTGGTGGCGTGGCGAACCAATCTGGACAACGGTAGAACGCGCCGGGAAAACAGCGTTTACGTACTTCTGGCCGGGCTCATCAACGCCGATCAACGGTCACCTGCCGTCAAAATGGTTTACATACGAACATAGTCGTGACTATACCAGCCGGGTTGACAGTATCGTTACCTGGGCAAGCATGCCCAAGCCCCCTGACCTGATTGTAAGCTACTTTGAATTACTTGATGACGCGGGGCATCGCTACGGACCCAATGCGCCGCAGGTAGACTCTGCGCTTGCCGTTGCCAACAGTTTGATCAGCAGATTAGTAAAGGGGCTGGAAGCACGCGGGGTTATAAATAACTGTACTATCGTTCTGGTGTCGGACCACGGCATGGCCGAAATCAACCCAGCTACACCACATGATAAACACTTGTCAGTGGAACAGTTTATGGCTGATCCCACAGTCCGTGTTATCGTCAGCAACCCCAATATCCTTGTGTATGGACTTCCAGGTACTACAGCGAACACCATCGCTGCCGGGATTAATGCAGATTCGCAAACGTACAGGGCAACCGCAACTCCCGTATCAGACTTGGACACTGCCTGGCATATCCAATATCCCGGTCGTACGCCGGACCTGATAGTAACGGCGGAGTATGGGTACGACATCGACGTCGGGAAACGTCCTGCTCGTAAAAGCACCGGCGGGAATCATGGATACAGTAACAGCATATCTGATATGAACGGCATCTTTGTCGCCTCCGGTGACAAAATCAAACCGGGTCGGGTTCAGTCCCTTAGTGTTATTGATGTTTACAATATAATATGCAAGCTAACGAATGTACCACCCGCGCGTAACAGCGGCAATGCAAATCGCGTATCTGACGTAGTACACTAAATGCAGACAAAACTTGAAATAGCCCGCAACTGGCTTCCACGCTACACCGGAATGGAGATTGGCGAAATTGGCGACTATGTTCTCCTTACGAACTTCCACACCTATATCAACGCATTTGCTCACCGTTTTGGCGTACCAATTCGCGGCACTGACCGTCCGATGCAGGCAGCTACCAATGCTGATGGCTTAACAATCATCAACTACGGCATAGGATCGCCCAACGCAGCTCTCATCATGGATTTGCTTATTGCCCGCATGCCAAAAGCTGTTCTGTTTCTTGGTAAGTGTGGCGGGTTAAAGCCCAGTACGACAATCGGACACTTCATCCTGCCCATAGCTGCAATCCGGGGTGACGGTACAAGCAACGACTATTTCCCTCCTGAAGTTCCGGCGCTCCCGTCGTTTAAACTCCACAAGTTTGTCTCCAACAAAATTCAGGCGCGAGGTCAGGAATACCGAACAGGTGTTGTATATACAACAAACCGCCGGGTATGGGAATGGGACACACAGTTCCGCGACAGACTCAGGGAGCTGAGCTGTCTGGCAATTGATATGGAGACGGCTACCATCTTTATTGTTGGGCACAAGAACGGGATCCCGCGTGGTGCCCTGCTGTTGGTCAGTGACGTTCCGGTGGTGCCTGACGGCATTAAAACCGAGTCATCTGACAGAGAAGTCACCAGGCAATGGGCAGACTTGCATCTGGATATTGGCATTGAAGCCATGACCTATGTTGGAACACATGGCGAAGAGATAAAACACCTTCGATACGAGTGAAACAATTTTGTTTTTTTCTTAAAAAAAGCGTAGTGGATTTTTGACAAATCCACCTAATTTCGCTCTTCCGGCTCAGATTATAACAGTATTTACTTACTGATTTTCTGGGGAGAATTTGTTCCGTCTAATGCGGAACAAAAAATCGGGTACTGACGTATGAAATTTTTCTTGTTCAATTAGGAGGCAGGCATGATGAAAGCTAAAGTACTTACTTCATTGCCGTTTACTCGTCTGACTCAATCCATTGTTCCGTTACTTTCTGCATTTGTGTTTCTGTTAAGCATGCAGGCAAATGGTCAAACATGGGTTGCCGAAGCACAGTCAAACGGCTTCACTCTGAAGAAGGTTGTTTCCGATACATCAATTAATATCGGTCAGCCTTTTTCTTACACCGTTTACTACTCGATTCCGGCAGGTGCCAGTAATGTTGTTATCTCGGACATGCTGCCACCGAGTGTTGAATTTCTGAGTGCCTCATATACTTCTCCATGCGGTACACCGGTCGTCTCCGCACCAACAGTAGGAAGCCAGGGTGGAACATACTCTCTAACCTGGGGTTCAGTACCATCGGGATGCTCCGGCTCTTTCACAATAACGGTGCAGTTTCCCAATGGTATTACGTGTAACGGTACCGGAGCACGCAACAGGGTGTGTTTGATGGGTTACCTGAATAATAAGTCTATTGAGTTCTGTACCCCGTACGTTAGTACAACAGCCAAGGCTGTGAACCCATGGAACGTCAACAAGTGGGTTTTAGGTGCTGCATACCAGGGCGGACAATGTCAGTATGCTACTGCAGACTCAATCGTCACCTATCAGGTCTGCGTTATTAAGGATGTTGGCAATACCGGCCAGTTAAATCTTGTGAACGGTGTTGTTACCGATGTATTACCTACCGGAGCCGTTTTACAATCATCAACCTGTGGTGCAGTCCAAACCGGAAATACAATTACGTGGACGCTTCCGGCGAGCATGTCGGCAACCACGATGTACAACTCAACATGCTGCCAGTTTACCGTTTTGTATCCGCGCTCGCTCTTCCCAAGCGGATCACAGATCAAGAACACTGCTACTCTTGCCGGAACCCTTGGATCGCCAAATCAGTCATGTGGTACTGTTGCCGATTCCAGTCAGCAAACCTGTGTTGAGATCAAAACAATTCAGAGCGCAACGCTTTCCAAGTGGGTGTACACCAACGGTCAGCCGGGATGTCCGGGCAAGTATCAGATCTGGGTATGCAATACCGGCACGACAACGATGAATTCCTATACAATCACCGATACCATCCCGGGTGCTTTAAGTGGTCCGACAGTGACTGCCACTTCAGCCGGGCAAACTGCTTCGGTTGCCGGCAATATCGTCACCATCACCAGTTCAATAGCTCTCGCACCCGGTCAGTGCAGATATGTAGAAATATCGTTCACAATACCGGTAACAGCAGTTGTTGGAAGTACAATTACAAACTGCGCATGGCTATCCTCCCCAGGCATGGCACCGGTGAAGGCATGCGTTTCATTTACGGTTTCTGCAACGGCACCTAAACTCTGTTTGTGGAAGGAAGTTTGCTCAAAGAAAACATCCTATAAACCGGGTGATACGCTTCGGTACAGATTACGAATTCAGAACGTAGGCGGGCTTGCACTCACTGGAGCCACAATTACTGATAATCTAAACAGTAACCTTTCGTATATCGGCAACCCATCGTACTATACCGGTAGTGCATGGAATGCACCTTGTCAGCCGGCATCCAACTGGTCTGGCGTTACTCTCAGCCACAACCCGGTCACCAACCAGGTTAGTGCCTCACTCCCGTCAATCGCGGCCTCGTGTCAGAATATCTTTTACACCAATTGCGGTATGTATGGTACCGGAACTGTTCCGTATTACTTTATCGAGTTTGACGTTAAGGTTACCGATACCTCAGCATTGGGGAATATCCCGAATCAGTTCACGGTTTCAGGCGGTAATCTGGCGTCACCGGCAACATCGAATGTTGACCTGATTAACGTTACCGGTACAACAGGCTACACGTTGCTGAAGGATGTAAAGCAGGCCGGCAGTGGTTCGTATGCATCGTCGGCAGCAGTCCCTGCCGGAGGCACTGCACAGTACCGTCTGCGCCTTTCCGTTGCACCGGGCAGTGTTGGTCTGCGTCATATTACCATGGCCGATCTCCTTCCCAGAAACGATGGTACCAACGATAAGCTTATCCTGGGACCATGTACACCGCGCGGAAGTCAGTTCGATGTAACCTATGCATCCACAGTTGCAAGCACTCCCACCGCCTCACCATGGAACAATTCAGCCGTAACGCCGCCGCAGGCCCGGGTTGATAATTTTGCGCCAATTGGCGCTCCCGGACCGATGTTTGCCGGTGGATGCGGATCTGCCGGTACATGGGGAGCCACGCTCTCTCCGGGAGCACGTAACCTTGGTTACTATTTTGGCGCAACACCCATAGGGGCTGGCGGTAATGCTACTGTTGAATTCACCGGCACTGTATCTACATCTGCCCTCAGCGATGAAAAAGCATGCAATACGTTTGCAGCAAACGGGGCAGTTCGCCACCTGATTAACAGCTCCATCGTTACTGATCAGAAGGTTGGTGAACTTGAATCGAATCTGGCCTGCATATCAGTTAAGCAGACAGATCCGCACGGCTGTCTGGAAAAGATTCAGATTTCATTGAAGTGTGCCGGCAAAGATGCTGCCGGCAATCAGCAGTATTCATTTACAATGTCGGGATGGAATGCTGCTACCGCCGCTGTGCTGATGCTGGGTTCGCCCGATGGTGCCTTTATGCCTGCTACATTCAGCATACCCGCCGGCTCGTTTACAGTCGGAAGTACATTCACCCACCTTCCGCCGTACACCAACCCGGTCACCATTACGTGGCAACTTGTTGCTAATGGTGTTGTGATTTGCAGGGACAGCGTAAAAGTAGATGTGCCGCCATGTGACGATGAGCCACCGGTGGACTGCTGCAAAGAGTTCATCAGGCGCATTGATCATAAGGGACTCACCTACTCGCCCTCCGGAGCAGTTTCACTGTCAGCATTTATCACGGCTGGTCCCGCGCCACTGCAGAAATTTAGCGCAACCATCATCGGCGTTCAGCGCAGAACAGTTTGTGGAACTACTGCTTCAGCATGGCAACGCTGCTTTGGCGATGTAACGTCGGCCTCACTGACAAATCCGCTCTCACCCGGTCCTACCATGCTGAGCATCTTTAGTCGTGCTGCTCAGTGGGGCCCCGGGCCGTGCGAGTCGTTCATGACAGGCGCTACGCTGAATCTGAACATGATCTTCCCTGCACCACCTGCCAGCTTTAAGTGTCGGGATACCCTGGTATTCGCAATCCAGTACTCGTTTACAGACTGCAAATGCGTCACCTGTAATAAGATTGTTTACGACACGGTTGTTCGCAGGCACCGGTTCCTGCCATGGGATCCGGTACTCTGGACAGGTATCTCAGCAATCCGTCCGACAATTGCCAAGCAGTCCGATCAAACTCAGGCCGACACCGCAGCGTTTACGTCGGTAGTCATGAGTTCACAGTCCGAAGGCACCCTGTGGTTTATCAATCCCAAGGATTCGAATAACACCATCACGGTATCAGGGATTGAAATCTCATCGCCTACAGTTCCGCTTATCGGCTTGTCATCCGGCGGTACCGATGGTCTGCTCATGGGCACCACCGGCTTTATTGGCGTGAATGCTCCGGCTGGTTCTGCCACAGGCGTTGATCTCAAATTTGATAATCCGAACAATGTTCCGAAATGGACACTCAATGTGCGGTACTTGTATGCTGCCGGTGACGGTGAGTCGCCGGAGTTCTCTGATATTGTTGAGTACGTTGCCCGTGTTCCAAATTCAACTCCCGACAAGGTAGAGGAAGACGTAACAAGCCCGCCAGAAAAGGTTCGGACCTACATGCTTACCTTCACCAATGCAAATGGGTATAAGGAGCATGTACGTGAAATCAGCTTCAGTGTTGCCTCACCGCTGAGTATCCTGGCCGTTGGTCCGTCTGGCACCGACGGCTCTACAGCACGCATAACCCTCCTGGCTGCCGAAGCAGATAAGCATGTTGCAAGCGCAACAGTACCGGGTATTGCTGGTGTTGAACCGGGTGGTACCGTCAGACCACTGTACCTGACTGTTAGTGGTGTAGAAGACAGCTCTGCAACGGTTGACTTTGTAACCTATGATAACTACGGCCAGGTACTCTCAAGCGGTACGCTTACGCTGCAGGATCCAATCGCATCGGTGTCAGGCAGCACTGATCCGTCGGCTGTACGTATCCTGGGCGTTGCTCCAAACCCTGCCGGAACATCAATCACCATTTCTGCACTGGCTCCGATTGCAGGTCAGGAATGTGAGATTTCGATTGTTGACCTGACGGGTACTATAGTCTCCGTCCTCCATCACGGCATACTCTCAGCAGGAAATAATGGTATCTACGCAGATGTCAGTACGCTGCCGCAGGGCCGGTACACACTGGTACTGCGTACGCCAACCGGCGCAGTATCAACGCCGGTCGTCATCGTCCGCTAATACGCAAACGCATCTCACTTCAAAGGGCATTCCCGCAAGGAATGCCCTTTTCTTTTTTTGATCATCACCCAATACCACATTCTGCAGTGTCTGTTGTTAACTTTACATGATTAACAGGTAACGAATATTCAGTGGTCAAGCAATGAAACACCTTGTCATCCTCCTTTGCGGTATTCTTATCCTTCAACCTTCAGGCATTGCCAAGCCCCTTGAGTTAACATCCTTTGTTATGAATAGTCCGGAGTCGGTTTCGATTCCAAACTTCCCTTTCAACGAAACTCGGGTTGGAACTGCTGTACTTAGCATGCACAGCTCGGCACGTAACGTTCACACGCGATACCTTGTGGCTACAGCCAACGGTGACAGCCTGATACCGGCGCCAACGGTTGATCTGTACACCGGAAGCTTTGCTGATATGCCATCATCTACGATCCGCCTGGTGAGTGTTAACAAGGGAAAAATGATTCTTGCCTTTGTCGAAGATGGTCAGGGTGCGTCGCTGGTAATCGGCCCGCCGATAGCAGGCACAGCATCGCCCGAACAGCCTGATCTGCTGGTACAGCCGGCCTTTATGCCATTACCGGCATGTGCAGTATCCGAGATTCACGAGAACCTTCCGCGTACCCAGGGCAGTACGCGTACGCCTAAGGTCCTGCTGGAAAAGCCAATGCTTGAAGCAGAGTTAGCCGTTGAGACCGACGTTGAATTTTTTAAAGCAGCCGGAGGTACAGTTGATGCGGCAGCACAGTACATTGCTGCTCTGTATGCAGTAGTCAGTTCGTTCTTCGAGGATGAAACCCGTATCACCCTCAGTCTTGTTCATGTTAAAATCTGGACCACCAATGCACCTGACCCGTATCAGGCCAAGGGCGACTGGACGGTTCTGCGCGACAACGCAATCCCATACTGGAAGGAACATAACACTGCTATTCATCGCGATATTTATCAATCTCTGACCGCATCAAAGTATGGAGGAGGGGGCTTTGGTTACTTCGATGCTCTGTGCAATACTCAGGGAACAGGTATGAGCGTGGCATCGGTAACCGGCACAAATCTGCTGCCTACATATAACTTTGCTTACGATTCATACATTATTGCTCATGAACTTGGTCATAACTTTAACGCTCCGCATACCCATAGCTGCTACTGGAATCCGCCGATTGACACGTGCGTGGTAGCCGACGGGATTCAGGACGGCTGTCTGCCGGCCAACCAGAAGATACTCCCAAATCCGGGATCGTTCCTGAGTTACTGTGGCGGAGCCAATAACAATGCAGGTCTGGGATATTCAGTTCGTATGACGTTCCTGCCAAGAGTGGCGGCCCTCATACGCGAAACGGCTGAAGCTGCACCGTGTATTGAGCCCCCTTCAGCAAGCAAAATCTGGCTTCTTTCTCCACGTGGCAGTGAATCGTATGCCGCTGAGGTAAACAAAACCATCCTGGTGTCGTGGGAGTGCACAAATGATATCAACACGGTTTCAATTCGGTACTCCATTCGGCCCGGCGCGCCGTGGGTTACGCTTGCCGACAACGTGCCGGCAGCATTAAAGATGTACCAGTGGACAACGCCCGGCGAATTGTGCTCGTCGAAAATACGGTTACTGGTATGCGATGCCAGTAACCCTGTGACGGCTGATACAACAAAGGCACCGTTTGCAATTACTGTCAACGACCCGTCAGGCTTGGTAGCCTGGTACCCGCTAAATGCGACAACGGCAGACTCGGCACTCTGCGGTAACTACCCGGCTACCGGCGCTATCACGTATGGTGCCGACAGAAATGGTACGGGCAATTCCGCCGGCGTCTTCCAGGGTGCTACGTCACTATCGGTTCCTGACTGGGACTATCCGCTACATCACTTTACCATTTCATGGTGGTTCAAACTGAATTCACTGAATGGTGTACAACAGTTTGTTGGACATGACTATACCCAGGGTCCGGGACCCGCTGTTTATTCCTGGAACGGCACACTCGGTGCAATGATGTACGTACCGGGTCAGTCAGCTCCGTTCCAGTGGTGGGGTCCGTCGCTTGCCGTTGCTACCTGGTACCACGCTGCAGCATTGTTCAACGGTACCGAAGCACAATTGTTTGTTAACGGTAAACAGGTAAACAATGTTGCCATAACCGCCACAATGCGAATCTCAGAAGCGCCTCTCTATATCGGGTCACGCCAAAGCTCGGAATATGTAAACGGTATGATTGATGATATACGGATTTATAACCGGGCGCTGACGGCACAGGAAATTGAAGAGTTATTCAGAACGGCAGTCCCTGACAACGTTACCGAGAATTCTCGGCCGGCAAACACCCTTAGGGTAATGGTAAGCGGAAGTACTGCTGATATTTCGGTTGACTCAGGAGAACCTATTTCTTTCGTACGGGTGGTTAACACTGTTGGTCAGACCGTCCAGACGGTTACTGCAGAATCACCTGAGCCATTCAACACGGTATCGGCAGAGATTACCACCAGCGGGTGGTACTACATCGTAGTCACAACGGCTACCGGTCAGGTGTACAGTACGGATGTTGTTATTGGCATCCGGTAAGCTGTGAGAAGGCAGATGCTTGTTACCCGGAACCCACATCAACATTGTCGGGACCGGCTCACCTGCCATTTACTCGTATTCGGGATGCCAGCTTATTTGCCTGATGTATTCAGCCAGATTGTCCGGTTTGGGCACGGTAGCGATCCCTGCCTCGTAAAAATATTCGGCAACAGCAGTAGCAACAACGATGGCACTTTCGCGGATATCTGAAAGTGGCGGATAGAACAGTCCACGCTCAAACAAGTCGGGTGTTACCAGCGAGGCCAGTGTTCGTGCTGCCCTGCTGAACGCCTTGTCGGGCAAGTGCGTTGGCTTGATTGCCATCACAGCAAGCCCCATTGCAGGGAAGATATAAACATTATTACCTTGTCCGGGAGTATAGGTTTTACCGTTCACCGTTACCGGCGGGAACGGACTTCCGCTGGCGAAGATCACATTACCATTTGTCCACGTGTAAGCTTGTTCGGCCGTGCATTCACTTTTCGACGTTGGGTTTGAGAACGAAAAAACTACCGGCTTGGTGGTATTCTCTGTCATCGCAGTTATTACACCTCGGGTAAAACTACCCGGTGTAGTACTGGTTCCGATCAGCACCGTAGCTTTTACCTTTTTAACAGCATCTTCCAATGAATCACAGGCATCATACGGCTTGGCAAATCGTTGTTTTGATGGCGTAAGATCTGTACGCTCGCATGTCACAAGCCCCTTGCTGTCTACAAGCCAGCAGCGTTCGCGTGCCTCTTCGATTGTAAGGCCATCCCGCAGCATTGCCGTACACAACAGATCTGCAATACCAATGCCTGCCGAACCGGCACCAAAGAACACATAGGTTTGATCCTGCAGTCGCTGCTCCTTGTATCGCATGGCAGCAATGATGCCGGCAACACCAACGGCAGCGGTACCCTGGATGTCATCGTTAAAGGAGCAAATACGGTTACGATACCGTTCCAGTATTTCGCCCGCATTCTGATTGGCAAAATCCTCCCACTGAATCGTACAGCCTGGGAAGACTTCCTCTACTGCTTCTACAAACTCCTCAATAAATTCATCATATTCCTTACCGGTAATCCGTTTTTCAGGCAGACCGATATAGAACGGATCCTCGAGGAGCGACTGATTATTTGTTCCTACGTCCAGGGCTATTGGAAGAGTAAGGTGCGGAGGCACACCGGCAACGGCAGTGTACAATGCAAGTTTACCAATCGGGATGCCCATACCCTGGGCTCCCAGATCACCCAGACCAAGTATTCGTTCGCCATCGGTGACGGTGATAAACTGCACGTCTGGTTCATGCCAGTTGCGAAGAACCTGTTTCATCATTCCACGATGCCGCAAACTGATGTACATACCCTGTGGTCTGCGATAAATCCGGCCAAAGGTCTGGCATGCCTCACCCACCGTAGGGGTGTAAATAATCGGCATATACTTAACCGGATCGTGCATCAGGATTCGGTAGTAAATTGTAAGGTTGCGCTCCTGTAAATCCACAAAGTACACGTATCTGTCTAAGTCTGTTGGCAACGAATCAATGTGAGCCTCTATCCGCTGCATCTGTCCTTCGGGTGTTGAAACAATGTCGGGTAACAACCCCGACAGCCCGTAGGCAGCCCGCTCTTCACGTGTGAATGCCGTTCCTTTATTCCAACGGGGATCTCGTAACAAATCCATTCCCCGCTTTCCACTTGGATGCTTACTGTTCATAAGCGACAAAATTAACGTTTATTCATCATGAACCGACACGTGTGGTTTTGCGGGCACCGAATTGCTGCAAACGTTATATCTTGCATCCGTTAGTAGCTACTCCCCAGCCATTATTTCCTCACTCATGAACCGCAATTCTTCAATGCAATACCTTGCTATTCTTGCTTGCTTCTTTCTGATCATCCCGAATTTGTTTTCGCAGTCCAAAACAAAAGAACCTCACCTCTCACATGTGCGTCAGCTAACGTTTGGCGGCGATAATGCTGAAGCATACTTCAGTTTCGACGGCAAGCGTCTGTCATTTCAAAGCAACAATCCTGCATGGGGTTTACAGTGCGACCAGATCTTTGCAATGGATATCAGCGCAGCAGCAGATGCTCCGTCGTACCGTCCGCCACTAATCTCGACCGGGCTGGGACGCACCACCTGCGCGTATTTCATGCCCGACGACAAGCATATCCTGTATGCAAGTACGCACGAGGGTGGTACGGAGTGCCCGCCACCGCCGCCAGAGCGTACTGACCGGAAATACCTTTGGCAGATCTTCTCCACCTTTGATATTTATGTTGCCGACCTACAGGGCAAGATTGTCAGGAAACTTACCAATAGTCCCGGCTACGATGCCGAGGGTGTGGTTTCGCCCGACGGAACCAAAATTGTATTTACCAGTGATCGCTCGGGTGATCTTGAGCTGTGGCTGATGGATATCGACGGATCCAACCAGCGACAGGTTACCAACACTCCGGGCTACGATGGCGGAGCGTTTTTTACCCCCGACAGTAAGGGGCTTGTGTTTCGTGCGTCACGTCCCAAAACCGACAGCGCGCTGCAAGAGTATCGCGAGCTGCTCAAACAGGGTCTGGTTGCTCCCACTGAAATGGAAATCTTCACGTGTAATCTGGATGGCTCGAACATGAAACAGATTACCAACCTGGGGAAAGCAAACTGGGCTCCATATATGCATCCCAACGGAAAGAAAATCATCTTCAGTTCCAACCATCACTCACAGCGGGGGTACGATTTTCAGCTATACACGATTAATACGGATGGGACCGGGCTTGAACAAATTACAAGCGAGAGCATCTTTAATGCGTTTGCAATGTTTTCCACCGATGGTAAGAAGATTGTGTTTTCGAGCAATCGGAATAACAAGGGAACCCGCGATACAAATGTCTTTATTGCTGACTGGACTGATTAGTGATGAAATTCTTCGTTTTGGCTGCCTCAGGTATCATGCTTAGCATGCACTGCTGGTCGCTCGATGTTCGTTTTAGCATACCACTCCGGGGAGTGCCGGGTAAGGATTTTGTTTTTGTTAACCATGTTGACCATGACACAACCAAGGGGAAGTTCCACAGCTTTAACTGCGATGTGCATACCTATGACGGACACGACGGTACCGACCTCGTTATTCCGTCGTTCCACGCCATGGACAGCGGAGTGGTTGTAGTTGCTGCAGCCGATGGGCAGGTGATATTCTCTGTTGACAGTCTGTACGACCGCAATAAAGTAAGTGTCAAGGAACGGGGCTTTGGCAACTATATCGCTATACGGCATGCCGACGGTTTTGTGACCTACTATGCCCATATCCGTGCCAATAGCTCATTGGTGTCGGCCGGTGAATACGTACAACGTAACCAGCCGATTGCACTGGTTGGAAGCAGCGGCAACAGTAATCTTCCTCACCTGCACTTTGAAGTGTGGCGCCGAATGGATCCGTTTACCGGACCGTGCGGTGATGATGTTTCGCTTTGGCAGCAGCAGCCCGATGCGTCGGTTAATCATTCTGTACTTGATCATGGTATCACAACCTGGCCTCCTGTTCTTGACACGCTGGTGGAACGTCCGCCCAACACACGTGTTGTTGATACAACAGCCAGGACAATTACGGCATGGTCTGTTCATACCGGTATTAAAGAAGGTGACGAGTTTACAATTACGTGGTATTCTCCGCTCAAAACCGTGTGGTTTGCCTTTACCATACCATCGGAACTGACAACAAACCTGTACTACTGGTGGTCGTATATTGACTACACACGGGCAACCATGCAGCCCGGCCAGTGGACGGTGGTGGTTTCGCTGAACGGTATCGAGGTTGTCCGCGATACATTCGAACTCCCTGCCATCGTTTCGGTTTCAGACGAGAAGGGCAACCACAAACCACATAGTATGTCCGATGATGCTGATGTGTATTTTGCCGATGGCAGGTATGCAGGAAGTGACATCGGGAGCCTACCCGACGGCACCTATGTGATCCGCTTGCGGAATCATGCGCATCGGCCACAGTCGTCCCTCATCATCATTCGGAACGGGGTTGTTGTAGGAGTATCGGCTGCCGACGGCAGGAATCGTTAGGCTGCAGGAATAATCATGCAGCGCCATTGGACTGCATTTGCAGCAGGGCACTCAGCGTGCGGATCTGCTCACTCAGCTCGGATGGTTTTTCAGGATTGTAGGTAAAGCGTACACTGTTGGACCGTTTGCGATACATCCACCCCGTGATAATCTTTAGTTCATCCAACTCCGCAAGAGTAAAGGCATCATCCGGCCGGGACTGCATGTAAATGGACCGAAGGTGGGCGTGTAACGTATCATGCGGACCGTGAACGGGTACAACCTCCTGCAAGCGCAGGCGTCCACCATACAGAGCAAACACCTCCATCAGCGGGTCAGCCGGACCTCGTGCAACCACGACAACACTATCCAGAGCATTTACACTCCGTGGCTTGCCATCGTCACCGACGTTCAGTTTTTCAAGCTCCTGAATACTGTCACGATAAAATGCGGCCGTTTCAAAATCAAGGTCGTGCGATGCAGCGTACATCTTCTCGTGCAGTACCTCGAGCAGCCCCGATCTGCCCGCACATATACTCAGCCGTGCAGCTTCTACCCTTTCCATATACGAGCTGCGGGACTCCAGCTCTGCGCAGGGTGCCGGACAACGGCCGATGTGATAATCGAAGCAGGGTCGGAAGTCGGCATTAGGTACAAGCGGGCCATCACAGCTTCGCAGCCGGTACATGCGCTTGAGTACGTTCAGAATACGGTCTGCCACGAGTCTGCTCTTAAACGGACCATAGTATTCGCATCCTGCTCCGTCAATTGCAGATGCAATATCAATGCGCGGGAAGTCCTCGTTGCTGATAGCGATAAAGTACGGTGCCGCATAGTCACGTCCTGCAACGTTGTATGCAGGACGCAGCTCCTTAATCTCTCGGTTTTCAAGCAACAGTGCACCCAGCTCCGACCCGGTCTCGGTCCACGTAAGATGATGAATGTACCGTATCATCTTACTCACGCTGTGTCCGTGCAACGGAGTATTGTAAAAGTAGGTTGCCACACGCTTTTGTAAACTTTTAGCCTTTCCTACATATAGCAATCGATTCCGTTTACTGAAAAAGCGATACACACCAGGTTCGTCCGGCAGGTTAACCAGATATTCATGAAGCTTAAGTTTCGTTAAGGATGCTGTTTTACCGGGTACCCGCTGAGCGTACTGCAACGAGAGGAGGTCTGCCAGTGTTTGTGCGCCATGTTCTTCGCGGGCCTGCCTGATCATAGCAAGAAGAACCTGAGCCGTTGCCATTGCATCACCCAGCGCCCTGTGTCTGTTTTTAATTGTTACAGAATACCGTGCTGTAACCGCATCCAGGTTGTGGCGTCCCTGGGTCCCGTTCAGTCTGCGTGATAGTTTACACGTACACAACCGCTGTACATCGGGCAGATGCATACTGTTTCGTGCAAAACTTTTCCTGATCAGCCCCCAGTCAAACTCAACGTTGTGGGCAACAAACACAGCCGACGGATTCCACAGTTCATCTTCGAGCGCAGGTAGTGCTTCGTACTCCTCCGGTGCATCAGCAACCATCTGTGTTGTAATGCCGGTGAGCTTTTCGATAAATGGTGACAGAACCTGGTGTGGATTTACCAGTGACGAGAACGAGGCTGTGCAGCGTCCGCCGGTTACAACCACCATTGCAACCTCCGTCAGCCGGTGTTCGCCGCTCATGCCACCTGTTGACTCTACATCAACAACCACAAAGCGGACTTCATCCAGGGGTAACTCGAGTTCGGACATCGAATTCAAACTTACTTGTTTACTACGTCACCACGAACAGGAATACGAAGAACACCGATTCTGTAAACTCTGCAGCCGGCCCGACCCACATGCTGCGCAGGGTTAATTCGAAACCCAAGCCCCTTTCACCCACTTCTGACTAACTTTGTCACTGATTGGTCTGTATTAACCATTGGTAAAAAGTATGCGCGCCGCAGTACTTCGCGAAGACTCATTTACAATTGAAGATATTCCGTCACCCGTTTGTGATGGTGGTGCAACCCGCCTGAAGGTACTGGGCTGCGGACTCAACCACCGCGACCTGTTTATTAAGATGGGGCAGTACGCCAAAATCACGTATCCCGCCGTGCTGGGAAGCGATGTGTGCGGCATTACCGATGACGGTGAGCGGGTGATGGTAGATCCCTCGTTACACTGGGGACCAGATCCGCGGGCGCAGGGACGGGACTACCAGATTCTGGGTATGCCCACACAGGGTGGTATGGCAGAAGAAGTTTGTGTTCCCACTGAAAACCTGTATCCAGTCCCTGAACATTTAAGCGACGAAGAAGCATCGTGCTATTCAATCAGCGGTGTTACTGCTTACCGGGCACTCTTTGTGCGCGGCGATCTACAGCAGGGACAAACCGTACTGATTACCGGCATCGGTGGTGGTGTTGCCACTCATGCGCTGGTGTTTGCCGCAGCCGCTGGTGCGCGAATCCTTGTCAGCAGTCGGTCAGAAGCCAAACTCAAACGCGCTGCTGAATACGGAGCTGATCCTGTTGACCTGAAGCGCGACAAGTCAAGCATCGACCTTATCGTGGACGGCATCGGAGGTAGTACACTTAATGATTATCTGGATCTGGTGGTACCCGGCGGACGTATTGTGGTATATGGGGCTACGGTAGGCGCTGCACCGAACATAAACTTGCATAGAATTTTCTGGAAGCAGATTAACCTGCTCGGCACAACAATGGGTACACCGCGGAACTTCTCATCAATGGTGGAGTTCATTACCCGTCACCAGATCCGTCCAATCGTGGACTCAGTGTATTCTCTCGACAACTTTGCCGACGCTTTTACACGGATGCAGAATGCCGACCAGTTTGGCAAGATTGTCATCCGACCGTAACGATCTCAACCTAACCATGTGGTAAACTGTGCAGCTTCAGTCACTTCTTGGTCACTGCACCGAACTTATCCGGGTCATTCGGAAAAGTCCGCAACCTGCCGATGCCATTGCCAGGGAGTACCTGCGCAGTCGGAAGTACATTGGAGCTGCCGATCGCAGGTTTATCACCTCCACAACATTCCGTGCACTACGCATTTTATTGCTCGCCGAGGCGTATGCAGCCGAGCACGGCACTGACATTGCCACTGCAGTACACCAGTTAGACTCCGACTCTGACTGGGTGCGCCGTCAGCCCGATGAACTGCAGATCTGTACCCAGCCATGGCTGCTGCAGTCAACACTGCAACGATGGCCCGACGCAGCGGGTGTCTGGCGGGCAATGATGCAGCCTGCCCCCGTCGGTATCCGCGCTAACCTCAGGCGTACAACACGCGAGGCAGTACTCAAAGAGTTTATCAATGAAGGCATCGAGGTGCAGGCGGGGCTACACGCACCTGCCGCTATTATCATCAGCCAGCGTATCAACCTTTTGCAGCACCCGCTATATCTAAACGGATTTATCGAAATTCAGGATGAAGGAAGTCAGTGCATCAGCCTTGCGGCTGGCATCAGTCCCGGCATGCGTGTATTGGACGCCTGTGCAGGTGCCGGTGGGAAAAGCCTGCACCTTGCCGACATCATGAACAATCAGGGGGCTATCGTTTCGCGCGATATCGAATGGCAGCGTTTAAAGGAAATACCCATACGAGCCCGGCGTGCAGGAATCACCATCATCACCACCGAGCAGATCGCGCCCTCGCGAGGCAGAATTGACACGCCTGCCAAAGCCCCCTTCGACGTCGTTCTGATTGACGCACCCTGTTCAGGCTTAGGAACAGCCCGACGTAACCCCATGGTAAAGTGGCGGCTAACACCTGAGCAGACCCGGAAATACGCACGCAAGCAGTTGCAGTTGCTCACACAGTACGCAGCCGAAGCTCGGTTAGGCGGTACCGTTGTGTACGCCACCTGCAGCATCCTCCCTGAAGAAAACGAGCACGTCGTTGATCGGTTTTTAGGTGAGAACCCCAACTATACCCTGGAGTACCAACAGCAGTACGACCCGTACCATCACGGTACCGACGGGCTGTACCTTGCGCGGCTGCACCGCGAGTAACCCCCGATATGCAGGTGTTACCCCCCAACCGAATCAATCAAAAGCATCAACTACCGTATCTTTGAAATTCTGGTCCCGTAGTTCAGCTGGATAGAACGCCAGCCTCCGAAGCTGGAAGTCAGCAGTTCGAATCTGCTCGGGACTACTGGTTTTTGTGAAGAATAACGGTGTGTAGAGGTTTGCACCCTACACACCAATAGGTCACTGTTCGATGATCAACGAAAATCATCAGGAAGTTGTATTCTTCGGTTAGGCAGTGAGGTAACGATAGTCCTCCGTTGCAAGATAGATTTGATGCCGCATGATCTCATCAGTCGTGGGTGTGGCCGCCAGGATGGTGTACCCTGGATGTTTACAAAGTGTATCGCTCCGCGGCATGCTGCACGGAAGGTCACGTACGGGCTAACCCGTTGCCTCCATACACGTTGCGAATATAACTTTTTGTATTTCCCTCTGCTTACTCAAAGTATCCAACTGATCTCCTGCATACTCTCAGTGAAAACACTCAGATATTCGTAGCTTCGGCTCGCCTGCTTCACCGACTCCAGCCGCGAGATCACCAATGGCATCAGCCGTCGAGTACCTCGGATTTAGGTGGTCAGACGAAGGCTGAACACAATCATCAGCATGCGCACAATCCCCGGTTCAGTTGCCACCGCATAACACAGCCTTGACCGGTATGTAATTTTGCACCGCAGACACAAGGCTTTCTGGTGCCTGCAGGCCAACCCGGATTTCATTACGGCAGGCGGCTTTGTGACCGTTGCGAAGCAATGCCGCAAAGCTGTTGTTGTGCGGCAGCTTATTGAAACCCGTAACTAAACAGAAAGTGATACTGACAGACAAAAAATATGATACCAGATTACCGAACTTTAATGCTTCCTTTACTAAGACTGGTTTCGGACGGACAAGAACATAAGTTCCGAGATTTAATTGAAAGATTAGCAGTTGAGTTTGATGTGACAGACGAAGAAAGAAAAGAGCTTCTGGCAAGTGGGAGCCAAGCCATCTTTGACAACAGAGTTGGGTGGGCAAAAACATATTTAAAAAAGGCTGGACTGCTTGACAATCCCAAAAGAGCCGTAATTACAATTACTGAAACAGGAAGACAAGTATTAGCAGAAAATCCTGACCGAATTGATGCCAAATATTTGCGACAGTTCCCTTCGTTTTTGGAGTTTCAAAATGCTTCAAGAAACAACATTGAAACAGATGAAGACGATGCGGTAATTATTGAAACTAACGAGCAAACACCTGAAGAGAATTTAGACAAAGCATTTCAGAAAATTAGAAAATTATTAGCTTCTGAATTATTAAATAGGGTTATTGACCTCTCGCCCGCGTTTTTTGAAAGACTCGTAGTTGAACTTTTAGTAAAAATGGGTTACGGAGGTTCAATTAAAGATGCTGGGAAAGCAATGGGGAAAAGTGGAGATGAAGGTATTGACGGAACAATCAAGGAAGACAAACTTGGACTTGACATTATTTACATTCAAGCCAAACGCTGGAAACCTGGTAATGTTGTCGGACGCCCTGAACTACAAAAATTTGTTGGAGCTCTTGCCGGACAAGGTGCAAAAAAAGGGATTTTTATTACGACATCAAATTTTACAAAAGAGGCAATAGAATACACACCAAGAAACGAAACAAAGATAGTATTAATCGATGGTGAACAGTTAGCTCAGCTAATGATTGACTATAATCTTGGTTGTACAACCCACCAAATCTACGAGCTTAAGAAAATTGATAGTGACTACTTTGGAGAGGAATAAACCAACATCAAAGAAAACCGTCTGCCGTAGGACGAGAGCCCTAAGGGATTTTTGTCGAACTGCAAGGTTTGCTGATGGCTCCTTCTGGGAGGGGGCTCCAATGACATTCATTTTTAGAATTAAACCATGACAAGCAACGAACAACGCGCAGAACTGCAACGCCGTATTTGGCAAATCGCCAATGACGTCCGTGGTGCCGTGGATGGCTGGGATTTCAAGCAATACGTGCTGGGCACATTGTTCTATCGCTTCATCAGCGAGAACTTTGCGGCCTACATCGAAGGCGGTGACGACACCATCCGTTATGCCGAGCTGCCCGACAGCGTCATCACCCCGGACATCAAAGACGACGCCATCAAGACCAAGGGTTATTTCATCTACCCCAGCCAGCTGTTTGCCACCATCGCGGCCAGTGCCAATACCAACGAAAGCCTGAATACCGATCTGGCTGCCATCTTTGCCGCCATTGAAAGCTCGGCCAACGGCTACCCGTCCGAGCACGACATCAAGGGCTTGTTTGCCGATTTCGACACTACAAGCAACCGCCTCGGCAATACTGTCAAAGACAAAAACACCCGTCTGGCTGCTGTGCTCAAAGGTGTGGCAGAACTGGATTTTGGCGGCTTCGATGCCAGCCACATCGACCTGTTTGGCGATGCCTACGAATTCCTGATCTCCAACTACGCAGCGAACGCGGGCAAGTCGGGCGGCGAGTTCTTCACGCCGCAGCATGTGTCCAAGCTGATTGCCCAGCTGGCCATGCACAAGCAAACCAGCGTCAACAAAATTTACGACCCGGCCTGCGGCTCCGGCTCGCTGCTGCTGCAGGCCAAAAAGCATTTTGACGCGTACATCATCGAAGACGGCTTCTTCGGGCAAGAAATCAACCACACCACCTACAACCTGGCGCGGATGAACATGTTCTTGCACAACATCAACTACGACAAGTTCAATGTCCAGCTTGGCAACACCCTGATAGAACCGCATTTTGGCGACGACAAGCCCTTCGATGCCATCGTCTCCAACCCGCCGTATTCGGTGAAGTGGATCGGCAGCGACGACCCCACGCTGATCAACGACGAACGCTTTGCCCCGGCAGGCGTGCTCGCGCCCAAGTCCAAGGCCGACTTTGCCTTCGTGCTGCACGCGCTTAGCTACCTTTCCAGCAAGGGGCGCGCTGCTATCGTCTGCTTCCCCGGCATCTTTTACCGGGGCGGTGCCGAGCAAAAAATCCGCCAGTATCTGGTGGACAACAACTACGTCGAAACCGTGATTTCACTGGCACCCAACCTGTTCTACGGTACCACCATCGCGGTGAATATTTTGGTGCTCTCCAAACATAAAACCGACACAAATACCCAGTTTATTGATGCCAGCGGTCTGTTCAAGAAAGAAACCAATAACAACGTCCTGCTGGATTCGCATATCGAGCAAATCATGGCCGTGTTCGACAGCAAGGAAAACGTCGATCACTTTGCCAAGTCGGTGCCGTTGGAAGAAGTGGCTGCCAAAGAATACAACCTGTCGGTCAGCAGCTATATCGAAGCCAAAGACAACCGCGAAGTGGTGGACATCGCCCAGCTCAACACCGAGCTGAAATCCACTGTCGCCAGGATTGACCAGCTTCGGAGGGATATTGATGCCATCGTCGCTGAAATTGAAGGCGAGGAGCTGGAGGCATGAGCGGCGCGAACTTCTTGAAAAAACTGCTGGATGGCGTTGATGTGGAGTGGAAGGCACTGGGTGAAGTGCTTGTCCGCACCAAAGGTACGAAGATCACTGCGGGTCAGATGAGGGAGATCCACAAGGAGGGAGCACCAGTCAAGGTCTTTGCTGGCGGGAAGACAGTAGCATTTGTAGATTTTGGTGATATTCCCGAAAAGGACGTAAACAGAGAACCTTCGATCATTGTTAAGTCTCGTGGCGTAATCGAATTTGAATACTACGACAAGCCGTTCTCACACAAGAATGAGATGTGGTCCTACAACGCCAGAGGGCAAGCGATCGACATCAAGTATGCCTATCACTTTCTCAAGCTTAATGAGCCTCACTTTCAGAGTATTGGCAGCAAGATGCAAATGCCGCAGATTGCTACTCCAGATACCGATAGATTTGAAATTCCAATTCCCTGCCCCGACAACCCCAAAAAATCACTTGAAATCCAGGCCGAAATCGTTCGCATACTGGACAGCTTCACCGAGCTGACCGCCGAGCTGACCGCCGAGCTGACCGCCGAGCTGACCGCTCGCAAAAAACAATACAACTACTATCGGGGTCTGTTGTTTAGTTTTGAAGATGGGGATGTGGAATGGAAAGCGTTGGGAGAGGTGTGTGACTTCAAAAATGGATTCGCCTTTAAAAGTAATTTATTCAGAGAATCAGGACTGTCAATCGTAAGAATAACTAATATAAACGGCTCGGTCGTCGATATGGCGGATGTCAAGTATTTCGACCCGTCTGACTATAAAGAGAACACCCAGAACTACATGATCGAAAGTGGCGACATTCTAATTGCAATGTCTGGCGCAACCACTGGAAAAATCGGTTGCTTTAACAGCAATAGAACAGCCTATCTGAACCAGCGAGTAGGAAAATTTATTCCCAAAAGCAATGTCTTAAATAATCGATATTTATATCATTTTTTACTTTCAAAGACCGATGCGATATATGATTTGGCCGGCGGCGGCGCACAGCCAAATCTAAGTTCCAAGGCGCTTATGGAGAGGATTCGGATTCCAGTCCCGTATGCATCCGATTCAACTAAATCGACTGCCGAGCAAAAAAGAATTGCAGACATCCTGGATAAGCTAGACACGCTGACTAACTCCATCACCGAAGGCTTGCCCCGCGAAATCGAGTTGCGCCAGAAGCAATACGAATACTACCGCGATCTGCTGCTGAGCTTCCCAAAATTCCTCTCCCTTGGAGGGAAATACCGCGCTGCACCCCTCTACAAATTCCCCTCCTCTGGAGGGGTGCCCGAAGGGCGGGGTGGTTTATGAGGAATACACAACGCTATCGGTCTCTGCCATTCAACTCCAAGCTAAAACAGCGCGCCAAAGAACTCCGTAAAGCAGGCATGCTGCATGAAGCCTTGCTGTGGAACCAACTTAAGAGAAAACAATTCAAAGGGCTTGATTTTGATCGGCAGAAAATTATCGGTAATTACATTGTTGATTTTTATTGTGCTGAAAAAAACGTGGTTATTGAAGCGGATGGCGCTTCTCACGAAGGGCGTCAAGATTACGATGCCAAGCGTGATGCGTACTTGAAGGGTTTGGGACTGACGGTGATTCATATCAACGTAAAGGATATTTTGCAGAATATGGACGGTGTTATTGCATTTTTGGAGGGGCACCCGACCTTGTCGGAACCATCTCGTCAGGATATAAAACCACCCCGTCAGGCTTCGCCTGACACCCCTCCAAAGGAGGGGAATTTCCGCAGACACAATAAATGAAGAGTACAAATTCCCCTCCCTTGGAGGGGAATACCGCGATTTTAGAGGAGAATCCGACCTTGTCGGAACCTCCTCGTCAAGCTTTAAAACTACCCCGTCAGGCTTCGCCTGACACCCCTCCAAAGGAGGGGAATTTCCGCAGACACAATAAATGAAGAGTACAAATTCCCCTCCCTTGGAGGAAAATACCGAGCTGCACTCCTCTACAAATTCCTCTCCCTTGGAGGGGTGCCCGAAGGGCGGGGTGGTTTCCATAGGAGAGAAACACCAATGAACTTCTTGGAAAAGCTGCTAGATGGCGTGACTGTGGAGTGGATGGCCTCAGACAACACTCACGCTGCGTTATGCCGGCGAACGCCGACATCTCATACAGGCAGCGGAGAGATTGCGGGTCAAGCCCGCAATGACGCAACCAGCCTGACGGAGGAGGCATAATCAATGACTGACTACAAAACCATCGCAGAATCCAAGAACTTCATCGTTCTGGATAAGTACACAAAGGAATGGCAAGCGAATGAGGGCTACCAGAGCGAATACGATCTGGAGCGCGAATTCATTGCCGATTTGCAAAATCAGGGTTATGAATATTTGCCCGACCTTAACACGCCTGATGCCTTGCTGGCCAATGTGCGCACCCAACTGCAAGCGCTCAACTCTGTGCAGTTTCTTGATGGCGAGTGGCGTCGCTTTGTTGAGGAGTATCTGGACAAACCTAGCGACGGCATTGTCGAGAAAACCCGTAAGATTCACGATGACTACATTCACGACTTTGTCTTCGACGATGGCCGCATCCAGAACATCTACCTGCTGGATAAAAAGAATATTGCCCGCAACAAGGTGCAGGTGATCAGGCAGTTTGAAACCTCCCCGGCGCTTCGCGCCGCGATAGACAAATTCCCCTCCTCTGGAGGGGTGCCCGCAGGGCGGGGTGGTTCCAACCGTTATGACGTGACCATTCTGGTCAACGGCCTGCCGCTGGTACAGGTGGAATTGAAAAAGCGTGGCGTGGCGATTCGCGAAGCCTTCAACCAGATACACCGCTACAGCAAGGAAAGCTTCAACAGCGAGCAGTCCCTGTTCAAGTATTTGCAGCTCTTTGTGATTTCCAACGGCACCGATAGCCGTTACTTTGCCAACACCACGCAACGCAACAAGAACAGCTTCGACTTCACCATGAACTGGGCGAAGGCGGACAACAGTTTGATCAAGGACCTGAAAGACTTTACCGCTACCTTTTTCCAGAAAAACACACTGCTCAATGTGCTGTTACACTACTCGGTGTTTGATGTCAGCAACACGCTGCTGGTGATGCGACCCTACCAGATTGCCGCCACCGAACGCATCTTGTGGAAGATCAAGAGCAGCCATCTGGCAAAGAACTGGAGCAACACGGAAAGCGGCGGCTACGTATGGCACACCACCGGCTCAGGCAAGACCCTGACCAGCTTCAAGGCAGCGCGCCTGGCCACCGAGCTAGAGTTCATCGACAAGGTGTTCTTTGTGGTGGACCGCAAGGATCTGGACTACCAGACGATGAAGGAGTACCAGCGCTTTTCGCCGGACAGCGTGAATGGCTCGGACAGCACGGCAGGCCTGAAGCGCAACCTGGAGAAGGATGACAACAAGATCGTCGTCACCACCATCCAGAAGCTCAACAACCTGATGAAGAGCGAAGCCGACTTGCCAATCTACGGCAAGCAGGTGGTGTTCATTTTTGATGAGTGCCACCGCAGCCAGTTTGGTGAGGCGCAGAAGAATCTGAAGAAGAAGTTCAAGAAGTTCTATCAGTTCGGTTTTACCGGTACGCCGATCTTCCCGCAGAACGCGCTGGGCGCCGAAACCACGGCCAGCGTGTTTGGGCGCGAACTGCATTCGTATGTGATCACCGATGCCATCCGCGACGAGAAGGTGCTGAAGTTCAAGGTGGATTACAACGATGTCCGCCCGCAGTTCAAAGACATCGAGACCGAGCAGGACGAGAAAAAGCTGAGTGCGGCGGAAAACAAGCAGGCCTTGCTGCACCCCGACCGCATCCGCGAGATCACCCAGTACATACTGAACAACTTCCGACAAAAGACCCACCGCCTACACACAGGCAATAAGGGTTTCAACGCCATGTTTGCCGTCAGCAGTGTGGATGCCGCCAAGCTGTACTACGAGTGCTTCCGGGAACTGCAGAAGACCAGCGACAAGCCTTTGCGCGTGGCCACCATCTTCTCGTTTGCCGCCAACGAAGAGCAGGACGCGATTGGCGACATCCATGACGAGAGCTTTGATGTCTCGGCTTTGAACAGCAGCGCTAAAGAGTTCCTGAGCGCAGCCATCGCCGACTACAATGCGCTGTTCAAGACCAATTTCAGCGTGGACAGCAACGGCTTTCAGAACTATTACCGCGACCTCGCCAAGCAGGTCAAAGCCGGGGAAATCGACCTGCTGATCGTGGTGGGCATGTTTTTGACCGGCTTTGATGCCCCTACGCTGAACACCTTGTTCGTGGACAAGGATCTGCGCTACCATGGCCTGATGCAGGCCTACTCGCGCACTAACCGCATTTTTTACGCCACCAAGACCTTCGGCAACATCGTCACCTTCCGCGATCTGGAGCAGGCAACCATCAATGCCATCACCCTGTTCGGTGATAAGAACACCAAGAACGTGGTGCTGGAGAAAAGCTACAAGGAGTACCTGGAAGGCTTCACCGATGCGCTAACCGGTGAAGCGCGGCGTGGTTTTGTGGAGGTGGTGAAGGAGCTGGAAACACGCTTCCCCGACCCTGCTGCCATTGAGAAGGAGTTGGACAAAAAGGCGTTTGCCAAATTGTTTGGTGAATATTTGCGCATAGAGAACGTGCTCCAGAACTATGACGAATTTGCCAGTCTGAAGGCGTTGCAGAGCGTCGATCTGACGGACCCCGCCGCAGTGGAAGCGTTCAAGGCCAAACATTACCTGAGCGATGAAGATCTGACCGCGCTGCAGGCGATCAAGCTCCCGCCAGAGCGGAAAATTCAGGACTACCGCTCCACCTACAACGATATCCGCGACTGGCTGCGCCGCCAGAAGGCAGGGGACGAGAAAGATAAATCCACCATCGACTGGGATGATGTGATCTTTGAAGTGGATCTACTAAAGTCACAGGAAATCAACCTGGACTACATTCTGGAATTGGTTTTCGAGCACAACAAGAAAACCATAAGCAAATCGGATCTGGTGGATGAGATACGTCGGGTAATCCGTGCAAGCCTGGGCAACCGCGCTAAAGAAAGTCTGGTGGTGGACTTCATCAATCAGACCGACCTTGACCGGTTAGGTGATAAGGCCAGCGTAATCGAGGCCTTCTTCATCTTTGCCAAAGCTGAACAGAAGCGCGAGGCTCATGAACTAATCCAGGCAGAGCAACTGAACTCCGAGGCGGCCCGGCGCTACATCACCACTTCGCTTAGGCGCGAATATGCGAGCGAGAACGGTACGGAGCTCAATGCCATTCTGCCCAAAATGAGTCCATTGAACCCGCAATTCCTGACCAGGAAGCAAACTGTCTTTCAGAAAATCGCTGCCTTTGTTGAGAAGTTTAAGGGTGTTGGAGGAGACGTTTGAATGATTGAAATACGTTGAACTGGTACGTGGCTGGCGCAGCAACAGGTAAAACCATTGACCTACGTAGTTCGCAACGAAATATGTTTATGATGTCCCCGGCCCACTTTCATAATTCATTACTGCGTTTTACTCCCACTCAACAATAAGCCCCTTAACAGCACCCTGAGCCAGGAGGATGTTGATTTCTTGTCCCCAGATGCAGCCGCGAATAGGCACGTTTCCCTAATGACCTCGCATTTAACCAGGCCGGCTATTGTTATCGCAATCTCCACATGCACTCAATCGCGAAATTCGTACAAACTGCCCAGGCGTGGACGCTATCTGTCCGGACAACACAAGGCACACTGTGATGCTTTGTAGTGCACCACCACAATGACTAAAGATGTGATTACGGATGTGATTTCAATTGTAACGGGTCGAGTGCAACAATGCATAGTGTAACAAGGTGATTTTATACACGCTCAAGAGACTTCTGTAAGGTAGTCCGGCTGCCACAACGATGGCTGACGGAGGAGATGCAATCATCATACTACCTTCCATTCGATTGTTAACAAAGACTTGATTACAATCGGACCACATTGATCAATACCATAATACTATTGACCATATTGCTATCATACCGATAGTTCGTATTGCCAACTATGGCACACAGCGTAATTGTAATGGCAATTATTCTGTGCGATAAACATCATTTACTACACCATGTTTCTCCAGGGATGATTTACGTGTTTCACGCCCATGAACAGACTAGGCCTGCTCGAGAGTTTATTTGGCCTTCCATCGGCCTTCGTATGTACCAGAACAGTTTTACCTACCCTCCGCCTGCACCGTGCTTACCGGATTCTTATAACTCAAGTACGTTAGCACAGACAGGTTAAAGGCAACAAAGAAATCAACGAAGATCATCAGGAAGTTGTATTCTTCGGTGTTACCGGTTTTAACTAAATCAACAACATGACCAATGGCGGCGCCCAGCATGAAGAGAGCCCAGCCTATTGCGGTGGCGGCACGAAAGCCACCCTTAAACCGGATACATAAAAAACCGAGAAGTCCCCATACGCCATCGTGAATACCCACTTCTATCTGGAACGGACTCCCGGCCTGCCAACCAATCCGTTCAGCTGTAATATCCGAAAACAAGACGTGTGGTATAAAGCCGAACAGCAGGCCAATCAGGCCTACCTGGAATACTAGCGAATACACGTAATGTAAATCTATAAGGCGTGCTCGACTTCTGGGCACCTTCGAAAGATAGTAGTGCAGGTACACCCCAATGTAGCACAAAGCAATAACAATAATATTTGCCATAACTTCTCCGATTATACCATTATAGAAAAACTGAGGTTAGCATTATGCCGTCTCTTTCTTGTAAAGCAATTCTGATACAACTTACATATTTTCATGATATTATTGGGCATTACACATCAACTGAAGTGCAGGTATCGGACTCTTGAGCTCCCTTGCCGTACCGCCTATCTCTATTGCCTTTTGATCTTGGCTTGACTAAATTCAACTGTGTTGCCACAAACAACCGCCTTTATATTTCTCTTCGTTGTGAATCGTTGTCTATGCTCTGAAAGTCACAGGCGTAGATGAGGCAGCACAAATCAACCCTACGACCTACGCCTTGATCAGTGTCAACGCGGTAGGCCACATCCCGGTAAACCACCCGGATGGAACGGTGAGTGCTACCTTCTACAATTTTGTAGGGATAGCGGCTCCCCGGCAAGTACACGTGCAAAAGGGCTTTGTACGTATTTCCGTCAAATCATCTGGTCCGGACTAAACGCTGTTGTAATGGACAGGGTATTACGGTAATGCGGACACAATTGCCTTAGCCCTGCGACAGTAACGCACAGCCTTTATTCATCATTCTAAACAAACTCTCGCCTATCTGCATGCATACACTCAACGCTGCATGAACGTCTGGTTTGTTCTTCACAAGACTCGCAAACCGGATGCTGACGGTGACAGTCGATGTTTGCGCAGTTTACTAACCGTTCTGCGGGCTTACCGCAGTGATAACAGGATGACACTATTCTTCGGTCATCGGTATGGTTGATGTCAACTAATATCCGTTCATCAAATACGTAGCATTTACCATCCCATAATGCTCCCTGCACGGTGGGATCCTTACCGTAACTTACTATGCCGCCATCAAGCTGATAAACATTGGTAAAGTTCTCTTCCAGCATATATGCCGTAAGTTTTTCGCAGCGTATGCCACCGGTGCAGTACGTGATAATGTGTTTGTCCTTAAGGTCACCCAGGTTCTCTTTTATCCACTGCGGGAACTGGCGGAACGAATCAATGGGCGGACGTATTGCATTGCGGAAGTGCCCGAGATCATACTCATAATCGGTCCTTCCGTCGAGCACAACCACATCGTCGTGCTGAAGCATCTCGTGAAATTCAACCGGACTTAGCCGTTTTCCGGTTTTTACCGACGGGTTTGTTTTGTGATCGGCATTAAAGGTAACGAGCTCGCGCTTAACCCGTACAAAGAGCTTCTTAAAGGCATGCTTTTCTACAGTATCAATTTTAAACCAGAGGTCGGCAAATCTTTCGTCGGCGTGAACAGCATCCATGTATGCTGCACACTGCTCCACCGTCCCTGACACCGTGCCGTTAAGACCCTCATGTGCTACGAGTATCCGGCCCAGAAGACCAAAGTCCCTGCATAACTCATGGTGCTCCCTGGCAAACAGTTCCGGGTCTTCGATAGGAACGAACTTGTAGTAAAGCAGAACCTGATACACGTTGGTATTGATGGTTTGTGAATGAAACGCAGACCTCGGTACTACTGTGTGTATTACCGGTGTACAAAAATACGGACGCAGTATTTATGCCAGACCGTACAGGCGTAGCCAACTGTCCGCATCGTCACGCGGTAATGGCTACAAAGGCAAGGCATACCGAACAACTCTCTGTAGCAGCGGCTATGGACGCTGCTTGGTCCATTGTCGATTGCCAGGTCAAGAGCAGTTATCTGGCCTAAACGTTCAGCAGTAACAACTACCGGTTCGAAACAGTTTGACGCCGGAATCCAACATTTCTTAATTGAAGCAACATAGGTTTGCGTGATTTTTGCAGTCCGTGGTAACAGCTGCTGTATTACAACTTTTTTTAGGTGTTTGTCTTGTATTTGACTGCCAGTTGCACTCGCCGGACCGGCTGTATCTACACATCCAATACGGCAAACACTGACAGCACAATTACAATGACTGCCAGATACGACATACAAGGGGAAAAAGAATAGTGAACAAGCGACTTAGTTGCTGCTGAGAACAAATATCAGCTTGACATAATCCTACATTACCGTTTCGATTATGTACACTTCGTTAGTTACACTCCATCTACTCATGTGATGCAACCAACGAAGTGACTCCATACCTGACACAGCGAGTAAACTATTTGGCTGCCTTTGGATACTGGTATTTTTTAAACATGCGAATCACCCATAGCAGTGTTATACCAATTGCAAGACTGATTTCCTATTGTGAAGACAAACTCGCTCTAGGCTGAGCTCCTAAAATTGGGAAAACATAAACACCAATAAATACCGAGAATCCAAACGTCATGAAAAAGATTCTCACGGTGCGATACGCAATTCCTAATATGTTCGGAATGTTACATTCTTGAAGTAGACGTGTCTGCATAATTAAACTCCTACAAGAGGCACCAACATGGCAGCAGCACTCCATTCTATGCCAGTATTTGTAGCCTTTTCAATTCGTTTCCACTGATTTTTGATATCGAGTTTACCGTTTTGGTCTATCTCCTCTTTAATAGCCCGAAACCAACCAAAAATAAATCCTGCTGCATCTGCTTGAATAACTTGAACAAAAGCGCCTGCATTTTTTCTGCTGTCACCATTTGGAATCGATGGGTATTTTTCGGTCCACAATAAAGAGCTACCGTGCATTACTCGTGCTACACCTCTAGCAAGCTCACCGCCTGACTCACCACTGTATGACATCGAGTCCGCAATATTTAGAAAATCAAGGGCGGCTACCGATAATTCTGAAGCAACAATCTGCCATGTTTTATCACTGGTACTATAAGTCCCGAAAAAACTCTCAAGAGAGTCTAGTATATTTTTATCTTCCGGTGAAACATAAGGCCATGATGGCATAGATTTCACGGTATCAATCGTTTGTTGTATCACGTCAACATTCCAGTTTGTGTTAAACCATATATTCGCCTTATTGATAAGTATAGCAGATGCAAAAGGTGACATATTTGTAGTGTCAATGCCGAATGTTTTTTGTAGAAAGTACATCGCTCAATTGTGGATACAATATATGTTCCAGGGTAGTGTTTCACTATAACTCCATTCTATCGATGAGTACAACTAGTCACATACTAAA
>WBZO01001490.1_pt1 | contig 36434 bp, 34 predicted proteins | sample 5204261 | NCBI WGS metagenome assembly WBZO01 (sample SAMN12412400, study PRJNA552823) | activated sludge metagenome | isolation source: activated sludge from anammox sidestream of wastewater treatment plant... | place: USA: North Carolina | collected 2017-09
CGGTCGCAGTGAAGCCTCGGCCTGTTCCCGCCAGCGGTCGTGGTAGAGCGCCTGAACGCCACTACGAACCCCAGGGTTTCTAGCACCTTGACTGCATTTGAGTATTTCAAGGTATGCAAAGAGTAGTGCATCATTGCGAGCCGTAATCTTAGTCCGTAGTCGTTCCTTTCGCTTGCGCCAAGCGCTATCGGATCGAATACCGAGTCGAGCGCCAGCTTCTTCGAACGATTCGTTGTTGATGAGCAGGGCCTCGAAGAGCGGAACCTCCTTTTCATCTAGGTACTGCCAGGTACGTAGACGACCCAGTTGCTCTTCAGCGCTCAATCGATCAAAGACGGTCTCATCCGGCGTTGGTTCATGGTCAACTAGGAGATCGGAGAGCGTCTCGCGACCACTATCGGTAGATAATGACACATCAATAGACAGTTCTCGTGACGCTCGCTGATGCATGTCGTAGCGCCAGTTGTCTAGCGCACGATTAATATAGCGCCTGGGATCGCTATTATTCCCCCTGCAAGGGTCGAAGCTACGGTCAATAACAAGCTTATGGTACAGGTAAGTAACGATGTCCATGGCACGATTTACCGTCTGCTGGTCCGCGCCAGATATACCTCTCCACCCTGGTCGGGTGCTTTCGCGCTCATGGACGATATCGGCTAGCTCGGGGACGGCAGCGGTCAAGGCCCAAAATGCGTCCGCTCGGGTCGCCTGCTGCGGGCTGCCAAGGTCGTGCCCGATGGCGTCGAAAAGCCAGGCGGGCTCGCGGCCGGCGCGCTGGTATCGCTCGAATTGGGGGTAGTTCTGCGCCGACTGAAAGAAGGCCTGCCAACGAGCACGGGCGTCAGTATCCATCCTCCGCCTCCCCCGACGAATAAGAGATGCCGGTCACTCTCTATACGGCACACGAGCCCGCTGTGTGACAGCAGACGGGGGCAATGTCACACGACCCAGACCTCGGCCGTATGGGAGATGGAGCCACTGAAGGGAGGTGCGCCATGCGTTCAGGAAACCGCTAGAAGCGAATGTGGTCAGGGTGCATCCGCCTGCGCCCTGGCCGACACCAGCGACGATCACATCGAGCACCAGGTTACGGAGTCCGCCTGAACCGCGCGCTCCAGTGTCGGATGGTCCGTGGGGCCGGTCAACTGCATGCGCCGTGGTTGCTTGCAGCGCTTCGGGCGCATTCTCCCGTGTAAGTGAGGAGGAACTTGATGGTCACATCGGAGCAGCCGGTCAGTGATGCTCCCATGCCTCAGCAGATCATGCAGTCCTGGGATCTGCCTTTCCCCGCAATCGCCACGTTCCTGATGGAGCTCTTGCCTGCTCCCACCGTTATCGAGCAACTCTGGATCACGTGGTCATTAGCCGAGTTGGTCGCCACATCGTGGGAAGGCACGGACAACTGGGTCCTCCGGGCACTGGCGAGGCAGTTCCGGTCCTGGGAGGGGGAACTCCGCGCACTCCTACTCGCCCATACGGGGTATGAGAACGCCACCGCCGAAGCAGCGACGGATTCGGAGGACTAAGACAGACATCTCACCTAGCTGCACCCTGGAGGAGAAAGATGCAGAATCTACAGACCGAGACCGCGATCCCTTCCTGGGCTGGAGTGGCCGGACCGCCTATGGCAGTCAATCCCTTGACTGCTCTAGTCACACGCCAAGTGGGCAATGGCTTGGCCGTGCCACCGGCAATCGTGCCAACACCTCGGCAGGTCGCGATCAGCAAGCAGGACCTGAGCGGACCGAAGGCCAGCAAGTTGGCCAAGCAGGCCAATCATGAGCAGGATCTGGCATACATCGCCGGCCGGACCAACCTGTACAGGCTCGGTATCTACACCGCCGCCCTACGAACTGGAACGACCATGGGCATGACAACGCTGGCAAGCATCGAGCACAGCTACAACCAACTGCCTGAGGGAAGCGCCAGCCAGCATTACGGTGCCTTGCTGGCAGGAGACGCCTTCGGGTACGTACGCCAGGGGTTCAACGCCTTCGCCCAGGGGTTGCAACGAGACCTCTTTGGGTCCTGGCAAGGAGCAGGTGCGCAATTGCAGTACGGCATTCAGGTCTATGATCAGGCCGATCAGGACTACTTCTTCGATACCCTCGGCGAACGAATCCAAGCAGCCCTGAGGGGTGAGGACACGAGCAACTGGATGGAGCAGGAGTCCGAGCGGCGCCTCAAATACGCGCTGCTCAAGGCCCACAACCAAGTCGTGATGGCGGACGCGGCGAGCCGCAAGACGCTCGCCATCTTCCAACACGAGATGGCCACGCTCGCATCGTTGCATCAGCTCGCGGCTGAGACGGTGACGACCTGCCCGGCCCTTCAGGACGTGGTTCCCACACTGCTCCAGCAGCGCCTGCATGCATACATCCAGTTCATGGCCGACCTGCGGTAGCCCAACGGCCACACGCACGAGAGCCAAAATCGGCGGGACATGACTACAGATAACTCGCGCAACCACATTATTCCACCCCGCAAGCCCGAACGACTCGGGCGATGGGAAACCTTCGTAGCCTCCATGAAGGGGAAGGGAAGCGAGGAGTGGCAGACGCTCGAGGCAGAGCGACGGTTGCTGTGGACGCAACACCGTGTACAGAACGACCTTGCTCTGGCCAGTGCCGTCAGCCAGCGGGCGGTAGTGCTGTTCGAGCAGGAAATGGCGGCTGTCACGGCTTTCAACCGGGCGGCGACCGCTGCATCGACTGAGTGCCCAGAGCTGCAAGAGGTCATTGCCGCTCTGCTTCTGCAACACCAGCGGTCCTATGCCGAATTGATGAATATGGTGCGGCAGCTAAGCGCCTGAGACGGCGCTGAGGGCCGAGCGAGGAGGGAAGCAAGGCTTCCCTCCTCGGCCGACTCGGATCCTAAAACGTCTGAAGGGCAAAATCCTTTGAGCGACGACAACAGGGCCTTCCAGCGGGGCGTCGAGGCGGTTCTTGGTACAGCCCTGCTCGCCTGCGTCGCGGTGGCAACCGGATTGACCCGCTACGTCATCACCTGCCACGCCAGGCATCCGGGCAACGCGCAGCTCAGACTCGTGCTGATTGCGTGGGGCGTCCTCGGCGCCGTTGGGTTGCTCCTGATCCTGTCTGGCAGCGTGAGCATCGGAATGATGTTGACCGGCGCGGCAACGGCGGTGTTTCTGGCTGGCACCGCAGCCATCGATCTTGCCGCCAGCATGCGCGAGCGAAGGGAGGTAGAAAGCGCGGAAAGCGAGACCCTCTCGGACATCCTCGATAGCAGGTGGGAATAGCAGCAGGCAGTGGTTGCCAGAACTGCGCGGAGCGCTGTGAACCAGAGGAGCGCAACGCAGGGCAGACCAGCACCCGGCCGCGCCAAGGATATCCCCGCTGTACTAGCGGCAACGACAATCTCGAAACACCCCGCGGCCCACAGGAGGTAAACAGTGGCCGAGCGACCGCAACCCTACGGAACCGGTGAATACAAGGACGGCAATCGGAACAGCGAGACCAAGGTCGACAAAGAATCCGGCAGCCAGCAGAATCCGTCGACCAGCAAGGGCACCCCCTATCGCCGGCCGTAGCCCGGCTGACGAGCATGGCGTTTGGCGCAGTCCTGCGGTCAAACGCTGCAGACGACCACCGGGGGAGCCGGCAGTCAGTGCGGCTCCCCCTACTTGAAGGAGCAACAGTGAGGATACTGCCGTGGCGGGGAACCTTGAAAAACCCGAGCAACCATCGCAAAGTACCCTGAGCGGTTCGGACCCACAAGTGCGTCACCTAATCGAAATCTTGGCCCGCGCGGTAGTCGAGGCCGCCGCAACTGACCAGCCATCAGTGAAGGCAGACCTTGATCCAGCAATCTATCAGCCGCTTGCCGCTGGTGGGAAAATGACTATAGCCCCCGAAAGGAGGAACCGGCATCGGAACGAAAGGAGACAGCCGAAGGATGTCCCCAAGTGAGACACCGACATGGACGGCGGTATGCTACCTGCGCTATTCATCGACGATGCAGCAGGACAACTGGACTATCGCAGCCCAGCGCCATGAGGCCGAGGAGTTCATTGCAGCGCGAGGCTGGCGTCACGGCGGTGAATACGTCGATGAGGCTCGACGGGCGTCGTCGGATGACGTGGCAAAGCGGCCCGCCTTCAGGCAACTCCTCGACGACATCGTTCGCCACCGATTCGACGTGGTAGTTGTCCACGAACAATCACGACTGGCACGGAATCAATTGGTGTTCCAGCTGTTCCTCAAGACGTGCCGTGAGAACAGGGTGCGGCTCGTCAGCATCGCGGAGGGGATCGATACGACGACCCCCGACGGGGAGATGTTGATGGGGCTGCTGATGCAGTTCAGCCAGCACCAGAGCCGCACCCTCGCCAAGCATGTCGCTAAGGCGAAGAAAGAGCGTGTCCGTCAGGGCCTCGCGAACGGGAGCGTTCCCTTCGGGTACCAGCGCTGTGATTGCGCGAAGGGCCCAAACGGCAAATGCCGGGCACATGCCCCCGTGGCGGTGCCGGAGGAGATTGCGGCTGTGCGGATGGCGTTCGAGCGGTATGTCACCGGAGCATATACGGCGACCGACATCGCCCGTCTGCTCAATGAGCAGGGCCTGCGGACCCGGAACACCCGCAAGGATCCCGAGGTAGGCGTCATCGGTCCACGGCCCTTCGGCAAGGAATCGGTCGTGGACATGCTGCGCAACCCGTTCCATGCCGGCAAGATCCGGTATCGGGACGGCGAGCTCGTGCCTGGTGCCCACGAAGCGGCGGTATCCTGGGACCTGTTTGAGCGGGTCCAGCAGCAGCTCGACCGGCACGCGCGCCACGCGCGCAGCGTGCGGACCAAGCATGTCTATCTGCTGAACGGCATCATTCGGTGTGTCCACTGTGGAGAACGCATGTGGGCATTCACGAAGACGGTGCGCAAGGACTACCGGGGGAGGCCGCTCGCGCCGCGGCTCTCAGCGCATTACCGCACGATGTGCCATGACCGGGGCAACCATGACTGCCCCTCCGGGGACCGATCCATTGTTGCGTCGGTGATCGACGAACAGGTCGAGGCAATCGTCCGCTCGCTCACCGTGCCCGACGATTGGCAGGCGCTCATTCAGCAACGGTTGTCGGCGGACCAGGAACGGCAGGACGCCGAGCGCCGGCGCACGGCTGTGCAGGACCGCCTCCGGCGAGCCGCCCGGGCATATGCTGACGGCAATCTGGACGAGGCCGATTACGAACGGCGTAAACGCGAAGCCGAAGCGGAGCTCGCGAGTCTGGTGGTGCCGGCAGACCGGGACCTGATCGATGCGGGGAGGTATTTAGAGAACATCGGCCGGGTCTGGGACAGCATCAACCTAGAGACCCGGCGAGGCATCGTGCTGGCCCTGTTCGATGCGATCTACATCGACATCCGCACAGGCCAGGTAGAAGAATACCGCCCGAAGGCGGCATTCCGCCGGCTGCTCGTCAGCCTGCGAACGGTTCAGTTCGGCGACCCCGATGGGATTCGAACCCACGATCTCCAGCGTGACAGGCTGGCATGTTAACCGCTACACCACGGGGCCAGGGAGCGTGACGGATGTCACAGCTTTTTCAGCTTAGGGGCTGGGTGCGGTCGCTGTCAACGTGACTGGACCGGCTACCGGGGGCATGGCTATACTCAGGGTGGACGGGCGTGCCGCAGGTTACGGCCCGCATGTGGAGTGCTGCATTGGCCAAGACCACCCGAACGCAACGCCCGCGCGGCCAGGGTTACCGTCGCCGCGACGCCGCTCCGGCCGCTGCCGCGCCGCTTGCCTCCCCCGGCCCGGGCGATGCCGGCCCTACCCCAGCCCCACGGGTGACGGCTCCTGCTCAGCGCGCCGCGACTCCCGTTTCCACCCGTATCACGACGACCGACTACGGCTATGTCGCCGGCGAGCTGCGCCGCATCGCCCTGCTTACGCTGGTGCTGATCGTGGTGCTGTTCGGATTCTGGCTGGTCCTGGGCTAAACCGACCGTTCCCCCAGCGCGAACATCAACTCGGCCTCGGCGGCGAGCTGTCCATCGACCAGGGCCCGCCCCTGGCCCTTTCCGGCATTGCTGCGCACACGGGTGAGTTCCACTTCCAGGCGCAGGCTGTCACCGGGAACGACCTGGCGGCGGAAGCGCACGCCGTCGATACCAGCGAAGAACGGGATCTTGCCTGCATTGCCCGGGCGGCCGAGCAACGCCACCGCGCCCACCTGAGCCATCGCTTCCACGATCAGGACGCCGGGCATCACGGGCTGGCCGGGAAAGTGCCCCTGGAAAAACCAATCGCCAAACGATACCTGCTTGAGTCCAACCGCCCCGGTCTCGGAGATCTCGAGAATGCGGTCGACCAGCAGGAAGGGATAGCGGTGGGGAATACTCTCCAAGATACGGGCGGCGTCCCAGCCGGCGGCAGTCATGCGGGGTGCTCCTGATATTGGGAGGTCGGCGCGCTGAATGTCGTGAGTACTGGCTACACATACCCCGGCCGGCCGCGGCCCAGCGCCATGAAGGCCTCCACCACGTGGTCAGGGAGAGGGATATCGCCGGGTAACGTCTCGTTCTGCCGCTGCATCGCGTGGTAGTCGCTGCCACCCAACGGGAAGATGCCAAGCCGCTCCGCTACGCGCCGCAGCTGCTCCACCACATCCGGCGGATAGTGGCTGTAGTAGACCTCCATCCCGGTCAGCCCGGCAGGGATCAACTTCGCAATCTCGGTTTCCATGTCGTCGATGTAGGTAGGATGGGCGACCACAGCGAGCCCGCCGGCGGCGGTGATCAGGCGGACCGCGTCCTCGGGCGTCATCTTCTCCCGCTCAGCGTAGGCCGGACCGTTGCGGCCGATGAATCGCTCAAACGCCTCGTCGGTGGTGGCGGTGTGTCCGGCTTCCACCAACGCCCGTGCCACATGGGGCCGGCCGATGGAAGCTTCGCCGGCGATCTCCTGCACGCGGGCAAAGGAGATCGGGTAGCCCAACCGCCCCAGCTTCTCGACCATCTCCCGGCCGCGACCCACCCGCCCTTCGCGAAAGCGGGCCAGTTCGGCCTGAAAGGACAGGTCGCGTTCGTCCACCCAGTAGCCAAGGATGTGTACCTCGTTACCGGGGATATCCGTGCTCAGTTCCACACCAGGGATCAGGCGGATATCGGGGTGGGCGCGGAGGGCCGCGCGCATCTCCTCGATGCCGTTGAGGGTGTCATGATCGGTCAGCGCCATCACCCGCAGACCGGCGGCGGCGGCCAGCTCCGCCAGCTCCGCCGGGGTCTTGCGGCCGTCCGAATGGGTGCTGTGCAGGTGAAAGTCACCCGTGGCGCGCATGGCGGCTCACTTTGCGTAGTCCACGGCGCGCGTTTCGCGGACAACGGTAACTTTGATCTGTCCGGGATACTCGAGGTTCTCTTCGATCTTCTTGCTGATGTCGCGCGCCAGGCGCATGGCACCCAGGTCATCGATGTCCTCCGGGCGGACGATGATGCGCACCTCGCGCCCAGCCTGGATGGCGAAGCTCTTTTCTACGCCGGGGAAGCTGTTGGCGACGCTCTCCAGCGCCTCCAGCCGCTGGATGTAGCGCTCCAGCGACTCGCGCCGGGCGCCGGGCCGGCCCCCGCTGAGCGAGTCGGCGATGATGGTGATGACGGCTTCGACGGTGGAGGGCTCGACCTCCTCGTGATGGGCCTCGATGCAGTGGACGATGGGCGCCGGCACACCGAAGCGGCGGGCGACGTCGGCGCCGATCATGGCGTGGGTGCCTTCGATCTCGTGGTCCAGCGCTTTGCCCAGGTCATGGAGCAGGCAGCCGCGGCGCGCTACCTCGACGTTCGCGCCGATCTCGTGCGCGATGATTGCGCCGAGCTGCGAGGTCTCCACGGCGTGCTTGAGCTGGTTTTGCCCGTACGACGTGCGGTACTTGAGCCGGCCGAAGACCTTGAGCAGCTCGGGGTGAAGGCCGGGGCAGCCTGCCTCCAGCGCCGCCGCTTCGCCGGACTCGCGCAGCGTCTGCTCCACCTCGCGCTTGGCCTTCTCCACCGCCTCCTCGATGCGGGTGGGATGGATGCGGCCGTCCTGAATGAGGCGGGTGAGGGCAACGCGCGCGACCTCGCGGCGCACGGGGTCGAAGCCGGACAGCGTCACCGCGTCCGGGGTGTCGTCGATGATCAGGTCGCAACCGGTGAGGTGTTCGAGGGCGCGGATGTTGCGCCCTTCCCGTCCGATGATGCGGCCCTTCATGTCGTCGCTGGGGATGGGGACGACCGTCACCGTCGTCTCAGCCGCGACATCCGTGGTTACCCGCTGCATCGCGGTGGCCAGGATGGAACGGGCGCGCCGGTCGGCGGTGTCTTTGGCTTCGGCCTCCATGGCGCGCAGGCGTCGGTTGGCATCCTCCCGCGCCTCACGCTCGACTTCGGCTAGCACCAAGTCCCGCGCCTGCTGACGTGTCAGCTCAGCGACCCGCTCAATTTCGCGTGTGCGCTCCAGCCGCAGCTCCTCCGCCTGCGCCCGCAGCGCCTCGATCTCGGCTTCCCGCGCGGTCAACCCGCGCTCGCGCCGCTCAACGGCATCGGACTTCTTGTCGAGGTTCTCCTCCCGCTGGGCCAACCGCCGCTCCTGACGGGCGACTTCGGCACGGCGCTCGGTTAACTCGCCATCCGCCTGCGAGCGCAGCCGGATAGCTTCTTCCTTTGCCTCAAGCAGCAGCTCTTTGTGCCGGGTCTCAGCTTCAGCAACGATGCGGGCGGCTTCGCCCTGCGCTGCTTCCGACGAGATCACAGCAGCCTTCCGCCGCGAACCGATGACGACGGTAGCGATCGCCCCGACCACCACAGCGCCGATCACCAGGCCAATTATCAGGCCGATGACCATGGCGTCTGTTCTTCTTTCAATCCCGCACCGCGCGGGGATCTCTGACGGCCGCAGGGCGAACTACCGGCCTCATGATAGGCGGGTGTGCACCGCACTGTCAACTATATCGTATACATATAGTCGTAATAGCGAGATATCAATCCTGCCGCCGGCGGGAGGTGAAGCGCCGCGGCGGACCGTTTGGGCCGCCACGCGGTGGCAGCGGGCCACGGCGCTCCGGGCGGTTCTCGCGATCCCACGGCGCCGGCCCGCGCCGTGGCCCGCTGTAGCGCTGCCCCGATAGGCGGGGCGGAGCCGGTGGCGGTGGTGGACGGCGGAGCCATGCCTCCAGTTCGGCCGAGGCCTGCGCCGCTGCGGAGCGGTCTGCGCCGTCGCTGCCGCGCGCCTGCTCTGCCATCGCGATGGCGGCGGCGGCGATGTCGACGGGGTCATGGTCCTCGGACAGCTCTTCGACGAGCGCCCGGTAACGGGCGGTAGCGCCGTTTCGCAGCACGCTCATCACCCGCTCAGCCAGCAGCTCGCGCTCACGCTCGGCCACCTCGGCCGCGGTGGGGATGGCCGCCCTGCGGATGCGGGCCCCGGTGCTGCGCTCGATAAACCGGAACTCGCGCATCTCCCACGGCGTGACGAATGTCAGCGCCTCACCACTGCGCCCGGCCCGGCCAGTGCGGCCGATGCGGTGGACATAGTACTCCGGGTCTTGGGGCAGGTCGAAGTTGATGACGTGGGTGACCTGTTCGATATCCAGCCCGCGGGCGGCGACATCGGTGGCGACCAGCAGTTCTGCCCGGCCGCCGCGTAACGCGCCGATCGCCCGTTCCCGCATCATCTGGGACATGTCGCCGTGAATCGCCTCTGCCCGGTAACCACGGGCACGCAGTCCCTCCGTCACGTCGTCCACTGCGCGCTTGGTGCCGCAGAAGATGATCCCCAGGGACGGTTGCTCCACATCCAAAACCCGCACCAGCGCCTCGAACTTGTGCCGCCCCGGCACCTCGTAGTAGCGCTGGGCAATGGCTTCCACGGTGGTTCCGCGGGGGCTGCCGAGCGTTACGGTCTCCGGCTCGGTCAGGTAGCGTGCGGCCAGGTCGCGGATCGGGTCTGGCATGGTGGCAGAAAACAGCGCTGTCTGCCGCTCCTCCGGTAGGTGCGACAGTACGAACTCGATGTCCTCGAGGAAGCCCATGTTGAGCATCTCATCGGCTTCATCGAGCACCATGATCCGCACGCCGGACAGATCGGCCGTGCCCCGGCGCATATGGTCCATGAGGCGCCCGGGGGTGGCGACCACGATCTGCACGCCGGCGCGGAGGGCGCGGAACTGGCGTTCGTAGGGCTGTCCGCCGTAAATCGGCACGACGCGCAGCCCGCGATGGCGGCCGAGCTGGTGGATCTGCTCGGCCACCTGCACCGCCAGTTCGCGCGTGGGTGCCAGCACCACTCCCTGGATGGCGTCATTGTCGGGGTCCAGCCGCTCGACCAAGGGGATGCCAAAGGCAGCCGTCTTGCCCGTCCCGGTCATCGCCTGGGCGATCAGATCCCGCCCGGCCATCAACAAAGGAATGGCGCGTGCCTGCACCGGTGACGGCTCTTCGAAGCCGAGGTCGGCAACCGCCCGCAATACCTCGGGGCGCAGCCCCAGCTCTGCAAAATCCGCCATGGTGGTTCCCTTCGTTCCGACCAGCACTCACTGGTCAGTGACTAGCAAGGACGGGCTGCGCGCGTAATCATCGTCCGTTGACCCTGCGAGCATGGCAGCGGCCGCGTTGTCACGGCGCTCAGCCGCCGGCCGGTGCTTGCGGCACAGCCGCGGCCACGCTCGGCTGTATGCGAAGATCTGTGGCCGCTCAATAGAGGAGCAGCGGGTCATAGCGCTCCCGCCACAGCGCTTCCAGAGTAGCCAGCTCGGCCGCGATCTCCTCGCGGGTGGCCTCGGCCGGTGGCTGCACGATATCCAGTACCTCCAGCTCGAAGACGTCGAGTCCGTCGTGGCGGGCGTCTGCCAGCAGCCGGTAGTCCAGCGCGCCGGTACTGCCGGTGCTGCGGGCGAACGCCAGCCGGTTATGGACGCTGGCCAGGTTGGCAGCCGAGCCCACCAGCATCCGGCCGGTGCGCCGGTTGACGATGCGGTACACCCCTGCCTCTGGATGGTTGCGCTTGTACTGTCGCACCTGCTCGCGGCGGTCTGCGCGGTCGGTCATGGCGGTGAAGCTTTCTGCGGTTCGCGTGACCTGCTCGCTGTCATCTGGGAGGTTGACCCCTGCCGTGCTGCCTGTGGCTTGCCCGGCGGTTCATCGCTCGAGGTTCCGCACGTTCTCCGGGCGCCGGATACCGGTTCACGAGGATGGCCCGAGCATCTCCTCGGGTCGCACCCACTGGTCAAACTGCTCGGCCGTGAGCAGACCAAGGCTGAGGCCGGCCTGCTGGAGCGTCGTGCCCTCGGCGTGTGCTTTCTTGGCAATCTTGGCGGCGTTGTCGTAGCCGATATGGGTGTTGAGCGCCGTTACCAGCATCAACGAGCGGCTCATGTGCTGGTTGATCTGGTCGATACGCGGCTCGATGCCAACGACGCAGTGCTCGGTGAACGAACGGCAGGCATCCGCCAGCAGGCGAACGGAGTGCAGGAAGTTGTGAATAATCACCGGCTTGAAGACGTTAAGCTCGAAGTTGCCTTGCGAGCCGGCCACGGTGATGGCGGTGTCGTTGCCCATCACCTGCACACACACCATCGTCATCGCTTCGGACTGCGTGGGGTTGACCTTGCCGGGCATGATCGATGAACCAGGTTCGTTCTCCGGCAGCGCCAGCTCGCCCAAGCCAGAACGCGGCCCCGAGCCCATCCAGCGCACGTCGTTGGCCAGCTTCATCAGGGAGGTTGCCAGTGCCTTGAGCGCGCCGCTCGCCATGACTAGCGCATCGTGCCCCGCCAGCGCCGCGAACTTGTTGGGCGCGGAGACGAACGGCAGCCCTGTCAGCTCGGCGATGCGCGCTGCCGTCCGCTCGGCAAACTGTGGGTGGGTGTTGAGCCCGGTGCCCACCGCCGTGCCGCCGATGGCCAGCTCGTAGATGTCCGGTAGCGTCTGCTCGATGCGACGCAGGCCATGATCAAGTTGGTCCACATACCCGCTGAACTCCTGCCCCAACGTCAGGGGCACGGCGTCCATCAGGTGGGTGCGACCGATCTTGATGATGCCGTCCCAGGCCGCCGCTTTCTCTGCCAGCGCATCGCGTAGCGTATGTACGGCGGGTAGCAGCCGCCCTATCACCTCCTCCGCCGCCGCAATGTGCATGGCGGTGGGGAAGGTGTCGTTGGAAGACTGCGACATGTTGACGTGGTCGTTGGGGTGGACAGGCTGCTTGCTGCCCATCTGCCCGCCCGCCAGCTCGATGGCGCGGTTTGAGATCACCTCGTTGACGTTCATGTTGGTCTGCGTGCCGGAGCCGGTCTGCCAGACCCGCAAGGGGAAGTGGTCGCTCAGCCTGCCCTCGGCGACTTCGGTCGCTGCTTCGACGATGTGCCCCGCCAGGTCCGGCGCCAGCAGCCCCAGGTCGCGGTTGACCTCGGCGGCGGCGCGCTTGAGGATGGCCATTGCCCGGATGACTGCAGGGGGGATGCGGTCCTCAGAGATGTCAAAGTGGACGAGAGAACGGGCGGTCTGTGCGCCATAGTACTTGTCCGCCGGAACCAGCATCGGCCCCATGCTGTCGGTTTCGGTGCGGGTGGGGCCGTGCGTCGCGGGCTGTGCATGAGCGTGGGCGTCGGTCGCCACGGCAGGATCCTCCGTGAGTGGGGTGGTCAGGAGCGGGGAGCGGGGGACGGGGAGCGGGTGGGGTCGCAACGCCTGCGCGCTCGGCGCTCCCCTCGATTATGACGCATTGGGCCGGTAGCGGGGAACGACGAGCGGGCAAGAGAACGCCCCATCTCCTGATCGCAGGAGATGGGGCAGGGGATGACCATCCTTGGATACCGCCGCCTAATTGCGGTTGCCGCCCAGGATGCGCAGGATGGACAGGAAGATGTTGATGATATCCAGGTAGATGCCGAGCGCGATGACGACGGCGTTGCCCATCGTGTCTGGCAGGTACTTGGCACGCTGCACGTCAAACACCAGCATCAGGCTAAAGAGGATGGCCCCGGCCCAGCCCAGCACCACCTGGAACAGGCCGCCGCCCACGAAGATGCCGATCAGACCGGCGACGATCAACCCCAGTAGCCCCATGAACAGGTACGGCGCCAGCCCAGAGAAGTCGCGTTTCGTCACCAGTGCATAGGTGGAGAGTCCCAGCGTCATCACGCCGGTGATCGCCACTGCCTGCAGGACGATGGAACCGAGTCCCGCACCGATGTAGGCATCAACGATCATCCCCACGGTCATGCCGGAGACGAACGTGAAGCCGTAGAGCAGGACGAGGTTCAGCCCGTCTTTCTCGCGGAGTCCCTGCACCGCGAAGATCAGGACAAGCTGCCCGATCAACAGCGGCCACATCCAGCCCGGGCCGAGTCGCGCGCCCACCACGCCGCCGGCGACGGCGAACGCAAGCGAGAACGCCACCAATCCGAAGACTTTGCTCAGCAGGCCGCTGGACAGTTGCCCCGACCGCGCCCGCTCCGATGGGAAGTACGACACCCGACTCCCTCCTCAAGCTCCGCCGCTTCCCCGCGGCACTCTCGATCCTACCACACTCCTACAGCGCGTCAGGATAGGATGGATGCGACAGGCGTGCCAGGTATCCGGTACCGGCCCCGGGAAGCCGGCGGCAGCGGATGAGCGGGATTGATCGGATGGCAGTGGCGCCGTTGCTGTCCTACCCTCCGTCACCGGATGCCCGCGCAGCGCAACGGAGCAAACCCATGCAACCAGGCGATGCCCTGCTGATCGTGGATGTGCAGAACGACTTCTGCCCGGGTGGAGCTTTGCCGGTGGCCGGTGGTGATGAAGTAGCGTCGCTGCTGAGCGACGTCGCCCAGCGCTTCGCCAGCGCCGGGCTGCCCGTCATCGCCGCGCGCGACTGGCACCCCGCCGAGACCGTGCACTTCCAGGGCGGTGGGGGCGTCTGGCCGCCGCACTGCATCCAGGGCACACCCGGCGCGGAACTGCATCCTACCCTGCGCTTGCCCGCCGGTGCGTGGCTCGTCTCCAAGGGGATGAGCCCGACGCACGACGGCTACTCCGCCTTTGACGCCGTGGCGGAGGACGGCCGGCCGCTGGCCGGTGTGCTGCGCGGGCTGGGTGTGCGACGCCTGTTCATCGGCGGGCTGGCAACGGAGTACTGCGTACGCGCCTCTGCGGAGGACGCTCTGTCCGCGGGATTTGCGGCCGTGGTGCTGGAAGACGCTATCCGCGCCGTGGACATGCAGCCCGGAGACGGGGCAGCAGCCCTGGCCGTGGTGCGCGCCCGGGGTGGAGAGGTCGCGACCACCGCCGTTATCGATGAGTAGCGTGTGCTCCTGTGTACTCTCTGTTGCTCGCTCATGCTCGTGCATGCCGCGGTTTGTGAGCTCCGTCGCTTGACGGAAGAAACACCGCTCCGTACGATGCTTCGGAGCCTGCACGATCCCGGCAGGCGGCTGAGCAACGCATGGCAACCATCCGGCTCCGCAGTGCGCCCCCACACTGGCGGCGGCGTGGCAACCTGACGCCTATCCTGCTGGCCGTGCTGGCAGCCGTAGCGGTCTTGTCGCTGGTGTCGCTGCGTACGCGTGGCCGGGACCTGCCCGCCGTCTCCATTGTCCCGGTTCCGCCCACACCGGCCACCGGCCCGATGGCTGCGCGCGAGCTCGATGGCACGCTGATCTCGCTGCCTCCACTGGCGCCGCCCCGGCCTTTCCTGGCCGAGCACCGCATCATCTCGTATTACGGCAACCCCCTGGCCGAGATCCTCGGGGTGCTGGGCTCCGGCACACCGCAGGAGGTAGTAGCCAAGCTCAAGGCGCAGGCGGATGCCTACCGTGCCGTCAGCACGGACCGGACGGTGGTGCCGGCCATCCACCTGATTTATGCCGTCGCTCAGAGCTATCCCGGCCCCGATGGTTCCCACCTGCTGCGCATGGACGATGCGATGATTCGTGAGTGGGTGCGCATCGCCAAAGACAACGGCCTGCTGCTCTTCCTGGATATCCAGATGGGCAAGAGCACGGTCGAGGCGGAACTACCGCACTTGTACCCGTACCTGACAGAGGAGCACGTACACGTGGCGCTGGACCCAGAGTTCGCCTGGGGTCCGGAGGGCAAGGCCAATGTGGACATCGGCCATATGACCGGCCCGCAGATCAACGCCGCCCAGGCGCTGCTACAGCGTTTCGCCATTGAACAGAAGCTGCCCACCAAGATGCTGGTCATCCACCAATTCCTGCCCGGTATGGTTAAGCAGAAGCAGTCTGTCAAGCTGTTCGACCGGGTGGAGCTGGTATATGACGCCGACGGCTTTGGCCCGCGTAACGTCAAGCTTGGCTCGTGGAATCGCGTCATCGTTGACGACAAAGTTGAGCAGGCGGCGATCAAGCTGTTCTACAAGCATGACGTGGACCTGCTCACCCCGGCTGATGTGCTGGCTTACGAGCCGAAACCGCTGATCGTCATTTATCAATAGGCCGCGCCGTTTGCTGACCGGCAGACAAGCATCGTTGCCGGCCGCCCGGTCTCGGCGCGGTAGCGGTCGATGACGCGCTCCTGGAAAGCCGCGAGCGCCGTTCGCTCTACCAGGTTCACCGTGCAACCGCCGAAGCCAGCCCCTGTCAGCCGCGCTCCCAGCACCCCCGGCACCGCACGCGCCAGAGTCACCAAGCGGTCCAGCTCGGGTGTGCTGACGGCGTAGTCATCGCGCAGGCTGACGTGGGAGGAGTTCAGCAACCCGCCCAGCGCCGTCACATCGCCATGTCCCAGGACGGCGACTGCGGTCTGTACCCGTCCGTTCTCCGTCACGATGTGGCGGGCGCGGCGGAATAGCGTCTCTGGCAACGCCCGCGCCAGCGCCGGCAGGTCATCTTCCTGCAGGTCGCGCAGCGTGGCAATGGCGCGGGCGGGGAAGAGACGGCGCGCGGCGTCGGTGGCGGTGATGCACTCCGCGACGCGCTGGTTGTACGCCGAGGCCGCCAGGGTGCGCGGCAGCGCCGAGTCTGCCACCACTATCGCGATGCCACGCGCTTCCAACCCCAGCCACACCGGCCGTGCCTCGGTGGTCCGGCAGTCAATCAGCAGCGCATGGCCGGCCAGCCCCATCGCCGCCGCCATTTGGTCCATGATGCCGCACTGGACACCGATATAGCCGGTCTCCACCCGCCGGGCGTAAAACGCCAGCCGCCGGACGTCGATGGGCAGCGCGAACGCCCGCGCCAGCGCGAAGCAGACGGCCACACACAGCGCCGCCGACGAGGACAGACCGGCGCCCAGCGGCACATCGCCCGCGATCATGGCGTCGAAGCCATCGACGCGGTGCCCGTGCTCGCGCAGCGCCCAGGCCGCCCCTAGTACATAGTCCTGCCACTCCGGATGCTGTCCTGCGACCAGCGGCTCCGGGTTTCCCGCACGTTCGACCGTCGCGCCAAAGTTCTGGGAATACAGGCGAAAGCGGCCGTCCGTGCGCGGGCGCAGCGCCACCCAGACGGCACGGTTGATGGTCACTGGCAGGACGAAGCCTTCCGTGTAGTCGGTGTGCTCACCGATCAGGTTGACGCGTCCGGGCGCGCGCACCAGTACCTGTGGCGGGCCGCCGAACTGTGCCCGGAAACCGCCGGAGATCTGCTGCTCGGCGGCCGTCACGGCGGTGCTCCTTGCAGCGAGGGGAACCACCGAGTGAGGCCGGCCCGCGTCGTTTCCACTGAGGAGAAGAGGAGGGCGATCAAGCCGGCCGCGCGGGCTCCTGCTACGGCTACCGGGTTGTCGTCGATGAACAACACCTCACTGCCGGTCGCTCCCAGGCGTTCCAGCGCCCCGGCAAACAGCACGGCATCCGGCTTGCAGGCGCCGAACTGATAGGAGAACAGGCACGGGTCAAAGCGCTGCGCCACGGCAGGGAGCACCTCAGGCAGCGCTTCATGCAGCAGCGGTGGGTTATCCGACAGTAAGGCCGTGCGGGTGTACCGCGCCACCTGGTCAACCAGCGCAAGCATCGGTGCGTCCGGCTCGAAGGCGGTGGCCCACAGCCGGTCAATCGCGGCGTCCGGCAGGAGCAGGTTCAGCCGCGCGCGGACTATCGCCCGCATCTCGGGCGCCGAGTAGTGGCCGAGGTCCGCCTGCCTGATGAAATTTCCCTCTGCCAGCCGTTCGGCCACTGCCTCAACGGTGAGATGGGCGGCTGCGGCCATCTGGGCCAGCCGGCGGGCGGGGAGGAAATGGCACACGACTCCCCCCAGGTCGAACAGCACCACGCACGGCACGCTGCCGGTCATTGATCCCCCATGCCCCGCGCCCGGCGGTGGCCGGCGGCCCTAAGGCCGGAAGCCACCCGGCCGCGAGGACAGCCGCCCCGGCAGTGTGGCGACACGATGGGCGTTGGGCGCCCACTCGCACACCAGCCGGCGGGTATCGCGCGGGTCGATCACCTCCTCGATCTGGAAGCGGGATAGCGGGCCAAGCGGACCGCGGGCGCTCTCGATGCGGGCGTTGATCTCCGCCCGGAGCGCCGCTGGGTCAGCGGCTTCGGCAAGCTGGCGCTTGTACGCCGCTTCGATACCCCCCTCCGGCGGGATGCCACCCACATCAGCGGCCGGCCAGGCGACGCGCATGGAGACCGCCGCCCGCGGCGTGGCGTAGTTGTTGCCGGCCACGCCGAAGCTACGCCGCAGCAGCACGGTGAAGATGGGCGTCTGCACCTGGGCGAAGGCGATCATCCACTGGCCACCCCAACGGATCGTGCTTGTCCGTTCATGCTCGACGCCGACGGCGAACCCAGGGTTATCCACAAGGTTCAGTACCGGCAGGTGGAACAGGTCGCACAGATCGAGGTGGCGGATGAGCTTGCGGCAGCCATCGGCGGTGAGCGCCCCGCCGTTGATGTGGCGGCTGTCGGAGGCGATCACCCCCATCGGGTAGCCGTTCATCCGGATGAAGCCGGTCACCTGGTCTGTGCCCCACAGCGGGCCGATTTCGAAGAAGGAACCGGCATCGGCCAGCAGCGTGATGGCATGGCGGATGTCAAACGTCGTCGTGCGCTTGCGCGGGATGAGCGCGAACAGCTCCTCGTCGCGCCGGCCGGCCGGGTCGAGCGGGTTGGCCGGCAGCACCGGCGGTCCTTCGTACACGCTCGCGGGCAGGTATGACAGGAAGCGGCGAGTCTGGGCGGCTGCGTCTTCTTCCGATTCGGCCAGATTGTCCACCGAGCCGTTGCGGCAGTGAATCCGCCAGTCGCCCAGATCTTCCTTGGAGATGTCGTAGCCCATCGCGTGGCTGACCACCGGCGGCCCGGCCACAAACAGTTGGGCAATGTCGCGCACCATCACGGAGAAGTGGCCGAGCACTGCCTTGGCGGCGCCGATACCGACGACGCTGCCGAGCAGCATGTTCACCACCGGCACGGTCGCCAGTTGCTCAGCGAACAACGTGCTGCCCAGATGCCCGGGCAGGTATGAGCCGCCACTGCCGGTGACGCGCGGCCGCCCGGCCGTAATCGCGCCGCTGCTCTCCTTCGCGTGGCTTTCGCCCTCCTGCCGCTGGGCCGGCACCATTGCCGCCACACTGCCGCCGCCGGAGGAACCGTCCAGCAGCCGGATCGATGGGACGCGCAGCTCAAGCGATAGGCTATCCAGATAGCGGCTCTTGGCGCCGACCGCGCCGTCGGCGTGGCCGCCGCGAGAGGTGAAGTCATCGGCACAGACGATCACCGGCCGGGATTCAATTGCTCCCCGGCCGCCGGTGTGGTTGGCAGGCGTAAAGTCCAGCACCTGGCCGTCTTCGTCGTAGCTGGCGAAGCCGGCCACACTGCCGATCTCGCGGAAGGAGCCGGGGTCCAGGAGCAGCTCAATCCGTTCGCGGCAGGTGAGCTTGCCGCGGTCCCGCTGGCGTACGACGCCAGGGTCACGGGAGCCGGGGGCGAGACGGGCATGGGCGACCGATTGGAGCGCGGCGACCTGCCCCAGCAGCGGCGCCCACGATTGGTCTGGCTGCGCCGCGGCGGCGGTCTGCGCCAACTCACCTTCCGCCGCGGGCGCAAGCACCGCGACGACCTGCCCGGCCTCCACGGCGTCGCCCGGCCGGAGCGGCTGAACGGCGGCCACGGCACCGGCGCACGGGGCGGTGACCACGGTCTCCATCTTCATCGCGCTGAGGACCAGGAGGGTGTCACCGGTGGCGACCCGGTCGCCCGCACGCACGCACCATTCCACCACAGCGGCCGTCATTGGGCTCAAGATGGCGTACTCGCCCGGGCCGGCGGTGAGACCTGGCGCGGCAGGGGGCGTCTCGGGAGTGGCGTCCGGCGTGTCCTGCGCCAGCAGCGTGAGCGGTCCGGCGCCGTTACCGGCGATGCCTGCCAAGATGCCCGGCGCCTCCTCCAGTAGCGTGGTGCGGGCATCACCGGCGCGGAAGGTGGGGTCATGCAGAATGGCCCGCAGCAGCGGCACGTTGACGGGTAGACCAGCGATGTGGAACTCGTCCAGCGCCCGCAACGTGCGGTCGACGGCAGATAGGAACGAGCCGGAGGAGTTAGCGGTGCCGATCACCTTTGCGAACAGCGGATCGAATTGCGGTGGCGGCGCGTAGCCGAGGTAGCCGCAGGCATCAACGCGCACGCCCGGGCCGGCCGGCTCCTTGTACGCGGTCAGCCTCCCCGGCGCGGTGGCGACCACCCGTGCCTGAACGGCGAAGCCGCGTGGCGCGCTCACGGCGGCCTGCGATGGCAGTCCGAGGTCCGCGAGCGATGCCCCGGCGGCGATGCGGAACTGCGCTTCGACAAGGTCCACGCCAGTGATCTGCTCGGTGATGGTGTGCTCGACCTGGATGCGCGGGTTGCACTCGATGAAGTAGTGCGCGCCGCTCTCGGGAGAGACGAGGAACTCGACGGTGCCGGCGTTGACGTAGCCGGCCGCCCGCGCCAGGGTGACGGCATCGGCGAGGATGCGGGCGCGCAGCTCCGGCGTCAGCCCCGGCGCCGGCGCAACCTCGACGACCTTCTGATGGCGCAGTTGCACCGAGCAGTCGCGTTCGTGCAGGTGCACCACATTGCCGCAGGCGCCGGCCAGGATCTGCACCTCGACGTGCCGGGGCCGGGGAATGACCTTCTCCACGAACAGCGCACCGTCACCGAAGGCCGCTCGCGCCTCGCCCTGGCAGCGCTCGAACGCTGCCGCCATCTCTGCCGGACCGGCCACCAACCGCATCCCCCGGCCGCCGCCGCCGGCAGACGCCTTCAGCATGACAGGGTAGCCGAGCGACTCGGCGACGGCGCGCGCCTCCTCGGCCGAGGTCAGCGGCGCGGCGCTGCCGGGCACGATTGGGATGCCGGCCGCGCGGGCGAAGGCGCGGGCCCGGACTTTGTCGCCGAACAACTCCAGGACATGAGGCGGCGGGCCAATGAAGGTCAGCCCCTCGGAGGAACACCACTCGGCGAAGGCAGCCTGCTCGGAAAGGAAGCCGTAGCCAGGGTGGACACAATCACAACCTGCCTGCTTCGCCGCCCGGATCAGCGCTGCGGCGTCCAGATAAGCGCCGACCGGGCTGGCAGTGGCGTCTAGCTCAACCGAGCGGGTGGTCGAATGGGTGTGCAGTGCGCGGGCGTCAACCGGGGCATGCACACTGACCGATTCCATCCCTAGGGCAGCGGCGGCCTTGGCGATGCGAATCGCGATCTCACCGCGGTTGGCGATCAGCACCCGCGACAGCGCGAGCGCAGTGACCTCAGACACGGACATGCGGTTCCTCCGTCAGCGCGGTGCTGCGGGCTGCGACCGGCTCTTGGCCGGTGATGTCCAGCCGCTCCAACTCGGCCAGCTCGGCGTCGTTGAGGCCCAGCAGTTCGCGCAGCACGTCGTTGGTATGCTCGCCCAGCAGCGGCGCCCGCCGGTTCGGTGGCGGTGGCGCGTAGCGGAAGTGGTATGGCTGGCCGGGATAGTGCTTCTCGCCAATACCCGGGCGGTCCTGCACGATAAAGCCGCCGCGGGCTGCCAGCTGCGGGTCTGCCAGCAGCTCGGGACCATTCACCACCGCTCCGGACGCAATGCCCTGCGCTTGCAGCTCGTCTTGCAGGGAGATGTGGTCGTGCGAGCGGGTCCACGCGGCGACGGCGGCATCGAGCGCCTGGCGGTGCGCCAGCCGGCCGGCGACAGTGACCAGGTCTGCGCTGGTCATGCCCAGCAGGCTGGCGAGCGTGGCCCACTGGTCATCGTTCTGGCAGTCAATCGCGATCCAGCGGCCGTCGCGGCAGGGATAGATGCCATGCGGCGCCCGGCGTGGATGGGCGTTGCCGGTACGGCCCGGGTCGGCTGCGGCGAGGGTCCAGCCGGTAACGGCATCGCCGGTAAACAGCGTGCAGGCCTCGACCTGACTGAGATCGATGTGCTGGCCCTCGCCCGTGCGCCCGCGGTGGTGGAGTGCGGCGAACAGCACCGTGGCGGCGATGACGCCGACGAACGGGTCACCACCATTCATGCCAGTGAATAGCGGCGGGCCGCCCGCGTAGCCAGTAAGGTGGCAGATGCCAGACATCTGCTCGGTGGACATGCCAAAGGCGACATAATCCCGCCATGAAACGTTACTGCCGAACCCCGGCATCGAGAGCATAATCAGCCGCGGGTTGATGGCGCGCAGGGTGGCGTAGTCCAGCCCGAAGTTGGCCATCACCCGCGGCGTGTAGTTCTCAATCAGCACATCCGCCCTGGCCACCAGCCGCTTGAGCAGGTCCGCACCGCGCGGGTCGGTGAGGTTGAGGGTGATACCGCGCTTGGAGCGGTTGACCCAGTTGAAGTTGGGTGAGCGCTCCCACGGCCGCTCGCCGCCGGCCAGCAGCGGCCCGCGCCAACCGTCGATGCGCTGGACCGATTCGACCTTGATCACGTCCGCGCCGCCATCGCCGGCGATCTGCGTCGCCAGCGGGCCGGAGAAGTACATGGACAGGTCTACGATGCACAAACCCTCCAGCGGCGCCGTGATGGGCGCGGCTGGTTCGGCGGGTGCAGCGGCGGGCGGCGTGCTGTCCAGCTCGGCCAAGACCTGGGCGGTGTGTTCTCCCAGCAACGGCGGCCGGAAGGGCGCTGGTGTGGTGGCGGTAGAGATGAAGGGAACGCCGGGCACAGCGACGGTGCCGGCGGCCGGGTGCTCCACCATGGCAAGAAAGCCGCGCTCCTGGTGCGGTGGAAGCGCGGTGATACCAGCCATGTCGGGCACGAGGCCAAACGGCACCCTCCAGGTCTGCCCTTCATGGAACAACTCATCGGCGCCTCGCCCGCGGACCGCCTCCTCGAACATGGCACGGATCTCGCCCGCCAGCCGCAGTCGCTCGCGGCCGGCATAGCGCGGATTGGCGGCGATATCGGGCCGCCCGAGGAAGTCACACAGCAGCCCCCACTGCGCCGGAGTGAGCACGTTCACACCGATGTGCCCATCGCGGGCAGGCAACATGAACGACGGCCCGGGGGCGACGCTCGAGTCGCGGCCGGGTAGGTCACCGGTGTATTCGTAGCGAAGCGTTGGAAACAGCGCCCCTGCGAGGGTGGCCTGTTGAGCGCTGACATCGACATGCTCGCCGTGGCCGTGGCGGTGGCGGCCCAGTACAGCCAGCAACGTAGCAGCAGCGGCAAAAGCGCCGGTGAGCGTCTCCGTGATAGCCCCTCCGGCCTGGAGCGGCTCCCGATCCGGCAGGCCGCAGGCGTTGGCCCACCCGCCGGTGGCGCAGGCGATCAGGTGGGACCAACCCCACCCGGCCCGCGGTCCGTCGGAGCCGAAGCCGGAGATGGTGGTGAGGATGACGCGCGGGTTGTGCTGTTGCAGCCAGGCGAGGCCAATACCGCGCGCGGCCAGCTCCCCTTCGGTCTCGCCGGCGATGACGGCGTCGTACTGCCGCACCAGCCGCGCCAGGTGTGCCCGGCCGGCTTCCGTGGCCAGGTCCAGTATGATGCCGCGCTTGCTGGTGTTGAAGTAGAAGTAGGCAGCGCTGCGCTCTGGGTCAGGGGTGTCACCCGGAAACGGTCCTAGCGTGCGCGTCCAATCGCCTTCCGGCGGCTCGACCTTGACCGTGCTGGCGCCGAGGCCGGCCAGGAGCTTGGCACAGAACGGCGCAGCGATGCCCTGCGAGATATCCAGCACGTGCAACCCGGCAAGCGGCCCGCTCATCTTCCCCCTCCATCCGGCGCTTACTATACGCCCCGCGCGCCAAAGACGCAGCGCCGCCGGCAGGTGGTACCTGGTGAGACAGACCGGCTGCTATCCTATGCCCCACGAGAGGTGAACCGTGCCCTTCGGAGAGCCATCGCCAAACCGCGTTGCGCACCCACCGCTTGATCTGTCGCCGTTCAGCGAGGCGCATCTTGACGCAGCGGCAGAGCTGCTGGCGGCGCGCCATCGGGCCGACCGTGCCGGGGCGCCGTTATTGCCCGCCCGCTTCGAAGCCCCGGCGGAGGTGCGTGCCCAGGTGGCAGCGGCTCTGGCTGCTCCGAGAGCGAGGGGTGTGGCGGCGCTGCGCAACGGCCGGCTGACCGGCTATCTCATCGGCGAGGTCACCATCCTGTCACCGGCGTCGGTGTTCTCCCAGTTCATCCGGCCGCGCTCCGCACGGGTGGGGTATGCCGGCCATGCCGTGGAGCCGGCGGGCGGCGTGGAGACCTACCGCGAGCTGTACGCCGCACTTGCACCCGAGTGGCTGCAGTGGGGCTGTTTCTCCCACTACGTCGATGTGCCCTGGTACAACGACATCGCCCGCGAAGCCTGGTTTTCGCTCGGCTTCGGAGACGACATCGTGGCGGCGGTGCGTGATACCGGACCGGTGGCGAACGCGGTGACGGTGCCGGGACTGGCGTTCCACCGTGCTGGGGAAGAGGATGTCGACGTCGTCATGTCGCTGGTGCGCGGGCTGGCGCTGCATCACGCCAGCGCGCCGATGTACTTCCCCTACCTGCCGGAGATGGAACCGGATGCCCGCCGCTTTCAGCGTGAGCTGCTGGCGGACCCGGCAGGCGCGCAGTTCATCGCTTACCGGGACGGCCAGCCACTGGCGCTGCAAACCTTCACATCGTCGTTCATGGGGGAGATGCTTACCCCCAAGGGCTCAATCTACCTGTTCCAGGGCTACACCGAGCCGGAGGAGCGTGGCAGCGGTACGGCCACGGCGCTGCTGGCGCACAGCCTGGGCTGGGCACGGGAGCAAGGCCACAGCCATTGCACCCTGCACTACCTCAGCGCCAACATCCCGGGTGAGCGTTTCTGGCGCCGCCACGGCTTCCAGCCGCTGGAGGTCCGCGTCTTTCGTCAGGTGGATGAGCGCATCGCTTGGGCCCGTGCGGAGCAACAAGCGGGGGAGCGGGAGAGCGCGGCCCGATGAGCGAGAGCCTGCTGCCGGGCGAGACGGAAGACGCTGCTCCCGCTCCATATCGAGCGATCATCTGGGACCTGGACGGCGTGCTGCGCATCTGGGACCCGGCGGAGACGCCGGCGATTGAGGCGCGCTATGCTCTGCCGGAAGGCACAATCTTTGCCGCCGCCTTTGACGATTCGCTGGCTGACCGCGCCGTCACCGGCCGGATCAGCGACGAGACGTGGCGGCTGGCCACCCGCAACGCGGTGGTGCGTGCCTGCGGCGAGGCGGCGGCCGCGGCGGTGGAGGAGTGGACGCGCCTCACGGGTGCAATCGACCGCGCGATGGTGGAACTGGTGGCTGCTCTTCGCCCGCGCTGGCGCACCGCGCTGCTGTCCAACGCTACCACGCGCTTGGAGGATGACCTGCGTCATGCCAAGCTGGACACCGCCTTCGACGTGATCGTCAGCTCCGCCCGCATCGGCTTCGCCAAGCCGGATGCCCGCATCTTTCGTGCCGCTGCTCATCGTCTTGGCGTTCCGCCCGGCCAGTGCATCCTGATAGATGACCGCCCCGCGAACGTCGAGGGCGCGGCCGCACTGGGTATGCACGCCATCCTCTTCGAAGGTATTGAGGCGTTGCGCGTGCGGCTGGACGCAGTCGCAACCGGCATCCAGTAAACCGGAGTTCGGCAAAGCCAGTGCGGCAATCCACGAGCACAGACCCCAGCAACCGCCGGGCCGTAGCGGTCTGCGGCTTCTGGCCGGATTGCTGGTGACGGGGCGCCGCGTCAGACATCACCCGACAACCTGTCAGGCTGCACCCTACAGACTCGGACTGGGGACGCGGTACGCTATAAACCAACAGTAGTGTTGTTAAACTGGCGACTATGGCTGATGTACGTACTCCGCGCCCCGCGCTTCCCCAGGAGGTAGCCGCATGAACCCGACCACGGTCGAGCTGGACAATCGCGGGTTGCAGCCACCGGAGCCGATGCTGCGGATTCTCGACGCGCTCAAGGACTTGCCCGAAGACGGCCAAGTGCTGGCCCGCATGGACCGCGCGCCGGTATTTCTCTACCCGGTGCTAGAGGAGCGCGGCTACCAGCACGATACTCAGCCCGTTGGTGACGGCTCCTTCCACGTGCGCATCTGGCGTGCCGGTGACGGCCAGTGATGAACATACCGCCACGCGCCGGACAAGCGCCGCCGTGGCTGTCGCTCGCCTTCTTCGTCGCGGCCTTCCTGGCGCTGCTGGCGGCCCAGGCCGTGCTCATCGCCGAGGGAGAGACGCTGCTGCGCCATTACCTGCTGCCCCGAAGTGTGGCGCTGGCGCACCTGGCCGTGCTCGGCTGGGTAACCATGGCGATCATCGGCGCGACGTATCAGCTTGTTTCCGTGCTGGTGCAAGCGCGGCTGTGGAGCGTCAAGCTGGCGGTGGTGCAAGGGGTGTTGTTTTTCGCCGGCTGGCTGGGGCTGGTGGAGAGCTTCTGGGTGGGGCAGTTCGACTCGCTGCCCGTACACGGGGCGACAGCGTTCGCCGGGATTGCCTTGTTCCTGCTGGTGGCGGGGATGACCTTCCGCCGCATTACGGAGTGGAACGCTTCTGCACGGTATATGGCGGCGGCACTTGGTGCCCTCGCGCTCACCGTCTCGGCGGGTTTCCTGTACACCTTTGCGCTGGACTATGGCTGGTTTCCTGTCACCACGCGACGGATCGCGCTGCACGCCCATCTCGGCATCGCTGGATGGATGGGGCTGATGCTGATGGGCGTGTCCTACCGGCTGCTACCGATGTTCTTGCTGGTGCGCGGCCACAGCGAGCGGCTGGCAAGGGCTAATCTGTGGCTGCTCATCAGCGCCCTGCTGGCGCTGGTGACCGCGCTGGCGCTCGACGCGCCCCGGCCGCTGATCGTGGCGCCGGCGCTGGCACTGGCGGCAGGCTTTGCCGTATGGCTGATCGATGCAGCGCGGATGTTCCGGCTGCGTCTGCGCCGGCGGCTGGACCTGTACGCCTGGCACTTGTTCCTGGGTGCGGGGGCGCTCGTGCTGACCATCGTCGCCGGGCTTGGGATGGCGACGGGCCTGCTAACTTCGCTCACCGGCGAGCCGCGGGCGGCAGCAGCCTATGCCTACCTGGCGCTGGGCGGCTGGCTGACGCTGATGGTGATGGGCCACAGCTACAAGATCGTGCCGATGCTCACCTGGCAACTACGCCACGCGCCCCAGGGTGCAGCGGGCGGGCGAACCGTGCTGCTGCACGAAATGTACGGCCGCCGCCTGGCTGCTGCTGCGCTGGCGCTGTACGCCGCCGGTGCGGCGATCACCACCTCGGCACTGCTAGCGGGCAGCCTGCCGCTACTGCAGACGGGCGTGTGGTTGGGGATGGCCGGGGTGCTCGGCTACCTCGCCAACATGGTGTGGGTGATGGCGGGCCGGCACGCCGCCAAACCGGGCGGGCCGCCGCGGCGCGCCGGGCAGCGCCAGAACCCGAACCCACAGGTGACGCCGGCCCCGCGCTCCGGTGTGCGTTAGGAGAACGATATGGACCGTAACGACGTGCTCGACGTTCTGCGCAACGTCTACGACCCCGAGCTGGGAGTGAATGTTGTGGACCTGGGACTAGTCTACGGCGTGCAGACCGGTGATGACGGCCTGGTGCAGGTAGATATGACCCTCACTAGCCCTGGTTGCCCGCTGGGCAGCACCATCGAACACGAGGTACGCGAAACCTTCCGCCTGCTGCCCGGGGTCCGCGCGCTGGAACTGCGCCTGGTGTGGGACCCCCCCTGGAGTCCGGAGCGTATCACTCCCGAAGGAAAACGGGCGCTGGGCTGGGGATAAGAACGAGGGGATGGCAGGTGCAACCTCCGTTGCTCCTGCCCCCTGGTTCACGACACCGGCAGTAGCCTGCGCGTACGGCGGGGGGGTCGGTTGGGGTCGAGCACGACGACGCGGGCACCGTGAGGTGGGACGGCGGTGAAGCGCAGGGCGTCTTCCACGATACCGAGCGGCGTGTCGGTCCACTGCTCGCGGGCGTGGTACCGGCCGATGATGCCCAGTTGCTGCCACGAGACGCTGAACGTATCAGGTGTGTCACCCCAGTTCAGGGCAACGACGGCATGCCGGCCCCGGCCGAGGGGCAGCGTCCACAGCGCCGGCGTCTCACGCTGAGCCAGGTCGAGCGGGCGGGCAGCGCGGTCGGTAGGGGGCAGTGCGCGCAACGCCACGGCCAGCCGCTCGGGGCTAAGGGTCGCCTGGTCATCGGAGAGGACGGCCAGGCCGCCGGACAGGGCAACGCCGGTCGCGAGGAAACGTGCTTCCTCCAGGGTCAGCGCGCCCGGGACGATCGCCGCTTCGTTATCGCGCACGGTCAGGCAGTCGGGGTCGTTCTGCCACCAGCGGCGGTGCATCCAGTTACGCTGCAACGTCATGCGCATCGCGTGTTTGGTCGAAGGTTGCCACGGCTGCTGGTGGTTGAACCAGCGCGCCTCCACGTCAGGGCCGGTGCGCATCGCGTTCACGAGGCCCAGCGCCGGTCCGAACGGGCAGGAGCAGCCGAGGATGAATGCCTCCTCACCGGCAGCCTCGCGGACGATCTCCAGCCCCAGGCGCAAATTGGCGGCGGTGGTGGTGTTGGGCGCATGATGCACCGCGTTCGGGTAGCAGGCGGTGAACAGCGCGTCCAGCTTGAGCATGGTAAAGCCTAGTTCATGGACCACGGTGCGGATCACGTTCGTTAGCCACGCCTGCGCGCCAGGGTGGCTGCAATCCAGCCCGGCGCAGGGTCCCAGCCAGATCTGCTGGATGATGGGCTGTCCCGCCGTGTCGTGCAGCATCCACTCCGGATGCTCGGCGTACAGCCGCGAGCTGGTATTCACCGTGAAGGGCGCCAACCACAGCCCCGGCCGCAGTCCTGCTGCCGCGATTGCCGCTGCCACGGGCTGCATCCCGCTGGGAAATCGCTCGTTGGGAATCAGCCAATCACCAGTGGCTGACTGAAAGCCATCATCAATCTGGGCGTAGTCCACGCGGAAGGGACCGCTGGTGAGGGCGTCGAGATTGGCGAGCACGTCCGCCTCACTCACCTGGTTGTAGAAGTAATACCACGAGCACCAACCGGTGCGGAGGGAGGTGGGGGAGGAGACGGCAGAGCGGGCCGCGCCACCGGCTCGCGATGCAATCCGCCGCGCTGCCTCGCGAGCATAGCGGTCAATCAGCGTGACAGGCTCCACGCCGGCGGCCACCAGCAGCGTTTCCGAGGTGACAGATGCACCGGGGGGAAGCCGGTAGCCCTCTAACAGGGAACGACCTGCCAGCCAGTGCAAGACGTGTTCGCCCTCATCGGTGCCCCACTCCACCCGGCCAAACTGCCGCGCCAGCGTCACGAAGCCCAGCGCCAGCGCCTGCTGGGTGCCGTCATGCGCGAAGATGGCAGGGCCATCCGCATGCCAGACGGCCCCCCACCGTTCGCGCTCGACGAACTGATTCAGGAAGGTGGGATGGAACTCGTTGCGGCCAAAGCGATGCGTGAGGGCATCCGAGGTCATGCGCTGGCCGTGCATCCACACATACCAGCCGCTGAGATCCGCCAGGACGCCTGTTACTGGCTGAGGCTGCCAGGTTGCGCGGCTGGCGAGCGGGGTGAGGCTGTCGAGCGTCACCGCGCGCTCGCCGTCGTTGGTGGCGGTGAGCGTGAAGCACAGCGCCTCTCCGCGCCGCTCGACCGACAGTTCCAGGCACAAGCGGGCATCCCCGACACTTACGGTCCACTGACCGCGTCGTGCGCCCGGCCCCTGAATGATGGTGACGCCGTCGGTGTCCCGCAGCGCCACATCCGGCGCACAGCCCGGCAGCCACACCCGGCCACCGCCGTCTACCACGTCGAAGGTGGCGTGGTGCGCACCCCAGCGGGTTCTGAGCGAATGCGCCATCAGCGTTCTCCGGCTCCGGGTATCCGGCATCCCGGGAAGCGGTTGGGGCGCGTCACCGCCCGCTTCCCGCTCACCGTCAGCTCTTCGCCGCCTCGCGTAGCGGCCATTGGTTCTTCAGCCCCTGGCCGAGAGACTGCGGCACGACCTGAACCAGCTCATCCAGCGTCCAGTAGCCGCGCGGGTTGTAGATAGAGCGCTCCATCTCCGGCAAAGAAACCAGGCTGATCTGGTTGCCGCCGACGATGAAGTCACGCCCGTTGATGTAGCCGGCCTCATCCAGCGCCAGGTAGACCACCATCGGCGCGACATACTCGGGCATCAGCCGGTCCATCATCGAGATGGCGTCGCCAGCGTCCGGGCGGAGGCCGGCGGCACGGGAGCGGCGGGCCGCTTCCTCCATCTCCGGCGAGACCGTCATGCGCGACTTAGCCCGGGGGCGGATGGCATTGGCGGTGACGCCGTAGCGGCCCAGGTCACGCGCCAGGGTGCGAGTGAGACCGGCGATGCCCTCCTTGGCCGCCGAGTAGTTGGCCTGGCCCATGTTGCCCATGCCGGACTCGGAGGAGGTGTTAACGATGCGGCCGGAGCGCTGCTGGCGGAAGACGATGCTGGCGAACCTGGTAGCGGTGAAGTGGCCCTTGAGGTGCACGCCAATGACCGCGTCCCATTCCTCCTCGCTCATGTTGAAGATCATGCGGTCGCGCAGGATACCGGCGTTATTGACGAGGATATCCAGCCGGCCGAACTCGTCCAGGGCCTGCTTGACCATGCGCTCGCCACCGGCCATGTCGGTGACGGAGTCGTAGTTGGCGATGGCGCGGCCACCGGCGGCGCGGATCTCCGCCGCCACCTCATCGGCAGGACCACTGGAGGCGCCGCTGCCGTCTACGGCGCCGCCGAGGTCGTTGACAACCACCGCCGCGCCCTCGGCGGCCAGGGCTAGCGCCTCTGCCCGGCCAATGCCGCGGCCGCCGCCGGTGACAATCGCTACTTTGCCCTCGAGCCGGTTGGCCATGTCGCTGTTGCTCCTGTCCGCGCCGGAGTGGCGCGCTCTGTGAGATGGGACGTCGCAGGGTGTGCGCTGTGTTCAGTGATAGCACGGGGGGCGCTAGGGGCAAGCACGCGCTATAGTACACGATGCAATCGTACTCTTGACAACCAACCATCCGCCGCGTACAGTTACTTACGAAGCGTAAGCTATCGATACCAACCAGCCCGAGGCAGCTATGACTACCGTCGCCAGCAACGTCAGCACCTGGAGCATTGATAGTGCTCACTCCATTGCCGAGTTCGCGGTGAAGCACCTGGTCATCTCCACCGTCAAGGGACGGTTCCGCACGGTCGCGGGCACGCTCATGATTGATGAAGCGAACCCTCCTGCATCGCGGGTGGAGGCCGCGATTGACATCGGCAGCATTGATACCTCCGAGCCACAGCGCGACGCGCACTTGAAGTCCGATGACTTCTTCGCGGCCGAGCAGTACCCTCACATGACCTTCCGGTCTACCAGGGTCGCGCCGATCAGTGACGCCCGTTGGAATGTGACCGGCGATCTGACCATCCGTGACGTCACCCGCCCGGTGACGTTGGTCACAGACTTCGATGGCCGCACGCAGGGGATGTACGGCAAGGAGGTGGCCGCGTTCACCGCCACCACCGAAATCAGCCGTAAGGAGTTCGGCCTCACGTGGAACGCTCTCCTGGAGAGCGGCGGCGCCGTGGTGGGGGACAAGGTGAAGATCACGTTGCACATCGAGGTCGTACGCCAGGACTAGCGGCCGTGACACGGGGGATGTGCAGCCGGCGCATCCCCCGGCACTTCCCCAGGTGCGTGAGATTTGCCGGCAGCGAGCGATCACGGGGGTGCAGGAATGTCGCTGACCTTGCGGATCTCCCACCCGGCGTTCTCCGGCGCGAAGAATGCCGAGACTATCCGGTTCTACACCGAGATCCTGGGTATGGAGCTGGTGCTGCGCCAGGACAATCTGGACTACCCGTCGGAGGAGCACCTGTTCTTCGCTGCGGGCAATGACAACTTCATTGCCTACTTTGTGCCCAAGGATGAAGCGGCGGCTACCTATGAACCGGCCCGCTCTGGCTCCGGCTGGATGGACCATCTGGCGCTCGATGTGGACAGCGGTGGACTGGAGGAGGGGATGCGCCGGCTGGAACGTGCCGGTATCCCTTGCGAAGGGCCGGTGGACCGTGGCTACGAGCGCTCCATCTACTTCAAGGACCCCAATGGCGTCACCATCGAGCTGCTATGCTGGCTCACTCCGCCGCCCGCCGGACTAGCACAGGCGGCGATCATCCGCCGAGCGCAGGCGCTTCGCGAGGCGCGCGGGGGAGCGTACATCACCGATGAAGACGTGCGCGCGGCGCTGCTTGAGCTGTCCCCGAGCGAACGCTAGCGGGCCCGCGCTTCCGCCCTCTGGGTGCGGCGTGTAGACTGGCCGCGTGCCACGAGGGGTGCGGAGCGCAACGGCTCGTGGCGCCGGGGGGCGGTGTGGTGAGCGGCAGGGAACCGGCAGACCGTGTGCGGCGGACGGTAGCGCGGAATCTGGAGGAGCGGCTGGCGGCGGAGATCGCCGGTGGTGTGCTCCGTCCTGGTCAGCGCCTGCCCTCCGAGCGCACGCTCAGCGAGGCGTACGCCGTCAGCCGTGCCTCAGTGCGCGAGGCGATTCGCACGCTGGAAAGTCGCGGGCTGGTGGAGAGCCATCAGGGACGCGGCACGTTCGTCCGGCCGCAGGGACTGGAGCGGCTGGTGCAGGTGCCGGCCGGGCCGGTCTCCGTGGATGATCGCGGTGTCCTGCACCTGTTCGAGGTGCGGGCCATCGTCGAGCCGGGTGTGGTGCGGCTCGCCGCCCAGCGGGCCCGTGCGGAGGACGTGGCTGCACTCCGCCAAATGGTGGAGCAACAACAGGCGCTGCTCGAAGCCGGCCGCTATACCAGCGCCGATGACGCCCGCTTTCACGTGCGCCTGGCCCGGGTCAGCGGCAATCCGGTGATGACCCGGCTGGTGGAAGGGGTGATGCGGATGTTAGGGGAGGTGCGCGAGCCTGCCCGCCGCGCCAGCGGCCTGCCCGCTTCCATTGCTGGTCATTGGGAGGTGCTGCGCGCCATCGAGGCCGCCGACCCCGAGCGCGCCGCCGCCGCCATGACCGCTCACCTCAACCGCGCCCGCGACAAGGCCCTGCTCATGCTCCGCATTCCGTTGCCGGCGGCGGGATAACCCCGCGTTCGGCTGACGGCGTCTGGGGCATGCCAGGCGACGACCCACAACCTGCTGAGGATCGGGCCCTTTCCCTGCCCGATCCTCCGGTTACTGGATGCCGGTTCACTCCACTGCAAAGCTCGTCGTCGCCTGTAGCGCCTTCTCGACGTACACCTCGATACGCCACTGACCCGGATAGGAGCGCATGGTACGTCCCGGCTGACCGGCGTCCAGGCTGGTGGCGATGGCGTCGGCCTCGCCACAACTCTGGGCCAGGCTGAGGGAGGTTGTGCCGAACACCTGGCCGTCGGGCCGGTACAGCTTGACTTCCGCCTTCGCCGTCTTGGTCAGGCAGCGCCATTCGACCAAGATAGTAAGCGCCGAATCATTGTGGGTGTAGCTGCTGACTTCGTCGAACTGCTGCCGGCCGATCAATCGCACGGTGGCGAGATAGGCGACGGCACTGCCGGGCTGGATCGATGTCTGCGGTGGGTTGGGAACCGCGGACACTGCATCCACCTGCTGGGTGAGCCACTCGCCCAGTGCCGCGTCGAAGTCGTCCAAGCTCTGGCCGGTGATGTGGGTGACGCCGGCCAGGAAGCGATCGGGGTTGCCGGTGGGGTAGTCCTGGTGCAGGCGGCGGTAGGTGTCCGCATCCCAGGATTTCTCCAGAAAGCGGAACGCTGCCAGCCCGCGTGAGTAGGCAGCCAGGTTCAGCTTGTCGCCGGAGGGCCGCTTGACCAATGACTTGAGCGCCGGCGGTGTGCGCGAGAACTGCTCAAACACGGCGCTGCGGAAGCGCTTGGCGATGTGCGACTCATCCTCCCCCACCACCTTTGAGGCGAAGTACTCGGCGCCGCCTTCCACCGCCCAGTACGGCAGATTTGAGGTGTTGCCCATCATTCCACCCTGCATGATGTGGGCGTACTCGTGCGACACCAACATGGTCAGCCCTGCCTCATCCTTGAAGCCGGACAGGTCAAGCAGGAAGCCGTACATGCCGTTGGCGATACCCATCGCCACACCGCGCACGTTCTCCATCTCCCGGGGCGTGACATCGTCGTCGCCGCCTTCCAGCCAGATGCCGTTGACGAAGGCGATGTGGTCATCGTAGGCGTGCACGCGGATGGGGAAGCTCAGCGTCCAGCCGAAGATCTCCTGCGCGGCCGCCATCGATCGCTCCACAGCTCCGCGCACTTCCTCTAACCGCGCCTCGCTGTCCGGGCCATGGGCGAAGATCTGCGGCTGGCAGGCCTGGCCGGCGTCGTGCCGGTCAGGGGTGGACATCGTGCGTTTGATCGTGCTGTCCAGCGAGCCCCAGAAGCCGATGCGGCACAGGTCCATACCGCTGCGGGCGAGCAACGGGAGGTACTGCGCCTTGCTGGTGCGCCACTCCGCCAGGTTCTTCTGGTTCAGCAGTACGGCAAAGGCCGAGTCCCACTGCCGGTCCTCATACACGCACAGCCGCGAACCGCTGCCGCCTGCGCCCAGCGTGGTCTCGGTGTGCACCAATGTGGCGTTGTCAAAGGACGGGCTGAGTTCCGCGCACGTCTTTGGCGCGCGGCTGACCTGCATCCGTGGTGGCACAAAACCATCAAGCGATGGGTGATAGGAGTGAACGGTGTCGGAGTAGACGAAGGAACTCTCCGGCTCTTCGGCGTGTGCGGGAGCGGCAAACGCGAAGGACAGGACAAGGGTGGCCGCGATGGCGAGCATCCGCCGCGGGATTGATGGCATGATGGCACCTCCACCGAACCGCCGTGCACGAGGGCGGCCTATCTGCTTAATCGGTGGAGGCATGCAAGAACTTGACAGGCTGGCATGCCGCTACGCGCTCGGTGGCAGCTCGCGGTCGAAGTCCACGTTGATGCGGCTGGTGGCCGGCTCGGGATTGAGGCTGTCAGCCCAGTCCAGCTCCTTATCGATCTGCGGATCAATCTGCTCGATCTGCATCTGCAACGAGCGGTGATAGGCGAAGCGGGACATCTCCCGCTGCGCGCCGCTGGACTGGCACTGGGGACACACGGCCGGACCGGCGGCCGCCACCGAACGAATCAGCTTCTCAAAGCGGTGGCCGCAGCCGCCGCAGCGATACTCGTACACGGGCATTGGTTCACCTCTGGGCCGCCCGGCCTCGGTGCGGGCGCCCCCCGATCCTAGCGCACCGCCGCGCCGCTGTGGAGCGAGCGCAGGAATAGAATGGGGCGGCAACTGGCGCCCGATAACGGGAGTAGATCGAGCCCATGTCACTGCGGCGGATCGAGCGGGAACTGCGGGGGGAGTTGCTGCGCCTGGGGCGGAAGGACTTGCTGGCTGGCGCGCTGGCGCGCGTGGGCTTCACGGACGACGGTGGGACGGTGTATATCCATGTGTTCGCGCGAGCGGATTGGCCGAAGGTGTCACCGGGCGATGCACTGGTGCTCGCCCATGCGGACCATCCCGAGCTCCAAACGTGCGCAGACTGGCGCGGCTTCTACGAGGATGCGCGGCTGTACCTGCATGACGAATTGGGGCGGGTGGTGCGCTGGCTGGAGGGGCGCTAGCCGCGAGGGCCGCCCGCCGCCTGCTCATCCGCCACCGGCTCGGGCTCGGTACCTGCGGGCTCCGGGGCGGCAGTGTTGCGGGCATGGTTGCGCTGGCGGCGGCGCAGGTACAGCAGGGCGATACCGGCGCCGCCGATGGACAGCACCAGCAGCACGCGGTCAAGCTTGCCGGCGTGCTCGCGCATTTCTTCGAAGCTGAGCCCGGCACGCGCCAGCAAGTAGCCGCCGAACACGTAAGCAGAGACCCACAGCATCGCGCCCATCAGATCGAAGATAAACCACCGCTTGAACGGCAGTCGCAATGCCCCGGCGGTGATCGGCCCGAGCACGCGGGTGTAGCCGAGGAAGTGATACGAAAGTACGAACAGGCCCGAGCGGCGCAGCAGCGCACTGCGAACCGTACCCATCAGTGGCAGATCTTCGGCATGGCGTAGCGCCCGCCGCCAGCCAAAGCGGCCGGCGACATAGGACAGCGTGTCGCCCAGCGACGTGCCCAGCACCCCCAGCGCCAGCGCCCAGCGCAGGTCGAGCAACCGGTCTTCTGCGCTGATGCCGGCCAGCAGCAACACCAGGGCACCGGGGATGACGACGCCGAGAAACAGCAGGTTCTCGGTCATCGTCCCCAGAAAGACGACAAGGTACCCCCAGCGGTCGAACAGGTCCCGCATCAGGTCGATTGCGAACTCTGTCAGACCGCCCATGCATGCGCCCTTATGTGATACAGGATTGCGGGGGGCGGGGCGGGTCCACCCCCCGGCAGACCCCGCCGCGCTAGCGGCCGGTGAATGCAGGCTGGCGGCGCTCGCCGAAGGCCTTGACGCCCTCGCGGAAGTCCTCGGAGCGGAACAGCGGCAGCAACTGGAGGTAGACGTGATGCACGTTCGCCTCGAAGGTCTCATCCATGCCCAGGCGCATCATCCGTTTGGTGGCCTGCACGGCGGACGGAGCGCAGGATGCGATTTCGGCCGCCCAGGCGCGGGCCTCGGTCATCAGGTCGTCGTGCGGGACGACTTTGTTAACGAGCCCCAGGCGCAGGCTCTCCTCGGCGTCCAGCACCTTGCCCATAAACGCCACCTCGGCTGCCTTGGCCCAACCCACCAGCCGCGGTAGCAGCCAGGTGCCGCCGCTCTCCGGCAACACGTTGCGGCGCACGGCCACCGCTGCCAGCTTGCCCTGGTCGGAGCTGATGCGGATGTCACAGCCCAGCGCCAAGTCCATGCCGTAACCGGCAGCGGCGCCGTTGAGCGCGCAGACTACCGGCTTGTCCGTGCGGTGGAGCACCACGGGTGGCGAGTCTTGCAGGCTGAAGCGGGTCGTGCCCGCACCGGTACCGGGGCCAACGCCGGTCTGGAAGTCCTTCAGGTCCAGCCCGGCGCAGAAGCCGCGGCCGGCGCCGGTAATGATGATGGCCCGCACCTCAGCGTCGGCGTCCGCCGCCTGAAGCGCCTGGGAAAAGCCGCGC
>WBZO01001363.1_pt2 | contig 36377 bp, 30 predicted proteins | sample 5204261 | NCBI WGS metagenome assembly WBZO01 (sample SAMN12412400, study PRJNA552823) | activated sludge metagenome | isolation source: activated sludge from anammox sidestream of wastewater treatment plant... | place: USA: North Carolina | collected 2017-09
CCCCAATCCGGTCGAGCATCTGCTCAACGCGCTCGTGACCTGCCTCACCGGCGCGCTCGTCTATCACGCCGCCGCGAGGGGCATCCGTATCGACAAGATCGAGTCGCACGTGGAAGGCAAGATCGACCTGCGCGGGTTCCTCGGGATCTCGAACGAGATTCCTCGCGGCTACCAGGACATCACGGTCACGTTTCGCGTGCAGTCCGACGGGGCCGAGACGACGCTGCGCGAGTGCGCCGAGTTCTCACCGGTCTACAACACGCTGCTGCAGCCGCCGAAGATCCACCTGCAGTTCGAGAAGATCTGATCAGCGAGGCGGCTCGCGGTAGCTCTCGAGCACGCGGATGTAGTTCGCGCGCTCGAACGCGCTCGGATCGGAGACCTTGCGCTGGCTCATCGAGCCGCGGAGCTGGGTGACGCTCGCGTAGCCGTGCGACTCGAGCCACCCGCGCGTACCGTCGAGCAGCGCCCGCAGGTGGCCGGGGCCGCGCCGGAGGAGGGCCGACGTCGTCATGGCGACGTCGGCGCCCGCCATGACGTACTTGACGACCTCCTCCGGACCGTGCACGCCCGTCGTCGCCGCGAGCGAGCAGCGGACGCGGCCGTGGAGGACCGCGAGCCAGAGCAGCGGGAGGCGAACCTCGTGCGACGTGCTCAGCTCGAGGCTCGGCACGACCTCGCGGCGCTCGAGATCGAAGTCCGGCTGGTAGAAGCGATTGAAGAGCACGAGGCCGTCCGCGCCCGCCTCGTCGAGCTTGCGCGCCATGTTCGCGAACGCGCTGAAGAACGGGCCCAGCTTGATCGCGACGGGGATCGTGACGGTGCGCTTCACGGCGCGGAGGACGTCCACGATCTGCTCCTCGATCTGGGTGCCGCTGACGTCGGGATCGGCCGCGACCTGGTAGACGTTGAGCTCGATCGCGGACGCGCCGGCCTGCTGGAGCTGGCGCGCGTAGTCGATCCAACCCGCGCTGGTGGTCCCGTTGAGGCTGGCGATGACGGGGACGTTCACCGCCTCGCGCGCTCGATGCAAGAGCTCGAGGTAGCGTCCCGGGCCGACGCGGAAGTCGCCGACGTCGGGGAAGTACGTCAGCGACTCGGCGAAGCTCTCGGTCCCCGCGCTCACGAGGCTCTCGAGCGCGGCGCCCTCCGCGCGGATCTGCTCCTCGAAGAGCGAGAACATCACGATCGCCGCGGCGCCGGAGTCCTCCAGCCGGCGGATCCCGTCGAGCTCCTTCGAGATCGGCGAGGCCGACGCCACGATCGGGTGGGCGAGCTCGAGACCGAGGTAGCGCGTGCGAAGGTCGACCATCACGTGCCCCCCTGCGTCCGGGCCATGTCCTTGTACGTGCTCCATCGCCGCGCGACGGCCTGCTCCGCGAGACGCATGAGGCGTTCGGCCTCGTCCGGATTCGTGTGTGCGAGCATGCGGTAGCGGAGCTCGGCATACGCGTAGTCGCGGAACCGCGTGCGCGGCTCGCCCGAGTCGAGGACGAACGGGCTCTCGCCCGAGGCGCGCACCGCCGGGTTGTAGCGGACGAGCGGCCAGTACCCGCTGGACACGGCGAGCGACTGCTGACGGAGCCCCTTCGCCATGTCGATCCCGTGGGCGATGCAGTGGCTGTAGGCGATGACGAGGGACGGGCCGGGGTATGCCTCCGCCTCGCGCAGCGCGAGGAGCGCCTGCTGCGGGTTCGCGCCGAACGCTATGCGTGCAACATACACGTTGCCGTAGGAGATCGCCTGGAGCGCCATGTCCTTCTTGCCGATCGGCTTGCCCGCGGCCGCGAACTTCGCGACCGCGCCGAGCGGCGTCGCCTTCGATGCCTGCCCGCCGGTGTTGGAGTAGACCTCGGTGTCGAGGACGAGGACGTTCACGTCGCGGCCGCTCGCGAGCACGTGATCGACGCCGCCCGCGCCGATGTCGTAGGCCCACCCGTCACCGCCGACGAGCCACACGCTGCGGCGCACGAAGTGATCGGCGACCGACAGGAGCTCCGCGGCCTTGGGCCCCGACAGCGTCGAGACGCGATCCTTCAGCTCGTGCACGCGGGCGCGCTGGGCGCGGATCTCGCTCTCGCGGCGCTGGGGCGCGTCCAGGATCGCGTCGACGAGCTCGGGCCCGATGGCCTGTCGGAGCTCGACGGCGAGCCTCCGCGCCACCTCGAGATGCGCGTCGGCGGCGAGACGGAAGCCGAGGCCGAACTCGGCGTTGTCCTCGAAGAGCGAGTTGGACCACGCCGGTCCGCGGCCCTCCACGTTCGTCGTCCACGGCGTCGTCGGCAGGTTGCCGCCGTAGATCGACGAGCACCCGGTCGCGTTCGCGACGACGAGACGATCGCCGAAGAGCTGCGAGAGCAGCTTCACGTACGGGGTCTCGCCGCACCCGGCGCATGCCCCGGAGAACTCGAAGAGCGGCTCGAGGAACTGAGCGCCGCGGACGGTGGAGAAGTCGACGCGCGCGCGATCGTTGACCGGCAGCGACTCGAAGAACGCGATGTTCGCCCGAACGGCGTCCAGCGATGCGGGCTTCTCCGCCATGTTGATCGCGCGCCGCCCCGACTCCTCCTTCGCACGCGCGGGGCACGCCTCGACGCAGAGGCCGCACCCGGTGCAGTCCTCCGCGTAGATCTGCAGCGTGTAGCGGACCTCCGGGAACCCGCGCGCGTCGATGGGCGCGCTCGCGAAGCCGGCCGGCGCGCCTTCGAGCCGAGCCTGGTCGTAGAACTTCGCCCGGATGACCGCGTGCGGACAGACGAAGGCGCAGTTCCCGCACTGGATGCAGACGTCGGGCTCCCAGGCCGGCACCTGCTCGGCGATGTTGCGCTTCTCCCAGCGGCTCGTGCCGCTCGGATACGTCCCGTCGACGGGCAGCGCGCTCACCGGGATGTCGTCGCCGCGACCCTGCATCATGAGCGCGGTCACCTCGCGCACGAACGGCGGCGCGTGGTCCGACACGAGCGGGAGCCGGTAGCGCTTGCTCGTCACCTGGCGGGGGACGGTCACGTGATGGAGGTTCGCGAGCGTGAGCTCGAGCGCGGCGAAGTTCTTCTGCACGACCTCTGCGCCCTTGATGCCGTAGGTCTTCTCGATCGCCTTCTTGATCTTCGCGATCGCCTCCTCGCGCGGGAGCACGCCGGATATGGCGAAGAAGCACGTCTGCATGATGGTGTTCGTCCGCGTGCCGAGCCCGGCCTGACGAGCGACCTCGTGCGCGTCGATCACCCAGAGCGCGATGTCCTTGTCGACGATCTGCTGCTGCACGTTCCGCGGGAGCTGGGCCCAGACCTCGTCGGGCCCGAAGGCCGAGTCGAGGAGGAACGTCGCGCCCTTCGCCGCGTGCTCGAGCACGTCGATGCGATCGAGGAACGTCCACTGATGGCAGCCGACGAAGCGGGCGCTCTGCACCAGGTAGGCGCTGCGGATCGGCTCGGGTCCGAAGCGCAGGTGCGAGACGGTCTGCGAGCCCGACTTCTTCGAGTCGTAGACGAAGTAGCCCTGCGCGTGGACGCGCTCGTCCTCGGCGATGATCTTGATCGTGTTCTTGTTGGCGCCCACGGTGCCGTCGGCCCCGAGCCCGAAGAACATCGCGCGGAAGACGCGATCGGACTCGGTGACGAACGACGCGTCGACCTCGAGGCTCGTGCCCGCGACGTCGTCGTGGATGCCCACCGTGAAGTGGTTCTTGGGCGCGGGCTTCCCGAGCTCGTCGATAACCGCCTTGACCATCGCGGGGGTGAACTCCTTCGAGCCGAGCCCGTAGCGCCCGCCGATGATCCGCGGCATCGCGAGCTCGCCCGCGGCGGCGGCCTCGGCGCACGCGGTGACGACGTCGACGTAGAGCGGCTCGCCGGTCGCGCCGGGCTCCTTCGTCCGATCGAGCACGCAGATCGCCTTCGTCGTCCGCGGCAGCGCGCGGACGAGGTGCGCGGCGGAGAAGGGGCGGAACAGGTGGACCTGCACCACGGCCACGCCGCGCTGCCCGCGCTTCTCGAGGTGCTCGAGCGTCTCGCGCGCGGTCTCCGCCGCCGAGCCCATGAGCACGATCACGCGCTCGGCCTCGGGATCTCCGAACACGTCGAAGAGGCGGTAGCGGCGCCCGGTCACGTTCGCGAAGGCGTCCATGGCCGCCTCGACCGCCTCCGGCGTGCGCGCGTAGAACGGGTTCACCGTCTCGCGCGACTGGAAGAAGACGTCGGGGTTCTGCGCCGTCCCGCGGATGAACGGCCGGTCGGGCGACAGCCCGCGGCGGCGGTGCGAAAGGACGAGGTCGTCGGCGACGAGCGCGCGGAGATCGTCGTCGGAGAGCAGCCGGATCTTCGCGACCTCGTGCGACGTGCGGAAGCCGTCGAAGAAGTGCACGAACGGCACGCGCGAGCGGAGCGTCGCGGCGTGGGCGATCGCCGCCATGTCGTGCGCCTCCTGCACCGAGCTCGACGCGAGCATCGCGAACCCGGTGGCGCGCACGGCCATCACGTCGGAGTGGTCGCCGAAGATGCTCAGCGCCTGCGTGGCGACGGCACGCGCCGCGACGTGGAAGACGGCGGGCGTGAGCTCTCCCGCGATCTTGAACATGTTGGGGATCATGAGGAGGAGGCCCTGCGACGCGGTGAACGTCGTCGTCAGGGCGCCCGTCTGGAGCGAGCCGTGCACCGTGCCGGCCGCGCCCGCCTCGCTCTGCATCTCGATGACCGTCGGTACGGCGCCCCAGAGGTTCGGCCGCGACTTGGCCGCCCACTGATCGGCGAGCTCGGCCATCGTGGACGACGGAGTGATCGGGTAGATCGCGCAGACCTCCGACAGGCGGTAGGCGACCGAGGCCGCGGCCTCGTTCCCGTCGATCGTGGCGAACGTCGCACGTGTCATCGCCGCTCCTCCGGCACCATCTCGATCGCGTGCACGGGGCACTGGTCGAAGCAGACCGCGCACCCGGTGCAGAGCTCGTAGTCGAAGCGATAGCGCTTGCCCTTGCCGAGCTTGATGACCGCGTGCGACGGGCAGGCGCCCAGGCAGCCGTCGCACTCCCAGCAGTTCCCGCACGAGAGGCAGCGCTGAGCCTCGAAGCGCGCGTCCTTCTCTGCCAGCGGCCCGACCACCTCCTCGAAGCTCCGCGTGCGCCGCTCGCCCTCGAGGTGGTCCTGCGGTCGGGCGGGCGCGTCGGTCCGGTACCAGACGTGGAGGTCGTCGAAGGTGACGAGCCGGTGCTTCTCGCGCGGCTCGCGCTTCTCGCCGCGGAGCCAGGCGTCGATCGCGCGCGCGGCCTTCTTCCCGTGACCCACCGCGATCGTCACCGTGCGGTCGGAGGGCACCATGTCTCCGCCGGCGAAGATCCCGTCGTGGCCGGTCATGAGATCGGCGCCCACCTTCACCACGCCGTCCGACGCGATCTCGACGCCGGGCACCTTGCGGAGGAAGCTCGTGTCGACGTCCTGGCCGAGCGCGAGGACGAGCGCGTCGGCCTCGAGCGTCTCGGTCTTCCCGGTCGGGCGGGGCTTGCCCTTCTCGTCGAGCTCCATGACCTCGACGGTGAACGACGTCTCGTCGATCGACTTGATGCTGCGGAGCCAGTGGATCTTCACGCCCTCCTCGATCGCCTCGTCGGCCTCGAACGGGTGCGCGGGCATGTGCTCGCGATCGCGCCGGTAGATGATGAGCGGCTCGTGGCCCAGCCGCTTGGCGACGCGCGCGGCATCCATGGCGGTGTTGCCGCCTCCGTAGATCGCGACGCGCCGCCCGAGCTTCGGCGGCTCGCCGCTCGCGACGCTCGCGAGGAAGGAGATCGCGTCGAGGACCTTGCCCGCGTCCCGCGCGGGGATCTCGGTCTTCTTGCCGACCTGCGCGCCGATCGCGAGGAACACGGCGTCGAAGCCGCCGGCCGCCTTCTCGGCGAGCACGTCCTCGACCTTGTGGTTCAGCGTGATCTTCACGCCCATGCGCTCGATGCGCGCGACCTCCTCCGCGAGCACGGCGCGCGGGAGCCGGTAGGCCGGGATCCCGAAGATCATCATCCCGCCCGCCACCGGCCCGGCGTCGCGGATCTCGACCTCGTGCCCGAGGCGGCGGAGGTGGAACGCCGCCGAGAGCCCGCTCGGCCCGGCGCCGATCACGAGGACGCGCTTGCCGCTCGGCGCCGCGTCGATGCGGACCGTCCAGCCCTCCTCGCGCGCGCGGTCGCCGAGGAAGCGCTCGACCGCGTGGATGCTGACCGACGTGTCGAGCTCGGAGCGGTTGCAGCGCGACTCGCACGGGTGGTAGCAGACGCGGCCGTGCACCGCCGGCAGCGGATTGTCGCGCACGAGGTGCTGCCACGCCTCCTCGTAGCGGCCCGCCTGCGCGTGCGCGAGCCAGCCCTGGATGTCCTCTCCCGCGGGGCACGCCGCGTTGCACGGCGGAAGTAGATCCACGTAGACCGGCCGCCGCGCCCGCGCGGGCTGCATCGCGCGGCCGTGCCTGAGATCGGGCGGCGCCGTGAGATCGGCTTCGTGCTTCGTCATCGTTCGTCGTCCCGAGCGCCCGGGTGCACCCGGTGTGCCGCCCGCGAATTCGCTGCGTGCCTCGGGTGAACGGGCCGCCGGCGCGCGGACTTTGCGCGCCGCGCGAGGCTTGCGCGTGGTGCTGGTCGTCGCTTCCTGGGGCTATCCTCCGCGAGGATGCCGTGGCCCGACGCGTCGCTCATCGAGACCGCAGTGGCCATCGCCGCGCTCGTCGTCTCCGCGCTGGCCAGCGGGCACGTCGTGCTCAACAAGCGCGACATACGCTCCGCCGTCGGCTGGGTCGGTCTCATCCTGCTCGTCCCAGGGATCGGCGTGCTCCTGTACGGCCTGCTCGGGATCAACCGCATCCAGCGCCGCGCGACGCGTCTGCGCCGGCAGACGGCCGCGGACGAGCCCAGCGCCTCGACGCAAGCCGTCGCGACGGAGCGCGCCCGCGAGCTGCTCCCTGATGGAGCCCGCCAGCTCGAGGGGCTCGTCGGCCTCGTCGAGCGCGTGACGGCGCGCCCCCTCCTCGCTGCCAACACCGTCGAGCCCCTGCGCGACGGCGACGAGGCTTACCCAGCGATGCTCGAGGCCATCGCCGGAGCGACGCGATCCATCGCCCTCGCCACGTACATCTTCGACGTCGATGAAGCAGGCCGTCGGTTCATCGACGCGCTCGTCGCCGCGAGAGGGCGGGGCGTCGAGGTGCGGGTGCTCATCGACGACGCGGGCGCGCGATACTCGCGTCCGCCGGCCGATCGTCTCCTTCGCGCGGGCGGCGTCCCGGTGGCGCGCTTCCTCCCCGTGCTCGTCCCGTGGGCGCTGCCGTATCTGAACCTGCGCAACCATCGCAAGCTCCTCGTCGTCGACGGTCGTGTCGCATTCACGGGCGGGATGAACATCCGCGAGGCCTGCGTCATCGAGCGGAAGCCGAGGACACCTACCCGCGACCTTCACTTTCGCGTGAGAGGGCCGGTGCTCGCGCAGCTGATGGCCGCCTTCGCCGAGGACTGGCAGTTCGCCCGCCGCGAGCGGCTCGATGGCGAGGCATGGTCCATCGACGGCGCGGAGGCAGGAGACGCGCTCGCGCGGGCCGTCATCGACGGGCCCGACGAGGACCTCGACGTCATGCGCATGACCCTGCTCGGCGCGATCGCGTGCGCGCGCCGCACCGTCCGTGTCGTCACGCCGTACTTCCTCCCGGACGAGGCGCTCGTCATGGCCTTGAACGTCGCTGCGATGCGCGGAGTGCGCGTCGACATCGTGGTGCCCGAGAGAGGCAACTTGCGTCTGGTCGCGTGGGCGATGCGAGGCGAGATCTGGAAGGTGATCGGCCGCGGCTGCCGCGTCTGGCTCACGCCTCCGCCGTTCGACCACGCGAAGGTGCTCGTCGTCGACGGCGCATGGAGCCTCGTGGGCTCGGCCAACTGGGACCCGCGCAGCCTCCGTCTGAACTTCGAGCTCGGTCTCGAGTGCTACGGTACGGAGCTCGCGCGCGAGCTCGACGCGCTCGTCGACGCGCGGATCGCGAGTGCTCGCGAGCTCCATGCGAGCGACCTCTCGGCCGAGCCGCTCTGGAGGCGCCTTCGCGACGGCGCAGCGCGGCTGTTCGTCCCCTATCTCTGACCTCTGACCGCTCAGCAAGAAGGCGATAGGCCCGTGCTCGACCGGATGGGCGGCACGGCTCGTGCGAGCGGACATGATCGATGAATGAGCTGCCGAGCCGATCCTGGCACTCCCTCGACCCCGCCGCCGTCGTGACGGCGCTCGACTCCGATCACGTCCGCGGGCTGCGCACGGAGGAGGCGCAAGCGCGTGCGCTGCGCTTCGGGGCCAACGAGCTGAAGGCGCGCCGCGGTCCGGGGCCGCTGCGGCGCTTCGTCATGCAGCTCAACGCCCCGCTCGTCTACGTCCTCATCGCCGCTGCGCTGGTCACCGCCTTGCTCCGGGAGTGGGTCGAGTCGGGCGTGATCATGGCCATCGTCGTCGTGAACGCGGTGATCGGGTTCCTCCAGGAGAGCAAGGCCATCGAGGCGATCGAGGCCCTGGCGCGGCGCATGGCCAGCGGCGCGCTCGTCCTCCGGGACGGAGAGCCCACCCGCGTGTCCGCGCAGGCGCTCGTCCCGGGCGACATCGTTCTGCTCGAGTCGGGCGATCAGGTGCCGGCGGACCTGCGGCTGCTCCACGCGCGAGAGCTTCGCATCGACGAGTCGGCCCTGACCGGCGAGTCCGTGGGGACGGAGAAGGACGTCGCGCCGTGCGCGCGCGATGCCGTCCTGCCGGATCGACGGAACATGGCGTACTCGTCGACGTTCGTGGCGTCGGGCCGGGGTCGGGGCATCGTCGTCGCGACCGGCAACGCGTCCGAGATCGGGCGCATCTCCGGGATGCTGGAGCACGTCGAGCAGCTCAGCACGCCGCTCACGCGCAAGATCGCCCACTTCAGCCGCGTGCTCCTCGTGGCGATCCTCGTGCTCGCTGCATGTGCGTTCGTCCTCGGGATGGTGCGGGGGGAGCCGCTCGTCGACGTCTTCATGGCGTCGGTGGCGCTCGCCGTCGGCGCGATCCCCGAGGGCCTCCCCGCGGCGGTGACCGTGATCCTCGCGATCGGGGTCGCGCGCATGGCGCGCAAGAACGCGCTCATCCGCAAGCTCCCGGCGGTCGAGACGCTCGGCAGCACCACGATCATCGGAAGCGACAAGACGGGCACGCTGACCCAGAACCAGATGACCGTCCAGCGCCTCGCGACGATCGACGGCGTCTACGACGTACGAGGGACCGGCTACGACCCCGAGGGCGCGATCGATCCCGGCGAGGGCGCGCCGGCGCCGGGCGAGTCGAGCGCGCTGAGGGAGTGCCTGCTCGGCGGGCTCCTCTGCAACGACACGCGGCTCGTGCGCAAGGACGACGCATGGTCGATCGTCGGGGACCCGACGGAGGGCGCGCTGGTCGTCGCCGCCCACAAGCTAGGCATCACCGGAACGCTCGACGACGAGCTGCCCCGGCTCGACGCGCTGCCGTTCGAGTCCGAGCACCAGTACATGGCCACCCTCCACGATCGAGGCGAGGACCGCGAGCGGATCATCTACGTGAAGGGATCGGTCGAGCGCGTCCTCGAGCGGTGCGCCGATGCGATGAACGCCAAGGGCGAGCGCGTGCCGCTCGACGGCGACGCCGTGCATCGCGCGGCCGACGACATGGCACGTGCGGCGCTGCGCGTGCTCGCCGTGGCGCGGGTGACGCGCCCCGTGGGGACGACCTCGCTCGATCGATCCCATGTCGAAGGACGGCTCACGTTCCTCGGGATCGAGGGGATGATCGATCCCCCGCGCCCCGAGGCGATCGAGGCCGTCCGCGCGTGCCGGCGCGCGGGCATCGAGGTGAAGATGATCACCGGCGATCACGCCCGGACGGCGGAGGCGATCGCGAGGCGCATCGGCATCGGACGTGGCCGCGTCGAGGTCATGACGGGCAAGGAGCTCGAGGCGATGCCCGAGGAGGCGCTCGCGTCGCGGCTGCCCGGGATCGACGTGTTCGCGCGCGTCGCGCCCGAGCACAAGCTGCGCATCGTGACTGCGCTCCAGGCGGCCGGTCACGTGGTGGCGATGACCGGCGACGGCGTGAACGACGCGCCCGCGCTCAAGCGCGCGGACATCGGCGTCGCCATGGGCCTCGCGGGGACCGACGTGGCGAAGGGCGCCGCCGACATGGTCCTTACCGACGACAACTTCGCGTCGATCGCCGCGGCGGTCGAGGAGGGACGCGGCGTCTTCGACAACCTGAGGAAGTTCATCGTGTGGACCATCCCGACGAACGCGGGCGAGGGGCTCGTCATCCTCGCCGCGCTCGCGCTCGGCGTCGCCCTGCCGATCCTGCCGCTCCAGATCCTGTGGATCAACATGACGACCGCCGGGTTCCTCGGGATGACGCTCGCCTTCGAGCCCCGCGAGAAGGACGTCATGCTCCGTCCTCCGAGGCGACCGAGCCGCCCGCTCCTGACGACCTCCCTCGTGATGCGCACCGGTCTCGTCGCGCTCTTCCTGCTCGGCGGCGCGTTCGGCCTCTACGAGCTCGAGAGGATGCGCGGCGCGTCGCTGGAGGAGGCGCGCACCGTCGCGACGAACGTGTTCGTCGTCGTGGAGGGCTTCTACCTCCTGAGCTGTCGGTCGCTCCTGCGATCGCCGGTGGCGGTCGGCCTCGGCACGAACTGGTGGGTGTGGGCGGGCATCGCGGCGATGGCGCTGTTCCAGCTCCTCTTCACGTACGCGCCGCCCATGAACGCGCTGTTCGGCAGCGCGCCGATCGGCGCGCTCGCATGGGCGGAGGTCCTCGGTGTCGGCGTGCTCGCCTTCGTCGCGGTGGAGATCGAGAAGGCGCTCCGCCGGCGTGCGATGCGCATCGGGCGGGTCGCGACCGAGCAGCCTGCCGCGGCCACGTGAGGTCCCGGTCGGCTTGGGGTACACTCCGTACGAGTGACCGCTGCGAACCGAGACCCCCGCACCGGCGGGGTCCTGCATGCGCTCTACACCCTGGCACGTCCTGCGCGGTTCGACGCGGTCGAGCCGACGCACGGCGCCGTCCCATACTTGCCGGGCACGCGCCGGGGAGTGGCCGCGCTCTGCGACGTCTACCTGCCGCCCGAGGCCGGACCACACCCGTCGGTCATCGTGGTGCACGGCGGCGGGTGGGTGATCGGAGATCGGCGCATGAAGCCCGTGCGCCTCGTCGCGACGCGCCTCTGCCGCGCGGGCTTCGCGGTGTGCGCCGTGGACTACCGGCTCCTCCTCCGCGGCGGCGGCCTCGATGCCCAGGTCGAGGACGTGACCGCAGCGGCCGACTTCTGGAGAGCCGAGAGCGAGCGCTTCGGGTGCGATCCGGAGCGCATCTCGATGCTCGGCTTCTCCGCGGGCGCGACGCTCATGATGCTGCACGCGGGAGCGAGCGAGCGCTCGTATCACCGGCTCGTGAGCATCTACGGCGCGATCGACTTCCACCGGATGTCGGGCCGAGGCGCCGAGCTCCTGCTCGGAATGGTCCTCGGAACGCGCGATCGGCGCGTGTGGGAGGAGAAGTCGCCCTCGATGCGCGCGCACATGAAGTCGCCGCTCCTCGTGATCCACGGCACCGAGGACGACCTCGTGCCCGTCGCTCAGGCGACGCGGCTGCACGCGTGGCGCTGCGAGCGGGGGCTGCCGTGCGAGATCGAGCTCGTGCCCGGCATGCGCCATGGATGGCTCAACGACGCATCGCTGCCCGAGACCGAGCACGCGATCGCGCGCGTCATCGCGTTCCTGCGCGGCTGACCGTCAGACCTCCACGTCCATCGAGTCGATGCCGAGGCCCGTCCGGCCGAGGACCTCGGCGCGCGTCGAGCTGCACGAGGGGCAGAGGAGCAGATGATGATCGGGCTCGTAGACGGTCGCGCATTCGCTGCAGCGCGCCGAGACGTGTCGCAGATCGAGCTCGAGCCGCGCGCCCTCGGCCGGCGTGCCTCGCGCGAGCTGCGCGAAGTGGAGGCCCACGGCGTCGGGGGAGAGCGCCTCGGTCTCCGCGATCCATCCACGCACGGCGCGCACGCGGCGCGCCCCCTCGCGCTGCGCACGCTCGAGCACTGCCGACAGCACCTGTCTCGCGAGCGACGACTCGTGCATCAGTCTCCTCCGATCCGCTCGATCACCCGCGCGACCGCGCGCGGCACCGCCGCGGCAACGTCCTCCGAGAGCCCATGCGTGAAGCGCCGGGGCGGCGCGATGCGAACGCCCACGACGGAGACCGACGGCGCCGCGCTGTCGGGCGAGAGCACGCGTGCGAGCGCGAGGGCCTGGGCGACGTCGATGCCGTGGGACGAGACCGGCCTCTCGGGGCTCGACGCGAGGGCGGCGCCATCGAGCTCGAGGACCTCGCCGACGGGGCCGGGACCGACGACCGCGTCGATCAGGATGACCGGCGCGCGCGTCTCGAGGAGGGGAACGAGCTCCGTGGCCTCGGCCGCCTCCACGAGCTCCGTCCCGGGCGGCAGCGCGGCGCGGCGGAGCGCTTCGAGCACGGCGAGGCCGACCGCGTCGTCCCCCGCCGCGCGCTGTCCGATGGCGATGATGCGCGCTCGCGTCTCCATCGTCACGACCTCTCGATCCGGAGCGTGAGGAAGTGCGTCGAGCACGAGATGCACGGGTCGTAGTTGCGGACCGCCTGCTCCGCCCTCCACGTGGCGTCGCGATGAGGCAGGTCGGCGAGCACCGAGGCCATGTGGAAGAGGTCGTCCTCGATCGTCTTCTGGTTCTGAGAGGTGGGCGGGATGATCCGCGCATCGGTGATCGACCCGGTCTCGTCGACCGAGTAGCGGTGGTAGAGGAGCCCGCGAGGCGCCTCGGTCGCGCCGTAGCCGGTGCTCGCCCGCTCCGGGACGTCGACGAACGGCCGGTCGGGCGGCACGTACGCGCGGATGATCCGCTGGGCCTCGTGGAACGCGTGGAGCATCTCGATGCCGCGCACGAGGAGGCTCTTGAAGGGGTTCTTGCACGGCACCGTGAGCCCGATCGCGATCGCGGCCTCCTTGGCGACGTCGGGGAGCCGATCGAAGTTCAGGTTGAAGCGCGCGAGCGGCCCGCAGAAGTACGGTCCGCGCTCGCGGATGCGCGAGTGGAGGGCCGTCGAGTAAGGGACCTGGACCTCCTCGAACGTCGCGTCGTAGTCGCGTATCGCGATGTCGAGCCCTTTGCTCGAGGCGATGTGCCCCTCGGTGAACGGGTACTCGTCGGGGTGACGCAGCGCCACGAACTCGTAGTCGCGCTCGAAGTCGGGGAAGCTGAAGGTCCTCAGCCACTCGAGCGACTCGCGCACGGCGCCCTCGGCCCAGGCGAGCTCGGGCAAGAGCGCCTCGAGCGCGGCGCGTGACGGCACGCTGTAGAAGCCGCCGACCCGCACGTTGATCGGGTGGATCTCGCGGCCTCCGAGCAAGGTGACGATCGCGTTGCCTGCCTTCTTGATGCGGAGCCCGCGCTTGACCTCCTCGGGATGCTCGCGGGCGATCCCCAGCGCGTCGTCGTGTCCGAGGAAGTCCGGAGCGTGCAGCAAGAACACGTGCAGCGCGTGGCTCTCGATCCACTCGCCGCAGTAGAGGAGGCGGCGGAGCGCGCGCAGCGGCCCGTCCACCCGGACGCCGAGCGCGTCCTCGATCGCGTGGCAGCTCGACATCTGGTAGGCGACCGGGCAGATGCCGCAGATGCGCGCGGTGATGTCCGGCACCTCCATCTGCGACCGGCCGCGGAGGAACGCCTCGAAGAAGCGTGGCGGCTCGAAGATCCGGAGCTGGACCTCCTTCGCCGCGCCGCCCTCGAGGCGGATGAGCAGCGCGCCTTCGCCTTCGACGCGGGCGAGGACGCCGACCTCGATCGTGCGCGTCCGGCGCTTACTCCTCATGGCGCTCGCTCTCCTCCTTGAACCCGGGCTTGTCGGCGTTGAACGTGCGAAGCGAGCGCACGAGGTCGCGCGGGGCCATGCCGTTCGCGAGGAAATGGCGGGAGAGGGACGCGGCGTTCGGCGTCTCCATCGGGCCGAAGCACCCGTAGCAGCCTCGCGCGTAGGTCGGGCAGAGCGCTCCGCAGCCCGCATGCGTGATCGGCCCCATGCACGCGGTGCCGTGGGCGACCATCACGCAGACGTTCCCCCGGAGCTTGCACTCGACGCACACGCTGTGGCGCGAGACGTTCGGCGCGCGCCCGTTCAGGAAGGCGTTGATCACGTCGAGGAGCTGCCCCTTGTCGATCGGGCAGCCGCGGAGCTCGAAGTCGACCGGGACGTGATCGGCGATGCCCGTCGAGGTGGCGAGCGTGTCGATGTACTCGGGCCGCGCGTAGACGATCGAGCGGAACTCCTGCACGTCGCGGAAGTTTCGGAGCGCCTGGATGCCGCCCGAGGTCGCGCACGCGCCGATGGTCACGAGGACCTTTGAGGCGCGACGAACCTCGCGGATGCGCTCGGCGTCGGCGGGCGTCGTGATCGACCCCTCGACGAGCGACAGATCGTAGGGGCCCGCGACGACGGCGCGCGAGGCCTCGGGGAAGTGGGCGATGCGCACGGCGTCCGCCACGGCGAGCAGCTCGTCCTCGCAGTCGAGCAGGCTGAGCTGGCAGCCGTCGCACGACGCGAACTTCCAGACCGCGAGCTTCGGACGCCGCTTCATCAGATCTCCCTCCGATCGAAGCGAGAGGCGACCCGGTCGAAGGACACGACCGGTCCGTCCTTGCAGACGAACGTAGGGCCGTACTGGCAGTGCCCGCAGAGCCCGACGGCGCACTTCATGTTGCGCTCGAGGGAGACGAACACGCGCTCGTGAGGGACGCCGCGGTCCGCGAACGCGCGCACCGCGTAGCGCATCATCACCTCCGGCCCGCAGACCATGGCGACGGTGCGGGATGCATCCAGCGCCACGCGGTCGAGGAGCGCGACCCCCACGCCGACGTTGCCGGTCCAGTCCGGGCCCGCGCGATCCACCGTCACCTGCACGTCGATGTGGCGCGCCCACCGCGCGAGCTCCCGCCGGTAGAGCAGATCCTCCGGCGTGCGCGATCCATAGATGAGCAAGACCCGTCCGAAGCGCCTCCGCTCCTTGAGCGCGTGGTAGACGACGGGGCGGAGCGGTGCGAGGCCCAGACCGCCGGCGAGCAAGACGAGGTCTCTGCCCTCGGCCGCCGCCACCGGCCACGCGGAGCCGTAGGGCCCGCGAAGGCCGAGGGTGGCCCCGCGCCCGAGGCCCTTCATCGCCTTGGTGACCGTGCCCACGGCGCGGATCGTGTGGACGAGCGTGCCTTGCGCGGACGGATCTCCGCTGATCGAGATCGGCACCTCGCCGACGCCGAAGACGTAGAGCATGTTGAACTGGCCCGGCTCGAACGCGAACGAGGAGACCTCGAGGTCGAACGTGAAGGTGTCGGCGGTCTCGCGCCGGCTCCGCAGGATGCGCGTCGGTACGGGCCTCCACGGATCGTGCCGTTGCATGCTCACTCCGCCTTGAAGACGTCGATGCGCTGCATGCGCACGCGCTGGATGCGCTTGATCGTCTCCGCGAGGACGCGCCGGAGCAGCACGTACCCGAGATCGTGATCGGCCTCCATCTTCCCGCGGAGGCACTTGCCGTCGAAGGCGAGGGCGACGACGGTCTCGACCGCGCGCGCGTCGAGGTGCGTCCGGTACGGCGGGAAGAGCCACGAGAGGCCGAGCATGTCCTGCTCGACGAGGCTCTCGAGCTGCACCGGGCCCTTGCCCGGGACGACGACCTCGAGCGCCACGCGACCCTTCCGCAAGAGGTAGAACGTGTCCGCCGCCTCTCCCTCGCGCATGAGGAACTGGCCCGGCTCGAAGCGGACGTTCTTCGCGCACGAGACGAGCACCGCCCGCTCGTCGGCGGAGAGGTCCTCGAGGAAGCGGTGCTCGTGCAACAGTCGTTCGATCGTCTCCATGCTCACGCTCCGTCCGTCTTCCGGATCTCGGCGACCTCTTCGGTGATGTCGATGCCCACCGGGCACCACGTGATGCACCGCCCGCATCCGACGCAGCCCGACGTGCCGAACTGATCGATCCAGCTCGCGAGCTTGTGGGTGAGCCACTGCCGGTAGCGGGACTTGATGGACGCACGCACGCTCCCTCCGTGCAGATGGCTGTGTCCGAGGGTGAAGCACGAGTCCCAGCGAGACACGCGCTCGGCGTGCTCGCCGTCGAGATCGGTCACGTCCTCGACGCTCGAGCAGAAGCAGGTCGGGCAGACGACCGTGCAGTTGGTGCACGCGAGGCATCGGCTGGCAACGTCGTCCCAGCGGGGATGCTCGACGTTGCGGTAGAGGAGGTCCTTGATGCCGCGCGTGTCGAGCGAGCGCCCCATCCGGCTCGCCGTCTGCTCCACGACCTCGTCGGCGGCTCGTCGCTCCTCCGCCGACGCCTCGACGTGCTCGAGCCGCGCGAGGAGCTCCCGCCCCGCGTCGCTGCCGACGTCGACGACGAAGCGGTGTCCGCCCTCGTCGAGCAGCTCGGTGAGCGCGAGATCGAACCCGCCCGTCGCGGCGGGGCCCGTGTCCATCGAGGCGCAGAAGCACGTGCCCCCGGCCTGGCCGCAGTGGATCGCGACGACGAAGGTCCCGCTCCGCCGCGCGGCATAGTGCGGATCGGCATGCGGTCCCTCGAGGAAGACGCGGTCCTGGATGGCGATCGCGTGCAGGTCGCACGACCTCGCGCCGATGAGCGCTCGCCGCGGCGGCCGCTGCGTCGCGTCGTCGAGGACGACGAACGTCCCGTCCTTGCGGCGCGCGCGCCAGAGCTGGACGGTGGGCGCGAAGAAGGTCCTGCGGAACGACTCGGGCCCGGAGCTGAAGCCGAAGAGCGCGCGGTCGCTCCTCCGCTCGAGTCGATAGGTGCCGCGCTCCTGCACCTCGGTCCAGCCCTCGGGCAGATCGTCGATGCCCTCGATCCGCTCGTAGACGATCGCGCCGGCGCGGACCGTCGGTCCGACGAGCTCGAAGCCGTCCTCGCGGAGGGCGGCGAGCATGCGTGCGAGCGCGTCGCGCCCGATCGTGTAGCGCGCGCGCTCCTCGTGAGCTGTCCCCCCGGCCCTCACACACCATCCATGCACCCGCACGGAGGCCGAGCCAAGGGTCCGCGGATCATTTCTTAGCGGGCGAGCCGGCGCGCCGCACCTCGGCGTCGCAGCGCGCGGGCGGATGTCGCGCTCAGAGGTAGTGCCTCACGTCGAACACGATCCGCAGCGTCACGAGGTGCGCGGGCGAGAGAGCGGGCTTCGGGATGTCGGGCATGTTCAGGATCTTCAGCGAGGTCGGGATGTCGGCCGCGTACCCGAGCTGCACCGCCATGGTGAACGCTTCGCGCATGGCGAACTCGTGGAACGGCCGGTACTCGACGATCGGGAACTCGAGCTCGAGGGTCTGGAGCTCGACGACCGCGTACTGCTGTCGTCCGGTCGCGTCCTTCTCCGTCGGCGCGGCAGCGACGGAGGGCCCCTTGAGCAGACCGTAGAACGTGATGCCCGCGTCCCGCCCCGCGATGAACTGCACCGTGCCGATGGGCGTGTAGATGTCTCGTTGCCACGGGATCAGCCCGCCGGCGCCCGCGAGGATCGCCATCTGCTTGAACGACTCCCACGACGCGAGCGCGACGAACGGGCCGGCGAGGAGGAGGTCTCCGGGGATGAGCCAGAACGGAGCATGCAGCCGGAAGGCGAGCCCGGTGCGCGCGGGCACCTGGGGCAGGAGGGTGTCGAGCCGGTAGTCCCCCGAGCACTCGTCGGAGGAGCACCGATCGACCTGCGCGCTCTCGCTCACGAAGCCGCCCTGCACGAAGGTGAGGCCGGAGGCGCCCACGAGGCGCTCGAGGCCCACGCCGACGCGCACACCGACGTCGAGCGAGCCGACGGGGCGCGGCCTGAGGCCCGCCGAAGAATAGCCTCGCACCACGTCGGCGGCGCGCGCGCTGCTGTAGACCCCCACGTACGGGCCGATCTCCGCCCGGAACCGCGGCAGGGGCGCGCCGCTCTCCACCTGCGCGGGATACGGCGTGTCGAGCAGGAGATCGCCCATCGCGTGCAGGTGCTCGGGACCGAGCCCGGCGGAGGCCATCGTCTTCTCCTTGCAGGAGTCGAAGCCCGTGATGCGCGTGGCCCCTGCCCAGGAGAGGCGATCGACCGCGGCCGCGAGCGCGTAGTCGTCCCGCGTCGCCTCGTAGATCTGCGTGAGGCTCGCGGCGACCGCGCGCGACGTTCGCTCGAGGTCGGCGGCCTTGATGTGGGCGTCGCCGAAGAGCGTGGCGGGACTGCCGCGCCACGTGCGTGTGTCGAGGCCGTGCGTGCAGTAGTAGTCGTGCGTGCCCTTGCGGCTCGAAGCGTCGCCCCAGGTCCCGGCGGCGTGCCCGGCCGCGAACGAGTCCTCGAGGAAGTGGAGGGCGAAGACCTCGGTCGCGAGGATCCAGCGCGCGAGGACGGAGCGCTCGGCGCCCGCCGAGGCGCGCCACGCACGAGCGAGGCGAAGCGCGGCGAGGTGATACGTGACGACGAGCCCGAGCGCGTTGACCTCCGCGTTCGTGGCGATGGCGCCAGCGCCGTACTCGGCCGCGTCGTTCGTCCAGCGCGCGAGGAGGAAGTGCGCATTGTTGGTGACGGCGCGCGCGCTGTAGTCGGGGTCGACGCGCTCGAGCCCGAGATCGGACCGAGCCCAGTAGGTGAGGATCTCGCGCTCGCTCTTCGCGCCCGCGAGGTTCCTCTTCGCCTCCGCCCCGACGCGCGCGGCGTCCATGATCCACGTGCCGGGGAGGACGCCGTCGAGCAGGTTCCGCGGAGAGCACGAGTGGTCGCCGGCGATCGCGGACCACGCGGCGAAGTCGATGCACGCGGGTGACTCGCCCTGGCCGGCGGCCACGAGCTCGGTGCACCCTCGCGAGGCCCGGGCGGCCTCCCACACCTCGCGGTAGAAGGCCTGCGCCTCGGGCGAGAGCCGGTGGATGGCCGCCTGCGCGATGTCGACGTGCTCGGGGAAGATCCACGCGCGCGCCGCTCGCGGCCACGCGAGCATCGATACCGTGATCGCGAGCGCGAGGACCCGGACCGTCATCGTGCTCCGCCCCCTTCGATCCATGGAGCCGCACCGCCCCGTCAGGCCGGCCGCGGCTCGGCGCGCTTCGGTCCTCGCGGGATCAGGGCGACCACGAACACGAGCACGGCGACGATGGCGCTGTTGATCCGCGTCGCTGCGACGTACGTCGGAAACGCCCCGATCGAGACCAGCAGCCACACCGCGAGCGCGCCGTTCAGGATGCGCAATCTCGAGCGCGGACCGCTGCTCAGCGCCGACAGCGCCGTGAGGGCGACGAACATCCCGACGAGGGCGGCATTGACCGCCTGCGCGGTGGTGTGCGGCCATACGAAGATCGAGACGAAGAGCCAGACGCCGAGCGCGACGTTCAGGATGCGAGCGACGGTGTCGGTGCTCATGACGCTCGCGGACACGCCGTGCAACGCTCGTTCCGAGCGAGAGCTCTTCCGTCGGTCGTTCCCTTCAGGAACGGCGGACGGCGGCCGCGTGGTACTTGCGACGGATCTCGTCGATGTCGACGGTCGGCTGCGGCGTCTTCATCCCGAGCGACTCGAGGGTCTCCACCACGATCCGCGAGACGGCCAGGTTGCGGAACCACTTGTGGTCCGCGGGGATCACGTACCACGGCGCGTGCGCGGTGCTCGTGCGCGAGAGCGCCTCCTCGTACGCCTCCATGTACGCGGGCCAGAGCGCGCGCTCGGAGTAGTCCGACTCGCTGATCTTCCACCATCGCGAGGGATCCTCGAGGCGCTGCTTGAACCGCTCGAGCTGCTCGTGCTCGCTGATGTGGAGGAAGAACTTGAGGATGTGCGTCCCGCTCTCTTCGAGCTGGCGCTCGAAGTCGTTGATCGCGTCGTAGCGCTTCGACCACACGTGCTCCGGCACCAGGTCGTGCACGCGCACGACGAGCACGTCCTCGTAGTGCGAACGATTGAAGACCACGATCTCGCCTCGGGCCGGCGCGTGCCGGTGCGCGCGCCACAGGAAGTCGTGTGCTGCCTCTTCGCGGGACGGGACCTTGAAGGCGTGCACCCGCGTGCCCTGCGGGTTCATCGCCCCCAGCACGTGGTTGATCGTCCCGTCCTTCCCGCCCGCATCGAGGGCCTGGAGGCAGATGAGGACCGAGCGCCGGTCCTCCGCATACACGAGGTACTGGAGCTCGCGGAGCCGTCCGGCGTGCGCCGCGATCTCGGCGTTGGCCGACTCCTTGTCGGTGTGCCTGTCCTTGAACGCGGGATCGATCTTCGAGAGCTCGACCCTCTTGCCGCCCTCGACCCGGAATCGATCCATGTAGCGCATCGTCGGGATCTTCGGCCCGAGGCCGCCCGTGTCAACGCGGCAAGGGCTCCGCCGCGCCGCCGCTCACGCTGGCGCACGCGCATGGAGCGAGCTCTGGACCCGAGCGAAGTGACGCCGCTCGGCCGCGCGACCGCTCCGGAGGAGGCGCTCGATGGCGACCTTGACCGTGTTGTTGATGGGCAGCCAGGCCAGCGCGTAAGCCCACACCGCGAGCGCGTACGTCCAGCCGATCGGCGGGACGAACCATCCGTAGACCGCGGCGAGCGTCCCGACGAGCTGTGTGGTCTCGGCGGCGACGACGAGGCGCCAGCTCGGCCAGGGCCGCGACCAGAGCGCTCCCTGGGTGCGCGTCACGTAGATCGTCAGATGCCCGGCGACGAGGAGCTTCAAGAAGACGAGCGTCCGGACGGTGTCTTCGGGCAGGTGCAGGCGATCGCGCGCGAACCAGAAGAGCAAGAACGAAGCGACGACGCCGGTGAAGCCCAGCGCGGAGGCGATGGTGAGGACGCGCCGCATGTCCCAGCGCACGGGGCGCGGCGCGACGGGCGCGTTGTCGTACGCGATCATCATGATCGGGAAGTCGTTCAGGATCGCCAGGAGCACGATCATCACCGCCGTGACGGGATAGAAGTCGAACACGAGGATCGACGTCGTCATGAAGAGCAGGACGCGGATCGTCTCGGCGATGCGGAACACCGAGTAGCTCGTCATGCGCTCGAAGATCCGCCGGGCCTCCTCGACGGCGCGCGTGATCACGGAGAGGCCCGGCGCCGTGAGGACGAGGGCTGCGGCGGCCCGCGCCGCATCGGTCGCTCCGCTGACGGCGATGCCGACGTCCGCCTGCTTGAGGGCGGGGGCGTCGTTCACCCCGTCGCCCGTCATGCCGACGATGTGGCCGCTCGCCTGGAGCTCCTTGACGAGCGTGAACTTGTGCTCGGGGAACACCTCGGCGAAGCCGTCCGCGCGCTCGATGAGCGCGGCGCGGGTCGCGTGGTCGGCCTCGAAGACCTCGTGCGCCGAGTGCAACCTCGTCCCGAGGTCCAGCTTGCGCGCGATCTCGCGGGCGATGGCGAGGTTGTCGCCGGTCACCATGCGGACCGAGAGCCCCATTCGGCGCGCCGTCTCGACGGTGTCCTTCGCGTCCTCGCGCGGTGGATCGAACAGCGGGATCAGCCCGAGGAAGCGCCATGCTCCTTCGCCCTCCCGCCGTGCGACGCCGAGGGTCCGGTAGCCCTTGGCGGCGAGAGCGTCGATCGCCCGCTCCGCCTCCTCGCGCGTCGAAGGCTCGGGTGACGCGAGATCGAGGACGACCTGCGGTGCTCCCTTCGTCACCGCCCACGTCGAGCCGCCGTGCTCGACCTCCGCTTCGGCACGCTTGTGCACGGGGTCGAACGGCACGAAGCGCACGACCGCGTAGCCGTCGAGCTCGGCATGCGCCTTCTTCGCCGCCGCGAGCACGGCGCGATCGATGGAGTCTCCGTCCTCGCGGCAGGTGAGCGCCGCGGTGACGAGCAGCTCCTGCTCGGCCTTCGCGCCCATCACGACGATCTCGCCGGCCGTCAGATCGTTCTTCGTCAGCGTCCCGGTCTTGTCGGAGAAGAGCACGTCCATCCCCGCCATCTCCTCGATCGACGTGAGCCGCGAGACGATGGCGCGCATCGTGGCGAGGCGCGACGCGCCCGCGGCCATGGTCACGGAGAGGACGGCCGGGAGCGCGACGGGGATCGCCGCGACGGTGAGGATGAGGACGAAGAGGACGGTCTCGACCAGCCGTGCATTCCGGAACAGCGCGACCACGAGGATGAGGGCGACGAGCGCGATGGTCACGAGGATCAGGAAGTTGCCGATGCGGAGGACCGCCTTCTGGAAGTGCGAGCGAGCCTCGGCCGTCTCGACGAGCTTCGCCGTGCGTCCGAAGTAGGTCCTCATCCCCGTCGCCGTCACGCGCCCACGCATCTCTCCGAGCTTGACGATCGATCCCGAGTACGCGGCGTCCCCGCGCTTCTTGTCGACCGGCAGCGACTCGCCGGTGAGCGCGGACTGATCGACGCTGAGGAACCCGTCGCCGAAGAGCTCGACGTCGGCGGGGACGATGTTGCCGAGGCGGACGAGGACGACGTCGCCCGGTACGAGCTCGGACGCGTCGATCTCGCGCCACGCGCCGTCGCGCAGGACGCGCGCCTCGAGCGCGAGCTTCGCCTTGAGCGCCTCGATGGCGTTGTCGGCCTTGAACTCCTCCCAGAAGCCGACGCCGGCGTTGAGGACGAGCATGAGCCCGATGATGACCAGCTCCTCCCAGCGCCGCGCGATCGCCGAGAGCACCACCGCGACCTCGATCATCCAGGGGATCGGGCCCCAGAAGAAGGAGAGGAGCTTCTTGACCGGGCTCTTCTTCTTCGACTCGATCGTGTTGGGGCCGGCCTCGCTGCGCCGCTCCGCCGCTTCGCGCGTCGTGAGCCCCGCCGGTTCGCCCGCCGCCGGACCGACGAAGCCAGGATGGGTCGCGGTCGCCATGGGCCCTCTCCGCCTCGTCGGAAGCGAGGGACGTGCCGAGCGACTGGCTCCTTTCGGGGAACGTCGGTTGCAGCGCATGACCGCCCGACGTCGAAGGAAAAATCCATGACCTTGCGTTCGAAGCGTGCCCTCTCTCTCCTCGGAGCGCTCCTGCTGGCCGACGGCTCGACGTTCCTGCTGAACCCGTCCGGTCAGATCCGGCTGTGGTCGAGCCGGCGCGCTCCGGGCTGGTACCGGAAGGCCATGGCGTTCTTCGCCGAGCACACCGGCCTCTGCCGTGTGCTCTCGACCGCCGAGATCGCCGCCGGAGCCGCGCTCGTCGCCCGGAGCGGCGCCTCGTAGCTCGCGCTCGGTCACGCCACGTGCGCGCCGGCGCTCTCCATCGCGTGCAGCGCCCGCTCGCCATCGCCCCGCTCGCGGTCCACCGCGCGGACGCCGTCTCTCAGCACGGTCGTGTCGTAGCCGAGGCGGACGGCGTCGAGCGCGGTCTCCTTCACGCAGTAGTCGGTAGCCAGACCGACGAGGACCACGCGGCGAACGCCTCTCGTCCGGAAGAGCGCATCGAGCCCGGTGTCCTCCACCTCGAATGTGGTCGGGTCTCGATTGCTGAAGCCCGAGTAGCCGTCCTTCTTTCCGGTCCCGGTACGAATGACGTCTTCGTTCACCAGGCGGAGATCGGGATGGAACGACGCACCCCGCGAACCCTGCACGCAGTGCACTGGCCACAGCCCCCCGTAGCGCGCGAAGTGCGGCGTCACCTCGGGATGCCAGTCCTGCGTGTACACGACGTACGCACCGGCTTCGTGGGCCCGCTCGATCTCCTGGTTGACGAACGGGATGATCTGCTCGGCTCCGCGTACGTACAGGCTGCCGCTCGGGCTTGCGAAGTCGTTCTGCATGTCGACGACGATGAGCGCCGTGCTCGTGTCGTAGTGGACCATGGGCTACAACGCTCTCTCGAAGCAACGAGGATGCCGCATCCGATGGCTCGTCCACGAGACCGTGCCCCCGTTCTTGCAGCGACGCCGCTCGATGCAGGACGGCGAATCGCTTCTCACCGATCTGTACGAGCTCACGATGGTCAACGCCTACCGCGCCGCCGGGATGGCCGAGCGCGCGGTCTTCGAGCTCTTCGTGCGCGCGCTGCCGGCGACGCGAGGTTTCCTCGTCGCCGCCGGGCTCGAGCAGATGCTGGCGTTCCTCGAGCGGATGCACTTCGAGGAGTCCGAGCTCCGCGACCTCGAGCGCGACGGCCACGTCGGTCGCGAGCTCGTCGATCGGCTGCGCGACCTCCGCTTCACGGGCGACGTCGATGCCGTGCCCGAGGGCACGGTCGTGTTCGAGAACGAGCCGATGGTGCAGATCTCCGCGCCGATCGCCGAGGCGCAGCTCGTCGAGACGCGCGTGATGAACCTCGTCCACTTCCAGACGATCATCGCCTCGACCGCGGCACGATCGGTGCTCGCCGCGCCGGGCAAGGTCCTCGTGGACTTCGGCGTCCGCCGCGCGCACGGGCTCGAGGCGGGCCTCCTCGCGGCGCGCGCCGCCTATCTCGCCGGGTTCGCCGGGACGTCGACCGTGCTCGCGGGCCTCCGCTTCGGGATCCCGCTCTTCGGCACGATGGCGCACTCGTACGTCGAGGCGCACGACGACGAGCTCGACGCGTTCCGCACGTTCGCTCGATCCAATCCCGGAAACGTCGTCCTCCTGATCGACACCTACGACACGGAGCGAGGTGCCGAGAAGGTCGTCGCCCTCGCCCGCGAAGGGATCCGCGCGCGAGGCGTGCGCATCGACAGCGGGGACCTCGCCGAGCACGCGCGGCGCGTGCGGAAGATCCTCGACGACGGCGGCCTGCGAGACTGCACGATCTTCGCGAGCGGCGGGCTCGACGAGCACGCGCTGCTTGACCTCGTCGACGCCGGTGCGCCGATCGACGGCTTCGGCATCGGGACGCGCCTCGACACCTCCGCCGACGCGCCGTACCTCGACTGCGCGTACAAGCTCGAGGAGTATGCCGGTCGACCACGGCGCAAGCGCTCCGAAGGAAAGGCGACGTGGCCGGGCAGGAAGCAGGTCTTCCGCGCGTTCGACGAGCACGGCACGATGAAGGGCGACGTCGTCGCGCTCGCCTCCGAGCCGCAGCCGGGCGAGCCGCTCCTCGTCCCGGTGATGCGGGGCGGGCGGCGCCTGCGTCCGGCCGAGCCGCTCGAGGCGAGCCGCCGGCGTGCAGCGGGCTCGCTGGCCGCGTTGCCTGCGCACCTGCGCGCGCTCGACGTCGAGCCGCGGTATCCCGTCCGGATCACGCCGCGGCTCGAGGCGATCGCCCGCGAGCTCGATCGCTCTCAGTCCGTGCAGGGGACGTCGGCGTAGGGATCGTCGTCGTCCGTGCGTGCGGGCGTCCTCGCTCGCGCGGGGGGCTCATGAGCGGCTGGCCCGTGCATCGAGCGCGGAACCGCCTCCGTCGAGCTCGCTCCTCCCGTTCTCGTCTCGACGCTCGCATCGTGAGCTGCGCCTCGTGTCGTCGTTCCCATCGACGTCGCCCCTCTCTCTCCACCCGTACCTCGTCCGGGCGGGATCCGGTCTTATCAGCGTCGGTGCGGGACGACGATGCGGCCCATTTGCGGAGCCACGGGATCGCAGGGGAGCGGGCAGGGCGCGCTCCGCGTGGTCGTGAGGACGCGCGTACGATGGGGCGAGGCGGAACGAAGATGACGTCGTCGACCTTGCCCCACGTGCTCCGCACCACCGCGGGCGATCTCGCGCTCGAGGAGTACCACCTGCGCCTCGAGGGCCGTGCCTTCCGCATCCTCCACACGGGGGCGATCCTCAGCGTGGAGGACGAGCAGCGCTTCCTCGGTGCAGAGCGGCGGCTCCCGTACGGCATCGTGCTCTGGCCCGCGGCCATCGCGCTCGCGCACGAGATCGCGTCGCGTCCGATCGGCGACAAGCGCGTGCTCGAGCTCGGGGCGGGGACGGGCCTGCCCGGCATCGTCGCGGCGTCGCTCGGCGCGCACGTCGTGCAGACGGACGTGCAGGAGGTGGCGCTGCACGTCTGCAAGGAGAACGCGGAGCGCAACGGCGTCACCATCGAGCATCGCGTCGCCGACTGGACGGCATGGGACGACCGCGAGGCGTACGACTGGATCCTCGCGTCCGACGTCCTGTACGCCAGCGGGATGCACCCGCACCTGCGCCGGATCTTCGAGACCAACCTCGCGCCGGGCGGCACCGTGCTCGTCGCCGATCCGTTCCGGAAGGCCGGCTTCCCGCTCCTCGAGGCGATGGAGGCGGACGGCTTCAGGGTGACGATGAACAAGTGGACCGTGGGCGTCGCTCCGCCGCCGCGTCCGATCGGCGTGTTCGAGCTCACGCGGGCGTGAACGGTCGCGCCGCGCTGCGAGGTCATCCGCGTCGAGCCGCGGGCACGCTCTTCGCTCTCCACGCGGGGAGGGGAGAGCCGACATCATGCGCATCCTCGTCCCGATCGACGGCTCCGCGCTGTCCATACGCGCGCTCGAGCACGAGGTCGGCGAGGGAGCACGTCGCTACCGGGAGGAGATCCGCCCGGCGATCGAGCGCGAGATCTTCGGCCCCGCCAGGGACCGGCTCACGCGCCGGACGGCGGACGGCAAGCTGAGCGTCCGGACGCTGCTCGCCACGGACCCATCCCCCGACCCCACGCCGACGATCGTCGCGGAGGCCGAGCAAGGTGGTTACGACGCCGTCGTGATCGGTCGCCACGGCCGTTCGGGCATCCTGAGCTTTCGCCTGGGCGGCACCGCATCGAAGGTCGTCCATCGCCTGCAGGCGACGCCCATCTGGCTCGTCCCGTGACGTCGCCGCATCCCGGCCGCAACGGCGGGGCAAGCCCGCCGCGGCGGCGACAAAGCGCGCTGGCAGCGACGCAAGCGCGTCCACATGCTCCCTCGAGCCGGAGGGCAACGTCGCGCGATGCGGTCACCACTGCACTGGCTACCCGAGTTCATGACGTTCCTCGGCAAGCACCCTGCGCGTGCGCAGATCCGGGTGCTCGGCGCCTCCATCGCCGTCGGGCTCGTCGCCGGCGTCGCCGCGATCGCCTTCGCGGTCGCGACCTCGGCGGTCGTTCACTACGGCCTCGGGGACATCGCCGGGTACCACCCCGAGCCGCGTCCGACCGGTGAGCCTCCGCTGCCCTGGCTCACGGATCGACCGACCCCCTTGCATCCGTGGCTGCTCCTCCTCGTGCCCGTGGTGGGAGGGCTCGCGAGCGGGCTCCTGGTCTTCTCGCTCGCTCCCGAGGCGGAGGGCCATGGAACCGATGCGGTCATCGCCGCGTACCACCATCACGAAGGGCGCATCCGACCCCGCGTCCCGATCGTCAAGCTCCTCGCGAGCGCGCTCACGCTCGGCAGCGGCGGCTCGGGCGGCCGTGAGGGGCCCATCGCGCAGATCGGCGCTGGCTTCGGCTCGCTGCTCGCGACCGTCCTGAAGCTCGGTCCGGCGGATCGACGCATCCTGTCCGCGGCGGGCATGGGCGCAGGCATCGCGGCCATCTTCCGAGCTCCGCTCGCGGGAGCGCTCTTCGCCTCCGAGGTGCTCTACTCGTCTCCGGAGTTCGAGCCCGAGGTCATCCTCCCGGCGGGCATCGCCAGCGTGGTCTCGTATTGCACGTTCGGCGCCGTGTTCGGGTGGCGCCCCCTCTTCTCGACACCCGAGCTGTCGTTCGAGGACCCGCTCCAGCTCCTCCCGTACCTGGGGCTCGCGCTCTGCGTCATCGTCCTCGCGGCCGTCTACACGCGGACGTTCCGGGCGGTAACGGCGCTGTTCCACCGCGCTCGATGCCCGGCTGCGCTGAAGCCCGCGGTCGGTGTCTTCCTCGCGTCGACGGTCGCCCTCCTGCTGCTCGTCGGCGTCGGTGATCGCCAGGTGCTCGGCGTGATGTCGTTCGGCTACAACTCGCTGCAGAACGCGCTCGCCAACGAGACGACCGTCGGAGCCGCGGTCCTCGCGGCCATCGCGCTCGGCAAGATCCTCACGACGAGCTTCACGATCGGGAGCGGCGGGTCCGGTGGCGTCTTCGGCCCATCCATGGTGATCGGCGGATGCGCCGGCGGTGCGTTCGGGATCGTCGTGCATCGCATCTGGCCCCACCTAGCGCCCCACCCGGCGAGCTTCGTCATCGTCGGGATGGCCGGCTTCTTCGCGGCCGCAGCGAAGACGCCCTTCTCGACCATCGTGATCGTGAGCGAGATGACCGGCGGCTATCACCTGCTCCTGCCGGCGCTCTGGGTGTGCGTCATCGCCTTCGTGTTCTCCGACGAAGAGTCGCTGTATTCGAGCCAGCTCGAGACGCGATCCCAGTCGCCTGCGCACCGCGGGGCCTTCGTGCGTGCGCTCATCGGATCGTCCACCGTCGGCGACCACCTGAAGCGGATCGAGTCGATCCCCGTGCTCTCCCCGCACGACCCGCTCGATGCGGTCATCGAGCGGATGACGAGCTCGCGCTACGATCTGCTCCCCGTCGTCGACGACGGGCGGCGCCTCCTCGGTATCGTGAGCCTCGATGACGTCCTCGCCGTCTCGCAGGAAGAGGGTGAGCTCTTCGTCGCGGGCGATCTGATGCGCACGGACGTGACGCCGCTGACGCCGAGCCAGCCGGTCGACGTCGCGATGCAGTCGTTCGTCGATCGCGACGTCCTCACGCTCCCCGTCGTCGACGACGCGCGCGCCGGCGAGCTGGTCGGTCTCGTGAAGCGCTTCGACGTCTCGGCCGCGTATCTCCGCTCCATCCACGGCCAAGAGCCCAGCCACGCTGCGCGTTCCTGAGGAGCGCCGAGTGGTGGGCATCGCGCAGGCCGTCTCGGAACGGATCGGGCACGGCTTCGCCCTCCCGTTCCTCCTCTTGATGCTCGCGCTCGTCCTCGGACCGCGGCTCGCGGCGAGCGTCCGTCTTCCCGCCACGGTCGGTCTCGTCCTCGCCGGCATGGTGCTCGGCCCGCACGGCATCGGGCTCCTCCAGGGCAACGAGATCGCGCTCCAGGCCTGGGGCACGTTCGGCCTCCTGTACCTCATGTTCTCCGCCGCGCTCGAGCTGGACCTGCGGCTGCTCGCCCAGATGAAGAGGGCGGCGATCTCCTTCGGCGTCCTCTCGTTCGCGATCCCGTTCGCCCTCGGCGTCGCGAGCGCGGGCCTCCTCGGCTACGCGTGGCCGGCCGCCGTGCTGATGGGATCGAACTGGGGATCGCACACGCTCGTCACGTACCCGATGCTGCGCGCCACCGGCCTGGGCCGGAATCGCGCGGTCGCGATGGTCGTGGGCGCGACGGCGGTCACCGACACGTCGGCGCTGCTGGTGCTCACGGGCGTCTCGCTGAGCGTGAGGCACGCCGGAAACCTCGGAGCTCGATGGGCGGGGACCGCGATCGGGTTCGGCGTGCTCGTGGCGTGGACGCTGCTCGCCCTGCCGAGGATCGCGCACTGGTTCTTCGCGAAGGTGGGCGGCGAGCGCTCGCATCGCCTCGTCTTCGGGATGATGGCCTTCCTCTCGGGCGCGGTGCTCGCGGAGGCCGCATCGATCGACGGCATCATCGGCGCGTTCTTCGCCGGGATGGGGATGTCGCGCGTCATCCCCGAGCGCAGCGACCTGATGGAGCGCGTGCAGTTCTTCGGCTCGGCGCTGTTCATCCCGACGTTCCTCGTCTCGGTCGGCGTGCTCCTCGAGCCGCAGGTGCTCGTCGTGCCGAGGACGCTCGTCGTCGCCGCCCTCCTGACGATCGCGGTGCTCGGCGGCAAGACCATCGCCGCGATCGTCGCCGGGCGGATCTTCCACTGCAGCTGGCCGGAGGTCGGGGTCATGTCGGGGCTCTCGGGCTCGCAGGCAGCCGCGACGCTCGCCACGACGCTCATCGGGGTGAAGCTCGGCGTGTTCGATCGGCAGGCGTTCAACGCCGTGCTCGTCGTGGTCCTCGTGTCGCTCGTCGTCACCCCCTTGCTGGTGAGCCGCTTCTCGAAGAGGGTCGCGCGCCGTGAAGTGGCGGCCGTGGCGCTCGGGAGCGCCGTGCTCGTCCCCGTACGCGACGAGCAGACGAGGCCGCTGCTCGGCGTCGCAGCGCGCGTTGCTTCTCCGGACGGCGGCATCGTCCTGGCGGTGAGCCTCGCGTCCGAAGAGGCGTCCCCAGAAGGGCTGGCCGAGCAGCGGCACCTCTCGGAAGCGGCCGGCGAGTGGCTCGCCGAGGAGGGGTTCGAGTCGCGCTCGATCTTCCGCGTCGCCCCCTCGGTCGAGGGCGGCCTCCGCGAGACGATCCTCGCCGAGGGCGCGACGCTGCTCGTGGTCGAGTCGAGGTCCGCGCGTCGGAGCGAGATCGAGGAGGAAGCGCTGCGGATCGCGCGCCGCTCCCCCGTGCCGGTCCTGTTCGCGCACGGCGCGCTCGAGCCCTTCGATCGGGTCCTCGTGATCGTACGCCATGCGGACCTCGCTCGGTCGGCAGGGGCGGAGCTCGCGCTCGCGAGCATCGTCGCGCATCGCCTCGCGCCGATGGATCGCGTCGTCCACGTGGTGACACCCGGAGCGCCGATGGCTTCGCTCTTCGGACCGACGCAGCACCTCGCCCGCATCGAGAGGACCGATCCCATCGGCTGGCTCCGGGAGGAGCTCTCCGACGGCGACCTCGTCGTCCTCGCCGGCCTGGACGCCGCGCACGAGGCGCTCGTGCGCGTCGACGGATTCTCCGAGAGACGATTCCTCGTCGCGATCGGCGCGCGCGAGGGCGGCTCCGCTCGATGAGGCTCCCGGCGACGAAGCGCCGGGCTTGGTGAGCCCTCTCCGACGGACTCGATCATCTCCCTGTCGAATGGGCTGGCATTCGCGGCCCATGGGGGATCGCGCCACCTTCCTCATGGTCGTCCTCCGCTGCCCGACGAACCCGTCGCTCCGGCGCTCGCGAGCGCAGCGATACGAGCGTCGACACGAGCACGACGAGGAGCGGCGTCGAGAACACGAGCCCCAGAGGTCCCAGCAACGTCGTGAGGACGATCTGCGCCCCGAGCGTCACCGCGGGCGGGAGGTGAACCGTCGCGCGAGTGAGCAGCGGCGTGAGGATGTAACCCTCGATGATGTGAAGTGTCGTGAAGACCAGCAGCACGATGACCGCGGAGGTCGGGCTGTGCGTGAACGCGAGCAGCGTCGGAGGGATCCCCGACAGGACGGCCCCGATGTACGGCACGAACGTGAGGATGCCGGCCAGGACGGCGAGCGTCATCGCGAGCGGGACCCCCAGCAGCGCGAACGCGATCCCGCACGTGACACCGACGAACAGCATCGCGACGAGCCGGCCGAAGAGCCACCTCGCGAGGTCGTGGTTGACGGCACGTGCTGCCCGGAGCGCGCTCACACGGCGCCGCGGAGGCACCACCGCGAGGAGCGCGCGCGCGTACTCGGATGGCTTCGCTGCGCCGTAGAGGCCGACGAAGAAGACGACGGCGATGCCTCCGAGCACCTCGAGCGACGTCCCCATCGCGGTGACGGCTCGCGAGAGCCAGGCTTCCACCGACGGGTGCGCGATCGCCGGCGGCACCTCGATCGCGCGTGCAACGGAGCTCTGGCGCAGCCTGGTGACCGCGTCGTGCAGCGCGTCCGGAAGCATCCCGACGAGGTCGCGTCCCTCCTCGAAGAGCTTCGGTCCGGCGACGACCACCATCGCGACCGTACCCCCCACCACGGCGAGCGCGACCGCGGCGAAGCAGAGAACGTACGGGAGACGAAGGCGCCGAGCGAGAGCCGAGGCGACGGAGCGGAGCGCCACCGCGAAGAGAACCCCCCCGAAGAGCAGGACCAGCGCCTTCGCCGTCGCGGCGACGAGCGCGATGAGCACGACCGCGCCGAGAGCGACGAAGATGAACGAATACGGCCGGGCGATCGTCGAGCGCACGCCAGGGCGTGGCAGGTTCCGCGCCAGATCCGGCTGACCTGACCCGATCGTTGCGACACCGCAGAAAGAACGAGGCCGGCGTGACTTGGGCGTTCCCTGCGTTACGGCGCGTTTCGGGCGAAGTGGTGAGGACGGCGGGGAGGGAGCGGCCGGCAGGTGGGGATGATCGGATTGATCGGGCCTTCTGCCTGCCGCCGGCCATGTGTAGCGAAGCAGACGCGCTCCGAAAGCACGTGGGCCCTTCTTGGTCCCGCTCGGTCGTCAGAGCTACCGGCGTGGGCGCTGCGAGCGTCCGCCGTCGAGCATCCTCGCGATTGCCCATCCAAGCGCCACACCACGGTCGGCGGAGCCGGCGCCGCTGACCCCGCCCGCGAGATCGCGCCTTCGCTCGCCGCGGACTTTACCGCCAGGCCCACTCGTTGGGCCGCCACGTTGCGGCCGTGGCGTCGAGCACCGGGTCGAGAAACGTCGAGACGGCCTTCGTGAGCGTGGCGAGATCGCCCCACCGAAGGTCGTCCTCGGCGACCATGCGCGTGTAGGGGGCGACCCAGGCCGGCGGCGGCTCGGGAAGCGCGCGCGGGAGAGAGTGAGTCTTCCGCGACGAGAACGTCTGATGGAGTGCGCTGCGAAGCCGGAGGCCGTCGATCTCGCGAACGCTCGCGAGGAGCGCGATGTCGGGCAGATCCTTCACGCGCGAGTTCGGCCGCTTGCGCGGGAGCGTGTAGGCGTGGAGCTTCTCGGCGACATGCGTCTCGAGCGGGTAGACGCGAACAGACGGCGGCGCGATCCCCGCGAAGCCGAGCACTTCGTCGGCCACGATGATGTCCGGCTCGCCGAAGATCGGATCGGCGAACGCGACGTCGAGGCCGAATGGCTGTCCGTACGGCTTGCCGGCGAGCGAGCACGTCACCCGGTAACGTTGGCCCTCGTAGACCATGCCCTCGTTGGTGATCTCGGGGTGCTCGGCGTCGGGGCCGACGGCGAAGATCATGAAGTCCCCGAGCTCGAGGCCCGCGGCGCGCTTCAGACGATCCAGCGCTGCAGTCGGCGGGCCGACGAGTCGAATGTCGATGTCTCGCGTGGTCCGTGCGCGCTCGACTCGAAGCTCCACCACGATGCCACCCTTGAGCGTGACGCTCTCACCGAACTCGAGGGCGATGCGGGCGAGGAACCGATGGAAGATGAGGAGCTGACGCCGTCTGGCGAAGTCGACGCCGCTCGAGGACGAGGAGCGGACGCGAGCCTCGACCGCTTGCTTGAACGCGGCCGCCGTGGCGTAGCGGATCACGCAGCCCTCCTCCGGGCACGGATCGCCTTCTCGTCCGACTTGTCGATGAGGCTCCGTTGCCGGGCTTGGCGGACAGCAGCGTCGATGAGCTCGGGCGAGACGTGGGCGTCGATGCAGTCGACGAGCGTGCGGAGCACGTTGGTCACGGGGATGGCGCCGACCTCGATCTGCTCAGCCTTCGGAACGTCGGCATGGTGAACCAGGACGCCCTGCGGTACGCGAAGACGACGCGTCGCCCAGCTCGTGGGAAGAGTGAGACTCACCTTGCGCGGTAGGGCATCGGACAGGGCGTGAAGCATGAGGGCCGTCTCGTGGGAGAAGATCCCTGCCTTCTCGGACCAGAGCCAGATCGTCGTGAGGTCCTCGTGCTCCCCCGCGGGAAAGTGAACGATCCGGTAGACGCCCCGCCGCACGCGCGTGATGCGCCCGTTCCTCAGGTACTTGATGAGGAGCTGCGGCGAGTAACCGGCCTCGGCCGCCTGCTGGGTCGTGAAGTGCCCCTCCTGGCCCACCGCGACCTCGAAGAGGCGGTCCCAGCTCGGGCTCTTCGTCACCGCGGTCACCACGCACAAAACGTAACCCGTGGTTTAGTTTTGTGCAAGCTGCCTACGGCAGCCGTCGCAGCGCGCCGGCCACCTGCCCGAGCTGGCCGTTCCTCATCACGACTACGTTTCGGGGAGACTCGATGTTCCGCAGCGCCGAGGTGACGAGCGGAAAGGTCCCCGCGTCGCAGGTCGCGAGATCGACGTATGGGAAGTGAGCGACATGGTCGAGATCGACCCAGTCACTTCGCTGTCTGCGCCGGTCAGCATCGCGCTGTTTCGCCGACCCAACCGCAACCGTGAGGCTTTGGCCGGGATAGGCAGCGGGCGCCGCACCCATTGCGCCGAGTCGTCGTAGGAGGTCGGTCATGTCGAGGTCGTCACGCGCGATCGTTTCGCGCAGCGGAGCGAGGAAAGCTCGAAACGCGACCAGGTTCACGAGGACGACCGTGCGTTCCTCGGCCTTGACGACGAAGGGACCGGCCTTCTCCCAGTGCGAAACGACGGCTTCGACGTCGTCGCCCATCCATCCTCGGAGAAGCGTCACTGCCGCCTGAACGAAAAGGGCGCCAGCCGCCTTCGAGACACGCCGATCGGTGCGCGGCACGACCTGTCGGATCGTCTGCGCGATCACATCTCCCGAGTGCATCTCGTCTTGCGTGGTGCTCGCCTTCTCGAGCCAGGGCCGCGCGGCCTCCGAGAAAACGATCTCCCGGAAGTTCACGCATGGCTGAACGACGATGTCTCGTCGGTCAGCATCGAGCGGCTCGACCTCGGTGGGGCCGTCCACCACCATCAGGACCGGTTGGAACGTCTCGACCATCGCGACGAAGCGCTCCTTCGTCGCGGCGTCGGTCAGGGAGAGCGCGTCCTGCATGTGCGCGCGCGATATCACCAGCGCGACACCGCCCTCGTGCATCGCCGTGCGGAGGGCTTCGACCATGGCCGCGTCCTCACGGCCATCGGCGATCCGATTGAGGTCACCGGTGTCGAGGTAGAGCCGCTTTCTCACGTCGTTCTCTCTGAGGACATAGCGCAGAGCCGTAGGCCATCACCCAATGTTGACCGTGAAGGCGCCGCTTCGCGCGATGCAGACGCCGCTACGAACGAGGAAGCATTCGACGAAGTGCGTTCCCCGGTACCTCGCGGTCTCGCGCTTCGTGCCGAGCGATGCCTCGAAGCCTCCGCGATGCGCGAGGGACGGTGGAACATCATCGCCGAGCTGCTGAACGAGGAGGTGATCGTCAAGAACGTACGCGGCACCGAGTCCTATCGGTTCGACTCAATCTCGTCCCACGTCAGGCTGCTGGAGTTCCGGAAGCAGCGGCTCCAGCTCGATCGGCGCTCGCTTCACGCCGACATGTTGAAGGAGCGCCACGAGCAGGGGGAGCTGTCGAAGCTTGCGCCCTTAACGGACTTCATGGCCGCCGACTTGTTGCTCTTCCTCCGAGGCCAGCTCGAAGGCAAAGAGGCTCGCTCGTGGGGCGCTCCTTGGGCGCCCTGGAGCAGCGTGTACCTGGAACGCGGGGACACGCCCCGCTTTCTCATCGAGGCCAGGCGGTCATCAGCGGCCAGGCAGCTCGGCCAGGCGCTGGGGGTGGAGACCGTCGAGGAACTCCGCACCAGGTTCGCGGCCCGCATGCAGTCGATGAACGAGCTTCTCCGGGGCCGCTCGATGTTCTGGGACGGGCCGTTCCAAAACTTCGACCCGGCCGAGATCGGCACCCGTTGATGGCGCGGGACGAGCCCGGGCAAGCGCTCGTGACCGAGGTGGGGCTTCGAGGTGGGGCGGCTCGTTTCGGAGCGTTACGAGGTGGGTCGTCAAAGCAAAACGGGTCGGAGGCTCTCGCATCCAACCCGTCGTGATTCCGTCGCTATGTTGTAGGCGCGATTGGGATTGAACCAACGACCCCTACCGTGTCAAGGTAGTGCTCTACCACTGAGCTACGCGCCTGAGGGGAGAGCGGAAGTACTCGGGGTCGCAGCGAATGTCAACCGATCATCACGATCGGTCCGACACGGGCGCCCTGTCCACGGCGGAACACGCCCCCCTGCCACCGATGTCAGGGCCTTCCGGCGACACCGCGGCGAGCGCCGGTCGCGAGCCACCTGGTTTCTCGGGGTTTTCTCGGTGGATCCGCCGCGGCACGGCCGTTGCGATAGGGCTCCTCGCTTCGCTTCGCTTGGGCTTTCTCGCGAGCGCGACGGCGTCCGAGCGGTGTCTCGGGCGCCTCGCGCGTCGGCGACCTGGAGCCTTCCTTTACTCTCCTTCCATGAAGCGAACGCCGCCGGTCGTTGGCCGACCGGCAGGCGTCCGATAGGGGTTCGTGCATCATGCAACCAATTCGCATCAGCGCTCTGTTCGTAGGCAGCGTCGTCGCGTTCGCGATCGGCTGCGCCGGCGTCACCCATCCGCCGGCGTCGAGCCCTTCGGTGAAGAAGGGCGAGCTCGGCAACGGCGGGTTCACCTTCAAGTGCGACGACTCGGTGGCGTGTGATCGGTGGAACAACGCCGACAACTTCCCGAGCGACGTCGCGCTCGGTTCGACGTTCGATCTCGACTTCCTCCTGCGCCAGGACTCGAACGGCTTCGTCTTCCTCAAGGACGCGGAGCGCGGCACGACGATCGAGCCGGTCGGCAAGTACGTGAACCGCGGCCCGTCGGGCTTCGCGGCGGTCGAGCCGGGCATCGCGACCGGGTCGCGATCGCCCTCGATGTCGCGTCGACCGAGCTCTGGAACGGCACGGGGTACGCG
>WBZO01001494.1_pt1 | contig 36338 bp, 31 predicted proteins | sample 5204261 | NCBI WGS metagenome assembly WBZO01 (sample SAMN12412400, study PRJNA552823) | activated sludge metagenome | isolation source: activated sludge from anammox sidestream of wastewater treatment plant... | place: USA: North Carolina | collected 2017-09
ACGGTTTGTGGCCCGCGCCTCTGGGGAAACAGGAGTCAGAAGAACTCTAAAAGAAAGGAGGGAAGGAGGGAAAGATCCATTAGCTTAATTCAGATGAAAACCTGTCCAAACAATGGGGGGAAGCTCAATCGGACGGGGCGCACTCGGGCCTGCCCGGCTGGAAGGGCAGACACGAAGGGGTCGCGTCATGGCGGGCCCAGGGCGAAGGACGGCTGAGATCGGTGCCGCCGCGACGGCGTGACGCTCCGGCGTCGCCTCACAGTCGCGGTGGCTCAGCGTACGCCCAGGAACGGCATCCTGATGCCATCGCATCATGACGCAACCTGGAGAGTCTGTCCTTCGTCAGCCGGGGTCATCGATTGCACTCACACGATTTCCGGAAGAGCCATTCTTTCTTTGTCCGCGCATCATCATAGGTCGCCACTTTGCCAGCGGTGTTGTCAGTGAGCGCAGAGATTCAATTGATCTTTAGCGCGGAGGCGTGTAACCTCCACATTTATAGCGAGAGGCGGCCATGACGAAAACGCATGAACAGGCGCTTTTAGACAAGCTCAGGAACTTGCCCCCGGAACGACTGGCCGAAGTCGAAGATTTCGTCGACTTTCTGGCGCATCGTCAGGCGGAAGAGCGAGGTTTAACACAGGCCGCCGGACAACTTGCCACAGCGGCCTTCACACGTGTCTGGGATAACCCCGCCGACGCCGCTTATGACCGGCTATGAGTTCGGGGATCTCGTTTTAGTTCCCTTTCCCTTTACGGATCAGTCAGCCACCAAACGCCGCCCTGCCGTGGTCGTCAGCAGCTCCGCCTATCATCGGGCACGCCCGGATCTCCTCATCATGGCCGTCACGAGCCAACAGCCCTCGACACTGTCAGTAGGCGAGGTTCAGGTCCAGGACTGGCGGGGCGCGGGGTTGCTCAAGCCATCCGTCATCAAACCGGTGCTCACCACCATCGATCCAGCTCTCGTGCTCAAGAAACTTGGACGACTCATGTCAACCGATCAAGCCGCCCTCCGACAGGCCTTCACCACTATTCTGGGATAGCCCACTCCTGATTGTCAGAGGACATGATGTTGGCTCTGGCTCGGCGAATGCTAGCGCGCATTGTTCATGAGCGCTTCTGCTGCAATCGCGGATTCGCCGCTGCGCCAAGCCGGCCATGTGTGTGATGCCGTTGATCAGGTCGTCGCTCTTGTCGCCAATCAGCGCTAAGCGGTGGGCGACTTCGCTCTCTTCGTTTTCCTCGTCCTCATCCGTCAGCTTGCTGGTGAGGATCCGACACAGTCTTTGAATGTGGCGGACCTCCGCGAGGAGGGTCTCGGCTGCACTATTACGGCACGCGCTACGACGACCCGGCCTTGGGCCGCTTCCTCTCGCCCGGCACGATCGTGTCCGATCCGCGGCGGCCGCAAGATCTGAATCGCTTCAGCTATGACCGCAACAGTCCCTCCCCCGATACTGACCCAACCAGCCATGAAGGAGAACAGGTCTGTCAGAGATCCTCCGAAATTCTGGAACGACCCGTAATCAGTCCCTTAACTCCCACCGGCAGATGTTTTCAACCATTGCCGCCGGCATCATCGGTGTCAGTTGTGACGAGGAGCATTATATTCCTTTCTGGGGCTCGGCATGCTTGGTAGGATCAACCCTCGTCTGAAATCAAACCCCATTCCAGCGCCTTCTTTCAGATCAGATCTTCGCGGCTGTCGCCATGGTTGCGTCATCTCGGTAGGCCAGTGCATCGGCCTGGAAATAATCCCGTGACGTGTCGGTCGCGAGGCTCTTCAGCCACAGGTAGGTCCGGGAATATCGCTTGAGCGCTTCATTAAAGTTGAAATAGTTGTCATTTATGTAGCGGATCGTCCGGACGATGGGATTGGGATATCGGTCCTTGCTGACTTCGATCGGTCCCGGCTGAGCAAGTAGCTGAACCTTATCTTGTTCTTGTTGTTGCTTCGCCTGTTGCCCGGTTTGTGATGCCTGGTCCTGGGTCGGGCGGTGGTCTGTCTGTTTCGACAGCACGGTCAGGATATTGGCTTGGCTGGCGCCGATCACGTCGTTCAAGCAGAGGCCGAGGATGATCCCTTCCACCGGCTGTGTCGGCAGGATTGTTTCCAGGACATTGGCGTAATCGGCGAGGTTATAACCGGTGACCGAGGCGTTGAGGATGCGCACATCTGGCCATGCCTGCTACAACCGAGAGGGGTAGGTGTCACCGCCGGCTCGGGCACAGACGTAGCGGCATTAGATACGCCAGGTGCCCGAGCGAGCTGTGTAGGAAGCCGGGGCGGTTCGGATCTTCTTCCCAGCGGGCTCATGTATGTGCTAGAAGGACCCTACTCGCGAGGCATCTTCCGGTTGACTGTTTCTCCGTTGCTGCAACGGGTGCACACCACGAATATCGTGAATCATGCGGGCTAGCAGCGCTGGTGAGTGGAGATCTGTGCCACACCTGCATATGGAGAGATCATGCGCATCCTGCTGACCGGCGGGGCCGGGTTCATCGGCTCGCATCTGGTGCGGCGGTTGCTGAAGGGCTCGGACGACCAGGTCGTCAACCTCGACGCGCTCCGGTATTCGGGGAACCTCGAGAATCTGGCCGACGTGGCCTCCCATCCGCGCTATACGTTTGTTCACGGCGATATGGCGGACGCCCCTCTCGTCCGGCGCCTGTTGCGCGAGCATCGCATCGAGGGCGTCATCAACTGCGCCGCGGAGACCCATGTGGACCGGTCCATCACGGACCCACTGGCCTTCACCAGGACCGACGTGATCGGAACCGCCGTGCTGCTGGAGGAGGCGAAGCAAGCCGGAGTCCGCCGGTTTCTGCAGGTGAGCACCGACGAGGTCTACGGCAGCGTGGAGCAGGGGCATTCCACGGAGGCGGACCCGCTGGCCCCGCGCAGCCCCTATTCCGCGAGCAAGGCCGGCGCCGACCTGCTGGTGCAGAGCTACTGGACCACCTATCAATTTCCCGTGGTGATCACGCGGGGCAGCAACACCTACGGGCCCAACCAATACCCGGAGAAATTCATTCCCCTGTTCATCACCAACGCGCTCGACGACCAGCCGCTCCCGCTCTATGGAGACGGCCGCTACCGGCGGGATTGGCTCTCGGTGCTCGACCATTGCGCCGGCATCCACCATGTGTTTCTCCATGGCAAGCCGGGCGAGGTCTATAACCTCGGCGGGGGCAACGAACGGGAAAATATCGACGTGGCCCGCGCGATCCTCCACCATCTCGGCAAGCCGGCATCGTTGATCCGTTTCGTCCAAGACCGGCCCGGCCACGACCGGCGCTATGCGGTGTCATGCCGCCGCCTGGAGGCCTTGGGCTGGAAGCCGTCGGTGCCCTTCGAGGAGGGTTTGCGGGACACGGTGCGCTGGTATCAATCTAACGAAGCCTGGTGGCGGAAGATCAAGTCGGGTGAATTCGCCGCCTATTACCGGCGCATGTATGAGCGGCGAATTCAAGAAGGGGCCGGCTTGCAGGCCGAGCAAGGGACATCGCGATGAAAGTCAGCGGGTTCACGTTGATCCGCAACGCCATTCAATTCGACTTTCCCGTGCTGGAGTCGATCGCCTCGATCCTCCCGATGGTTGATGAGTACGTCGTCAATGTCGGACGGTCGGAGGACGACACGTTGAACCTCATCCGGTCGATCGGTTCCCCGAAAATCAAGATCGTCGAAACCGTCTGGGACGACAGTTTGCGCACGGACGGCAAGCTCTTCGGCATTCAGCAGGACATCGCCCTCTCCCATTGCACGGGAGATTGGGCCTTTCTGCTCCAAGGGGATGAGGTAGTGCACGAGGACGATCTGCCGGTGATCCGGCGGGCCATGGAACAGTACCTGCCCCAACAGGAGGTCTTGGCCCTGGTCTTTCGCGTGCTGCACTTCAAGGGCGATTATTGGTCGCTTGATCCCTGGATGTACCACCGCGCCACCAGGATCGTCCGGACCGACGGCCGGGTGCGGTCGGCGATCGACGGGTTCGATTTTGAAGTGCCGGGCCTGCCCGGCGTCATCAAGAACGGCAACCTTGGGAAACTGATCAAGGCCCGCATCTTTCACTACGGCTATGCCAGAAACCCGGGCGCGCTGCGTGAAAAGCGCCGTTACCAGATCCGCCGCCACGAGGGCGACCGGCTGACCGAGGAGCGGATCGACGCCTGGGCCGCCATGGATGCGGAGTTTCCGGACTACGGCATGTTGAAGAACTATTCGGGCTCCCATCCGAAGGTGATGGAGCAGCGCATTCAGGCCGCCAGGCGGCTGCGCCCCTTTCGCAATCGCTGGCTGAGCCTGCAGTTCTATCGGACGGTCATGCAAAAGGGGTTCAGGGGCTGACAAGAGATTTCGCGAGGATACCATGACGAAACGCGCGCTCATCACAGGCATTACCGGGCAGGACGGGTCCTATCTGGCGGAGTTTCTGCTCGAACAAGGCTACGAAGTCCACGGCATCGTCCGGCGGATTGCGATCGAGGACCCTGCCCACCGCCTGTGGCGCATTCTGGCGATCAAGGACCGGCTGCATCTCCATGCGGCGTCGCTGGAAAGCTTGCCGAGCATCTATCGGGTGTTTCAGGCGGTCAAGCCGGACGAGTGCTACCACCTGGCGGCCCAGAGCTTCGTCTCCTATTCGTTCGAGGACGAATTCTCGACGCTCAACGCCAATATCAACGGGACCCACTACGTGCTCGCGGCGCTCAAGGACTGCGCGCCTGCCTGCCGCTTCTATTTCGCCGCCTCCAGCGAAATGTTCGGCAAGGTGGCAGAGGTGCCGCAAAGGGAGACGACCCGGTTTCATCCCCGATCGGCCTATGGGATTTCCAAAGTGGCTGGGTTCGACTTGACCAGAAACTACCGCGAGGCCTATGGCATTCAGGCCTCCTGCGGCATTCTTTACAACCACGAGTCGCCCCGCCGCGGCTTCGAGTTCGTGACGCGAAAGATCACCTCCCACGCGGCGAGGATCAAGCTGGGGTTGATCCGGGAATTGAAACTCGGGAACTTGGAGGCCAGGCGCGACTGGGGCCATGCGCGGGAATATGTCCGGGCCATGTGGATGATGTTGCAGCAGCCGCTGGCGGAAGACTATGTGATCGCAACCGGCGAGCAACATACGGTCCGGGAGTTTGCGGAGGTGGCGTTCTCCTGCGTCGGCCTGGATTATCGGAACTATGTCACGATCGACCCTCAACTGCTGCGGCCGGCCGAGGTGGAGACCCTGCTGGGCGATGCGAGCAAAGCCAAGCGGGAGCTCGGGTGGACCTCGAAAATCTCCTTCAAGGAGCTGGTGGCGGAGATGGTCGAGGCCGACATGAAGCATTTTGCTGCCGGGAATGAGAAATGAGGAATGAGAAATGAGCAGTGGGAAAGGACCGGCACGATGCGCGTGTTCGTGACCGGTGCGAACGGCCAGGTGGGGCAAGAGGTCGCTCGCGTGCTCAAAGGTGAATCCCTCTATCTGGCAACCCATGGGACAGACGATGTGTCGGACCGGCGGATTGTCGAGACCATCGTGCGGGAACAGCCCGACCTCGTCATCCATGCCGCGGCGATGACCGACGTCGATGCCTGCGAGCGAGATCCTGATGCCGCCTATCGCGTGAACGAGGAAGGGACCAGGCTGGTGGCGAGGGGTGCGGCCCAAGCCGGCGCCTTTCTCATCGCCATCTCCACCGACTATGTGTTTGACGGAGACAAGGGAGCCCCCTATGTCGAGTCCGATCGGCCGAACCCGATTAATGTCTATGGCCATTCCAAGTTGGCCGGGGAGCAGGCCGCGTTGAGCGAAACGGACCGGGTCTGTCTCGTGCGGACGGCGTGGGTGTTCGGCCTTGGGAAGCATCACTTCATCACGATGGTGCTGAACCGGTTGCGCCAGGGGGAGCCGGTGAGGGCGGTGATCGACAAATACGGGAGCCCGACCTTGGCCAAGGACCTTGTCGCAACGATGCTGCGGCTTGCCGAACGGAAGGCTACCGGCATTTATCACGTGGCAGGAGCCGGCTCCTGCAATTGGTTCGAATATGCGGAGCACATTCTGAAGTCGGTCGGACGCTCTCACCCATTGGAGCCGATTCAGTTCGCCGACCTGAACCGGCCGGCCAGGCGGCCGGCCAATACCGCCCTGGCGAGCGAGCGGCTGCCGGCGCTTGGACTCTCGATGCGCGGGTGGCGGGAGATGGTGGAGGACTATCTGCTGACGCACGAATCGACCGCCGCCGGCCCTGTCGCGACTTAACCCACATTATTCATGACAGTTCGTCGCGAAATTGCGGAGTCGCCACGCGAGACGGGCGCGCGGAGCCGCGAGGAAGGGAGGCAGACTTGAAACAGTCTGTTGACCGATCGAGCGGCGAGCCCGCCCGCCAACGGGCCGTCGAGGCCGCATGTTGGCTAGTCGCAGCGGCGAATCCACAATTGCAGCAGAATTGCTCATGAATAATGTGGGTTAAGATGGCCGCGCCCGTTTTGACGCATGCGGAACTGCTCTGGCGGCATCGGGTCTGGACCGCGCAGGGCATCGGCCTGGCCGTCCTCACGTTCCTGAATTTCATCCCGCCGGCTCATGGTCCCGCGCGGTACCTGTTTTTTTCGCTCCTCCTGATCGCGGCGGCGGCACGGTGGAAGGAAGGGGCCTCGCTCTGGATTCGGACGCCGCTCGACCTGCCGCTGCTGCTGTTTCTCGGGTGGATTCTGCTGAGCATTCCGTTTTCGATCGATCCGGCCTACAGTTTTCGGGAATGGCGCAAGCTGGCAGGGCAGGCGCTGGTGTTCTACTGGGCGGTGGCCGTGTTCCGGGCGCAACCGGACCATCGTCTGGTGAGGCACGTCATGATCGCCGTGCTGCTTGGGACCGTGACGAGCGCCGGTTACGCGATCGTCGAATTCATCCTGCAGGGCGGAACCTGGCGGGATCGTCACGTGCGGGCCGGCGCGCCCGGCTCGGACTACAATTGGCTGAGCACTTACATGGTCATGGCGATTCCGATGGTGCTGGCGGCGGCGGTCGTCGTGCGGACTCGATGGATGAAAGGGCTCTCGCTCGTAGTGGCCGTCGTGGCCTTGGCCGCCGAGGTCGTGGCCTATACGAGAGCCGGCTGGGCCGGGCTCGCGGCCGAGGGCCTCGCGGGCGGTTGGCTCTCCGGGCGGCGCTGGCTGTTGGCCGGAGTGATCTTGGCCTTGACGGCGATCGGCTTCGGCTTCGTCCTCGCCTCGGATAGGGGATTTCAACGAAGCACGGCGGATCCCTGGACCTTGGAGGCCAGGGTAGCCGTGTGGAAACTGGCGGCGGAGGACCTCGTGCACCATCCGCTCGTCGGGATCGGCTACGGCAACAGCAACTTTGTGAAACGGTATGCCGGACGGCCTGAATTGGAGAAGGCCTATGGGCCGCACAGCACGTTCGTCGTGGTGGGGTTGGGCAGCGGGGTGCCGGCCTTGGCATTCTTCGCCTGGCTGTTGATCCGGATATTCCTGATCCTGACTCGCGCGGTCGGAGCGCTCTCGGACGGCGCGTCCCGAGCAATACCGTTCGGCGCAGCCCTGATGGTGGTGGGATTCGCCGTGCGGAATGTATTCGACTACATGTTCATCGGGAGCCTGGCCAATCTGTTCTGGATTCTGGTTGCCACCGGTTTGTTCTGCGTGAGCGATCAAGACCGGGCCGAGCGTCTCGCGTCGATCCCTCAGGACTCTCCCGCGACGGTACGCGCCTGACAAAGTCTTCGCCCTACCGTCTTATGGCCTGGTCCACTTTCTTTACAAGCGACTGGACAACGGGATCACACTTCCGCCACAATCGCCCTCGGGGTCCATTCAACTGTCTTTATCGACACAGCCCATTCTCCCATTCGGTTGAGCGCGGCACCGACTGCCAGCCGGAGGCGAGCCATCACCACGGCATCGGCGGACAATGGGAGTTGTGCTTTGACTTTGGAAACCATGTCGATTCTGCATGGAGGCGCCTCGGTGGCGGCGGTCATGCGAAGCGCCAGTGACGGCGATTCGGACCTGGAGGAATCTGCCGATTTGATGTAGGATCGGCCGACCAGGGGTGTCTTGTTCGAGTTGGACTAAAGAGACCAACCTCGGCGCGGTTCCTCCTCCTCGGCGGCGGAGAGAGTTTTCCACCATCGGTCGGTGCACAGCGTCCTGCCGATTCGGCGAGTTCCCTCTATCCAACCTCGCGAGGAGACGCTAAGGTCTGCGACTACATGGAGATGAATTGCCGGAGGTAACCTGATGCAAGCAGCACCGCCCAACGAATCTGCCGCGCGCCGGCCGCGCATTGCGGTCATCGGGTCCGGCTACTGGGGCAAAAATCTCGTACGCAACATGCACGATCTCCAGGCCTTGGAGATGATCTGCGACACGCATGACGAGACACTGGCCTCGCTCGGCGCCCAATACCCCTCCTGCCGGCTTGTGCGGGCGTATTCGGATGTGTTGCGGGACAAGACCATTCGCGGCGTCATGATCGCCACGCCCGCGGAGACGCACGCCGGGTTGGTGCGGGAGGCGCTTCTTGCCGGAAAAGACGTGTTTGTGGAGAAACCGCTCTGCCTGTCGGTCTCGGAAGGGCGGGCTCTGGTGGATCTTGCCAGACACCAGAACTGTATTCTCATGGTCGGGCATTTGCTCTGGTACCACCCTGCGGTCCTTAGGATTCAGCAGCTCATCGGGGACGGAGAGCTGGGGCGCATCCAGTACCTCTACTCGAATCGGTTGAACCTGGGGAAGATTCGGCGTGAAGAAAATATTCTGTGGTCGTTTGCCCCCCATGACCTTTCGGTGATCCTCGGTCTTGTGAAGGAGATGCCTGATACCGTGCAGGCCCAAGGCGGCAATTTTCTGCATCCGGGGATCGCGGACGTGACGACGAGCTTGCTGTCATTCAAAAGCGGGATTCGCGCGCATATCTTCGTGTCCTGGCTCCATCCGTACAAGGAGCAAAAGCTTGTCGTCGTCGGCGATCGCAAGATGGCCGTGTTCGACGATACGGAAAAGAAGGACAAGCTGCTGCTGTATCCGCACTCGATCGACTGGAAGGACAACTTCCCGGTCCCCACCAAAGCCGAGGCGCAGACCGTCGCCTTGGATCTCCGCGAGCCGCTTCGAACGGAGTGCGAGCATTTTCTTGATTGCATCGAAACCAGGAAGACGCCCCGGACGGACGGCGAGGAGGGACTGCGCGTCCTCGCCGTGCTCCAGCAATGCCAGGAGGCCTTGGAGCGCAAGCAGCCCCCGGCACCGGCCGCGAAAGCCAAGCCGGCCTACTTCGCCCATGCCTCGGCGTTCATCGACGAGGGGGTGGACATCGGGGAAGGGACGAGCATATGGCATACCTCCCATATCCTGAAGGGCACAACGATCGGGAGGAATTGCAAGATCGGGCAGAATGTCGTGGTGGGGCCCAATGTGAAGGTGGGGGAGGGGGTCAAGATTCAGAATAACGTCTCGGTCTATGAGGGCGTGACCCTTGAGGATTACGTGTTCTGCGGGCCCTCCATGGTGTTCACCAACGTGTTTAATCCGCGCAGCGAGATTCCGCGGATGAACGAATTGCGTCCCACCCTCGTCAAACGCGGAGCGACCCTCGGTGCCAACTGCACCATCATTTGCGGGACGACCATTGGCCGGTATGCGCTGGTCGGGGCGGGTGCCGTGGTGACGCGTGAGGTGCCAGATCATGCCCTGGTGGTGGGCAGCCCGGCTCGTGTGAAGGGTTGGATGTGCCGTTGCGGCGTGAAGTTGCGCCTCAAAGCGGGGCGGGCGATCTGCGAGGCCTGTAGATCGGTGTTTCGCAAGACTCCCCACGGGGTGGTACCAGTATCAGCCAACGCAAAGCATGGAGAGCGATAATGACGATTCCCTTGCTCGATCTCAGCGCCCAGCATCAACCGATTCAGGCGGAAATTATGGCGGCGATCGAACAGGTGCTGTCGAGCCAAGCGTTCATTCTCGGACCTGAAGTGACGAAGCTGGAGGAGCGGGTCGCGGCCTATTCGCAGGCCCGCGCCGGCATCGGCGTCTCCTCCGGGACGGACGCATTGTTGGTGGCGCTGATGGCGCTCGACATCGGGCCTGGGCACGAGGTCATCACCAGTCCCTATTCCTTTTTTGCCACGGCCGGCGCGATCGTCCGGGTGGGAGCCCGACCGGTCTTCGTCGATATCGAGCCCGAGACCTTCAACATCGATCCGGTCAAAATCGAGCGGGCGATCCGACCGAACACGAAGGCGATCATTCCGGTGCACCTCTACGGCCAGTGCGCGGAGATGGCTCCGATCATGGCCCTCGCGAAACAGCGAGGGCTGCACGTCATTGAAGATGCCGCGCAGGCGATCGGAGCGGACTATGCCGATGGCCGGCGGGCCGGAAGCGTCGGGACGGTCGGGTGTTTCTCGTTCTTTCCCAGCAAGAACCTCGGGGCGATGGGCGATGCGGGCATGGTCGTCACGAACGACCTCGATTTGGCCGAACGGATTCGAGTGCTCCGCGTCCATGGGAGCAAGCCCAAGTACTATCACAAGCTGATCGGTGGCAATTTCCGGCTCGACAGCGTTCAAGCCGCCGTCCTGAACGTGAAATTGAATTATTTGGACGAATGGACCAGGCGACGCCAGGAGAATGCCGAACGGTACCGGACGCTGTTCCAACAGGCGGGACTCACGGACAAGCCGGGCGTCGTCCTTCCGGAAGCCCGATATCGGCGCGCCGGGGTGAAGCATCATCACATTTACAATCAGTTCGTGATTCGGGCGCCCCGGCGCGATGAGCTGATGGCGCATTTGAAGCAGCAGGGGATCGGCAGCGAGATCTACTACCCGGTGCCGTTCCATTTGCAGGAATGTTTCCGGCCGCTGGGCTACAAGGAAGGGGACTTTCCGGAATCCGAGCGCGCCGCGAAGGAAACGCTGGCGCTGCCGATCTATCCCGAATTGACGCCGGAGCAGCAACAACAGGTCGTGCAGACCATCCAGCGGTTTTATTCATCTTGAACCGTGCGGGTTCTCATTCAGCCCTCTACCTTCTGAGCCATTTCGGCCTGCTTCTGCGCATCTCGCGGACGGAAATGGCCGCCCGTTACGCCGGATCTCTCTTGGGTGTGGGATGGGCGCTGGTCGCCCCGCTGGCGATCCTGGCCATCTACGCGGTTGTCTACCTGTATATCTTCGCGGTGCGTCCCACGCAGATGTCTCCCCTGGAGTATGTGTTGTACATGTTCGCGGGGCTGGTCCCCTTTCTCATGAGCGGCGAAGCGCTCAACGGGGGCGTTTCGTCGGTGGTGGCCAACCGGTCGGTATTGAACAATACCGTCTTTCCGATCGATCTGGCGCCGGTAAAGCCCGTGTTGATGAGTCAAGCGGTGTCGATCGTGGGATTTGCGACGATCGTGCTGCTGTCCGCCGCGACGGGCCGCGTGACATGGGCCATTCTGGCATGGCCGCTGCTGTGGGGGCTCCAAGTGTTGTTCCTGGTCGGACTCAATTGGATTCTGTCCTTGATCCATGTCGTGTTCCGGGATCTCCAGTACGCGATGGGCATTGTGCTCATGATCATGTTGATCGCGTCGCCCATCGCCTATACTCCCGACATGGTGCCGCTCACGTTGAAGCCGCTTATCCTCTTGAACCCGTTTGCGTATTTCGTCATTGCCTACCAGAAAGTCTTGGTCCTGGGGCAGTTGCCGCACTGGTGGGAGTGGGCGGCGCTGGTGATCCTTTCCTGCGGAATATTTGTCAGCGGAGGGTGGATTTTCGCGAAAGGCAAGCGAGTCCTTATCGACTATGCCTGACGCAATGGCCATACGCATGGCCGGGGTGGCGAAGATGTACAAGATCTTCCCGTCTCGGGTCGACAATTTTCTTGATGCGATTGGTCTTCCCCGATGGGGGTGGCGCGGACGCAAGCGGTACAAGGAGTTTTGGGCTCTGAAGGGGATCGATCTTGATCTGCCGGTCGGCAGCCGGACAGGTATTCTCGGCCGCAACGGCGCGGGAAAGTCGACGCTGCTCAAATTGATCACGGGCAACATCCCGGCAACCGAAGGCACGGTGGAGGTGAACGGCAAGATCCAGGCGCTGCTGGACGCGGGCGCAGGCTTTCATCCCGAGTTCACTGGTTATGAAAATATTCACGCCTCGCTGACCTATCAGGGATTGACGACCGCCGAGATCGAAGCCGCCGTCGAGGACATTGTGGACTTCACCGAATTGGGGGACTTTCTGGCACAGCCGTACCGGACCTACTCGTCCGGAATGCAGGCTCGCCTGGCGTTTGCAACGGCCACGGCGATCAAGCCGGAGATCCTTATTATCGACGAGATGCTGGGCGCCGGCGACGCCTACTTTGTGGGCAAATCCGCGGACCGCATTCGGCAGTTGGTCGACGGAGGAGCGTCGGTGCTGCTGGTGTCCCATTCGCTGGATCAAATCGTGAAGCTGTGCGACCGGGCCATTTGGATCGAGCGAGGCAAAATCGTGTGCCGAGGGTCCAGTCTCGAAGTGGTAAAGGAATATGAACGATACATCCGTTTCTTGGACGACGAACGGCTCAAAGCAAAAAACCGCGTTGCGCAGGACCCGGGATTGCACTCTTCGCAGCGCGGAGAGACGCGCGATGCGCTGGACGTGCAATTCACGGCGACGGCCGGGTCGACGTGCGATATATGCGAGGTGACTCTGTTCAAGGGCGAGGTTGCCGGTGCGGGGGTTCGGGTGGGAGACGCACAAGACGTCAACACGTCGCATCTGGCCTATGTCAGTCTGGAGGGCGGACATTGGTCTGAACCCCAAGAGTCGGGGGGCGTGCTGTTTCGCAGCGTGACGGATGCTGGAAAAGGCGCTACTTCCGGCACGGTCGTCTGCCGCGCCTTTCATTTGTACCCGGAGGAACGGTATCGTTGCCGAGTGGGATATCGTACTCGGGGAGCAGGCGAGGTCTCGTTGACGATCCGTTGGAACGGGACCGTTCATGGCCATTATATTCTACCGAAGGCTCTGACGTGGGGAACACACGACGTGGAGGTCAAGCCCTTTTCCGTAGCGGAGGCGGGCGGCCTTGATAGAGGTCCGGTGTCCACTCAAGCATCTCTCGGGCCGACCGGCGAAGTGCGCACGGTGAGCCGGTGGCCCGGGGAAGGATCCTTGGCGATCCAATCAGTGCGGCTGCTCAACGCCGAGGAGAAAGAGCAGGCTGTCTTCGAACCGGATTGTGAGCTGCGGGTGCGGATAAGGTTTCTCGCCAAAGCCGCCGGCAGCTATCCGGTAATACCCGTCGCCGTGCTCTTCAGGCTCGACGGCGTGGTCGTTTCGACCCACATCGGACCCACGATGCATCTGGAACTGAACCAGGGCGAGACGAGGCAAGCCGATCTCGACTACGGACCGATTCGCCTGGGCAACGGTAGTTACGTGTTCTCGGTGGCGCTCTATCGTCAGCTCTCTTCGGTCGGACCGACGGAAGTGTACGACCTGCTCGACCGGAGCTACGAATTCGCCGTGGTTGGGAATCCGCCGCTGGAGAGTGGCATTATCCGCCATCTTGCCACGTGGAGCATCCGGTGAAGCACGACTATACTGAGTTTTGTATCTGCCCCGCCTGTCGAGGATCGCTCACAGCCTCGGCGTCCTCGTTGCAATGCGCGACCTGTTCCGTTCGCTACGAGATACGCGACGGAATCCCTATTTTTCTTCCGACCTACGGCGATGCCGAACGCAGCCGCTATCTGTGCTGTTATCAAGGGCTCGCGCAGGACGATCTGGCGGTTCCGCTCGAGGGCAGGCGGGAGGCGAGGCATTCGGTGCTCCTCGATTTCGTGGGAGACGTCCGCGGTAAGCGCGTGTTGGATATCGGGTCCAGCAACGGCATCTATCTGCGACAGCTCGATGCGGCGTTCAAGGTGGCCTTCGACCTGGCGTGGCCATTTTTGGCCGCCATTCCAAAGTCGGAAGGCATGGCGCCCGTCTGCGGCGACGCCGAAACGCTGCCGTTCAGGCCCGGGTTCTTCGATGTCATCATCATCTCGGACATTCTGGAACATCTGCTCAAGCCGGAGCGTCTCGTGGAGCACCTCAGGACCGTCTGTACGGATGACACGCGGCTGATCGTGCACGTCCCGTGGCGCGAGGACATTTCGCACTACAAGCAATCCAAATACGAATTCGCCCATCTCCGCAGTTTCGGACCCTACACCTTTGCGCAGCTCTGGACCGACGGGTTCCGCATCGTGAAATCCAAGCCGACCTATCCCTCGCTGGAAGAGCCGATTCTGTTCCACTTGGAGGAGCGCGTACCGACGTGGTTATATAGCCTGCTGGTCCGGCTGTATTACCACAGCGCCTACCTCAGCCAATACGAAGCACAGAGGCGATCGGTATGGATTCATGAAATTCCCAAACGAGAACGGTGGCTCCTGCGATGGTATCCGGCAAAGTTTAAGATGTTTGAACTGAGGCGCTATCATGGCTCCTTGACGGCGCGGCTGGTCGACCGACTCTTCTTCCAGAGCGGGATGCTGAAGCTGCACTAACCCTATATGATGGGTGACGAGTGATATGCGAACGCGAAAAGTTACTCTTGTTCACATGGGCGACTCGATCACGTTCGGACAGTATATCGACCCGGCCTTGCGGTGGACCTCGCTGATCGCCGACCGACTCCGCCGGCACGCCGTATCCCGATGCCTGGAGATCGATTCGCACAATCGGGGGATCTCGGGGGAAACCACTCGGATGGGGCTCGAACGATATCCCAAGGATGTCCAAGAGCTCAGTCCAGACGTGATGACCTTGCAATTCGGACTCAACGACTGCAATTGTTGGCAGACTGATAGGGGGGTGCCGCGCGTCTCCGAGTCGGCATTCAAGGCCAACCTGTTGGAGATGATCGTCCGCGCACGGCGGTTCGGCGCTCGGCACATTATCCTGTCCACCAATCATCGGACGCTTCGGCGAGATCCAATGATCAGCGGCGAGGTGTACGAAGAAGCCAATGCGCGCTACAGCGATCTGATTCGAGCGGTGGCGCGTGAGGCGGCGGTTACGCTGTGCGACATCCAAGCGGTATTCAAGCCGTTTTCCGACGAGGAACTTGCGCGCATGTTGTTGCCGGCACCCGACCAACTTCACTTGAGCGTCGAGGGAAATCGGGTCTACGCCGATGCAATCTGGCCTTTCATCCTCGCCGCAGTGGAAGCCGCCGCAGAGCAGCCAACGAAAGGAGATCCCCGGATATGAAAAGCGCGACGGATGTGCATTGGAACGAGCGGGCGGCCACGGTCAAGGACGATGTCGAAGTCAATATCATGGACATCTTCCAACGCGAGATTGAATATGACTATGTGTGCCGCTATCTCACCGCGGAGATGAGGTTGTTGGAGGTCGGCTGCGGGAACGGGTTTTCGACCGCTCGCTTTCGCCCGCTGGTGCGACACGTCGACGCGTTCGACTACGCCGAAAACATGATTGATCGTGCACGTGCCAGGGTGGGTGAGACCAACAACCGGTTTTTCGTTGATAATGTGCTGGCTCCGGCGTCGATGGGCAGCGCGTACGACGGAGTGGTCTGTATCCGCGTACTCATCAATCTTCGCAACCTCTCCGAACAGCGGGCTGCCCTGGAAAACCTGGACCGTGTCCTGAAGCCGGGGGGGCTCTTCATACTCGCCGAGGGGTTCCGCGAAGGATTCGCCGCCTTGAGCGAGCTTCGGCAACGCGTCGGCTTACCGCCGGTACAGCCCGCCAGTATCAACGTGTACTCCGCGCAGGAAGAGCTGCTGCCATTTTTCCGCGCTGGCTACGAGCCCGTGGACGAATTTCACCTGGGATCGTACGACTACCTGACGCGTATCGTGTATCCGCTGATCGTGGGAGCCGAGAACGCCAAGCACAACACCGTCTTCAGCGAAAAATGTGCCCAGTTGGCTCGGCAGCACAATCCGGAGTGCATGAAGGAGTTCTCTCGGATGCGAGGGTTCGTGTTTCGAAAGCGCAGGTAAACATGTCTGACGCGAAGTAGGTTCATCCTGATGTCTCTTGCCGATATCACAAGGCCGGCCCGGCGGTTGTCCATTCTGTTGCTCTGCGACGACGATCGCGGTCACGCGAATACGATCCTGGATCACGTGTCGGCGTTTGTGGACTACTCGCGCCACGAGATTCATCTGCTCAATCCCCGAGGGCTGGAGCGAATGGGTGCCTTGAGGCTGGAGCAATTCGATGTCGTGATCATCCACTACTCGCTGTGCGTGCTCTATGAGACCTACCTGCCTCGGGTGATGAAGGAGGCTCTGCGCCGGTTTACCGGCTTGAAGGTGCAGTTCATTCAGGACGACTATCGATGGGTCGACGGGATCTGCGCAGTCATGCGCGACATCGGGATCGACGTCCTGTTCACCTTGGTGCCCCCGGCGGAAATCTCCAGGATCTGGAACGAGAACCGTCTCCCGGGCGTCTTGAAAGTGACGACGTTGGCCGGATATGTGCCGGAGCGTCTTGTAGGTCTGGTGACTCCGCCCGTCGAAGCGCGGCCCATCGACATCGGGTATCGCGGACGGATGCTGCCGTTCTGGTTGGGGCGAATCGCTCAGGAGAAAGCGTGGATTGCGCAGGGGGTGCTTGCGCGAAGTGCCCAGCACGGACTCCGGTGCGACATCGCGTGGCGCGAGGAAGACCGCGTGTACGGGAAAACGTGGGATGAGTTTCTCAGCTCCTGCAAAGCAACGCTCGGAACCGAGAGCGGCGCCACCATTGCCGATTTCGACGGCTCCATCGAGGCGGAGGTGCGGGCGTACCTGAATCGGAAGCCAGAGGCCGATTTCGAGGAGATCTTCGATCGGATTCTGCACAAGTACGAGGGGAACGTGCGGATGAACGTGATCTCTCCCAAGATCTTCGAATCGATTGCCTTGCATACGACTCTCATCCTATTCCCCGGCGACTACTCCGGAATCCTGTCCCCGTGGGTGCACTACATTCCCCTCGAAAAAGACTATTCCAATATGGCCGAGGTCGCGGCGAAGCTTCGCGACGGAGAGTTTCTGCGCGAGATGACGACGCGAGCCTACGACGACATCGTGGCGTCGGGACGATACAGCTATCGGACGTTCATCGGTCAGTTCGACGATCTGGTGGATTCGTGGCCGAAAGTCGGACATGTGGCGGCCGAGCGGAGACAAGGGGCGGGCGCTCGCGCCGCGGCGCGGGGCACCCGGGCCGAGCGGCACGTCCGAATCCGGGTGACCCTCGCCTGCCGATGTCTGGAAGACTATCGGCCCTCTCGCCTCCAGGGGCGAATCGGGACATTCCTCTCTGAAATCATGGCGGGGTCCCACGGCGAAGCGTTGCTCGTGCTGCGCGCCTTGGGCGGCAGCGCGCCGCTCCGAAGAGTCGTCCTGAGTTATCTGCGCGGAGGTCAGCGGAGGACGACTGTTTCTCTTAAGGGGTTGCTAAAAGAGGTACTCTTGTGGCGGGCCTTACAAATAGCCTATCGTGAGAGACCCTCGGTGCGCCGGCCCTTTCGGGTGCGTGCAGACGTGAAGTTGGAGGAGGGAGAGGTGTCCTTCACGAGTGTCCCAACTGATCCATCCCAGGACGAATTCGATGGGTCCGCGGCAACCCTGACGCAGTCGCCGGACGACCGGTGGTCCGAGATCTGCAACGCCTTGATCGATGGACGACTGAAACGCGTATTGTGGGATCACTCGCCCATCGGCGTCTATATATCCTGCCGGGTGGGACCGTTGGTGTCGATCGGGGTCGGCGTAGGCGATCGGGGACAGCGGATCTTCACCAACATGATTGAGCTCACTCGCGGCGAATGATGATCGAGGGGTAGAGGGGGGATCGATGTGCGGAATTGCCGGTAGCATTCAGCTTCAGCGCGAACGCATTCCGGAATTGGGGAAGCGCCTCGGATTGATGAACGACCTCATTCGTCATCGCGGGCCGGATGGCGACGGCAAGTGGGAGCATCCCAGTGGGACCGTAGGATTCGCGCATCGCCGGCTCAGCATCATCGATCTGCAAACCGGCCAGCAGCCGATGCGCGACGCCGGCGGCAACTGGATCACCTATAACGGGGAAATCTACAACTACCTCGAGCTGCGCAAAGAGTTGGGAGAGGAACACTTCCGAACCCAATCCGATACCGAGGTGATTCTGCATGCCTACCGCCGGTGGGGCCGCGAATGCCTTCTGAAGTTTCGAGGGATGTTCTCCTTTGCGCTCTGGGACGAAGCGACTCAGACGCTGTTCTGCGCCCGGGATCGGTTCGGCATCAAGCCTTTCTATTACTGCATCGCCGATGACGTGCTGTATTTTGCCTCGGAGGTCAAGGCACTCCTGCCTTTCTCCTTGGAGATCGACACCGATCTGGAGGCATTCAAGGAGTATCTCTCATTCCAGTTGTGTTTGGGGGACAAGACCCTGTTCAAGGGAATACGCGAGCTGTCCCCGGGACATTCCCTGATCGTCCGCAACGGGGCGTTCCGCGTGGAGCAATACTGGGAGATTTATTATCACCCCGATTTCCTGCATACCGAACGGTACTTCGAGGAGCGCATCCACGCCTTGCTCGACGAATCCGTCGCGCTGCACCTGCGGAGCAACGTTCCCGTAGGGGCCTACGTGAGCGGCGGCCTGGATTCCAGCATCGTGGCGTCGCTGGCGGCCCTGCACCAGGGAGAGGGGTTCAAAGGATTTACTGGAAAATTCTCAGGTGGAGACGCTTACGATGAGAGTCGGTATGCTCGTGAGCTCTCGCGGTTTCGATCATTCGAGCTGCACGAAATCGACATCTCGGATCGGGATTTCGTCGACGAACTCCAGAACGTGATCTACCACTTGGACTTCCCAGTGGCTGGGCCGGGGAGTTTTCCGCAGTTCATGGTCTCAAGACTGGCCAGCCAGTACCGCAAAGTGGCTCTGGGAGGGCAGGGCGGCGATGAGATCTTCGGCGGGTACGCGCGTTATCTGATCGCCTACTTCGAGCAGTGTATCAAGGCCGCCATCGATGGGACCATGCACTCCGGCAGCTTTATCGTGACGTACGAATCCATCATCCCCAACCTGGCGGTCCTGCGAAGCTATAAGCCGCTGCTGCAGGAGTTTTGGAAAGAGGGATTGTTCGAAGACCTGGATCGGCGGTATTTTCGGCTGATCAACCGGGCGCCGGATCTTGGCGACGAAATCAACTGGGTGGCGCTGGATCGATTCTCGCCGTTCGAAACATTCCGGGACATCTTTCAAGGCAGGAATGTCCGGAAAGAATCTTATTTCGATCGAATGACCCATTTTGATTTCAAAACGCTGTTGCCGGCGCTGCTGCATGTCGAGGATCGCGTGAGCATGGCGCACGGACTGGAATCGCGGGTGCCGCTGCTCGACCATCCCCTGGTCGAACTGGCCGCCACGATTCCATCCAACATCAAGTTCAAGGACGGCCGGCTGAAGCACGTGTTCAAGAATGCCTTGGCTCGTGTGCTGCCCGAGGCCATCGTGAACCGGACGGACAAAATGGGATTCCCCGTGCCCTTGCAGGACTGGTTGCGGCAACCCGGTCAGGTGCGTAACTTTGTGCTTGATGTGCTGAGTTCCTCCAAGGCGGCGACCCGTCCGTTGGTCGACAACCGGCGGGTCATCGACGGTCTGGGACGGGAGCCGAGATTCGGCCGGAAACTCTGGGGCCTGCTGTGCCTGGAGATCTGGCAGCAAACGTTCCACGATCGGGCGGCTCATTTCCGACAACTCTTGAACGCGGAGGTGCCTTCATGAAAGTGCTGATCACCGGCGGGGCCGGATTCATCGGCTCCCATCTTGCCGATCGCCTCGTGGCCGACGGAGCAGAGGTCTGCGTGATCGATAATTACGCGACCGGACGGCGGGATAACCTGGCGGCGCATCCGCGCCTGACCGTCATCGAAGGCACCATCGCCGATGCGGATCTGGTCGCCCGCGCGTTTGGGTCGTTCCGGCCTTCGCACGTCGTGCATGCGGCGGCCGCGTACAAGGATCCGGACAACTGGACCGAAGACGCCCTGACGAACGTGGCGGGGACCGCCAATATCGTGCGGGCGTCGAAGACTGCCGAGGTGCGGCGATTGATCTACTTCCAGACCGCACTGTGCTACGGCTTGCGGCCGCTGGAACAACCGATTACGCTCGGCCATCCCCTGCGGCCGGACGGCAGCAGCTACGCCATCAGCAAGACGGCCGGTGAGCACTACGTGATGTTGAGCGGGCTGGATGCGATTTCCTTTCGCTTGGCCAACGCGTACGGGCCCAGAAATCTCAGCGGGCCGCTTCCCACGTTCTATCATCGCCTGACGAACGGGAAGCCCTCCTTCGTGATGGATACGCGCCGCGATTTTATCTATATCACGGACCTCATTGAGGTGGTGATGCGGGCTTTACACGGGAAAGGGGAAAAGGGCGCTTACCACATCTCGTCCGGTTCCGACTTTTCGATCAAGGAACTCTTCGATGCGACGGTGAAGGCGCTGGGCGTCAAGTTGGAGAAGGAGGTCGAGATCAGGCCTCGCAATCCGGACGATGCCTTTACGATTCTGCTGGATCCCTCCAAGACCAACCGGGATTTCGGATGGCGGACCTCCACGGAGCTGGAGCCGGGGGTGCTGGCCGCCATCGAGTGGTACAAGAAATTCGGGATCGCGCAGACCTATACCCACCTGAAGCCGCTGGAGAGCAAGGGATAGCGGTTTCCGTGCGTCGGCGGAGGCCGGCTTGTGAGGAGGAATTCGATGAATGTATGGAACAAGAAGGACGTGTTGGTGGTCGGCGGTGCAGGGTTTGTGGGCAGCAACCTCGTCAGGCGGCTCCTAAGCGAAGGGGTGGGTCGGGTCGTGGTCGTCGACAATCTTCTCTCTGCGGAGCGCGAAAATCTGCCCGATCATTCAGCGGTAGTCTTCATCGAGGGATCGATCGCTGATGATGCCGTACTGAAGCAGGTGACCGACGAGTTCGACTATGTGTTTCATTTGGCCACCTATCACGGCAACCAAAGCTCCATTCACGACCCTTTAGCCGACCACGCCAATAATACGTTGACGACCCTCAAGCTGTTCGACTGGATCAAGAATCACCGCCGGCTGATAAAGGTCGTCTATGCGTCGTCCGGATGCACGGTGGCGGAGAAGACGTTCGATCAGGCGAGAGCTACGACGGAAGAGGCGCCGGTTTCGCTGTATCTGGACAGCCCCTACCAGATTTCAAAGATCATCGGGGAACTCTACGGCAACTATTACTTCAAGCAATACGGGTTGCCGGTGGTGAAGGCGCGATTTCAGAACGTGTATGGTCCCGGGGAAGTGCTCGGTGCCGGGCGATGGAGGGGAACCCCAGCCACCGTCTGGCGCAATGTCACGCCGAGCTTCATCTTTCGCGCCATTCGGCGGATGCCGCTCATCGTGGAAAACGGAGGAGTGGCCACGCGCGATTTCATTTTCGTGGACGACATCGTGGAAGGCCTGGTGCGCTGTGCCTCGCATGCCGACCCCGGTGAGGTGTTTAACCTGGCGAGCGGGGTGGAAATCTCCATCGGAGAATTGGCCAAGCTGGTCAACGACCTGACTGGGAATCCGGTTCCGGTGGAACTCGGTCCGACGCGCTCCTGGGATCTTTCCGGAAAACGGTACGGCAGCGTCGAGAAGGCGCGTCTCCGATTGGGCTTCCTGGCGCAGGAACCGATCAAGCGGGGCCTCGAGCGAACCATCGAGTGGACACGAGCCAATCTGCCGTGGATCGAGCAGTGCATCCGCAAGCATCGCCCGCATATGCCGGACCTGACGGTATGAAGGCCGCGGGATGAAGGCACCGAGTCGCCCGAGCCATTCCCACACGCCGCTTCTCCTCCGTATTCTTGGTCAGGTTGTCGGATGAATGTGATGTCCATTGTGGGCGCCCGCCCGCAGTTCATCAAGGCGGCGGTGGTATCCCGGGCGCTTCGGCGGTCGTCCGTGCTGCACGAAACACTGGTCCATACGGGCCAGCACTACGATGACAACATGTCGGCGGTCTTTTTCGACGAGCTCGGCATTGCCGCTCCGGACCATCATCTCGGGATCGGGTCTCACAGTCAGGGCGTGCAGACCGCGCGCATGCTGGAGGCGATCGAGTCCTTGATGGTGAAGGCGCAGCCGGACCGAGTGTTGGTGTACGGAGACACCAACTCTACGCTTGCGGGAGCTCTGGCGGCGGCCAAGTTGCACATTCCCGTCGCCCATGTCGAAGCCGGACTCCGGTCGTTCAACCGCCGGATGCCGGAGGAGATCAACCGAATCGTGACTGATCACCTATCGACGATCCTGTTCGCGCCGACGACGACCGCGGTCGAGCATCTGCGCTGCGAGGGAGTTCCGGGGTCGGCGATCAAGCTGGTGGGGGACGTCATGTACGACGCCGCGCTCTACTATGCGGAGCGGGCCACGGCCAAGAGTGCGATCCTGTCCATATTGGGGCTGAAGCCGGGAGAATATTGTCTCGTCACCGTTCACCGCGCCGAGAACACCGACGCGCCCGATCGATTGCGGGCCATCGTGGAGGCCTTGGCGGAGGTCGCGGGGGAGATGCGGGTGGTGGTGCCCCTCCATCCGAGGACACGGCAGGCCTTGGCTCGGATCGACTTGTTGGCAAAACTGGAAGCCGCAGTCACCGTTCTCGATCCCGTCGGCTACCTGGATATGATCTCGCTTGAAAAGCACGCGCAGGTCATCGCTACGGATTCCGGGGGGGTTCAGAAGGAAGCGTTCTTCTACCGCGTCCCGTGCGTCACCCTGCGGGATGAGACCGAATGGGTCGAACTCCTGGATCTGGGATGGAATCGGCTGGCGCCGCCGTCCAGCCCGGCGTGCATTCGGAACGCGCTGTTGGCGCCGGATCTCCGCGCGCGCGGACGCCAGGCTCCCGTTGATTTGTACGGCGGCGGGGAAGCCGTGGCGCGGATCGTGGCATGTCTGGAAGTGGCCGAGGGCTGGTCGCGCCCGTCAGGGCGGCGTCGCGAGGATCTGTTCTGACGTGAAGCCCACCAAGTCGATGGGGATTCTATCCCTTTCCGACATCGCGAATGACCCGCGGGTTCGCCGACAGGGGGATGCGCTCCATCAGGCTGGTTGGTCGGTGTTCGGCGTCGGGCTTCCAGGCCGGCCCGCGCCGCAACCTGCTTGGAAGATTTTCACGGAACCCGAGCTATCGTACGACGCCGAGCCTCAGGTCCCTTCCAGCGGGGCTCGCCTCGCCGGCATGATCCGTCGGGTCCGCAGCCGGTTCAAGCGCGTCCCGTTAGCGCGGAAGCTGTGGTCCGTCGTGCGCGCGGCCAAACGGCTTGCCGACCTTCTGGCGATATGGTGGCGGCCCGAACATGCGCAACGGCTCTATTGGACCTGGCCGGAACCGCTCCAACTCTACCGAGCCTGCCAAGGCCGGACCGCCGATATTTGGCTGGCGAACGACTGGATCACGCTGCCGTTGGCGGCGCGCCTCGCGCGTGAGTGTGGAGGTGTCTACGTCTACGACACACACGAGTTGGCCCTCCATGAATACTCGGAGCGGCTGCAATGGAGATTGTTCAAGAGACCGGTCATCGCGGCCATAGAGAGGGCGGGAATCCAAGGAGCCAGGCACGTCTCTGCCGTATCGAACGGCATTGCGGCGACGCTGAAAGCGGAATATGGTCTGGCCCAGCTTCCGACCGTGATCCGCAATATGCCGAGCTACCAGGAGGCCACTTTCCAGCCGGTCGGATCATCCATCAAGGTGTTGTACCATGGAATCCTGGTCCCGAACCGCGGTCTGGAGGAAGCGATCGAAAGCGTCCGGAGCTGGCGCAGCGACTTGTGCCTCACCTTGAGGGGGCCCGGGAATGCCGCGTATCTGGATGCCCTGCGCGCGCGCGCGGACGCCTTGGGGGTAGGGGACCGGGTGATCTTTGCAGCCCCGGTGGCGATGACAGACCTGGTCAGTGAAGCGCGGCGATTCGATGTCGGATTCTTTGCGTTGCCGGGCCATTCGCGACATAACCGATACGCGTTGCCGAACAAGTTCTTTGAGTATGTCATGGCCGGGCTTGCGTTGTGCGTGAGCGATCTTCCAGAAATGAGCGCCCTGCTCAAAGAACACGACCTCGGCGTCGTCATCCCCGACACCTGTCCGGACACCATCGCCGCGACGGTCAATGCCCTGACTCCCGCGTCGATCGAAGGCTACAAGCGGAACGCCCTCCGCGCGGCCCAGGAGTTGAATTGGGACTGCGAATCGCGGAAGCTCATCTCCGCCTATGATGCGCTCGTTGACGACGTGCGTCGAATGGAGGTGTAGCAGTGTGTGGGATCTGGGCTTCGGTTGGCATATCGGTGGACTCGGCGGTCATCGATCTGGTGGCGCATCGCGGCCCCGACGGATGCGGGTGGAAGGTCTTCCCCGGCCCCCTCGGCCCGGTCACGCTCGCTCATCGCCGACTGGCGATCATCGACACAAGCGTCCACGCCGCACAGCCCATGTGCGATGCGGGCGGACGCTATTGGATCGTGTACAACGGCGAGGTCTACAACTATCGCGAACTCCGGTCCGAATTGGAGACCCTCGGCCGTCGCTTCGCCACGCAATCGGATACGGAAGTCATTCTGGCCGCCTACGCCGAATGGGGAGAGACCTGCCTCGATCGGTTCGTCGGCATGTTCGCCTTTGTCCTCTATGATTCGCAGATGCAGAGGATCTTCGCGGCGCGGGATCGCTTCGCGATCAAACCCCTCTATTACATGGTGCGGGGTGACGGCCTGGCTTTCGCTTCAGAGATCAAGCAACTCCTCAGAGTGCCGGGGTTCGTGCCCCGGATGAACCTGCCGCGCCTCTATGATTTTCTCTCCACCGGGATTACCGACCATACGGCGGAAACCACATTTGCCGACGTGCGCCAGCTTCGCAACGGCGAATGTCTCACGGCGGATTTGCACACGTTCCGCTGGACCGATCCCCTGCCGGTTCGACGATGGTACCGGTTGCCTCAATCCGGGACGATCGAATGCTCGGCGGACGAAGCGGCCCGGAGGTTCCGTGAGCTGCTGACGGACTCCGTTCGCCTGCATCTGCGCTCGGACGTGCCGGTCGGCTCGTGTTTGTCCGGGGGACTGGATAGTTCGGCGATCGTAAGCCTCATCGATCGGCAGTTTCGGCTCGACGGAAGCCAGGCCGCCGTTAATACGGTCAGCGCCTGTTACGAGGAACGCGCAGTCGATGAGCGCCCGTTCATGCGCGCCGTCAACGCCGCAACTCGCTCGGCGCCGCATTATGTGTTTCCCAAGCCGGAGGATGCGTTCGGCCGTGCCGAGCAGATCACCTGGCATCAGGATGAGCCGTACGGCAGCACCAGCATCTTCGCGCAGTGGTGTGTCTTCGAGGAGGCGAAGCGACAGGAAATCAAGGTGATGCTGGACGGCCAGGGTGCCGATGAGCAGTTGGCTGGGTACCACGGGGGATTCGGCTATCACCTGGCGAGTTTGCTGAGGAGCGGCCGCTGGATGGCATTGGCCCGCACGATGTGGGAACGACGGCAGTTTCACGGTGTGGCTCTGAGACAGCAGATTCGTGCTCTCGTCGGGCCGATTCTGCCGGGACGGTTGGCGGGACTGCTTGCGCGGTCCCGGCAGACTCTCGTCGAGCACGATTGGCTGGCGTCGGGGCGCTTTCGAGGGGACGCGTTCCCGGCCAACCCCTTCGGGGCGATGCTCCGGGCCGAGGGGCTTGGACCTATTCGCGACATCGGCGACTTGTGCGTGGCGATGACGCAAGCCACCAACTTGCCGATGCTCCTCCATTACGAGGACCGCAACAGCATGGCGCACAGCGTCGAGGCTCGTGTACCGTTTCTGGACCATCGTTTGGTGGAGTTCTCGATCGGGTTGGGCGCCCGGCACAAGATTGTTGGGGGCACGACCAAGTTCGTGCTCCGACAGGCGATGGCGGGTGTGATGCCGGACGTGGTGTGCCAGCGCCGGGACAAGATCGGATTCGCGACCCCCGAACTCGAATGGTTCCGGGGGCCGTTGCGACGATCGCTTGAAGTCGCGGTGGAGGATGTGCTCTCGGGATACCCGGGACTTCTGAACACCGGAGGCACGCGCCTGTTGGTGAAGGAGATGCTGGACGGCTCCCGTCCGATCGACTTCCGACTGTGGCGAATCGTGAATGTGGGCATTTGGGGCCGGGTCTTCAACGTGAACCTATGAGAATGACCCAAGACTTCAGGCATTGGCACGGCGGCCGGGCGCCGGATGCAAACGAACCCCCGGCCGGGGGGACGCGTTCTCCCTCCATGGACGCCCAGGGGAGGCCATAGCTACTTGCGCATTCTGATTGTCTCCTATGCCTTTCCGCCGTACAACGACATCGGCCATGTGCGAGTCGGGAAGACGGCGAAGTACCTGGCCAGGTTCGGCCACGAAATCCGCGTGCTCACCGCTCGAAACCAACCCCATCAGACCTCGCTTCCGGTCGAGATTCCAGCCGAGTGGGTGATCGCCACGGATTGGTGGAATGTCAACAAGCCGGCCGAGTGGGCCTTTGGAGGGCGCGCGGCGGTCGCGGACCGGGGCCTCGTCGTCAAGGGTCGCCTGCGGCCGGCCATCGAGGCGATCCGGGCGCTCTATCGCAGAGTCTACAAGCAAGGCGTGGGTTTCCCGGACGATCAGATCGGATGGTTCCCGTTCGCAGTCCGCGCGGCGTCACGGCTCATGGCGGAGTGGAAACCAGATCTGATCTACGCCAGCGCGATGCCCTACACGTCGCTGCTCGTCGCCTGGCGGGTTTCGCGGCGGTGTCATATTCCCTGGGTCGCGGAATTGCGGGACCTCTGGGTGGATTTCCACCGCTATCGATTCGGGGCGCTTCGAAAGAGGATCGAGCGCCGGGTGGAACGCATGGTGCTGTCCTCCGCCGTCGGATTGGTGACGGTTTCTCCGCCGTTGGCTTCGGTGCTGGAACGGAAATACCGGAAGCCGACCTTGGTCATGCTGAACGGATATGATCCGGACGATAGTGGCGAGCCGGTTGAAACCCTATGTTCGTCGCAGCTTCGCATCGTCTACACGGGCATGATCTACGAGGGAAGGCAGGACCCCGCGCCGTTGTTCGAGGCCCTGAGAAATCTGAAATGGCAACGCCACCAGGTCAGCGTGGAGTTTTATGGACGCTACCTGGAAGTGGCCCGCGAGTGCGCGCAAGCCTACGGAGTTGCCGACCTCGTGCATCTCATGGGGCAGGTGACCCATCAGGACGCCCTCAGAATTCAACGGGAAGCGGATGCGCTGTTGCTGTTGTTGTGGCAGGATACAGGCGAGAAAGGGATCTATACCGGCAAGCTGTTTGAGTATATCGGGGCCGGCCGGCCCATTCTGGCCATCGGGCCTTCGGACAATGTGGCCGGGGACTTGATCCGGGAGCGCGGCGCCGGCACGGTCTGTCAGGATGCCAAGGAGGTCGGCCGACAGCTTTCAGCTTGGATGGCGCGGAAATGCCGCGGAGAACCTGTGGCGGCTGTGCCGCGACAGGCTCGGACAGGATTGACGAGAGAAGATCAGGTCAGGCGATTGGAAACGTTTCTGATGGAACTCGCGCCTGCCCGCACGAGATGACCATGCATGTCGTGATCGTCAACGACTTTGCCCATGTCGAAGGGGGGGCTAGTCATGTGGCGCTGCTCGGTGCGATCGGGTTGGCTTCCCGAGGCCATGATGTGACGCTGCTGGCCGCGGTCGGACCCATCATGCCGGAACTGCGCGCAAGCCGGGTCCGGGTGGTCTGCGCCGCTCAGCATCAAATCGCCCAGGACCCGAAGCGCCTGCGGGCCATGGTTCAGGGATGGTGGAACCTGCGGGCCCGCCGGCTGATGGAATCCATTCTTGCCGACCGTGACCCGCGCACGACGATCGTGCATCTCCATGGCTGGACCAAAGCGTTATCTTCGAGCGTCGTGGGCCCCGTCCTTCGCCGGCAATTCCCCCTGGTCTGCACGCTGAATGATTATTTTACGGCCTGTCCCAACGGAGGGTTTTTCGTCTATCCGAAAGGGCATGTCTGCCGGCTGACTCCCATGACCTCGGCCTGCATCCTGACCCAGTGCGACAAACGTGGCTATGGTCACAAGCTGTGGAGAGTCGCCCGCCAGGGCGTCCAGCGGCGGTGGGGTATGATTCCGAAGGGGATACGGCATTTCGTCGTCGTTTCCGAATTCAGCCGGAGGATTCTGGCTCCGTATCTCCCGCACGACGCCGTATGGCACGACGTGCCGAACGTCATCGATGTTCCGAGAGCGACCCCGATCGCGGTCGAGCGCAATGCCACCTACGCGATGGTGGGCCGTCTCAGCCGGGAGAAGGGCGCGGCGTTGCTGGCGCAGGCGGCGGAACAGAGCGGGCATCCGCTGGTCTTCATCGGCGACGGGGAATGCCGCGACGAGGTCAATCGGGTCAATCCAAGGGCCGTCGTGACCGGCTGGGGTCCCACGTCCGAAGTGCTGGAGCGCCTGCGCCAAGCCCGCGCGCTGGTGTTTCCCTCTCTGTGGTACGAGGCCCAGCCGCTGGCGGTGCGGGAGGCGGCGGCGCTCGGTATTCCTGCAATCGTGTCGGATGGCTGCGCGGCGCGGGACGAGGTTGCCGACGGGGTCACGGGCCTGTGGTTTCGGAGCGGCGACGTCAACGATCTGGCCGCGAAAATGTCCGTGCTGAACGACGATGAGACCGTTCGACGTCTGGGACGAGCGGCCTATGAGCGCTATTGGGCTCACCCGGCGACAATGGACGACCACGTCTCACGTCTTGAGGCGGTCTATCGGCAGGTCCTTGAGAAGCGGATCTCGTGACCGGTGCTCCTGTGGATCTCACGATCATCATCGTGAATTACAACAGCCGGAAGGACTTGGAGCGTTGTTTGCAGTCGATTGAGGAGGCAGGGCTCTCCTGCCCCCATGAAATCGTCGTGGTGGACAATGCCTCGCACGATGGCAGTCAATCCTCCGTGCGCGACGCCTATCGAAAGGTCCGTTTGCTGGCCAGTTCGACCAATCTGGGATTCGGACGGGCCGTGAACGAGGCCTTCCGGCAGACTGTGGGCGCCTATGTCCTGGTGCTCAACCCCGATATCGTCGTGCGTCCGGATTCCATCGAGCGGCTGCATCGTTATATGGCATCCCATCAGGATGTCGCGCTCTGCGCGCCCAAGCTGCTCAATGAAGACGGGACCTTGCAGTACTCCTGCCGCACGGACTACAGCCTCGGGGTGTACCTGTTCCGGCGGACTCCGTTAGGGAGATGGTTGCCCGGCCACCGTATTATCAGCGATCATCTGATGACCTCCTGGGACCACGCCGCTCCCAGGGATGTGGATTGGGTGTTGGGAGCAGCCTTCATGCTCCGTCGCAGCGCCTTTCAGGACAGTCTCGTCATGGACGAGCGGTTCTTTCTCTATTTCGAGGACGTGGATCTCTGCCTCCGGCTGCGGCGGGCCGGCTGGCGGGTCGTCTACAATCCGGAGTCGGTGATGGTGCATGCGCATCAACGGGCCAGCGCCGGCGGGCTGCTCAGCCGGGCGAAGGTCGAGCATCTCAAGTCGTGGCTGAAGTTCGAATGGAAACATCGGGTGGCCGGGCGGTTGAGCGGTCCGCCGGATCAGGGCATCGTCCGGTACGGGGGAGCAGGTTTCCATGCTTAGGGAACACTCGCGATTGCTGATCTGGCGTTGCGTCCTGGTCGATATCCTCGCCCTCGTGTTGTCGTTCGAAACGGCCTATTGGATTCGGAGCCATATCCTGTCCTCGGTCTTCGACCAGTGGTTTCCCGCTCCGCTCATGTCCGCGATGAAATATGATTGGATGTACGGGTTTATTTTCCCGATTTGGCTGGGACTCCTGTACTCGGCCGGGCTCTATCACCCGGCCAGGTTGAACACCTTCCGGCGGATGCCGATTGACCTGATCAAGGTGAGCGGGACAGGCCTCCTCCTGCTCATGGGGGTGACTTATGTCCTGAAGGTTCCGGATATCAGCCGGGCCTTTCTGATTCTGTTTTCCGCGCTGACGGCAGTGACGTTGATGGCGGGGCGGCTGGCGGTCCGGGCCTGGCTGCGCCGCTCTGGTCGGGAGGAACTCCAGTGGTGCAATGTCATCGTCGTGGGCACGAATGAGAAGGCCCTGGAGTTCGCCCGGCTGGTCGCGACGAACCGGAAATGGGGCTTTCGTCTTCTGGGCCTGGTCTCGGAGAACCGCGTGGGACCCTATGATCAACGGGTCGGGGGCTACGAGGTGATCGGAACCCTCGACGACCTCGAGCGGATCTGCAACCAGCGCGTGGTCGATGAAGTCATTTTTGTCGTGCCGGGCAAGATCGTGAGCGAGCTCGAGGACGTCTTTCTCATGTGCGAGGAATTGGGCGTGAATGCGCGGATCGCCGTCGGCATGTTCCCGCATCTGATCGCGCGGGCGTCGCTGGACGAGTTCGTCCACATTCCCCTGTTGACCTTCACCACGAAGCCGACGAGCTGGTTTGCCCTGGGCGTCAAGCGGGTGATGGATCTGGCTATCGCCTGGACGACGGTCTTGGCGGGACTGCCCTTGTGGCTGTTGATCGCCGTGATCATTAAGGCGGATTCGAAGGGTCCGATTTTCTTCTGCCAGGAACGGTGCGGTCTGAACGGACGGCGATTCACGATGTATAAGTTCCGGTCGATGGTCGTGGATGCGGAATCGAGGCTCCAGGAAGTGGCCAAGTTGAACGAACTGTCAGGCCCCGTCTTCAAGGCGAGGAACGATCCCCGCGTCACGCGGGTGGGACGCATCTTGCGGAAGTGCAGCCTGGACGAGATACCGCAATTGCTCAACGTCATCAAGGGCGACATGTCCGTCGTCGGCCCGCGTCCGCCGTTGGCCGTGGAGGTGGACAAGTACGAGCGATGGCAGCGCCGCCGGCTCAGCATGAAGCCCGGGCTCACCTGCCTCTGGGCGATTCGTGGGCGGACCTTGATCCCCTTCGAGCAGTGGATGGAAATGGATCTGGAATACATCGACAACTGGTCACTGGCGCTGGATCTTCAGATCCTCGTGAAGACGGTCCCGGCCGTCTTTTCCGGACGCGGAGCCAGTTGACGCGCCCCGCCCCCGTTCGCCCGCTCCTACGGTTACCCGATATCGGTCCATCCCCGGTGCAAGCTCCCGTCCTTTTTATTGTCTTGCGCGGCACGCATTGTTAAGATCACATCGCGAGCCACATGAACTGAATACTGACGATCATCATGCCCCACGCGCGTTCGCGAACCCGTTCGCCCAGCCAGACCCTGCTCAGGTCCATTCGCCTGGTCGCCACCGATGTGGATGGCGTATTGACGGATGCCGGCATGTACTACACGGAATCCGGCGACGAGCTGAAAAAGTTCAACACGCGCGACGGGATGGGGATCAAGCTGCTTCAGAAGGCGGGTTTGATTACCGCGATCGTGACGCAGGAGCGCACCAAGTTGATGGCGAGGCGGGCGGACAAGCTGGCGATACCGGAGCTCCATCAAGGGGTGATGGACAAACTCTCCTGTCTCCGCGAGATGGCCCACAAGTACGGATTGACGCTCAAGGAAGTCGCCTATATCGGCGACGACGTTAACGATCTGGAGGCCTTGCGGGCGGCGGGCTTTTCCGCGGCCCCGGCCGATGCGCTGCCGCCGATCCGGAAATCCGTGCAGTATGTCTGCCGAAAGAAAGGCGGGGAAGGGGCCGTGAGGGAGATCGCGGACCTCATCTTGGCGGCTCAGGCCGCCAAAGCCGTGAAGCGGTAGTCGTTCAACGTGAATCGGTCGGCGACTCAACGCCTGGAGAGTGGTTGCGATTCACGAATCACGGTTCACGTCGCACGAATCATGGGAGTGTTATGAGCGCACATCTCTATGCCGTCATCCTCGCCGGGGGAAGCGGAACCCGCTTCTGGCCGCTCAGCCGCCACCTCTATCCCAAGCAGTTGCTGCGCATCATGGGAGACGACACCTTGATCCAGCAGACCATGCGGCGGGTGCTCGGCTCCGTGGACCCCGGCCGCGTGTTGATCTCCACCAACCCGGCCCAGGCCGAATCGATCCGCGTCCAACTGGGCGAATGGAAGGATCGATTGGAGGGAAATTTTGTCATCGAGCCGGAAGGCCGCAACACGGCCCCGGCGATCGGCCTGGCCGCGCTCGAAGTCGTGCGACGGGATCCGGATGGGGTGATGGTGATTCTTCCCGCGGACCATGTCGTCAAAGGCGAAGCCAGATTCCAGGCGGCGGTGCGCCTTGGAGCTACGCTGGCCGAGGCCGGACACCTGGTCACGTTCGGGATCAAGCCGATCAGGCCGGAGACCGGCTACGGCTATATCCAGCCGAAACGCGCGCCTCGGCTGGGGAAGGAAGGCAAGCTCGCCGGCTATCCGGTCGCCCGGTTTGTGGAAAAACCAGACGCCAGAACAGCCGCCCGCTATCTCAAGGCCGGCACGTTCTATTGGAACAGCGGCATGTTCGTGTGGAAGGCGGCGACGATCCTTGAAGAGATCGACAAGCATCAGCCGGCCTTGGGGCGCGGGCTGGGCCGGATCAAGCAATTGTTGGATGCCGGGGCCTCCCGCAGCGATATTGATGGGCTCTATCGCGGGCTGCCGTCGGTCTCGATCGACACGGGCGTCATGGAGCGGTCGGCCCATGCCGCGATGATCCCGGTCGATTTCCAATGGTCCGACGTGGGCAACTGGAGCAGCATCGAGGAGGTGGCGCCGCAGGACCAGGCCGGCAATGTCATCAACGGCAAGGTCGTCGATCTGGACAGCCGCAACTCGATCATCTACGCCGATCGGCGGCTGGTTGCGACCATCGGCCTGTCCGACATGGTCGTGGTCGATACGCCGGATGCCACCTTGGTCTGTCCGAAAGAACGGTCCCAGGATGTGAAAAAGGTCGTCGAGATCTTGCGCAAGCAGAAGGCGCCCGAGCAGCTCGAACACCTCACGGTCTACCGGCCCTGGGGGTCCTACACGATTCTTGAGGAAGGATCCGGCTACAAGGTCAAGCGCGTGACGGTCAATCCGGGCGGGCGCCTGTCGCTTCAGATGCACCATCAGCGCAGCGAACATTGGGTGGTCATCGCCGGGACCGCCCGGGTGACGAGGGGGGAGGAGATCTTCGATTTGGTCGTCGGGCAAAGCACGGCGATTCCGACCCAGACGCGCCATCGGCTGGAAAATCCAGGGCGGGAGATCCTCCATATCATCGAGGTCCAAAATGGCCCCTATCTGGGCGAGGACGATATTGTCCGGTTCCAGGATGACTATGGCAGGAATGTTAAACGTTAAATGTGAATCGTTAAACGAGAGTTCACCGGGATCGTGGCAGAGAAGAATGATAACACACTCAAAGACAGACGAGGTCCGATTAAGACTTTTGAAGATCTCGACGCATGGAAAATCTGTCGCAAGCTCAGGTTCGAGATAGCCAATTTGGCACGTAGCTTTCCACGGCACGAAAGATTTCGCTTGTCCGATCAACTGATCCGAGCCGCCCGCTCAGCCACGGCTAACTTGGCGGAGGGATATGGCAGGTTTCATTATGCCGAGAACGTTCAATTTGCCCGTCAGGCAACAGGTTCGCTCTATGAGGTATTGGACCATTTGACTGTGGCACTCGATGAGGGATTGATCAAGGACGATCAATTTAAGTCCGTTCGAGAAGATGTGATTCGAGCTGTTTTGATTGTCAATGGGTACATCCGATATTTGGTCGAAGCGAAATCTCATTCCTGTGCTTCTTGACGGTTCACGATTCACTTTTAACGGATAGCGCCATCCATGGGACTTTTCCGCGAATATGACATCCGGGGCATCGTCGGGAGCGAACTGACCGACGATCATGCCGAACAGATCGGGCGGGCGTATGCCACGCTGACTCGTGGCAAGGGCCTCAAGACCGTCACGGTCGGGCGAGATGGTCGCCTCAGCTCGCCGGCCCTTCGCGAACGGTTGGTGAAGGGGCTGACGGAGGGGGGACTTGATGTCGTCGATCTCGGGGTCTGTCCCACCCCGCTGGTGTATTTCTCGCTGTTCCACCTGCCGGTGGACGGCGGGATCATGATTACCGGCAGCCACAACGCGGCCGACTATAACGGGTTCAAATTGTGCGTCGGCAAGGAGGCGCTGCACGGGAACGGCATCCAGGAACTGCAGCGGATCGTGGAGCGGGGCCAGTTTTCGTCGGGACAAGGCACCGTCACGAGCCGGCCGATCATCCCGGACTATCTGGCCTATCTCAAGCAAAGCTTCTCCCATGTCCAGGCCGGTCATCTGCGGGTCGTCGTCGATGCGGGCAACGGGGCCGCCTCGCTGGTGGCGGGAGAAGCTGTCGCGCAACTGGGCTGTCAGGTCACGGAATTGTACTGCGATCTGGATGGACGGTTTCCCAACCATCACCCGGACCCGACCGTGGTGGAGAATCTCAAAGATCTGATCCGAAAGGTCCGGGAAACCGGCGCCCACCTGGGAATCGGATACGACGGGGACGCGGATCGGATCGGCGCGGTCGATGAAAAGGGCAACATCCTGTGGGGAGACCGTTTGCTGGTGATCTATGCCAGAGATATCTTGGCCGCGCAGCCCGGCAGCACCATCATTTCCGAGGTCAAGGCTTCGCAGAGCCTCTACGACGATGTCGCGAAGCGAGGCGGGAAGGCCATCATGTGGAAGACCGGCCATTCGCTGATCAAGGCCAAGATGAAGGAAGAGCAGGCTGCGCTGGCCGGCGAGATGTCGGGCCACATGTTCTTCGCCGACCGTTACTTCGGGTACGACGACGCCGTCTACGCCTCCTGCCGGCTGATCGAGATCCTGGCCAAGGGCAGGAAGCCGCTGTCCTCGCTGGTCTCGGACCTCCCTCCCTCCTGCGTGACGCCGGAGATCCGGGTCGATTGCCCGGATTCGGTCAAGTTTCAACTCGTGCAACAGGTGCGATCCAAGCTCGTGGCCACGGCCCAGTCCCAACAGCCGTTGGATCACACGGGTTTGACGATTCGCAATGTGGTCACGATCGACGGAATTAGAGCGGTCTTCGACGACGGGTGGGGATTGATCCGCGCGTCGAACACGCAACCGGCCCTGGTTCTACGATTCGAAGCCAGTACAGACGCTAAGCTCCAGGCTATCCGCGCCGCCATCGAAGGAGAGGTGAATCAGGCGCGCCAGGCCCTGAGGTTGTAGAGGGGATGTGGGCGATGAGGGGACCCGTCTCTCCGCGATGGCCTCGTATTATCCTGGGGCCGGGACTGTGGCTCGTGCTCCTTCTGCTGTCGGTCGTTTTTCCTTCCACGTTTCGATCCGATTCGCTGGCGGCCCCTGATCGAGCCCTTCATCCCTTCACGGTGGGCGAACACCTGACCTATCGGTTGTCCTGGCTGGGTGTGACGGCCGGTACCGCTGCCCTTGGAGTGGAGGGTTCAGAGCCGATCCAGGAACGGCCCGTCATCAAGCTGGTGACGACCGCGCGATCGAGTCCCTGGATCACTCGCTTCTATCCGGTCGATAATCGGGTGGAATCCTGGGTGGACGCGGAACGCCTCGTGCCGCAACGGATGACGTTCCGCCGGCGGGAAGGGAAGCGGAAGAACGATTTCGAGTATCGGTTCCGTCACGAGGAGGGGAAGGTCTCGGTCGTCAAAGACGGTCAGCCGGTGGAATTGGATATTCCCGTCGACACCCAAGATGCCCTCTCGTGCCTGTATTTTGCCCGGTCTTTCGTGCCGCTGGTCCCAGGCCGGACGGTGTTCCTGAACGTCCATCACGATAAAAAGAACTATCAGCTCGAACTCCGGGTCGAGGGGATCGATCGCTTGGAAGGGCCTTGGGGCAAACGAGAGGCGGTGCGGGTGCTGGCCGTCATGCCGTTCCAGGGCATCTTTCTCAACGAGGGGAACGTGCGCGTGTGGTTTTCCAACGATGATCGGCGGGTGCCCTTGATGATGAAAGCCAAGGTGATCATTGGATCGGTGGTCGCCGAGTTGGTCGAGGGATTCGGCCCTGCGGACCTGTCGTAATGCCGCCTTGCAAATTGGACCAAATGGCGCCTCCCCCTATTCTCCGGCTAAGCTCCCAACCGTGATGGACACGGAATCGGTCTGGACGCATGAGCAGCAGGGGACCGCATGGCATCAGCCTTGCGAGGTGATTCACCCAATGGGTGATTCGCCAACCAAGGAGGAGGTTGATGCCTGAGAAGCCGTTTGCGAGTCCTCGGCTGCCGTTCGAGATTGACGACCGCATTGA
>WBZO01001495.1_pt1 | contig 36317 bp, 59 predicted proteins | sample 5204261 | NCBI WGS metagenome assembly WBZO01 (sample SAMN12412400, study PRJNA552823) | activated sludge metagenome | isolation source: activated sludge from anammox sidestream of wastewater treatment plant... | place: USA: North Carolina | collected 2017-09
TGCCGTTGCCGTAGCCGTAGCCGTAGCCGTAGCCGTAGCCGTCGCCGTTGCCGTTGCCGTTGCCGTTGCCGTAGCCGTTGCCGTAGCCGTCGCCGTTGCCGTTGCCGTAGCCGTAGCCGTAGCCGTAGCCGTAGCCGTCGCCGTTGCCGTTGCCGTTGCCGTTGCCGTAGCCGTTGCCGTCGCTGTTGCCGTAGCCGTAGCCGTAGCCGTAGCCGTTGCCGTTGCCGTAGCCGTTGCCGTCGCCGTAGCCGTTGCCGTCGCCGTAGCCGTTGCCGTTGCCGTAGCCGCGCGTCGTTTGGTTGAGGTCGAAATTTATAGTTCGTTTTTCCATTTTGACCCGTCGCAATCTATGAGTGCGACTATGGTGAGATAGTCGAATCGCACCGTTCCGCACTTGTCCAAAACGGTCTTGCTCGTTTTGCCGTTGCGCGCAAGTTCACCAAGTCCGTTGGTCGTGCCCCAAACGCGAATCACTGCTGCGTCTCGCAAGGCGCAATCGTTGCCGTCGCGCTCGAAACGACCGACCATGACCCAACCGCGTTGCAAAATTGCAATTTTGATGAGAGAGGGCGCGTCTTTTTTAACGTATGTCACGCCGTTTACGACAATGGTATTTTCGTCCATGCTGATTCTCCTTTGAACATGAATTGAATCCCCCGCGCCGTCGCCAAGTGCGAACCCATTTAGGTAAGTTCGCGCGCTTGTGAGAAAGTGCGTCGCGTAACCGGCAGGGGGATGGATTTACTTTTTCGGTTTGTGAGTCTGGCGCAGCTCGGGGAATTTCTTGAGCAGCATCGCCTGCATTTCGGGTGAGAGGTGTGTAAACAAGTCGCCAATCACGGCAGTGGAGGCGGTTTCACCTTTTGGCAGGGTCGCGCCCGGAACGCTCTTGTCGAGCACATAGGCGTCGAGCACGGCGTTCGCAACATCGGAAAGTTGTACGTTCTGTGGCATGTGAAAGTGTCCTGTTGAGTAATTGGTTACCTAGAGTGAACCGATTAGTTATCATTATAAACACAATCGGGTTATTGTCAATACCCAAAATTGTTATACGATAATCCAGCGATGGACATCAAAAAGCAGGTAGGAAAGCGCATTGCACTAGCAATGGAATTGAATGATTGGAGCCGTGAGGAATTCGCCGCGCGGTTAGATGTCAGTCGGACCTACGTTTCCAAGCTGGTGCGTGGCGAACAAAACATTGGCATTGAAACGTTGCAGCGCATCGCCGCCGTGCTGGGGCAGCCCATCTCGTTCTTTGTGGAAGAAAATTACACACTGAACTTGGGGCAAGAGGTTGAAGTAAAAAACTCGCAAGCGCGCCGCCGGCGGGCGGCATAAGGAAAACGCTCCAGTTTCCGCGCCAAATCATTCTGAATCGCGCCCGCTTCAAGTCACGGTATGCGTATCGCCCGGTGGTGCGGTATGACATTTTTCCCGGCGCCGTGCCGCGCGATATCGTTTTCCGACCCCGCATCGTCGGCGTGCCGGAAAAGTTAGAGCAACTGCCATTGCCCGAACCGATGGCGCCGCCCGAATGGATTTACGAGCCGTTTGTGGAAAGCGCCTGATGTTTTTCTTTTATTGGAGGAGCTATGCGGAATCGTCGAAATTGGCTTTTTGGCGGGTTGGCATTTTGTGGAACTTGTTTTTTGGTCACGGTCATTTTTGGAGCATTGAATCCGACACCGTCGTCGCGCGTGCAGCGGGTTGTAACAAACACACCGGTGCGTCTTGCTACGGATGCCGGGCAAACCATCCCAACAACCGAACCAACCTCGTTCGTATTCGCGACGGTGACGCGGGCGGCGCTGGATGTGGGTGCGACCGCAAGCGCGCGGGGCGGCACCGAAACGCCGCTTGCCGTATTGGCGAGCCCGGTCCCGTCCGAGATTGTGGGAACGGCAACGGCGACGGTCAACATTCGCGCGCAGCCGGACCGCAATGCCGCGCGGTTGGGGCAATTGAAAGACGGGGAGCGCATCGTGCTCACCGGCAAAACCGCAGCGGGGGATTGGTATCAGTTTGAAAAAGGTTGGGTCATTGCGGAGGCGATTGCGGTCAGCGGGGATGTGAAGGTGCTCGCTGTGGTGAGCGCGGGCGCGCCGAGTGCGGCGGGGACGGCAGTGCGCGCGGCGACGGTGTCATTGAGCACCGGTTGCCCGGAGGGGTGCATTGAACGAAATGAGGGATGCGAAATCAAGGGGAATGTGAGTACGCGCAACAAGAACGAGAAAATCTATCACACGCCGGGCAGCACGTTTTACGATAAAACCGATGTCAACGTGGGCGAAGGCGACCGCTGGTTTTGCACGGCGGCGGAGGCAGAAGCGAACGGATTTCGGGCGCCAAAATGACTCTTGACGCGCGTAGAACGTATGCGCTATAATAGGGGCAATGCCTGAGATGCCAAACCCGGAGTGGTTCGCGAACGCGCGGCGCATTTTGCAGCAAGCGGTGCGCAACGCACTGACCGCGCTGGCACTCGGAACGTATTTTCCCAATTTGGATTTGACGATCCAGATTCGTGACGGCAAAATCATTCGCACGGACTGGCGCGAAATGGACACGAACCAAAACTAGCAATTGTCTGGCTGACCGTAATCGGAAGCCGCGACTCTCTCACGAGAGGGCGCGGCTTTTTTATTTCCACTGACCATGCCGAGCGACATTGACCCCGCCCAAACGCCAAAATTTAGCGATTCGTTCGACCGCGCGCAAATCTATTCGATGCAGCTGGCGGGTTTTCAGAAATCGCTCGAAGCGCTTGACCTCAAATTTGAAAATTACATGGCGCGATTGGACGCGCGGCTGGAAAAACTCGCCGACGTGCAGGCGGCGCAAAACACGCGCGTGAATACCGAATTGGCGGAGCTGCGGCTGGAGATTTCGGCGCTGAAAGCAGAAAACCGCTTTTGGCGCTGGGGGATTGTAATCTCCGTGGCGATCTCACTGCTCGCTGTGTTTTTCGTCATGTGGCGGACGTGATGGACGCAAATGCACTGTTGTATCTTCGCGGATTTTTGTATGCGTATGGTGCGATGCTGACGTTTCTGGCATCCCTGCTGGTCACGCCGCGCACGAACGGGCGCATGTCACGCGCACACTCGTGGCAAAAGAGAGTCTTGGCGTTATTTTTTCTGTGTTTGAGCGTGGGCGGCTTGTCGAGTTTGGTGGGCGCGCCCGCAGTCTGGCAGGTGTTTATTACGTACGGGGCGACCGCGCTGATTGTGGCGTACGACGTGCTGATTACGTTTTTTGTGATTTTTCGGAAATGACATACGCGGCAATGAAAAACTGCGTCGGGTGGGAACACGACGACCGCACGGGGCATTTTGAAAAGATGTTCACGTGGAATCCGCGTGCGCGTCTCGGGATGCTGCCGACATATCGTTTGTTGCGTGTGGGTTTGATTTTGGGAATGCTGGTTGCGGCAGGCATGATCGGTTTGTTTATTCCCACACTCATGTTCTTTGCATCAGTTTTGTAAAAGGATTGTTTTTTGGCGATATAAGGAACGTAAAAATATGCGCACCAAAGGAGCCAAGGACAAACGGCAACGCGCGCCGGGGGGGGGGCGGAAAGCGAAAGCGTTTACGCTGTTGAAGCGTCGCATCGAAGCGGAACAAACGGACGATGCGGATTATGCGTTTGCGCTCCACGCGAAGGTGATGCGCGACCCCAAACAGCCCATCACCTTACGCCTGGAATGCGCAAATTGGGTTTCCAATCGGGTGCTCGGACTGCCGAAGGCGGAGACCAAACACAGCGGCGAGTTGAACGTGAGCGGATTTGCGGTGAAACCGATTGACTATGCAGTTGCAATTGCCGCGCTTGCGCCCGGACCAGTGGGCGATAGCGAGCCATCCGGCACAGATTAAAGTGCTGGTCATGGGGCGGCGGTGGGGAAAAACAGTGATGAGCGGCGCGATCGCCATGGCAATGGCAAATGCCGGAGCGCAGGTCGCATGGATGGCGCCGACCTACAAAAATTCTCGCCCGCTGTGGCGGTGGAGTGAAAATACAGTCTCGTCGCTAAAACGCTATGGTGTTGAGGTGTCACGCGCCGAACGCATTATTCAGTTTCCCACCGGCGGATTTTTGGGAATTTACAGCGCCGACAATCCGGATGCGATTCGCGGCGAAGCATTTCACATGGTGATTTTGGACGAAGCGGCGCGTATCAGTGAGGAAACCTGGCAAGATGCCGTGCAGCCAACTCTGGCAGATTTCGACGGACGCGCGGTGTTGATTTCGACGCCCAAAGGCAAAAACTGGTTCTTTAACGAATTTATGCGGGCGGGGCAGAGCGCACCGGAATTGGCGGCAGCGTTCAATGCGCCAACGACGGACAACCCGAATCCGAACATCCGACGCGCGGCAGAACTCGCCAAGACGCGCGTGTCCGAAATGACGTATCGCCAAGAGTGGTTGGCGCAATTCGTCGAGGGCGGGATTGTGTTTCGCAATGTGCGCCGGCAAGCCACGCTCTCGCCCGTCGCACCGCAAGCCGGGCGCGAATATGTTATCGGCGCGGACTGGGGGCGTACAACGGACTATACCGTATTCGCGGTGCTCGACGTACGCGCGCAACAAATGTGTGAGATGCAGCGTTTTACGCAGGTAGATTATCCGACACAGGCAATGCGGCTCGAAGCGTTGTCGCGGCGTTGGAACAATGCGCCCGTCATAGCCGAATACAACAGCATGGGCGGTCCGATGATCGAGGAAATGCAGCGGCGCAATCTGCCCGTGATTGCGTTTACGACAACGAACGCGAGCAAAACGTTGGTGATTGACGGATTGGTACGGGCATTTGAATTTGGCGACATTGAAATTTTGCATGACTCGATTTTGATTGGCGAATTGGAAGCGTTTGCAAGCGAGCCGACGGCTACCGGAATCAAGTATGGCGCGCCCGAAGGACTGCACGACGACTGTGTAATGAGCTTGGCTCTGGCGTGGCACGGCGTGAGCAAGTCACCAACGGGACAATTATTTTTCTAATGGCGCAAACCAATTATTTACAGCAGGCGTGGACCGCATGGCGCGACTTTTGGACGTTCGGCATTGACCGCAGCGCCCGCGCCTTCGCTACCGGCAAGGGCGTCGTCGAACCGTGGGACATGGCGTTCGGCAAGGACGGCTCGCAATTCGCTCCCACGGAATACGGCGAATACATTGCCACGTCGAATACAGTCTATGTGTGCACGACGCGCATTGCGGATTTGTTGTCGCCGCTGCCGCTAAAACTGTATCGCAAAAATGCGCGTGACGAGCAAACCGAAATCACGCGCGGCAATGCGTACGAGATTTTGCAGCGGGTCAATCCGTTTTGGACACGCGGGCGGCTGCTGAACATGACGTATTTGTCGCTCGGCTTGTGGGGCAAAGCGTTTTGGTTTGTGGAGCGCGGCGAGAACGGCAAGGGCACGCCGCAGGAAATCTGGTGGGCGCGTCCGGACCGGGTGCGCGTGGTGCCCGACCCGACGAATTACATCAAAGGATTTTTGTATCGCCCGGTGAATGCAACGCAGGATATTTATTTTGACAAGTCCGAGACGATCTGGTTTCGCTTTGCCAATCCGCTGGACGAATTTGAAGGACTGTCGCCGATTGCGGCGGCACGCCTCGCGGCAGATTATGCGAATGCGGGGATGCAGGCGAATGTAAACCTATTTAACAACGGGCTGAACCTGGGCGGGATGTTGACGCCGCGCGCGGGGCAGAGTTTCACCCCGGACCAGGCGAAGGACTTGGAGATTGCGCTCGACCGGCGTTTTCGCGGCGCGGACAAATTTCACCGCTGGGGCGTGTTCCGCTACGAGGCGGAAATGAAGGAACTCGGCATCACGGCGCGCGATGCGGAATTTATGAAGGGCTTGCAGTTTTCCAAAGAGGAAATTGCGAATGCGTACAAGGTGCCGCTCGACCTGATTGGCGGGCAGCGGACGTACGAGAATTTTAACGTGGCGATGCGCGCCATGTATACGTTCGCGGTGCTGCCCAATGCGGCGTTTATCGCCGAAGAAATCACCGAACAATTTTTGCCCATGTTCGGGAATGAAGCGGACGCCGCGCAGTTTGACGCGTCGGGCGTGGAAGTGCTGCAAGAGGCGGTGAGCGAGGCGTGGACGCGCGAAAAGGAACAAATTGCCAGCGGCGCGCTGACGGTGAACGAATGGCGCAAACGCAAGGGCATGACGCCGGTCCCGTGGGGGGATGTGTGGTGGGCGTCGAGCGCGCTCACACCGATCGAAAGCGCCGAACTGCCCGAACCGGTCGCACCGCCGGCGCCCGATGTGTCTGCGGACAATGCGCCGCCGGCGAATACGGACAAGACGCCGCGGCAGATGCGCGCGGCATCGGTCGTGTTTGGTTCGCCCGAACACATTGCGCTGATGGAACGCGCGGTCGCACGCGCGACGCCGCACGAAAAACAGTTGGGCGCGGTCGTCGCGGACGTGATGCGCCGTGAACAGGATGCGGTGCTGGCGAAATTGAACGGGCGCGCGGGCGGCAAGGAAGCGGACACGGCAGAGAATCCGTTCGACCGGGCAAAATGGGACAAGGAACTGCGGCGCGCGGTGCGTCCGATTTTGCGCGCGATTGTGCAGCAAGCGGCAGCGGACGCGCTCACGGATTACGCTATCGGGATTGCGTTCGACATTGCGGAGCCGCGCGTCGTGCAATTTTTGGAAGCACGCGCCCAGCGGTTCGCACAGCGGGTGAACGAAACGACATGGAACGCGCTGCGCGATGCGTTGAAAGCGGGAATCGAAAACGGCGAGAGCATTGCGCAGCTGATGGAACGGGTCACCGCGACCATGACGCTGCGGAAAAACCAGAGCGCGGAAGCGATTGCGCGCACGGAAGTGATCGGGGCATCGAACGGCGGGACGCTCGAAGCGTGGCGACAAAGCGACGTGGTCACGGGCAAGGAATGGCTATCGGCGCTGGATGACCGCACGCGCACGCCGGCGCAGGGCGATGAATTTGACCACGTGGGCGCGCATGGCGAGCGCGTGGGACTGGACGAAATGTTCGTGCGCACCGGCGAAGCGATCGAGTTTCCGGGCGGCGACGGCAGTGCGGGCAATGTCATCAATTGTCGCTGCACCATGTTGGCGATATTGGACTAGCGGAGGAAATGAACATGTTTATACGCGCAGCATTTGAACGACGCGAAACGGATGCAGATACGAGCGCACCGATTCGGTTTGTCGCAAGCACCGAGGGCGTGAAAGCAGACGGGTTGGACTTGCGGTTCGAAGATTGGGCGCTGGACCGTTGGGTGCGGCATCCGGTTGTGCTGTTCGGGCACGATTATTCGGGGATGCGCGCGCTGCCCATCGGAACGGGACGCGCCGAATTCGAGGGACGCGATTTGATGATTGATGTGGCGTTCGACACCGAGGACGAATTCGCGATGCGCGTGCGCGGCAAGACCGTGCGCGGCATGATGGGCGGCTCGGTAAGTTGGGACACGGTGACGCGCGACGGCAAGCGGAAAAACGAACTGCTGGAATTTTCGGTCGTGCCCATTCCGCTGGACCCGAATGCGCTGCCGGTGCGCCAAATGCGCGGGCTGTACGATCTCGCGCACAATTTTATGGATGCGTTCGAACACGCCGGCGAGGGGACGGATGCGCGTGAGGCGGATTTGTTCGGAGGGCTCGCACAGGCGATGCGCGCGCTGTATGGCGAGTCCGGGCTTGCGCTCGGCGACGACAAACGGCGCAAATTGTTTAATTGGTTGGAACGCTGTTATCACGCGCTCGACCGGACGGCGCCGGAGTGGAAAGACGAAACGGAACTCCGCGCGTTCGACGACGCGACGCGACGCGGCTTGTTTTTTGAAAATGAATTTGGCATGACCGTCGAACGCGCGGGAGCCGTGCTCAGCGCGCGCAACAAGGAAAAACTGACGCAGGCGCAGGCACTCATCGGCGAAGTGGTCGCGAGTGCGGAGCCGCCGGACGAAGCGGGAAAAAAGAAAAAACCGAACGACGACGACATGAATGCGGACGATGTGGCACGCGCGGAAACGTCAGCGGAATTGTACGCGCAAACGATGTTGGCGCGCGTACGCTTGATGCAGTGAATTTTCCGTCAGGCGCTCGAACCGCGTGAGGCGGTTTGGCGCACATACGGCGGGCGGGATGCCCGGGCAGTATCGGAACGTTAAAACGAATCAGAACAGGGCAAACGCCCGGAGGAAAATAAAGTGGAACAACTGTTGAAAGAAATCAATGACCGTTTGGTGGCGCTCGGCGAAAATGCGTCCGAGACGCGCATCAAACAATTGGTCGAAAGCGCGTTTCAGTCGCTGGTCGGCGACGAGCAATTCACGCGCAAGATGAAATTCGGCGCGAACAAGGACGAGCGGCTGCTCGGGACAAAATACTATCGCTGGAATTTGTCGCTCGCCGATGTGGAATGGTTGTACGACCTGCAAATGTCGCTGCGCGGGATGCAAAAATCCGGCGGGGGCATTTACAGCGGTCCGAGCGAAACCTTGCAGCGCACGTTCGATGCGCTCTCGAAAGCGTTTTATCTCGACGACGCGCAGGTGCGCGAGATTGACCGCAAAGCGCTCGACGACTTGTTCCCGCGCATTCCGCTGCACCTGTTCCCGCACGACGAACAGGAATTGGCGAAACGCGGCGCGTTCGATTTGATGCCGTCGTACCGGCGCGCGGTGCGCGCGATGGACACGGCAGAATCGGGTTACGGCTCGCAGCTCGTCGGCGCGCAGTACGTCGGCGACTTGTGGGACGCCGCGCGGTTTGAATCGGTGGTCATGGCGCTGATTGACACGTTCGAGATGACCGCGCCGACCGCGTATTTGCCGGTCGAGGTGGACATTCCCGCGCTGCTCTTTGTTTCGGAATCCACCGCCAGCAATTCGAGCAATTACACGACCGTCAAGACCGGTTCGCAGCGCGTGCAGGTGGATGCGAAAAAATTCGTCATTCATCAAATGTGGTCGGGCGAAATGGAAGAAGACTCGCTCATCCCGTTCGTGCCGTTTTTGCGACGCCAACAGCAATTCTCGCTCGCGTACTACGGCGACGCGCTGGTGTTGAACGGCGACAATACGAACGCGGGCACGGGCAACATCAACAGCGACGACGCGGACCCGACCGACACCAATTACTATTTGGCGTTCGACGGCATCCGCCACGCGGCGATTGTGGATAACACCGCGAACAAGCATGACGCGGCGGGCGCCATCGGCATTGACCGTCTCATCAAGATGAAACAGATGATGAAGGACACGAGCACGATGATTAACGTGCACTGGGGCAAACCGACGAATCCCGACGACCTGGTGTATGTGGCGAACGACGAAACCGCCGACGCCATCGCGCTGCTCGACGAAGTGCTGACGGTGGACAAGTACGGCTCGAACGCGACCGTGTTGAACGGCGAAGTCGCGAAAGTCGGACGCAACCGGCTGCTCACCTCGCTGGCTATCCCGCTCACGGATGCGGACGGCAAATACACCACGACCTCGCCGTCGTCCAACGACACCAAGGGTCAGGTGCTGGCGTTCAACCGCCGCGCGTTCAAGTGGGGCTGGCGCCGTCGCGTGCGCACGGAAACCGAACGGCTGCCGGGCACGGACCAGACGCGTATTGTCACGTCCATGCGCGCAGGGTTCGGGCGTTTCTCGCCCACCGGCGCGGCATCGGGCATCGAAGCGGCTGCGTTGGAATACAACATCACTGTCTAAGCGGCGACGGTTGGAATGCGGATTAAATAAAGATGGAGCGGTGTGCGGTCGCACGCCGCTCCACGATGGAGAAACAACCATGAATCTGACAGACTCTCAAAAACAATTGCTGACCTCGGCGATTATCGCGCTGGTGATCACCGTCGGCGCGCTGCTGGGGTACACCATCAAGATCACGCCGGCAGCGGGTGATCCGGCAAACGTCGCCGCGCGGGCGATTGAACGCACCGGCATTCTGTGCACGTTCAGTCTGGACCCGTGCGTGGACGCGCGCAGCGGGCGCGACATCAATGTCTATTCCGACGACGGCACGACGAACGCCTGGAACGTGGATGGCTCGACCGGAAATGTCACGGGGGCAGGTTCGCTGTCGCACTCGAACTGGATGAACGTCAGCGCGCCGACGGCGATTGCGAGCGCGACGCCAGCGGCGGTCATCAACAGCGCGGGCGTCTCGAATCTGCTTGAACTGCGCAAAAATGCGACCCCGGTGTTTTCGGTGAACGGTTCGGGAAATTCGACGATTGCGGGTTCTCTGACCGTGAGCGGCGCCATCAACGGCGTCAAATGTTACAAGGGACAGCAAAGCGTCTTGGGTGCGGCAACGGCGATTCCGGCAACGCTGACGGCGGCGGGAATCAGTACGCCATCGTGGGTAGACCAATCGTTTGCGGCAGCGCCGGGGGATACGTACTGGCAGAGTTATCATACTAACTCGGCGGGCGTCGTGACGTTCGGCGTGTACCAACGTTTGCTTTCTGGCACGGTGACACCGCAAGCGGCGACAACCACAGTCGCGCTCGACTATGAAGTGTGCGGCAACTAAAAACACGTTGCGGCAATCAAAAGGGGAGACACAATTATGGCTGAAAAACTTCGCAACGGGTACTGGGTGGTCAGTGACGCCATCACCGAAGCGGATACCAATACGACCAAGGCGGTCCTGACCGTTCCCGCGAAAACGTTTGTCTCGAAAGTTTCGCTCATCGTGACCGAAGTTTTCGCGGGCGGCACGCCGAGCATTGATGTCGGCGACGGGACGAATGATGACGGTTGGATTGATACGACCGATGTCACCGAAACGACGGCAGGCACGTACGCGGGCGACGGCGGGGATGCGGTTTGGGCGCTGGGTGGGAAATACTATTCCGCCGCCGACACGATTGACGCAGTGATTTCGGCGTCACTCTCGGACGGCACGGCGTATGTCGTCGCGCATTTTCTCCCGTTGAACAACAGCGAAGTCAGTTAGCATCGTTGTGACGTTGGAACGCGCAAACGTTCCAACGTCACAATCTCAAACTATGAATTATCTCGTCAATTGGAATTATCAGGCGGAATGGAAAAATCAGGTGGTGCGGTTGTTCGCGGGCGAAACGGTGACGCTCGACGCAGATGTGGCGGAGTTCGTGCTGCGCGATTCGCCGGGCTGTCTCACGCCAACGGCGCCCGCACTCGGGACCTTGGCTGCGGACACTGCGCCGGCGGAAGGCGACCGAGCGCTCGACGAAGCGCCGCAGGACCGCCAACTGAAACGCGCGCCGAAACAACGCGCGGACCGCACGGGCGATCCGGGGGATGACGGACCGATTACCACCAAGACGTTCAAGGCGGTGAAAAACAAATGAGCGAAATCCGAACCGAAACCGTAACCATTACGACAACGGGCAGCGCGGGCAGCGCGACCGGCAGCGGGACGACTCCCGCGCTCACGGGCTTTTTGCTTGACGTGTATTTGAATTTCCACGCGAGCGCGCCCGCGACGACGGACACGACGATTGCGTACGACGAACCCGACCTGGGCAATGTGTTGGTCGTGAGCAATTCGGCGACCGACGCACTGATTGCGCCGCGGCAAAAAGTCGTGGACAACGCGAACAGCGCCATTACAAATTCGCATGTGCCGTTCCCGCTCAATGGCGCATTGACCATTTCGCTCGCACAGTGCGATGCGTTGACCGGGGCGCTGGTCGCAACGATCCGCTATCTCACTCCGTAAATGACCACCATCGCATTGCCCGCTCGCCACATCTTGACGCCGCGTTTGGAATTTCCCGCGTGGGTTCGCAAGATTGGCGATCCGCTGAAAATGTTATCGCCGTTGGGCGGGATGCTCGCGCCGCTCGCGGTGAATGGCGTTGCGGCGAATCCGCTGGCGTCCGCGCCGCAAGTCGCGCATTGGAAATTTAACAATGACGCAAATGATTCTGTTGGGTCGAATCATTTGACGGCTGTCAACTCGCCAACGTTCGCGACGGGCAAATTATCGGAAGCGGCGGCGTATGCGGCGGCATCGAATCAGTATCACAGTGTAGCGGACAATGCTACGCTTTCAACGGGCGACGTTGATTTTTATGTGTGCGCGTGGGTCAAACTCAATTCGCGCACCGCGTATCGTCCACTTGTGAGCAAGGGCGATGCGGGCTATGGCGCAGAATTTTATCTGGCGATTCACCCCTATACTTATCACGCAATGTGGTCGGTATTTAAGCAATCCCCCAGAAAGCAAACGGTGGCATATGGAACAACGTTCGGGGCATTGTCAACGGGGACATGGTATTTTCTTGAAGGGTATCACGACAGCACGAATAATTTGATTGGCGTAGCGGTGAACGGCGGTGCGTTTAACACAGCAGCGCACAGCGTCGGCGTGAATGATTCAACGTTTGCGTTCGAGGTCGGACGCATTTCGGGCGTCGGCTATATGGACGGATACATTGACTCGCTGCGCTTTTTCAAGGGCAGTGGCGCGATTCTGACCAGTGACCAGCGCGCGTATTTATACAATTCGGGCAGCGGCACAGAGGACTAGGCGCATCACGCGCGAGGAGTGAAAAATGACAGTTGACGAACTTACCAAAATGTTAGAACCGATTGACGCGGCACAAATGGCTGCGTTCTTGCAGCGCGGACAGCTGCTCACGGCGCGCGACGGCATTGATTCCAAAATTCGCAACGTCGAAGGGGAACACGGCGCGGCATTGCTCCAATTCCAAAAGACGATTGAGGAACTGCAAGCCGCGCGGGCAGACGTGCAAGCGCAGATTGACGCGCTCGGTTAGGACGTGACGCATGTCGGACAAATTGTTTTCTTGGTCGGTGATAGCCGACAAAACAGACGTATCAATTCCGTTCCGTCTTTTGTCCACAGCGGGCGCGGCGGTGACTGGCAAGACGGCGACAAACCTGACGCTCTCGTATTGGCGGCAGGGCGGCACGCGCACCGCAATCACGGCGAGCGATTTGGCGGCGGTGAACAGCGCGCACAGCGACGGCGGCGTCAAAGAAGTGGACGCGACCAACCTGCCCGGACTGTATCGGCTCGATTTGCCTGACGCGGCGGTGGCGAGCGGTGCGGATTGGGTCGTCATTGGCGTCGTGTGTTCGGGCGCGATGGATTACGAAACATGGCTCCCGATTCAAAGCGCGGGGACAGTGGAAGTGTATTCGCGTATCGGCGCTCCCGTTGGCGCATCCATTTCGGCAGACATTGCGGGCGTGCAATCGGATACGGACAACATCCAGACGCGCATTCCGGCGGCGCTCGTTTCGGGGCGCATGGACGCGAGCGTTGGCGCGATGGCGGCGAACACATTGACCGCGAGCGCGTTGGCGACGGACGCGGTGACGGAAATTGACACAGCACTATCAACGGCGCACGGTTCGGGGGCATGGGGCGCAGGTGGCAACGGCGGCGCTCTCACTTTGACCTATACGCTCACGTCGAGCGTGGATTCGTCCGCGATTCAGGGCGCGATTGTGGAATTGTATGCGGAGGTTGGCATGGTGACGCTGATTGATTCGCAGACGACCAACGCGCTGGGCGTTTGCACATTCTCGAATCTGGTCGCGGGCACGTATTATCTCAAACGCATCAAATCCGGGTGGTCATTCACGAATCCGGATACCGAGGTGGTGGCATAATGCCGAGTGGTAGCGGACAAGGGACTCCATTAACGGGCGTCTCGACGTGGTACGCGACGGTCGCTGAATTCAAAGCACGCGCGTATCCGGCGGGGCTTGTGGACACGGACGATGATGATGTCATCGAAGCGGTGATCGAAGCGGTTTCGCGGCTCATTGACAATTACACCGGCGACCGGTTTTACACGACCGCGAGCGATGAAACGCGCTATGAGGTGGCGGAGTGGGCGGATTTGCTGCTGCCGCGCTATGGCATTGTTTCGCTGACGACGCTCGCGACGGATGCGGACGGCGACGGGACGTACGAGGCAACGTGGAGCGCAACCGATTACGCTCTCGCGCCGTACAACAACGGACTCGACAGCCGCCCGTACACCATGATTGAAACGACCACGAACGGCAATTATACGTTTCCGGTGGGAACCAAAAAGGGCGTGAAGCTCGTCGGCAAATTTGGTTGGACAACGGCGCCCGCGCCTGTTTGTGATGCGTGCCTGCTGCAAGCGATCCGATTGTTCAAGCGCAAGGACGCGCCGTTCGGGGTGGTCGGTTCGGCGGACATGGGTCAAATGGTGACGATCTCGAAACTCGACCCGGATGTGATGCTGCTCTTGCAGGCATTTCGGAAAATGACGGTCGGTGCGGTGTGAGACGGAGAATTCAAAATGCCATTTCGCCCGGTTGAAATTCGCGGGCTGCGCGAGGCGCTGCGGACATTGGAACCAACCCTCATCGCCAAACCGCTGCGAAAATTTTTTGAACGTTCGACGGGGGCGGTGCAGAACAACGCGCGTCCCCGGACCCCCGACGACATGGGACAATTGCGCGCCACGCTGTTGGCGGAGGTGGACCGCGCGACGGTGCCGCAATATGGCAAGGTCGGTTGGCTGAACGCGCGTGAGGGCACGTCGCTCTGGTTCAAGGCGCGGGCGATGGAGTTCGGGACCGGGCGCATGGGCGATCCGGAGGTGCCGCACGCGGCGGGGCATTTTCCGCCGGGCGATGCGCTCGACACCTGGGCGCGGCGGCACGGGTTTGCGAACGGCTGGGTGGTGGCGAACATTATCGCGCGACGCGGCGGGCTGCGCCCGAGGCGGATGCTGCGCACGGGCTTGAGCAACTCTATGACGGCGATTCGCGGGTACGTGCGGAAATTGAGCGATGACATTGCGGCGGAGTGGAAGAAAAAATAAATGGACGTAACGAGTGCGATCAACCGGGTGCAGGCGTTGTGGTTGACGGTCTCCGGGGTGCGCGCGGCGCCGGCAGAGCCGCCGGAGAAATTGGACCCGCTGCCGATGGCGGTGACGTTTGAACACAGCGGCGAATTGGATGTGGCGCCAATGTATGCGGGTTCGTTCGCGCCGCAAACGGGGACGCTGTGGAGTGAGCTGCATGTGTCGCGCACAGATTTGCCGCGCGCGATTCGCAGCGGGATGTCGTTTCGGGATGAGTTTTTGCGCGCGCTGCAGGCGGACCCGAATTTGAACGGGACGGTTATGATTATCAGTCCGGTGCGCTGGACGTTTTTGCCGATGGAATGGAATGGAATTCAGACGGTCGGCTACCGGTTTGAAATTGATTTTTCGAGCGAACTCACGCCGAGTTAGGGGTGACAGATGGCAACAGGGAGAACGGTCGCGCGGTGGGCGCGCTTTTATGCGGACGGGTATGATTTGTCCGGTTATGCGCGGACGCTCGGGACGCTGGGGCAAGAATTTGATGCTCCGTTGGGTGCGGCGCTGTCGGACGAGGTGCAGGGCGCGCTGATCGGACAGGGCAGCTTGTCTATCGGCACGCTGAACGCGTTTCTCGACAACACCGCGGCGAGTGGTTTGCATGTGGTCGCAAACGGCGCGGGCGTGCGGCGCGTGGTGATGATTCCTTTGGGCATTCGCGCGGCGCCCGCAGCAGGAGACCCGGCGTTCCTGGGCGAGTTTGAGCAGTTGTCCTATCTCGCGTCACCGGAGCAGGGCGGCTATGTCGGTGCGAGCATCCCGTTCGGGAATGCGGACGCGGTGGCGGCGCACCTGGCGTATCAAAAGCCGTGGGGGACGCTCTTGCACGCCAAGGGAGCGGAAACGGCGGTCAACACGGCAACGGGGATTGACGACAACGGCGCGCAGACGACGCGCGGCGGGTATCTGTGCTATCAGGCGTTTGCGGCGGACGGCACCGCGACCATCAAAATTCAAGACGCGTCCACAAATTCCGATGGTTCGTTCAGTGATTTGTCGGGCGCGACGAGCGGCAGCATTGATGCGAGCGCGACGCCGAAAAGCGGAATCGTGGCGCTCGCGACGACGGCGACAGTAAAACGATATTTGAGATGGCAGATTGTTTTGGGCACTGCGACTACGGTCACATTCGCGCTCGCGTTCGTACGCGGGCAGTAAAGGAGATTTGAGAAATGGCTGCACAAACAGGGCGCACGGTCGGACGCTTTGTCCGCTTTTTGGTGGATGATTCGGGCGGAACGCTGCGCGAAATTCCGATTGACAGTATCAACGGCGTGGGGTTGGATTACGGCGGTGCGGATACGACCGCGCTGCAAGATGCCATCAAGAACGTGCTGCCCGAGACGCCGGACTGCACCATCGAAATCACGGGACCGGTGGACAACACGGCGGCGGCAGCGGCAGGCGGATCGGGTGCGGCGCCGTCGCTTTCCGGCTCGCACACGGTGTTGGCGCCCATCGCGGGTGTGATGACGCCGCTCACGCTCGACGTGCGGATCGGCATCCGGCACGACTGGGAAACCGGCGAGCCGCAATTTGGTATCACGTCGTCTTCGGTGAACGGGTTTGTTTGCACCAAATACACGGTCGATCCGGGCACGATGAAATATGCGGCAACGTTCCGCGTTTTCGCCGGAAGCGCCGCGCCGGCATGGGGCACAGCAGCCGAGACGTAAAATTATGGCATTACCTACTTTCTACGACAAGGCGACCGAATCGTTCGTGCAAAAACCGCTCGAACTGAATGTTGACCCGCAGCAATTGACGATTGACGAAGCGTGTCTGTTCGAGGAGCGCGGCTTTACCGTGACGGGCTTGCGCGAGTTTTTGATAAAGTATTCCAACTGGACGCGCGCGGAAATCGGCGCGCTGCGCCTGGTGGAATTCAACCAGATCGCATCCATGCTGCGAAACCGCATGACGGAGATGTCCGTCCCTTTCGAGAGCTCGCCCAAGTAAAAAAATTCGCGCGGGGCGAGACGGACGCGCTGCCCGTTTGGGCGAGCATCATTGAATACGGGGAAACGTTTGGCGTCGAGCCGCAAGAGGTCACGCGCCGGGTGACGCTGTTGTGGTGGGAACGCTACCGGACGCTGCAGCGCGCGCGGGCGGCGCGTTCGGCGCACGAGATTGCGGCGCGCGCCGACGATTGGTCGAAACTGCCGAACGGAATTATTGAATTGATGAAGTGGGCAAACGATGGCGAATGAATTGGTTCTCGTGTTCAAGGGCAACACGGCGGACGCGCTGAGCAAGGTCAACGGACTGAAAAGCGCGCTCGGCGGGGTCGGTTCATTTGCGGTGGACGTGTTCAAGGGCGCGGCGCTGGCGACGGCAGGGCTGGGGCTGGGTATTGCGGCGATCAGTGTGCCCGTCATTCGCGCGGGCATTGACTTTAACGCGATGAAGGAAACCGCCTACACCGCGTTTTCGACGATCCTGGGGGATGGAGCCAAAGCGACCGCGTTGATGAGCGACCTGCAACAGTTCGCGGCAGCAACGCCGTTCGAGTTTAACGAATTGGCGGATGCGACCAAAAAACTGCTGGCATTCGGCATCCAGGGCGAGGACGCGCTGGACATACTGAAACAGGTCGGCGACGTGTCGAGCGCGATTGGCGCGCCGATTGGCGAGATTGCGGAACTGTACGGCAAGGCGCATGTGCAGGGGCGCTTGTTCGCCGAGGACATTAACCAACTGACCGGGCGCGGGATTCCGATTATTCAGGAACTCGCCAAACAGTTTGGGGTGACTGACGCCGAGGTCAAAACTCTGGTTGAAGATGGCAAAATCGGATTCGACAATCTGGAAACGGCGTTCCGCGATTTGACGAGCGCGGGCGGCAAATTTAGCGGGATGATGGAGGCGCAATCGAAAACGTTTGCGGGTCAAATGTCCACGATGCAGGACAATTTTAATCAACTCGCCGGAAAACTCGCCGAACCGATTTTTGATTTGGCAAAAGAGGGCTTGCAGGGGCTGAATGAGTTGATGAATACGCCGGAGTTTCAGGAGGGCGTGGACAATTTTGTAAAGGGCTTTCGCGACGGCATCACCACAGCGAAGGAGTTCGCGAGCGAAGCCAAAACGATTTTTGAAAATGCCAGAGAAGCGAGTCAAACGTTCTGGCGGGATGTAGAGCCGCTGTTGACACAGTTTCGCGGCTGGACGAGCACGGACGGCGTAGAGGCGCTGGAGACGTTTTACAAAAAGGTTCGCGAACTCGAACAAACCAAAACGGAATGGAACGCGCTGCTCAAGGAAATGGGGGGCACGTGGGCGCTGCTGTTTGGCAAAGAGGGCAGCGTGATGTCCGACGCGGAAATTACGTTTCCGTCGTTGGCGGACATTATCGGCAATACGATGGACACGATTACGCTGCGCACCGAGTCCTCGATGAATCTGTTGAAAAGTATTTTTCGCATCGCCAACGACGCAATCCGGGGGAATTGGCTGCAGGTGTTTAGCCGGGACATTCCGAATATGATGGACGATGCGATGGACGCGCTGCTCGCCATGTTCGGGATTCGGGGCGAGGACGTGCGGCAATTTTTTAATGATTTGGCGCGCGATGTTGTCAACACCGTGTTGGGTTGGGGTGATGGGCTGTACGGCGCGGCACGCAGCGCGATGCAATCGGTGATTGACGGGTTTTGGAGCATGGCGGGCGATGTGACGAGCGCGTTGTGGCAAATCATTCAGGACGCGATTCAGAACGCGCTCGCGGCGCTCGGCGGCGGCGGCAATAACGCTGCCGAATTCGGGGGCGGGTCGAATCAACTGTTGGGTAATGCGCCGCTTGCCGCCGGGCTTGTCCCGGGCGGGAATACGTTCATTATCAATTTCAACGGCAGCGGCGGACCGACGAATCCGGCGGACGCGAATGAGAGTGCGAACATGCTGGTCGCGGCGATGCGCGCGCGGGGGGTGGCGATCTAATGCGCCTGACTCATTTCGGCGGCACGGCGCTGCCGACGGCGAGCGAGACGGTGGACACGCCCATCGAGGCGCGCGTGTCACTCGTCGAATTGCGCGACGGGTCGTTTGACGAAAACGGGCAGGCGTTGGTGCTGCGCCCGGTCACGATCACGCGGTCGTTCAAGGTCACGAGCACATTGACGGCGACGCTGGACGCATTGCTCACCAAATTTGCACAGGGGCGCAAACTGCTGCGCGCCATCAAACGCGACGATGCCACGTATGTGCAGACATTTGCAAAAGTGGCAAAGGTGTCGCGCCCGCGCGCGCGGGGAGATAAAAATTATCAGCAGATGGACGTTTCGTTTGTGCAGGACTATCCGTTTTGGACGGCGCGCGCGGACGACCCTACCTATTTGGATGACGGCGAAGTGTTGGACGCGGGCTGGTATCTCGACGGCAACCAAACGACGTTTGTTTTGTCTGCGGACACGGTGACGGGGACGATCACCAACAACGGGACCGTGCCGATTCGCAAAGGGCGGCTGCACATTGTGCCGCGCAGTGGCGCATCGTTTACGGGGCTGCGAATCACGAACACAACAAACGGAATGTATTTTGATTATGCCGGCACGGTCGCCAATCCGGATGTGCTCGAAATTGATTTTTTGTCACTGGCAGCCAAGAAAACGTATCTGACGAATGTGTACGCGAACATCAGCATCCCGAGCGGGCAAATGGATTTGATGCAGTTGGAAGTCGGCGCGAATTCGATTTCGATTGCGGTCACGGGACGCTCCGGCACGACCGACCTGTATTGGCAGTGGAGCAAGCATTACCTGTAACATGATTGATTACCGCATTGACATTCTCGATTCGTCCGGCACGGTGGTGGGGGACGGTCCGCTGATTTCGGTGGTCGACCTCTCCGATGTGAAACGCTTGGACGCGGTGGGCGAGGCGCAATTCACCATTCCGGCGGAGGACGCGCGCACGCAATACATTGCCGAGGGCGCGCAGTTTGATTTGTACGACCGCGTGGACGGGTACCTCGGACGCTATTATTACGCGTCGAAACAGTTGGAGGTCGCGAACGGACAGGCGCGGCTCGTGGTCTCGTGTTGGGACCAATTGACCGAACTGACGCGCCGGAGTGTGTATTTTCGCCGCACGTACACGAGCGAGGATGTGGCGGATGTTGTTGACGATTTGGTCACCGGGGTGGCGGGCTGGAGCACGGACGTTGATGCGGGCATTGGCAATACGACGGTAACGTACGAGGGCGAGAGCGTACTGCTGGCGGTGGACGTGCTGCGGGACCGGTGGAACAAACATTACCGGCTCGGCGGCACGCGCGTGCTGGAGTTTGGCGCGTTCGGCGATGACAGCGAGATCGTGCTGGCGAATTTGCGCGGGCAGGTGCAGGGCGAGATCGCGCAGAACACGAATGTGGCGCTGGTCGAACAGGTGCGCCTTGTCGAAGAGGCGGACGAGGTATTCAACTATATCGTTCCGCTGGGTGCGGGGCAGGGACTCGGGCAGCTCACGATCGAGACCGCGACGCTTGGAGATTATGCCGTACAAACCGGCACGAATGAGGACGGCTCGAATTATTTTTACATTGCGGACGCGACCAGCATCGCCGCGTACGGACAGCGCGACAAAGTCCTGTCCTTTCCGACCATTCGCCCGATTACGAACAGCGACGCGAACATTGAAAATGCCGCCAACGCGCTGAAACTGACAGCGGAAACGTATCTGGCGCGGCATCTGGTCCCGCGCGTCACGTATGCGGTTTCGGTGCGCGCGCTGCGGCAAACCGTGCAGGTGGGGGATACGGTGCGCTTGCAGTATCGCGGCATCGTAGACGGGTACGCGTTCATTGACGTGGACGATGATTTTTATGTGATGGATGTCAAGCGCACGCGCAGTCAGGACGGGACCCGCCGCGCGGTGCTGACGATTTCGACGTTGGCGGTGCGGCGCACGAGTGATACGGACGTGGTGCTCGAAGTGATACACGACCTGCGCGCGCTGAAAGTGAGCGTGCCCATCACGATTTCCAAAGACCGGGTGGGACCGTACATCCGGCGCATGAATGCGAGCAACGCGGCGGAATTTACCGTGAGCGTCGGCGATGAGGTGTTGCAGCTCAATTACGCGAAATTGCGTTTTCGCACAAGTCCGCTTAAAGCGAGCGTGACGACTGTTTCGACCGATGCCGGTTCCTCGCCAACGAGTTCGAGCGGCGGCGGCGCCACTTCGTCGAGCGACGGCAGTCACACGCACACGGTTACGATTTCGGACCATACGCATACGGTCACCATCTCCAGTCACACGCACAGCGTAACCACCAACAATCACACGCACACGGTACAGGTAATAGATGTGGGGACCTTGGAGGGCACGCCGGTCTATTTCAACGAGACATACCATTATTTCAACTCGACATTGACCAGCGGCACGGATGTCGTAACCGGCTCGGCGTCCGGCGGGGAAACAGTGTCCAGCGCCAGCGGCGGCAGTTCTACGCCGACGAGTTCGAGCGGCGGCAGTGCCACGCCGACGAGTTCGAGCGGCGGCAGTCATAATCACACCGTCTCGAATCACACGCACACGGTCACAATCCCCGCGCACAACCACACGCTGACGTACGGTCTGTATGCGGACACGAATTACCCGCAGGTGATTTCGCTCTCGATCAACAGCGTGGATGTGACCGTGGCGCTGGGCGGAACATGGGCGCCGACGAACGCCACCGTCGAGCAGGAAGTGGACATCACCGACTATCTGGCCGAGGCGGTGGGCGGGCTGCGGCAGCATCACCGCATTTCGTTCTCGTGCACGACCGGGCAGGGCGAAATTGAAATGGAAGTGAACATGCTGCTGACGATTCAGGCGATCGCCATCGCCTAGGAGGAACCCATGAACGAACACGAACATGCGCACGACCAGCCGACTGTAAAAATCACCATCACACTGGACCCGCAGCGCGGGAGTCTCCAATATCATTTTGAAAACTGCGATTACGCGCGCCTGATCGGCTATTTGGAATTGACCAAACAATTTGCATTTCGTGACATGCTGGCGGCGCAACAACCGCCGGCGACGGAGGGACCCTAATGCCAACCAATTACACTGCCATCGCCAATGGCGCGGCGGCGAACGCGGCGACCTTTAACGCGCCGCTCACGCAACTGGACACGGCGCTCGTCAACCTGATGACGGTCAGCGCGACGATTAGTGCGACGTGGAACGTCACCGGCGCCATCGGATTCGGTACAGCGTCTCCGCTCGCGCCGATTCATGTCGGCGCCGGCACGACCGAGGCGAGCACAGATTCCCAAATTCTTATTTCGCATTTGGTTGATGATAGCGGCGGTCTCTCGGGCGTCAACGGACATGCTTTTAGCGATTCGTCGCTGATCACGCGGAAGGGCACCGTCGCGTACAATTCGTATGATGCGCGCATCACAATTGGGAGCACTGCGAGCTATGCTCACTATGCGGCTTTTCAATCCGGTCCGACGTTGTCGACGAGCGGCACTATCAGCATCCTGTACGATTTCGTTGCGATTCCTGCCCAGACCACAGGCACAGTCACCAATCGCTATGCGTATTATGTCGGCGACATGAACAAAACGGGCGGCACGTTCACGAACCAATACGGTTTGTATGTCGCCGCGTTGACCGCGGCGGGCACGCTGAATTATGCCGTGTACACGGCGGGCAGTACGATCAGTTATTTTGGCGGTAATGTAACGGTTGGCGGGGTCGGCACATCGCCCACGCTCACGGTCGGCAACCAGACTAGTAGCTCGACATCGTCCAGTGTGGTCATTCAGGGGCGATCCAGCGGCGGGACAGCACTAAACGCGACGCACAATTTGACCGTCGGCGCACTGTACGAACTGAACACACAATCGATCAGCGCGGTGTGGAGCGTGAATACCGTGACGGGCGACATCACGTACGCCGGGCATCAGAATGTGGCGTCCGGGAAAACGTACAAAGTGAATTCCGTTCAGGTCGTCGGGGCGCGTAATACGGGCTGGACGGCGATGACGGGCACGGCGAATAAAGCAACCGCATACGATACGGCAACAGTCACAACCGCACAACTCGCGGGGCGGGTCATGGCGATTCAAGCGGCACTGACCACGCACGGACTGTTGGGAGCATAAAGGAGCAAAATGAAACGATATCCGCCAAAGAACTTGGCACGTCCAATCGACCGCGCGGCGGCACCGCTGTCGCCGGCGGAGCTCGCGGAGAATGAAAAGCGGGTGCGGGGCGAATTGTGCGCGCGCGAAATCAATGCGCTGCTCGATAAATTCGGCTGCCGGTTCTCCCCGGTGATGGTGATTGCCGACGGGAAAATTGAGATGCAGATCAATATCGTAAGCCGCTAACACATTGTCCGTAGACTGTGCGAAGACAAAACCGCCGAATGTTCGGCGGTTTTTGTGTTGTCTGCGGACAGTTAGCGCCGCAGGGCATTCATTTCCTCACGCAATTGGTCCACATCGGACAATTCAAACTCGATGCGCCGGCGTGAGCCACCTGGCGCCGCATGCGCTTTGAGGGTGCCGCGCGCGACGAGGCGGTCTATGGTCCGCACATGCACCCCGAGCCGGACTGCCGACTGCTCGCGAGAGAGGCGAGACGGATTGGAGACAGGGATGAGGCGCTCGACCTCAGAAGCATCGAAAAAGACGCGCGGTGCGTGTTTGCCCCTGACAACCTTGGGGCGGACCGGGGTGAGTTTGCCGGCGCGCACGAGGTCGGAGACGGACTTGCGAGTTTTGTAACCGAGGCGCTGCACGGTTTCGGCGAACGTGAGATAGGCGGGAGATTTGGATTTGGGCTTGGACATGGCAGGGTTGATTGCACAGTGTAATGGATTTCAGAACCGAGTGCAATAGAATGGGTGTTCGACGAGGGGCGGCACGTGCCGCCCCTCGTTTTGTTCATTTCGCCTTATGACACGCTTGACACGGGACGAAATGCCGCCATTTGAGCAATCTGTTTTGTCGTCGCGGTAGATAGTGCATGTCAATCCTGTGAGTGTGTTTGCCATTTCGTTTTGCTCCTGTTTGTACTATGCGCGCGCGGTGCGCGTTAATTGTCCTCTGCCTGTTCGGTCAATTCGTTCCATTCGTCCGCAATTTGTTCGGGCGTGTATCCGATAATGGATTCTGCGCGGACGCCCTCTGCAATCCAGTCGCGCAAATCGCTTGTATCGCCGTTGCATAATGGTTCGATTTCGTTGGCGAGTGCGTTGATTTCGGATTCTGTCAGTTTGTGCGTAATCATTTCATTTCTCCTGTGATTTCGCTGTCCGCGTGTTTGATTGCCCACGCGTCGAGCGCGGCTTGTGCCTGTTCCAATTCGGTCATGTCCACGCCGCGCGCTTCGGCAATGTCCATGAGTTTGTTGACCGCGTTTACCGCGCGGTCAACGGCGAGCGTGAATTGCGGCGGGCGTCCACTGCCGGGACGCGGCTTGCGTTTGGTTCCGCGTGTGCGGTCACCGGATTTGCGGCTGCCCATTTAATCCTGCTCGACACCAAAATATATTTGAGCGGCGCGTCCCATTACATCCTGATACAACACGCCATTTTTGCAAACCACCTCATATCCGTATTCGCTAGATTGGAGTGTGTTGTAAAAGTTCTGCGCGTCAATATCGTTATCGCGCATGTGCCCTTCCCACCCACTCGCCGCGTCTCGCGCATTTTTGTTAAGTTCATCTTTTACGTTCGACCACTCCCCTTTTTGGGCGTATTCGAGGTTTGTGATGCCATCAATGACGCGCCCGGCGCGGTTAAAAATAAATAGGTGCAATCCTCCGCCGTTGTCCTCGATGTATTCATATTTGTAATTCATTTTTGCTCTCCTGAATCTGTGTATCTATCTGATACATTTTGATTATAGCACAAATTAAAATACTGTCAAACGCGTGTGCAAACCGCGCGTCAGAAAACGTCTATAAAATAGACTCGAAACGAATCAAAAAACTCGTGAAATTGATGATTTGAAAAACGCGCGCAATCCGAAACAATCAAGCCCCGCCTATCCGGTGAGGCTTGCGGTTTTCTTGGACTTGGATTTTTTCAATGCGGCGCGGTCGTTCGCGGCGCGGCGTTTCATTTCGGCGTTCGCTGCCGCGCGGGTCTCGAAAACGTCTGTGGCGGGATACTGGAGTGCCGTGGCATTCGGGACATTCACGGATACCCATTTCCCATACACCGCGCGAAATTCAATGATGTATTTCATTTTTGTTTGGTGCGCGTGTGCGCCATCCCACGCATAGTCAAAGGATGGCACACACGCGATTGATTTATTGTTTCGGGCGATATTGGCACCACTGCCCGTCAGCAAGTTTTTCCGTACAAGACCACCACGAGCGTCCGTCTTTGCTGCGTTTTTTCATGGGCGTGTTGTGGATGACACACAGCGGCGCGGTTTCCTCTTGCGGTGCGCCGGTCGGTGCGCTGCCCGTGCCGCGCGTTCCGGCGGGTTTGTAGCCGCGCTTTTTGAGTTCGGCGCGCAGGTGTTCGATGCGCTCCATGAATGGCTTCTCGTTGACCGCGCGGGCGGTGAATTGCCATTCAAATCCGTCGGCGTCCACCGCGCGAACGTTCGCGCTGTATGGCATTTCGGGAAAATCGCGCGGCGCGGGTGCGGTGTGAATGTTGATGTTTTGCGGCGTTTGCGGCGTTTGCGGCTGTGCGCCGGTTGCGCCGTTGGGGTTGGCTTGTTGCGTTTGAGTTTCCATGTCTTTTCTCCGTGAGGATGTAGGCGCGTCGCACGCGTGACGCACCGATAAAATAAAATACTAGCGCGCACACGCGCAATGATTCGGATAATAATTGTCGGTCGTGACGTATTTGTGGCAACGCGTGCAGATGGCGGGTGCGGACTTGGCACCGTAAGCGACGCGGTGTTCGCCGTCCACGCGCCGCGCCTCGGTGAATTTGGATGAATCGTATTCGACGTATTCGCCGGCGGCGATGGCGTCGCACAGGTTCCGCATCCACAGCACGAGGTCGGCGTTCGCGGCGTAATACAGCGTTCCGCTGATGGGGTCGCGCCACAAGTCGCCGTCGCGTTCCCATCCCGCGAGCAGCAGCGCGTCCGCGTCCTCGGATTCACGCGCGGCGGGGTCTTGGACAAACAGCGGGGCGGCGGTATTCGCCGCGTGAAATTCCATCGCCGCGCGTTTGCCGTCCTTATTCGTAACGCCAATGGTCAAGCGGGTGATACCTGCGGTGTTGGCGAGCGTTCCAGTTGTTAGGTTAAACATTTTCCTATGCTCCTTCGCGGATACTGTCCGCTGAATCGGAAGGACAAAACAAAATGCCCCTCCCTTTGTGCTTAGAGTTGTCACACTGCAAGCCGGACGTTTGAGCGTCCACAAAAAGAGGGGCATGTAGCGCACAAGTTTTCTTGTGCGGTCATACGAAAATGTTGGTTGTGTTAAATGACGTGTTGCGATGTTGCAACAAAAAACGCCCGAAAGCATTGCAGTGTGACATTTTTATTATACCACGCCTTGTCAAGTTTTTCAAAAATACCCATTCACTTTACCCCATACTCCCGCAACAAGCACACCAGACGCGCCCGCGATTGTTTCACCGTGTCGCGTTCCGCTTCTACTTGCTGTCCCGCGCGCACAAGATATTCGACATGCGCTAGCAATTCCTCGCGTTCGGTCACAAGAGCGTCGCGCTCGCGCACCAGCATCCCCACCGCGCGTATCAGCGCGTCGTCGCTGTGGTCTGGCGCGTCCTCGCCTAATACCATGTCGGCGAGCGTCGCGAGCGTGAGACCTTGCGAGTCCCGCACAAACTCCGCGCGTCTGGCATCATATTGCGCGTAGATTTCGCCCGCGCGCAGGGGCGGCTGGTCGCCGATAACGCGTTCGTCGAGTGTGTATTCCATGTCAATTCCGTCGCTCATGCCATCCCCCAAAAATAAAATTCACAGTCTGCATACCGCACCCATTGCGCGCCGTGGTGCGGATAAAAGAATCGAACCTCTACCCACGTCGCCCCATCATGCCACCGCGCCCTTAACGGATTCCCGTTACCGATACCTTTCACCCTGACCTGACACCCCGAACGAATCGCCTTTGATACTTGTTGTACTTCGGTCATTGTTTGCTCCAAATGTCAGTTCCTTTGGTTCGCGCGGGACGGGTATCAATTTCCACCCGGACCGGACGTACTGCCCCGTCCCGCGCACAAATCAAAAGCCCGCACGCGCTTCTGTGTCGGTCCATACTGCGCGCTCGCCGTGTTGCGGTTGGTTTTGGTTTCACGGCTAGGGCAGGGCGCGGGAGTCGAACCCGCTTCTGCGGCGCGGTCTTGTTCGGGGGAACATGCGCCGCCACATTCCGTATTTAATGCTAGCCCTGCAAGTTTCATTTTTCCGTTCATTCCGCCATGTCTCGCAAATCCGATTGACTCACGCGGGCGGCGCTTTGGGGGACATGAGGACATGGGGGACATGGGCGACATGGTGCGCCTTGGGGGACATGGCAATCCCGTGCTTTTTCGCCAAGTCCGCCAGCGGCGGCAGCAGCGCGCGCCCGTTCTTGCCCGGTCGCCCCACGTTCGATTGCTCCGGCGACAACCAGCCCCTTCTCTCCCACGCCTCGGCGGTCGCGGTCACGGCGGCATCACTCATTTTCAACTCCCGCGCCGTTTTCTTGACCTTGAACCAGCCCCCCTCGTCCAGCGCCAATTGAATCATTTTTTTTTCCACGTCCGAAAACGGCGACGGCGCGACCGTCACCACCGGCGCATCCGGCAAGTCCACCGTGAAGGTTTGGACTTCGACGCGCTCGCCGAAACATTCCAACAACGCGCGCCCCGGCACGCGCGGCAAACTCTCCGCGCCCGCGCTCCCCAAAATCGCCGCGCTCTCGTGGTGATTGGCGACCGCGAACGCAATCCGCGTCGTGGCATTGCCGCGAATGTCGGTCGGCACCGTGCGCGCGTCGGGGAATTGGGTCGCCAGAATCAGATGGATGCCCGCCGCGCGTCCCATGCGCATCAGTGACAAGACCTGCCCCCGCGCCTGTTCGTCAATCTCTTTGAGTTCGTCCAGCACAATCACTGTCCGGCGCATCGGCTCATCCACCGCCACGTTATAGCGTTCAATGTCCCGGACGCCGCGTTCCAGCATTTTCTCATAGCGTTGTGCCATGTCCCCCAAGGCGTCCGCCAAGGCGCGCTCTAATTCGCCCGGCTCGACCACCCGAACGCGCGGCTCGGTCGCGTACCGCGCAAATTCCAGACCGCGCTTGCCGTCGTGCAGCACCAAGTCCGCCATGCCGCGATGCAATAACGCTTGCACGAACGCGTGCACCAGATACGTTTTGCCGCTGCCCGACGGTCCGCCAATCAGGATGTGTCCCGCGCGTGCCAGCGGAATCCACTTGTCACCGTTCGCCGTCGCGCCGCAGGGCAGGGACAAGCCGTGCGGTTGTTCCGCCAAGTTCAAATGTTTATGCGGCAAGCTGCGCGCGGCATCCGGCACCGGCTCGGCGGTCAGCGGTTCGCCGGCGGGCAGTTCCAACACGCGCGGCGCTTCGATAACCTTGTAGGTCGGATTGCCCCCCCAATGGTTGCCCGACTCTATCACAATCACGCGTTCGCCCTTTTCCACAATCCGCATGTTTTGTTCGTGGACCATCCACCAGCGCATGAGAAAAAACGCGCCGAGGAACGCAAACCCGAACAACGCCAGAACAAAGACCAGTAGCCCTGCCGCCCTGCCTACTTCCCACAACCACGCCGTATCTGCGCGCGCTTTGGCTTCGGCGGCGGCAATAGTGCGTGCGTCGGCTTGTGCCTGTGTGGTCGCTGCCGCAAGCGCGGCAACATACGCGCGGGTCGGGCTTGCCGCTTCCCATGTCGCCGTTGCCCGGTCGTGCGCTTGCGCGGTCGCCGCATATTCGTTTTGCCGCGCCAACGCGGTCGCCGCGACGCGCTGCATCGCAAGTCCCTGCTCTATCGTCGCCGTGCCGGTCGCGTGGTCGCGCTGTGTCTGTTCCGTCGCATACACGCGCGTTGCCGAGGCGGTCGCATTGGCAATCGCCAATTCATTCGCCGTGTGCGTGAGCGTATCGTTTTGCGCGTCGAGCGTCGCTTGGCGCGTCGCCGTTTGCGCGATAGCCGTTTCCATTGCCAATGCCGCAAACACATTCGCGGAATCCCCCGCCGCGTCGCGCGTCTGCGCCAAAAACAACGCCTGCGTGTTCACGTCATACGCGCCGGTTGGAGCAGGCGCGCACGCTGTGAACGCGAGCAGCAAAACGAGAAGGGGGAATAATTTCATGTGTGTTGTTTCATGTCGCGCGTGGCGGGCGATGTTTCCATCACGCCGCGCGGTTTGCGCTCCTGACGCTCGCCGCGCGTTCGCGTGTCTGTCGTCACGCTGCTATTCCCGCCACGCGATACCGCCGCGCGAGTTACGCTATCGTTTCACGTTCCCGCGCGCGGCAGTTATTCATCACCGAGATAACCAGCGCATCCATTGTTCAACCAGACGCGCGAGCACTTCGTCTTGGCTGCCCGCAACGGGCGTTGAATGGTTGCCGGTGCGCGCGCGAAATTCCGCCTCATCTTTTTTGGCGTCCGCGCGCACTTTTGCCGCGTTCTCAATGCCCAGCGTACATTCGTCGCCATTCGGCAGCGTCAATCGCAAAATCCAATTCTTGCCACAATCCTGTACCGGATATTCCGCCGACCCGCCGATTATTGGCATCTGCCAATGAATAGTTGCGAGCATCACCCCAACCGCCAACAACATGACATACAGCGATTGTGTTCTCATTTTGTCTCTCCCTATTTCAACACGCGCCGCAAGCGGTTGCGGTCGCGCGGCGTGAGATGCGGCAGGTAACGCGTCACCGCGTCTACCAGCCAACCTGCAGCGTTCGCATTTTGCGCCGCATCGTCGCGCACGCAGTACAGGTATTCGTGCTCGATGCGTTGGTACGCGCTCACATGATGCGCTTTGATTTTGCGATGCCCGGTTTCAATGAATTGCAACATGGATTCCGAAATGCCCAAATCATTCGCAAGCCGCGCGGCAGAATAATTGCCGTCGCGCGTGTCCTTGATGCGATGCCGCAGCGCGCGAAAATCTGCGCCGGTGAGAGGTCGGCGACGCGCGGGGGATTTTGTGGTATAGCGGTTCATGAAATTTCGACTCTCGAATTTACTCAATTTTCCCGCGCAAAACGCGCGCGGCTTGGTCAAAACATCCAGACTTTCGGTCATTGGCGCGGGTCACACGCGGCATACAGCGTCAATTTTCGATGTTCACGCGGTTAGCGAGCTTGCCCGTGATTGAAAAATTTTTGCCGCCGCGCGGCGCGGGTTTCTCTTTCGATTTCACATAGGGCGCGCGTTTGGTCGGGTCGGCGCTCAACGTGTTGAACGCGTATCCTTCCGGGCGACTCCACCGGCGGCGGTCTACCTGCTTCAACCACTGCGCCCACGTTTCCGCGATTTCGGGCGCGACGGACGCCGCGAGCAGTTCAAGGTTTTTTCCTTCAATGCCCGCCCGCTGCAAAATCTCGCGCGTTTGCGCGGTGCCATGAATGAATGATTTTTCCTCATGTTTTTTATTTAGTACATCATCATTCATATCATGGCGTCGGATTCCAATTTTCGCGGCGCGTTTATCGTTATTTTTTGTCGGATTCCAATTTTCGCGCCCGTCGGATTCCAATTCTTGCGATGGGATTCCAATTTTCGCGGCGCGTTTTGGGATTCCATTTTTTGGAATCCCATCCTCGACCGGCGGCGCGTTCCGGTCCGAACCACTCCACGTATACGAGACAGGCGCATACGCCTTCGCGCCGTTGCGCCCGGCGCGCCCAACTTCTTTGATAAAACCATGCTCAACCAAAAAGTCGAGCGCGGCGCAGACAGTTGTTTGGCTTTTGATGCCGGTGTCATCACAGATTTGAGCAACATCCGGCGGCTCATCGGCGAGCGCGATTTCCCACCAGACCGATAGGGGCGCGCCGCGCAATGTTTTTAGGGCATGACGGCGGAAAGAACGCCGCACCTTGACGTAGGAATCCGTATAGGAGACGGAGTGCCCTTGATGAGTAAAGCCATCCGCGCTTTCGCGGACAATTTCCATGTCTGCCATGATGAGACAACAAAAAAGCACCGTTCGCGCCATCTTTGCAAAGATGGTCCGACCGAGTGCTAGGATAGATTTGCGCGCGGGACGCTTACGCCCGGCGGCAAGATTACGATTAGTTTGAGTTTGGTATCAGGCGCGACGGCACTTGAACGACCAACGCCCGTCGCTCCCGTTTGTGACTTCGTGACGCCGTTCGATGTTTCGGGCGGCGTTTCGCTTTGTTCCAACATTTCAAACAACGGATAAAACGCGGCGCGCGGTTCGACCGCCACTATCACGCGCTGGCGTATCCACACCTTTTCGAGCAGGGACTTGGCGAGATTCAATTTTTCCGCGTCGGTCGCCTGCTCCCATAAACTGCCGATACTGGCGAGCAGCTGCGCCGCTTGCGCCATGTCCGGGGCAGCAACCGGACGCAGCGCGTCGAGGTGTCGGGTCACGCGCGTCTTTTCGTTTCGCCAATCGCTCTCGTCGAGGTCGCCCGCAATATACAGTTTGCGCGCGCGGGCAAGTTCGTTGACGAGCGCACGCCGCTGTGCTTCCACGCGCGGCGCGTCCGCGTTCGCCGCAAAGCGCGCGAGAATTTGCGCTTGCCAATCGGACGGGAGCGCGGTCTTGGCAAAGTACGCGCCGAGCTGCGCTTCGATGTGCGCGGCATTGACCAATTGCGGCTGACGGCATTGGCGGCGCGCGGCGGACATGTCGCGATAAAACCGCTTGCCGTGCTGCGCCTGCCCGCGCAAACCCTTGCCACATTCCGCGCAGTAGATGAGTTTACGCAAAGGGAATATGCGGTCGGCGCGTTTCGTCGTCTCACGGTTGGACGCGCGGCGGCGAATCATTTGCTGCGCCTGTTCCCACAGCGCGGCGTCGGCGATGGCGGCATGTTTGCCCGGACGCCACACGCCTTTGTAACTCACCTCGCCGAGATGAAAACGAGTGTTGGCAATGTCCAGCACCGCATCCCCGGTGAACAGGTTCGCGCCGCGCGTGCCGGTCGTCCGATAGCCCTGCGCGTTCAGCCAGTCCGCAATCTCGGACCCGCTTTGCCCGGCGGCGAGGCGGCGTATGATTTCGCGGTACGCGCCCGCATTGCGCGCGTGCGGCACCGGAATCCCGCCTTCGGTCTTTGGCACCGCCTGATACCCGAACGGCACACTGCCGTTGTATAGCCCCTTGAGCGCGCGTTCCTTTTTCCCCTTTTTGGTTTCCGCGCGCAAATTGTCAATGAAATACTGCGCGAACGCGGCGAGCAGCGCGAGCAACACCTTACCGATAGGCGTCGTAAAATCAAAGTCCTCGGACGCGCTGCAAAACGTGACGGCGTGCCGTGACAAGTCCGATAGGGTGATGAGCGTATCCACGAACGAACGCGAAAAGCGGTCGAGTTTATGCACGACGATAATATCAAACGCGCGTTTGGGCGCGGTGCGCAGCATCTTTTGAAATTCGGGACGCTGCACGGTGGTACCGCTGATACCCGCGTCCACATATTCACCCACAATCGCCCAGCCCTTGCGCGCGCAAAACTCGCGCATCAAGCGGACTTGAGCGTCAATGCTGTGTCCTTCCTCGGATTGCTCGTCGGTGGACACGCGCGCATACAACACCGCACGGGAGGTCATGCCGGTATCGTTTCCTTGACAACGGGCGCGGGTGCGCTTGCTGCCACGCGGTTGAGGATGGCAAGGGCGGCGTCAAAGAACGCCGTCACTTCGGGCGCGTTGACGGACGCGCCCTTGCCGTTGGTGCCGTTCGGTTTTGGTGACTTGGGAATACGTAGCATAAAACACCTCAAGGGTCATTCAAACAGTTTCGTTTGTTCGTTCGCCGGGGCGTGGGTTGCGCCAAAATACTGTGATAGCAGGCGGTCAAACGCGCGTTCAAGTTCTTTGGCTTTGTTCAACGCGCTCGGCGCTCTGGTCTTGAAATAGGTTTGCTGCCACACGCGTATTTGCTGTCCGACGGTCGCGAGTTCTTTTAACAATGTCTCTGCGTCCATTATGGTTCCTCTATCTGTTCCGCGTCATACCGCAATTTGATGTGGACTATTTTTCCGCTGCCGCTGATAAGTCCGACGCGCCGCGCGGGCGTTTTCTTTTTGCGCTTGGACTTGGGCTTGAGAATACGCGGACTCATTTCCTCCAACCGCAGCGCGGCGCGGTCAAAGCCGCGTTCGCGCAAGAGCAAAATGGCGGCGCGCAGTTCGTCGGCGAGGGGCGGGATGGTTGGCATTAGAATCCGTCCATTTTGTATTGCGCCAAATTGCGTTTGGCGAGTTCAAAGTATTTGGCGTCATGCTCGAAGCCGATGCCCTTGCGGTTCAAGAGTTTCGCCGCGCGCAAGGTCGTGCCACTGCCGAGAAACGGGTCTAGCACGAGCTCGGATTCAAACGAGTAAAGCGTTATGAGTCGGCGCGGCAATTCCATCGGAAATGGGGCAACGTGTTTTGTGCGTTTGGAGCTTTCGGGTTTGATTTCCCAAATTGAATTACGCCATTCCAAAAAATCAGCACGGTCAATCACGTAATCGCGCGTTGGGGTATCGCGCTCCCCATTTTTCCGAAACACCAAGATATATTCGTGCTGGTCAATTGGCAATGGGTTCGATGGATTGCGGAATGTTCCCCATGCAGTATTTTGCGCCGTGCCATCCTTGCTCCAAATGTATTCGCCCTCATCGCACATGTTCGGATTCGCGCTAACTCCTTGTGCAACGCGCGCGTTATTCCGACGATACGGGCGGCGTCCGATGTTGGCGATATTGATGCACAGGCGGCTGCCGGGCTTGAGGACGCGCGCACATTCGTTCCAAACCGTGTCAAGCCACGCGTGCGCGGCGTCGAAATTTTCAGGGGCAAAGAGTTCGCCCCACATGGCGTTGACGCCCGGATACGGCGGGCTGGTCACAATCAGGTCAACGCTGTTTGATTCCATCTCGCCCATGCCGGTGATGCAGTCGGAATGAATGACGGTTTGCCCGTCAACGCTCCAAACGCGTTCGGTGTCGGCGATGATTTCGGGGGCTAGGGTGATGGTCATTGGTTCAATCTCATTCCGTAAATCCGGCTCTGCCAAACGCGCTTGGGCGCGCGGTGACGCGTGACGCTCGTCGAGTTGACAAATCTGTCCGTTGCGACGATATACCCGCACCGCGCGGCGGCGGACATAACGGGACCTAGCGCGCGTAATTCGTGAGTAGTCACCGGCGCATCCGTCATTTCGTCCAACACTTTATCCGTCGTAAATTCCCTGCATTGCATCGCCACGCGTTTCACCGCTTCGAGTGCGTATGTTTTCCAATCGGGGTCGGCGTGCTGCTCGACGCGCGTCACCGCCTCGCGCTTGGCGAGTTCGGCAGCGTAGGCGTCAAAGTTCAATTGCCGCATCACGCTCACGGCGTCACCTTCCCATACGCGGCGAGCGCGCGTTCGCCCCATTCCGTCAAGCGCAGCGCGCGCGCAATGCGTTCGCCGCCCGCAAGACGCGGGGTCTCGACCAAGCGCCGCTGTTCCAACTGTGCTACCACGCCATGCGACACACTCGGCGTCGCGTTCCCCATCGCCGCCGCGAGTTCGCGCAAGTTCGGTCCATAGCCGTGCGCTTGCCAATACGCTTGGATTTCACGCAGCGCGGACGCGTCGCGGGGAGTCAAGGGGGGAATAGGGGAACGGGTCATATCAATTGCCCCTGCGTCTCGGCGCGTACCTCGCGCCATGTCACAATCACCGCATACCCGCGCGTACCGTTCAAGTCGTCGTCATATCGCACCGAAGCGCCCGCCGGAACGTTAAACTGTTCGCGCCACAATTGAACCGTGTGCGTCCATGCGTCCTCGGCGAGCGAGTGCGGCACGGGGCGCGCTTCGTTGTATTTCGCAATCCGCAATTCCCACGTCAAGCCCGCGTCGTCCGGTCGGCACGTCAAAAATACCGACTGGTGCAGTTCCGCGAAATGCGGAATCCGCTTGTGCGGGTGCCGTTCCGCAAACGCGCGCAGCTCGGCTGCCAGCACATGCACGCGGTCGGCAAAGCGGTCGGCGGTCAATGCCGCGCCGTGGGGCAGGGGAGCGAGTGAGGTAATCATGCGCCCTTCTACACCCCGCGCGTCACGTTCCGCAACTGCCGCTTCGCCGCGTACATCTGTTTCACGTAGGACTGATAACTCTCCATGTCGCCCCGTTGTTTCGCCGCGCGCATCATGGCTTTGCACTTTTCAATCACCGCGCGTAGCGCCGCTTCCTGCCGTTCGGCGCGCGTGTCCGTGAACGCCTGTTCCATTGATTTTTTCATTTTCGGCGCGAAAATTGACTATCCCGCACATAGTCCCGCATCACCGACAACAGCACGAACGCCGCAAACCCCGCACCCAGCACCAACAATACCCCCCACCCCAACGCCCATATCAGTATTCCGATGGCGGACGAAATGAACAACGCGCTGACCAACATCAATGCTGCGATTTGCATGGGAATCCTCCGGGTGCGTGGTTTAGACCTGTGCGAAAATGCGGCGTTTCCACTTGTCACATACATCTGCGTCGGGAAACGTAACGCGCAAGTGCGAGCCGTTCAGTCCGACCGTCTTGCACTTGAATTTTCCGAACGGAAAGCCGATAGCGTTCGCCGCCGCGAGTTCGACGACGTTCAATTCAATAACGCGGTCTGATACAACAATCATGCGACGACTCCGCCGAACAGACTGAGCGCGGCGCGCAAGTCCTCTAACGCTTTCAAATCAGCGCCGCGCGGGTCGTGCAACTGCACGAATCGGTCAATGGATTTTTCCGCGCGGCGCGCCGCTTCCACGAGCGTATTCACGGCGACCGGCGTAGGGGGCTGGGCGGGCGGTTCCGGCGCAGCATCCGAGCCGTTCGATTCTTGTCCGCCCATGAGGGGGGAGAGAAATGGGATGTTCATTGCGTCACCTCGACAGGTTTGCTGACGCCAATCCACACATGATTGCGCAAGATGGTTTCTTTCCCTTGCAGCGCAAGTCTGGTTTTGGGAAATGCGTCGCGGTGCGCTGTGGCATATTCTTTCAATTGCGCGCGATTGACGAAGGCGGTATCGGCAGGAACGCCGATTTTTTCATAATAACGCGCCGCCGCGCGGTCCACCGCGTCGAATAAATTGGATGAGGCGTCTTTGTCGTACCACAACAGTCCTGAGTTCATAGCACTCCTTTGTGTGATTGAATTATCCGTTGCCGTTGCCGTCGCCGTTGCCGTCGCCGTAGCCGTCGCCGTTGCCGTTGCCGTAGCCGTAGCCGTAGCCGTAGCCGTAGCCGTAGCCGTTGCCGTAGCCGTAGCCGTAGCCGTAGCC
>WBZO01001496.1_pt1 | contig 36309 bp, 28 predicted proteins | sample 5204261 | NCBI WGS metagenome assembly WBZO01 (sample SAMN12412400, study PRJNA552823) | activated sludge metagenome | isolation source: activated sludge from anammox sidestream of wastewater treatment plant... | place: USA: North Carolina | collected 2017-09
AATCTCGCCCCGGCTGGTGGTTTCACGCTGATCAATCCAAACCAGCCGCCGCTGGTCGTAGTCCCTGCGGCGCCGCAAATCGCGATTCCGAATCAGGAACTGAAGTTCGCAGTTTCGGGGCAGGACCTGGGTTCGGGCGCGCCGATCTCGCTCACGGCCGAAGGCTTGCCGGGAGGCGCGGTCTTCAACGCTGCCAACGACACGAACAACGCGGCGCGCGGCGAATTCCGCTGGACGCCGCAATCGTCGGATGTCGGACGCAGCTTCACCGTTGATTTCACGGCCAGCGACGGAATTTTGAAAGACGTGAAATCGGTCGTCATCCGCGTCGTTGCGACAACGCCGCTGACCGCCGTCAATGCGGCTGATTTCCAGCTCGGCCCGCTCGCGGCCGATTCAATCGCGGCGGCTTTCGGCGTGAACATGGCCAATCGCGTTGAAATCGCGCAATCGTTGCCGCTGCCCACGTCGCTTGCGGGAACAACGCTGACGATCAACGGCGTTCCGGCGCCGCTCTTCTTCGTCTCTCCGGGGCAGATTAACTTCGTCGTCCCGTCAACTGTTGAACCCGGATCAGCGACGATCATCGTCAGCAGCCCAATGGGGACTTACTCGCTCGGCGGCGTTCAGATCGTCGCGTCATCGCCCGCCATCTTCACCGCCGACGCGACCGGCAAAGGCGACGCGGCGGCGCTGGCGACAATTGACGGAGTCAGTTTCCAACGTCAGCCGTTCGACGTGCTCGTCAACGGCAAACCGAATGTGCTGGTCTTGTTCGGCGCAGGCATTCGCCACGCTCCGGCCACCGACCCGAACGATGACAACGGCGTGGCCGAATCGGTCAGCGTCACGATTGACGGGAAAGCGGCGCAAACGCTTTACGCCGGCGCGCAAGGCTCGTTCGCCGGCCTCGATCAGATCAACGTCGAAATGCCGGCGGCGCTGGCAGGCGCTGGCCCTCGCCGCGTCGAGGTCGTCGTCAAAGTCAACAACGTAGCCGCCAACCTGGTGACGATCCAGATCAAATGACGAGACAAAGGGACAAAAAGAGCGGGAGAGCGGGAGTGCGGGAACGCGGGAGAAAGAGCGAACGAGCGAGCAGTTCCCACTCTCCCACTCCCCCGCTCTCCCACTCTCCCACTCTCCCGCTCTCTCCGCTCAGGCAGGCCACGATCACAATCTGGAACAAGCTATTCGAAGACGAAGTCTTCGGGCGATCGGCGCAACTGGCCTACTACTGGCTGTTCTCCATTTTTCCCATGTTGATCTTTCTGACCACGCTGCTGGCGTTTTTGCCGATGCGGCGTAATCTGGATCAATGGATCGGGATGCTTGGCGCCTTTCTTCCTTCCGAAGCCTACACGCTGCTCAACAACACCTTTCAACAAATCGCCCGACGGCAGCGAGGCGGGCTGCTCAGCTTCAGCATCCTCGTCACCATCTGGTCGGCGTCTTCGGGGATGGAAGCGATCATCACCTCGCTCAACAGAGCTTACGACGCGCCACTGACGCGGGCCTGGTGGAAAGAGCGGCTGCTCGCCATCGCGCTGACGCTGGGGCTGGCCGCGTTCATAATTTCCGCGCTGGCGTTGATCTTCTTCGGCGGAAGCATCAGCGGGCAGATCGCGAAGTATTTCGGGTTCAGCCGCGCATTCCGAATCGTCTGGGCGGTGGCGCAATGGCCGATTGTCATCAGTCTGGCTTTGCTTGGAGTCGAGTTGGTCTACTACTTCGCGCCGAACATCAAGCGAGGCAAAAACGGAAAACGATGGGAATGGTTCACTCCCGGCGCGATCTTCGCCGTCGCGCTCTGGCTGCTGATCTCCTTCGGGTTTCGTTTCTATGTTTCGCGCTTCGGCAATTTCAACGCGACTTATGGCGCGCTCGGTGGCGTGATGGTTTTGATGTCGTGGCTTTATCTGACCGGAGTGGCCATCCTGGTCGGAGGCGAAATCAATTCAGTGTTGAGGGGAAGACGATAAAAGAAAGATCAGCTTATAGCGGTTTGCAGATGCGTGTGGCGTGTCAGTAGCCCGACCGTGAGGGAGGGCTTGATTCGCAAGCCCTCCCTCACGGTCGGGCTACTGACACAAGGCCGCATCCAACTGCAAACCGCTATAACTGCGCTGGCTTCTTCGTCCCAGAGCTGAGCCGTTACAAATCAGCGCAAAAACCAAGAGGCCGATCCCGCGAAGGAATCGGCCTCTTGAATTGTTTACAGCCTGAATGTCAACGACCGGATGGTTGTTGACATCCCTGCCTGGCTTCCACGCTTAGCAGTTGGGCGGGAAGACCGGGATGATGATGGCGTCAATCGGGTTCAGCGTCAGCTTGTGCAGGTTGTGGCCGCCGTTGAACGCGTTGGCGTTGGCGCCCGCATCGCCATTATGGTTGATCGCGGCGCCGAGCAGCGAAGCCGGCGTAGCAGACGGGAGACCAATGCTCGACAGGTCAGTGGCCGAGGTTGAATAGAACTTCATCCAGCCGCTGCGACCTGCGGGGATCGCCGTCTCCACGCGCGGCACGGTGCGCGGGAAGTTGCTCGAGATCACCGCCCGGAGTTGGCAGACGGTGACGTTGGCTGTCCAACTGAAGGCGTTCTCCGCATCGTCGAAGAGGAGACCGAACAGTCTGCCGACCGCGTTGCCGCTGATCGCCAGGTTAGCGCCGCCGATGCGGTTGACCACCAACAGGGTCTCGTTGCCGTCGGCGCGCGACGGAATGTTGTCATCAGCCAGGACGCGCGGGAGCGCGTTGTAGGCGCCACTGCCGAAAATCAGAGCCGCCAGCGCTCCACCGGAGAGGGAAATATAAGGATACGCAGCTTCGGCGGCAACCGCTTCCGCGCCCAGGTTGGCCTCAAAGCCACCGTCAATCTTCACGTACTCATCGCCGATCAGGTAGTTGAAGTTGACCGGTGCTCCATCTTCGTCACTAGCGACGGCCACGATGTAGCCGCTGACGCCAGGATCAACGTCCGAAGTCAGGAAACTGGCCGTCTGGTTCGCCGTCAGGCAGATGAACGAGTCGGCGACCGAGCAGGTATTGCCGTCAACGAAGAACAGGTGGACGGCGATGTCGTAAGAGGAGTTGGTGTTGGTGATGTTGATGCGGCTGTTGGTGGTGTTGCCACCAGTCGCGGACGAGGTGTAGAGGTTGTAGACCAACACCGAGCCTGCCTTCTGGTCGCTGATCTCAGCGCTCGCCGGATAAGGGAGACCGGGATCGGCGGCAAGCGCCGCTCCGGCCAGCGCAACCAACGACAGCAACGTCAGGAAAATGCGTGAGAATGTGTGTGTCATAACTTCTTGTGAATCTCCTTTAGAGTTTGTGAGGTTGAACCGTTGCTTCAACACATTTTCAGAGGAAACGCCCAGCATCAACATGTTGAAGGCAGATTAAGAGGTTGAGTTAGTACTTGTGAAGAAGAAGCCTGTGCCAATAGTTTCATCAGACACCAATCCCGCCAGCGCAACCCGGCGGAACTGAATAGCTTTTGTTAAATAGCCAGTGATGGATGTCCGCTTACAACAATGTTCGATATAAAGTGAGGATCAATGTTCGATCAGCCAGCTCTTGTTTTGATTGGCGAAAGGGGGCTAACTGCAGGGTGCTTAACCGAACATTCATCGGCTCCAGTGATTTTGGCGATTGAATCTCTTGAAGTTCATCGTGTGAGGAAGAATCAGAGATCGCCGCAGACGGGTGGCAATTTACACGGCATACCGCTTTCAGTCAAGACTTTTCATCTGAGAAGTTCAAAGTTGTTCCAAAAAAATTTCGCCCAGGATTAAAGCTCCTCAGGCTCAATGCTCCAAAATGACATTTAATGACATTTGCGGCGTCGCCCAGCCTTGCTAGCGCAGCGAAACCTGATTTATAAACAAGCCGCGTTCTTACCGTTAGTATTCAAATTTGAAGTCGCCTCAAAATCATGACTAGAATCCGAGAACAAGCTACAATCCTGTCCGAGGTGAATGAATGACCAACGCGCCATCAGTCGAAGAACAACTACGGGAATGGGTCGGCCAACTCGCGCCAGAGCACAAACAGATACTGTTGATGATGCTGGTTGAAGACGACCGCTTGCAGCGTTCAGCGCGGCTCGAATTCGCAGTGTCCCAGTTGCGCAAGCTGTGCAGACAGCGCGGACTCGATTGGGACGAAATGGCCGAGGGCGAGCGCGAATCGTTCCTCGACGGCCTGATCCGCGAAACCGAGTTGTACGCCACACAAGCGGGCACGCCTTCGGTTCCACCGATTCTGCCCTGTCATCATTGTGGCCGCGAAATGGCGCCGAGCGATCTTTATCGAATCTATTTCGGCGAACGCCCGCCGAGCGTGGAGATTGCGATAGCCAAGCTGGTGATAATGGACATGGAAGCTGACGCTCAATTCCCGCTCCCGGCGGACAACGAAATCACCATTGGCCGGGTTGACCCGCATCGCGGCATCCGGCCCGACGTTGACCTGTCGAAGTTCGATCCCGCATCGCGCATTTCACGGCGCCACGCGCGGATCACTTCTCGCGGCAGCCAGTTTTATATCGAAGACCTCGGCAGCGCTAACGGCACGGTTATCAACGGGCGCACCCGGCTGAAACCGCAGGAGCCTTACCCGCTGGTCAATGGGGACGTCCTCAAAATTGGAGAAACTACTTTGAAGTTCGCCATCTAGAGATCACGCCTCAGCGAAATACCGTGATTCACGCGGATGGCCTGCGACGCTCCCTTCAGAGCTTGCCGAAATTTACTGGAGGCTGGATGAAACGTTTATTCCTGCTGTTCATCATTTTGCTCTGCGCCGGCTCTCTTTCCGCCGACGCTCGTCAACAAATCAACACTAATGTCATCGCCATCATCGGCGCGACGGTCATTGACGGCGCAGGCGCCGAACCCGCGAAGAACACCGTCGTCATTCGCGGCGACCGGATTGAAACCGTCGCCTCGAAAGTCGAATTGCCCGCCGGCGCCCGCGTCATCAACGCCGAAGGCATGACGCTGACGCCCGGCTTGTTCGACCTGCACACGCATTTGCCTTACGCCACTTCTGGCGGGATGCCGGGCGATTGGCCGAAGAACCTGAAAGCGTATCTTTACTGCGGCGTGACTTCAGTCGTTGATTTCGGCACGTACGCCGAAACCTTCGAGCCGATGCGCCGGTTGATCAGGACTGGCGTGGTCGAGGCGCCGCGCATCAGTCTGGCCGCGCGGATGACGACACCGGGCGGACACGGCGCGGAAGGCGGACGCGGCGATTTCTTTTCGCTCGAAGTTTCGACTGCGCGTGAAGCCCGCGCTGCCGTGCGCCGCCTGCTTCCCTACCGGCCCGACGTGATCAAAGTCTTCACCGACGGCTGGCGTTACGGCGCCGCGCCCGATATGACCAGCATGAACGAAGATACGCTGACCGCGCTGGTTGACGAGGCGCACAAGAACGGGCTGAAAGTTCTGACGCACACCGTCACACTCGAAAAAGCCAAGATCGCCGCGCGCGCCGGAGTTGACGTGATCGCGCACGGAGTCGGCGACAAAAACGCTGATGAAGAGCTTTTCAAACTGATGAAGGCGAAAGGCACGACTTACGCGCCGACGCTGGCCGTTTACGAACCGCGCGGGCGCGACATCCTGACGCCGCTGCTCAACACAGTTCTCGAACCTGCGGTCAAAGCCGCCATTGATCCGCCGCTGGTCGCGCCTCGAAATCCGCCGATGCAGCCCGCCCCCGGATCGGTCGAAAATGGAGATTCGCCGCGATTGAGGCGCTGGGCTATGCTGCAAAACAACACCGCCGCGTTACGCAAAGCCGGAATCGCTTTCGGCGTCGGCACTGACTCCGGCGTCACTGGCACGCATCACGGCTGGGCCACCTTGCGCGAACTGCAATTACTGGTCGCGGGCGGATTGACGCCGCTCGAAGCGATCACCGCCGCGACAGGCAACGCCGCGCGAGCGATCAGAGTTGACGGCGAGCGCGGAACGATTGCGCCGGGCAAACTCGCCGATCTTGTTTTAATCGCTGGCGAGCCGCACAAGAACATCGGCGACATCGAAAAGATCAGCCGGGTTTTTTTAGGCGGGCGCGAGCTTGACCGCGAAAAACTGGCGCGCGAAATCGCGGCGCCCGCACTGACTCCGATCACGGCGATCAAAGCGTCGGAACAGATTGACGACTTTGAAAGCGCGAACGGGCGCAGCCGCCTCGACACTCTCTGGGTCAACTCGTCCGACGCCGGGGTTAATCCGTCGAAAATTATCTTCGGCAGAATTTTGCGCGACGGCGGCAATCACGCGTTGTCGGTCACTGCGCGGATGTCGGAAAAAGAGCGCCCGTTCGCTCGCATCAATGTTCCGCTGAGCCGAGGCGCGATCGAACCGGTTGACGTCCGCGAATTTCGCGGCGTGCGATTCGACGCTCGCGGCGACGGCGATTACCGTCTGATCGCGCCGAGCTACAACATCCGAAGCAACGGAGCGCATTTTTCCGCGCCATTCAAAGCCACGACGCAATGGCAAACCGTCAGCATTGATTTCACCTCGTTCAAACAACCTGAAGGAACGCGAACGCAGGCGCATTGGACTGGCGCCGATCTGCTGACGCTGAGTTTTGAGATCGCACGGCCTGCGGGCGCGTTCGAGTGGCTGGAAATTGATAATGTGCGTTTTTATCGTTGATCGCTGGGCTGAGAGGGGCTAAATTGATTCCGGCTTGAAGTAATCAGCAGATGGCAAGTATGAAGGAAGTAAAGCTGAACAATCCATACATTGAAATCTCTCAAGGCGTGTATCGCGTCGCTGGGAAAAGAGTCTCTCTCGATTCACTTGTCTACCGCTGGCGCGAGGGCTTGTCGCCGAAGACGATTCAGAGCGAATGCTTCCCCGCGCTGACGCTGGCGGAGGTTTTCGGCGCGCTCGCTTTCTACCTCGACAATCAAGCCGAAATTGACGAGTACCTCGTAAAAGCCGAGGAAGAAGAAGAAGTGATTCGGCAACAATTGCGCGAAGCTTATCCCGAAGCCGCGCGCCGGGTTGATGAATTAGCCCGGCGCCTCTCTTTTGCGCATAATGAAAATCAAGTGCCAAGCCGAGAACGATTTCAATGGCATTGTGATTCGAACCGTTAAAGAACTGGCGCCTGAGATTGATTTTCAGACCGCGCCGATGGCCGGATTACATCTGGGGACCCCGGATGATCAGGTGTTGAAAATCGCGGCTTCAGAGAATCGCGTGCTCGTCTCGCACGACCGAAAAACCATGCCAACGCATTTTGCCAATTTCATTGCTTCACAAACTTCACCCGGAGTCTTTATAGTTTCCCGCAAGCTCACAATCGCTCAGGCCGCCGAATGGCTCATCCTGTTCTGGGCCGCCAGCGAAGCCGAAGAGCAGATCAACCTGCTCACCCACATTCCCTAATCACCCGAAAATCCAGAATCGCCCATCGGAGGCACAATGAACAACAACGGACTTTACAAAAATCTCGACCGCTACATTCGCGCCGCGCGCGGCGAATTTGAAGACAAGCTGGCTACGCTCGTCGAAACACCAAGCATCAGCAGCGATCCCGAACGGCGGGACGACATCAGGCGATGCGGCGAAATCGCGGCGCAGTACCTGCGCGATCTGGGAGCGAAGGCCGAAATGATTCACACGCCGGGTTACCCGGTCGTGATGGGTTCACTTACGACCGATCCGAAAAACCCGACCGTGACAATCTACAACCATCTGGACGTGCAACCCGCCGACGCTTCGGAATGGCACAAAGCGCCGTTCACTTTCTACAAAGCCGGCGACCGTTACGAAGGGCGCGGCACGACTGACGACAAAGGGCCTGCGCTGACCGCCATGCTCGCGGTTCGTTACGCGGTCGAAAACGGACTGCCGCTCAACTTCAAATTCATCTGGGAGCTTGAAGAAGAAATCGGCTCACCGAACTTTGAATATTTCATCAAACGCAACAAAGGGCATCTGCAAACCAATTCGATCCTGGTTTCCGACACGATCTGGATTTCGCGCAAACAACCGGCTGTGCCCTACGGTCTGCGCGGTTTGCAGACTTTTCTGTTCAAACTGGAAACGCACGCGAAGGACGTGCATTCGGGTCTGGTCGGCGGCGTGGCGCGCAACCCCATCGGCGAACTGGCGCAGGTCATCAGCCAGTGTTACGACGCGAAGACGGGCAAGGTGAAGATTCCTGGCTTTTACGACGACGTGACGCCTGCGACGAAGGCCGAGGTCAACAGTTTCGTCAATTCGGGCTTTACGACGAAGGGCTATCAGAAAGCGCACGAACTGAAATCAATTCGTCCGAATATGAAGACCGAGGCCGACGTGCTCAAAGCTTTTATGGCGGCGCCGACATTTGAATTGCACGGCATCACAGGCGGTTACAGCGGGCCTGGCGTCAAAACCATAGTTCCCTACCACGCAGAGGCGAAGGTCAGCACGCGACTGGTTCCGAATCAGCGCCCGGCGAAAATCACAAAACTGATCAAAGATTTCGTCAAGGCGATCAACCCGGACGTGAAGGTCGAAGCGACTCAGGCGCTCGAACCTTTCATCGGCGATTTCGAGGGGCCTTACGCCGACGCGGCTCGCGTTGCGATGAAGTTCGCTTTCGGAAAAGAGCCTGCGTTCACGCGCGAAGGCGGTTCGATTGGCGCGGTCGTGACAATGCAAAAACATCTGAAGGCGCCGATCACGTTTCTCGGTCTGAGCCTGCCCGAACACGGCTACCACGCGAAGAACGAAAATTACGATTGGGGTCAGACTTCGGGCGGGATAAAAATGTTCGTGAAATACTTCGAGGAGATTTCGAAGCTGAAGTGAAGTGGGAATGGGGAGTGGGGAGTTTGGAGTAGGGAAAAAACATCACTCCCAACTCCCCATTCCCACTCCCTCCTCATCTCAACATCTCCTGAATCGCATCCCACTGCGCGTTGCTCACCGGCATCACCGGCGGCGGCGGAACCTGCGTCAGATCAAACCCGGCCAGAGCGTCAGACGCTCTGATTTCAGCCAGCAAAACCGGATGCGCGAATCGGCGTTTGGGCTTGATGTCAACGATCACGGTCATTTCGTCGTTCTCCTTCGGGTCAGGATAAGCGTCAGTGATGGCTTCGGCCAGTCCCACCACAGCGTTTTCATCGCCAGCGTGATAAATCAGAATTTGATCGCCGAGCCGCATTTCGCGCAGGTTCTTGAGCGCGATACTATTGCTCACGCCGCTCCACGCCACCCTCTGGTCACGCTCCAAATCGTCGTATGAATAAGTTTCGGGATCGGTTACAAACAACCAGCGCCTGGACATAGATTTAATCTCCAATCTTCTGCGTCAGGTGGTGAAAGGAAGACGCCCGGCCCGAATTCAAATTTCGGGCGAGCAAAGCCTGAGGTCACAAGGCAAACGTTGGGGTGGTCGAAGGGGAGGTTATTTTGATGCAGGTTTCGCCAGATCAGCCAGTGTCGCATTGGCCGCGCGCTGCAAATCCTGTGGGGCAAGGATCATTTGCAACCCACGCTGGCCTGCGCTGACGCTGATACGTTCGTGGTTGAGCGCGCTTTCGTCAAGGTAGAGCGGATACTTTTTCTTCGATCCGAGCGGCGAGACGCCGCCGCGAATGTATCCCGTCAGGGATTGTATGTCCTTGACTGCGACCAACTCAACCTTTTTGTTGCTTGTGGCTGCGGCGAATTTCTTCAGGTCTAATTCGGCGTCGCCCGGAATGCAGGCCATGATCACGCCGGTTTTGTCGCCTCGCGCAACCAGCGTCTTAAACGTGGCTTGAGGCGGCATGTTGACCTTGCGCGCCACGGTAATGGCGTCGAGTTCGTCTTCGCTGACTTCATAAGCGCGCAACTCGTAGCTGATCTTCAACTGGTCGAGCATTCGCGCGGCGATTGTCTTCATTTCCGTGAACCGGCTTCAATTTTTCCCGGCAGCCAAAGCTTCTTCCTCAGCCGCCAGCGCGGCCTCCCACGACGAGTATAGCTCCGCGAGTTTGTCACTGAGGGTCTGGTATTTCTCGCTCAACTCGAACAGGCGGTCTTTGTCTCGCGCGATCTCTTCGGTCGAAAGCAGAGCGGATAATTCGCCCAGTTCCGATTCGATGGCGTGAATCTCGGCTTCGATCTCCGCCGCCGCAGGCTGCTTCTGCTTAGGCTTTTTGGCGGCCTTCGGTTTTGCGGTCGCGGCGGCGCGCTTAGCGCGTTCCGCCGAAAGCGCCTCGGCTTCCCTGGCCTGTTTTTCGGCAAGCGCGCGATGATGCGCATCGTAAAATTCGCTGTAACCGCCGTCGAAGTATTCAACGCCCTTTTCGCCGAAAAACAAAATCTGGGTGGCGATGCGATCCAGAAAATAGCGGTCGTGCGAGACGGTGATGATCGTGCCGTCGAATTCGTTCAGCGCGTCTTCCAGCGCTTCGCACGATGCAATGTCCAGATGGTTCGTCGGCTCGTCGAGCAGCAACACGTTCACGCGCGAGTAGATCAATTTCGCCAGCGCCAGCCGCCCTTTCTCGCCGCCCGAAAGCGCTGAGACAGGTTTGAACACGTCGTCGCCGCTGAACAGAAACCGCCCCAGAAACCCGCGCAATTCGCCGTCGGTCACGACCGATGAAGCGACGCTGCGCAACTCTTCGATTACGGTGTTGCGTTCGTCAACGGTCAGCAGGCGTTGATCGTAATAACCGGTGTTGACGCCCGTGCCCCAGCGCAGGTCGCCATCGAGCGGCCTATGTTCGCCCAGGATCGTTCGCAGAAGCGTGGTCTTGCCCGTGCCGTTGCCGCCGATGATCCCCAGCCGTTCGCCTCGCCGCAGCAACAGCGACAGATCGCTCGCAAGCGTCTTTGCCGGAAAACCTATCGCCAGTTTGTCCAGAACAAGAACCTGATCACCAGTGCGCCCCGTCGGCTTTAGTTTGAAGTTGGCAGTTTCGAGATTGCTCGCGCTCTCCAGCCGCTCCATCCGCTCAAGCAGGTTGCGGCGCGATTTGGCCTGTTTCGTCTTTTGACCGGCAAGGTTGCGGCGGATGAAATCTTCAGTGCGCGCGATCAATTCCTGCTGCTGCTCGTAAGCGCGCTGCTGCTGCTCGCGCCGTTCTTCTTTCTGCTCCAGGTACGCGCTGTAATTGCCTTTGTAACTTTCGATCCGCCCGTTCTCCAAATCGAGAACCCGATTGACCGTGTGATCGAGAAAGAAGCGGTCGTGCGAGATGATCAGGTAGGCCGATTTGTAATTGGACAAAAATTCTTCCAGCCATTCGACGGCTTCGACATCCAGGTGATTCGTCGGTTCGTCGAGCAACAGGATGTCAGGTTCGAGCAGCAACAAGCGCGCCAGCCCCAACCGGTTCTTTTCGCCGCCCGACAAACTCTCGGCGCGTTTGCCGAATTCGTCTTTCGTGAATCCCAGGCCGAGCAGGACGGCTTCGGCGCGAGCGTGATAGCTGAACCCGCCCTCGCGCTCGTATTCGTGCTGGGCGTCGCTGTATTCATGCATCACGCGGTCGAGTTCATCGCCGGTAGCCTCCGTCATCGCGTGCTCAAGCTCGCGCATCTTCGTTTCAAGCGCGCGGAGCTTTTCAAAGACCGCGAGCGCGGCTTCGATCAGAGTCTGGTCGTCGTGAAAATCAACGTGCTGGGCGAGCACGCCGTAACGCAACCCACGCAACCGCTCGATCTCGCCGTTGTCGGGAGTCTCCGCGCCCGTGATCAGACGCAGTATGGTCGTTTTGCCCGCGCCGTTGCGGCCAACCAGACCGACGTGTTCTCCGGGATTGAATTGGAATGTGACGCCGCGCAGCACTTCCTGCGCGCCGTAGGCTTTGGTTACTTCTGTGAGGCGGAACAGCATATTCGCGGTTGGGAGTGGGCAATGGGGAGTGGGGAGTGGGGAAAGCTGCGTCCTTATCCCCACTCCCCACTCCCCATTCCCTATCTCCCTATTGCCTCTTCGCCTCAGCGGCGGGAGACGGGCTTGCGCTCGCTCCGCTCGCTGTGGTCGCAGGCACAGGACGCAGCACTCCGAAACTGTTCGGGTTTTCGAGCATGCGCTGGGCGAGGAAATTTTCGATTTTGGCTTCGTCGCGCGCGCGCGCCTGAATAGCCGCGTCAACGACTTGTTTGCGCTGGGACAGGATCGCGTCCTGAATCTCTTTCCTCACGCTGGGGTCGTCCTGAGCGCGGTCGCGCGTTTCGGTCTGTTTGCCCGTGACTTTGAAGATGTGCCAGCGGCCCGCCGAATCCTTGACCGGCTCGGTGACGTCGCCCGGCTCCATCGAATAGAGCTTGTCGCCGAGCGCGGCGGGCAGCCCCATCATCTGCGGCAGATCCGCGAACTGCGATCTGGCCAGAAAGCCCAGGTCGCCCGATTGATACGCGCTCTGATGTTCGGAAAGCTGGCGCGCGATGGTGGCGAAATCGGCGCCGTTGTTGAGCCGCGTCTTGATGTCGCGGATGCGCTGTTCGGCCTGCGCGTCACCCTTCGCGTCAAACTTGGCGCCGTTGTCCGCCGGGTCAATGATGATGTCTGAAAGCCCAACGCCGGGTTGAATCGAAAACTGTTTCGGGTTGGCTTTGTAGATGTCGGCGATTTCACGATCCTGAACCTTTAGTTGAGCCTGCGCGTTCTCGTACAGCTTCTGGATCGAAAGCTGTTTCTTGACGTTATCGCGGAACTGCTCTTCGGTCTGATTGGTCTTCTTCAGTTCTTCCGCAAACGCCTCCTCGGTCAGCCCGTTCTCGACTTTGTAGCCTTGAATGAACTTCTTGATGTCGTCTTCGCTGGGCACGATGTTCTCTTTCTGCGCGCGCTGGTAAAGCGCTTCCTGCGAGATCAGGCTGTCCAGGGCCTGGATTCGATAGGCGGCTTGCGCAAGCTGAGAGAGTTGGCCTTCCTGACCGCGAAATTGTTGTGTGATCGCGCGGTCAACGTCTTTGACCAGGATTTTCGCGCCGTTGACGGTGGCGGCGACATCATCGCCGCCGCCTGAGCCGGCGGTACTGTTCCCCTCGCCGCAAGCCGACAACAGAAATGAGAGTGAAAGAATAATGATCGGCAACAAGATTTTAGGCACTGTGTCTTTGCTCCTCGAAAAATGTCCGGCAAGCTGCCAGCTTGCCGTTGCTTCTGGAAATCGCTGATTGCGTGAGTCTCGACAAGCTGGCAGCTTGCCGGACATCACATTCTGTGAATCTTTACTGCGAGACGCTTCACGCCAACGCGACAACATCAATCTCGACCTTCACGTCGCGCGGCAGGCGCGCAACCTGCACCGTCGCTCTCGCCGGTTTGGTCGCGCTGAAATACTTCGCATAAATCTCATTCATAGCCGCGAATTCGTTCATGTCAGCCAGAAAAACCGTCGTTTTAACTACGCGGTCAAGCGACGAGCCGGCGGCGTCCAGCACGGCTTTCAAATTGTCCAGCACTCGTTCGGTCTGCTCCCGGACGCCGCCCTCGACAATCTGCATCGTGGCCGGATCGAGCGGAATCTGACCTGAAGCGAAAACTAAGCCATTCGCCTTAATCGCCTGTGAATACGGGCCGATGGCCTGAGGCGCGCGGTCGGTCTGTATACTTTCCATCTTCTGATTTCCCGTCTGATTATTCGATTTGGTTTGCGAAAGTAGTGCGGGATTCTACTCGAAAAAGCGGGGAGTTGAAAGACAGGGAGTGGGGAATGGGGGGTGGGGAGTGGGGAGTGGGGAATGGGGAGTGGGGAATGGGGAGTGGGTAAGCGCCTTGCTCGCCTACATTCCCTACTCCCTACTCTCCACTCCCCATTCCCCACTCCCTTTCTTGCTTCTACTTGATATTGATCTTCACCGTATTCGACGTTTTGCCGTCAACAGTGAGTTTGACATCAACTTCGCCGCGTCCGATCAGCGCGCGGCTCAGTCGGATGTTGCTCTGGTCGAGTCCGACAAAGCCGTCAGCCGATCCTACGAACAAAACTTCAGCGTTCGCGCCGCCGATGGTCGCCGACGAAGCCGCGAGCGAACTGCGGAATCGCGTTCCCGTGCCGAACATCACCAGAAAGACCTGATCCGTGGCGTTACCCAAATCCGGACCGAGATCAATCGGCGTGGTGACGAACTTGTTCGCGGCTTGATCGAATCGCGCCACCGGTTCAAATGTCTGTTCGCCGTTTGCCTTGATGCGCAGCGCCACAGCCGCAGCCACGCCCTGCCCATCGGAATTCGCCGAGAAGAATCCCGGAGCGACGCTGGCGATCTGAACGATTCCGGTTGAAACCGAACCGTCGCCGCCGGTGATCGTGATCGTCGCCGCGCCATTGGCCGTGCTCGGCGGAATCTCGAAGTTGACTTGGGTTGGCGCAACGAAGAAGAGCGGGGCGAGGCGCTCGACTCCGCCCGCATCACGCACTCTGACCGTCGTTCCACCAAGCGATGCCGGCAGCGGCAGCGAATTGGCGGTCTGAACAGATGTCGCCAGATTCTGACCGAACGCCGCGACGATTGATTCAGCGGCCAGTTCGGCGCCGAGGAAGCTCGCCGCCGAAACGCTGGCGACGGTTTTGAATCCGCCGGTTGATTGAATCTTGCGGACTCGATAGTTCCCCCAATCGGCGACGAAGATGTTGCCCTGGCCATCGAGCGCGACATCGGTCGGCAGGAAAATCTGCGACCTCGCCGGATCGCCGCCATCGCCAAAGCTGCCGACGGTTCCGTTTCCGACAATCGTCGTGATCGCGCCCGTGCCGATGGTGATCTTGCGGACGCGATGATTGAGGAAGTCGGCGAAATATATATTGCCGTCGGCGTCCAGCGTCAGGAAGCCGCCGCCGTTGATCTGCGCGCCGAGAGCCGGGCGATCATCGCCGTTGTAACCCGGCTCGCCGGTTCCGGCGATGGTCGTGATGACGCCATCGGTTCCGACACGGCGGATGCGGCTGTCGAAACGGTCGAGGACGTAGAGCACGCCGTTTTTATCAACCGCAACGCCGAACGGCATTTTGAATGTCGCCTGCGTAGCCTGGCCGCCATCGCCCGAAAACCCGACCAGACCGTTGCCGGCGACGGTCGTAATGACGCCTGTGCTCGCGGTCACTTTGCGCACGCGCACGTTGCCCGAATCGGCGATGTAAAGATTGCCCGCCGAATCGAGCGCGAGGCCGGCGGGAGAGATCAGTTTCGCCTGCGTGGCCGGGCCGCCGTCGCCGCCGAAATCGGGGACGCCGGTTCCGGCGTAAGTCGTAATCACTCCGTCCGGCGCAACTCGCCGCACGCGATGGTTGTTGCTGTCGGAGATGTAAACGTTACCGGCGGCGTCAACGACCATGTCCTGCGGGAAGTTCATTGCGGCGTTGACGGCTGCGGCGCCGTCACCGCTCGCGCCCAGCGCGCCGCTGCCCGCGAACGCGTTGATCGCGCCCGATGGCGTGATGCGCCGCACGCGATGCGATTCGTCGTCTGAAACCAGCAGATTGCCCGAAGCGTCAACCGCGAGTCCGAACGGCGACAATCGCGCGGCGAACGCGGAACCGCCGTCTCCGCTGTCGCCGGGGGCTCCGGATCCCGCCAGCGCGACGATAATCTGCGGCGCGTTGAACGTCACCGCGAGCGACGCTTGACCGGCGTTGCCGTTGGCGTCCCACGCGGTCACGGTGAGGTTGTTCAATCCGGCGAGCAACGTGATGTTCTGAACGCTCCACGACGTTGTGCCGAGCGCGACGCCGCTGCCGCCCCGGTCGTTGCTCCAACGCACCTGGAACACAGCGTTGTTGTCCGCCGATGCGCCGCCCAGATTGAGACCGCCGCTCGTGGCGGTGAAAGTCGCGGATGAAGTCGGCGATGTGATGGCGACGGTCGGCGGCGTCGAATCGTTCAGCACAGCCGCAGTCAGTTTGCGCACCCGCCCGTTGTCGCGGTCGCCGATGTAAAGATTGCCCGCCGGATCAATCGCCAGCCCCGTCGGGAAATTCAGAGTCGCAGCCGTCGAAGCAAGCCCGTCTCCGTTGAATCCGCTGACGCCCACACCGGCGATCGTGGTGATGATGCCCGTGCCTGCCGCGACTTTTCGCACGCGATGATTGCTGCGGTCAGAGAAATAGAGATTGCCCGCCTGATCAACAATCGCGCCGACGGGAACGTTGAGCAAAGCGTCCGTCGCCGGCCCGCCATCTCCGCCGAAGCCCTGCGAGCCTTTGCCGACAATCGTGTTGATCTTGCCGTCAGCCGCCGTCACCTTGCGGATGCGGAAATTGCCCGGATCGCAGATGATCAGATTGCCGTCTTTGTCCACCGAAACGTTGTTCGGCGAATTGAGTTGAGCGTCGGTCGCAAGCCCGCCGTCGCCGCTGAATCCCTGCGTGCCGTTGCCCGCCACCGTGCTGATCTTCCCGTCTGAAGCGGTGACTTTGCGAATGCGGTTGTTGCCGAAGTCTGCGATGTAGACGTTGCCGTCTTTATCCGCCGCGACGTTTTGCAGGTTGTTGAATTGCGCCGCAGTTCCCAGCCCGCCGTCGCCGCCGGAGCCGAGCGTGCCATTCCCGGCAATCGTGCTGATCTTGCCGTCAGCCGCCGTCACCTTGCGAATGCGGAGATTGCCGTTATCGCAGATGTAGATGTTGCCAGCGCCGTCAACCGCGACGCCGATTGGGAAGTTGAGCAACGCGTCAGTCGCCGGGCCGCCATCGCCGCTCGATCCGCGCTGCCCGGCTTTGCCGGCAACTCTGCTGATCACGCCTTGCGGAGTGACTTTGCGAATCGTGTGGTTGTCGGAATCGGTCAGGTAGAGATTGCCCGCGCCGTCTATATCAATGCGGATCGGACGCGAAAGAAGCGCCGAGACAGCCGGGCCGCCGTCGCCGGTTGAACCGAATTGTCCTGTGCCTGCGACGGTCGTGATCACCGACTGAGGCGCCGAAGCCACGTTCATCGTCGCGCGGCCCAGATTGCCCGCCGCGTCGCGCGCCGTCACTGTGATCAGATTCATTCCCGGAGCGAGCGGAATGTTCGTGGCTCTCCACTGCGTTCCGGCGGTCAGCGCAGCCGCGCCAGCCGCGCCCCGGTTCGTCGCCCACGTAACTCCGACCACAGCGTTGTTGTCATTGGTCGTTCCGCCGATGGTGATCAAACCGCTGGTGTTGACGACTGTCGGCGCAACCTGCGGATCGGTGATGGCGATTTCGGGCGATTCGATGTCGTCACGTCCAGGCTGGAAGACGGTGAAAGTCCTGCCCGCAATCGTGGCGGTGGCGACGCGCCCTGCGAACGTCGTGTTCGCGTCAACCGTGTAACTGACGGTTCCGCTCGCGCTCCCGCCGCCATTCACCTTCAGCCACGCCGCGTTGCTGGCCGCCGTCCAATTGCAGCCGCCGGGCTGAGCCGTGACATTGATGGTTCCGTTCGACGCGTTGGCGCTGGCGTTGACCGTCGCGGGCGACAGGCCGTAACTGCAACCGCTGTTGTTGATCACTGCGCGCCACACGCCGCGCCCGTGCGTGAAAGCGTAAATCTGCGTCACGCCGTTTGCGATTTGAACCTGCAACGATTCGGTGATCACGTTCGGGAAGCCTGTGGTTTCGACCGCCCAGTTCGCGCCGCCGTCGGTCGAAGTGAACACGCCGACATCGGTTCCGATGTAAAGCCGCGCGGTGTTCGACGGGTCAATCGCAATGCTGTGAACCGGGACGTCAGGCAGCGCGCCCGCGCCCGATCCGTCAAGCGCGTTCCACGTCGCGCCGCCATCCACGCTGCGCCAGACGTGCGTGCCGGTGAACGTCGAATACGTCGCATAGGCGATGTCTTTGTTGCCCGGATCAATGGCCAGCGACGAAAGCCAGCCGGAACGCGGACGCGTTGACGGCCAATTCGTAGTTCCGGTCGCCGCCAGCGCGTTACTGTTTCGATGGATGTAACCGTCAGCCATTCCGACCAGCATGCGGTTCGAGTCTGTCGGCGCAATGGCTATGGCGCTGACCTGTGTTACGCCAGCCGTGATCGTGCTGGCGCGAAACCATCTGGCCGCGCCGTTGTCTGTGCGCCAGATGAAATCGCCGCCCGTCCACAGCCGCTGCGGGTCGCTCGGATCCATCGCAAACGGTGTGATGAACAACCCGCCGTCGTTGATTCCTGCGATGGCGTCGCCGAACGTCGCGCCGCCGTCGGTGCTTTTGACAAATGAAATATCAGGGAACGAGGCGTAAAGCGTGTTTGGATTCGTGAAATCCAGAGCCGCGTATCCGCCGTCGCCGCCGTTGATCTCCTTCCACCCGTTCACGCCTCCTCCGTCGGTTCCGAGCAGCGTGCCGTTGTCCTGCGTGCCGCCGAAATAGGTCTTGCCATCAGGCGAAACCGCGCCGGAATAGAATTGCGTCACGCCGTAATCGTTGTTGATCGCGGTAAATTTGACCGCCGAGTTTTCGCCTTTGCACGTGGCGGTCTTGCCGGTCGCCACCGCCGCGCGCGCGTTGTCCGTGCGGAAGACTCCGCCGTCGCAGCCCGTAAACATCGTCTGGTTGCTGGCGCCGTTGTATTGCGGATGGAAGACGATGACGTGCTGATCGGCGTGCGCGTAAGACGAAGATTTGACCGCGCCCGGCGGTTCCAGCCACCAGTACGACGCCACGCCCCAATTCTTCCCGCCGTCGTCCGAACGGAAGAGATCAATGCCGCCGGCCCAGACGCGTTCGGGATCGAGCGGGTCAACCGCGATCACGTTGTCGTACCAGCCCTGGCTGATGAAATCGTCGGAGAGATCGAGTTGGCAATCGGTCAGAGTCGCAATCAGCGGGTTCGACAGCAGCAGCGTGTTCAACTTGTTCGGATCGGTGTTGCTGACCTGCGTCGTCCACGAATTTGCAGCGCCGCCGCTGGTCGAGCGAAAGACTGCGTGCAACCCGTCCGCGTATGGCCCGAAATCAACGCTCGCCGCCAGAGCGTAGACGATCTCCTGATTCGACGGCGCAATCGCCAGACTCGTGCGCCCCATAGCAGGATCGGTCAGGACGCTTTCCCAGGTTCCGGTTCCCGCCGCGTCTGTGTTGCGATAGATGGTCGCAGGCTCGAAATTGCCGCACGAAGCGAAAACGAAATCGGTCTGCTTGTCGGTGCGAATCGCCAGGTCGAGACATCCGGCGGTGACTACGTCGCCGCCATCATTCTTCGGCTCCAGCGCGCGAGCCCAGGTCGTCCCGCCATCGGCGCTTCGCCAGACGCCGGTCTGGGTCGCGGCGTAGATTCGATTCTTGTCGTTCGGGCTGATGACCAGATCGTTGACGTAATAAAAATCCTGGTTCTTCGTGCTGTCGAGCCGTGTCCAATTGGCGCCGCCATTGGTGGTCTTGAAAATTCCCGCGCCTCTGAAATCGCCGATGCTGGTGTCCTGTTCAAACCCGTATATGCCTTCGCCTGTGCCGACGTAAATCGTGTTGGGATTGCCCGGCTCCATCACCATCGAACTGACGGTGATGTTGCCGATCACGTCCGCAATCGGTGTCCACGATTGCCCGCCGTTGGTAGTTTTCCAGACGCCGCCCGAAACACCGGCGGCGTACATCACGTTCGGGTCTTGAGGATTGATCAGGATCGCGCGCGTGCGACCGCCAATGTTACCCGGCCCCAACGGACTCCACGTTGCGGCGTTCCTCTCGCTTTCACCGCCGAGCGGCGCAGCCAGGTTTTCGCTGGCCGTGACGAACCGATCCAGCGCGGTTGAAAAATGCCGCATCCCGCTCATCCGCTCCTGCGCTTCAAAGTATTTTTCTATCGGCAGGTTCGCTTCGCCTTGAGGCAGGCGTTTTTGATTGAAGTATTGAGCCGCCTCGCGCGGCTTGTCGTAAGTCTGGCCGAAGACGTAATTGAAAAGCCGGCTGGGTGAGAAATCGAATGGGCTGATCAGGTCCTCCGGATTTTCAATCGGACGCTCGGCGAAAGAGTCGCCGCTTTCCGGACGGGCGGCTCTGCCTTTTCTTTCGGGAGACTCGATCCCGCGCATCTGCCTGCGCAATCGCCGCGCGTGTTCCAGCCACTCGGGCGCTTTCTTTGTCTCTTTGCCTTCAGCTTTTTTTTCTTTGTCCGCCGAAGCCGCTGCCTGGGGCAGCAACCATGCGCCTGTGAATAACAAACTGGCGGCGAAGATGGACAGCGAGAGCAGACGGGTGTTGTTCTTCAAACGAACGATCAATTTTTGCATTCGATGTTCTCCTTTAGGGCTGAGAGCGAACTGCGGTTACGGGTTAAGAAGTGAAGTCACGAAATCAGGAAGAGAGCGGATTTTCAGGCGCTCTGCGCGGTGGCGTTAAGGCGCTCGACTTCGATCACGCCTTCGACGCCTTTGAGCGCGCTGACCACGCGCTCAAGGTGCTGTAAATCGCTCACGTCAACAGTCAGATCAATTTTCCGGGTTCCGTCATTGAGTGTTTCGTCATCGGTGCTGGCGTTGCGAATGTTTGTTTTGACATTGGCGATGGTGTTGGTCAACGCCGCGAGTTGCCCGGTGCGGTCTTCGGTCACGACCGACAGCTTCACGGCGTAGGGATTTTCAGTTTTGTCAGTCATCCAGGCGACCTCGATGATGCGCTCGCGATTGACCATCAGATTGGCGGCGTTCTTGCACCGCCTGGCGTGAACGCCCACGCCTTTGCCGCGCGTGATGTATCCGATGATTTCTTCGCCGCGAATCGGACTGCAACAGGGCGCGCGATAGACCAGCACGTCGTCAACGCCCTTGATCAAAATGCGGTCATCGCCCAAACGCAACGCGCGTTTGACGACGTTGGCCACTTTTTGCAGCTTCGAGGCCTTAGCTTTCTCGATTTCGGCCAGGTCTTCAGGCGGCACGAACTTGATGAGCACCGTTCGCGCCATCAGCTTGCCGTAGCCGATGGCCGCAAGCATGTCGTCAATCTTGCCGTAGCCGTTGTCGTTGAGGAATTTTATGAGTTGCGGGTCTTCGAGCACCTGCCTGGGCTTCAGTCTGAGCTTGGCCGCTTCTTTATCAAAAATCTTGCGTCCCACTTCGACCGATTCAGCGCGCTGACGCTCGGCGATCCAGTGCTTGATCTTGTTGCGCGCCTTCGACGTTACAACGAAGTTAAGCCAGTCCCGGCTCGGTTTGTGTCCGGGGGTCGTTAAAATTTCGATCACGTCGCCGTTTTGAATCTGGTACTTCAACGGAACGATCCTGCCGTTGGCTTTTGCGCCGGTGCATTGATCGCCGACCTGGGTGTGAATCGCGTAGGCGAAATCCAGCGGCGTGGAGTTGCGCGGCAGTTGAATGACTTTGCCTTTCGGCGTGAAGGCCAGGACCTCTTTCGGGAACAGATCGAGCTTGAACGAATCCACGAACTCGCGCGCGTCCGAAACATCCTGCTGCCATTCAGCCATCCGCCGCAGCCATTTGATCGCGTCGTCTTCGCTGGTGTCTGAGCCTTTGCCCTCTTTGTATTTCCAATGCGCGGCGATGCCCTCTTCGGCGATGCGGTGCATCTCTTCGGTGCGAATCTGAACCTCGAAATGATAGCCCTCTTCGCCCACGACCGAGGTGTGCAACGACCGGTAACCGTTTTCACGCGGCATCGCGATGAAATCCTTGATCCGATCCTGGAACGGCTTCCAGTATTTGTGCATCACGCCGAGCGCGAAATAGCAGTCTTTCTCCTCCTTCGTAATGATCCGGATCGCGGCCAGGTCGTAGACTTTATCGAGCGTGATCTTCTGGCGTTTGAGTTTGAGGTAGATGCTGTAGAGTCGTTTGATGCGCCCGTCAATCCGGACGAATTCAACGCCTTCTTCGGTCAAACGCTGGGCGATTCTGGTTTTGACCTCTTCGATAAATGCTTCGGTGGAAGCGCGGCGGCTTTCAACTTCTTCTTTCAGCCGCTTGTATTCCTGCGGATCGAGATACTGGAAAGACAGGTCTTCCAGTTCCGCGCGAATCTTGCTCATTCCCAGCCGGTGCGCGATTGGCGCGTAAACTTCGAGCGTCTCCTGCGCGATGCGTTTGCGCTTGTCCGCAGGCAGGAAGCTGAGCGTGCGCATGTTGTGCAGCCGGTCGGCCAGTTTGACCAGCACGACCCGGATGTCGTTGGTCATGGCAAGGATCATTTTGCGCAGGTTTTCGGCCTGCGCCTCTTCTTTGGACTTCTTGCCGAGGTTGCTGATCTTGGTTACGCCGTCAACCAGATTAGCGACATCTTCGCCAAACGTTCCCTTGATGTCGCCGATGCTCGCCAGCGTATCTTCGACCACGTCGTGCAGCAATCCCGTGCTGACGGTGGCCACGTCCATTTTCATGTCCGCCAGAATGCCGGCGACTGAGAGCGGATGAATTAAATAAGGCTCTCCCGAGGCGCGAACCTGATCCTTATGCGCCTTCGCTGAGTAGATGTAAGCGCGCCTGAGCAAATCCAAATCGGTCTCAGGGTGATAACGCTCCACCTTTCTTTCTACATCTTCAAAACGGATCATCGTGAGGATTATAACAGGACAGTTAGATAGAGCTAGACGCAGGGACAAGGAGACAAGGAGACAAGGGGACAAGGAGAGGGGGGCAAGAAGGAAGATTTCTCTTGTCCCCTTGTCTCCCCTTCTCCTTGTCTCCCTGTCCCCTTGTCCCTCTTCACGGTTTGCGCGATTTGCGCGACGCTGGCTTCTCCGATTTCGGCGGCGGGGCCAACAACTCAGGCGCCAACTGCTGCAATTGCTGTGTCGCCAATTCGCCCTCTTTCGTCTTCGGGTACTCTTTGAAAATCGTGAGGAATTGGGCGACGGCGTCATCTTTCTTATCCATCTCCAGCAAAATCAGCCCGCGTTTATACAACGCCATTGTGGTCTTGTCGCCGTTCGGATTGACCGCTTTGACTTTCTCGAATTCGACTACGGCTTCAGGCAATTTCTTTTGCGCGTATAGAATTTCGCCGATCCAGTATTGCGCGTTATCGGCCAGTTCGGAACTCGGATAAATCTCGACGTACTGCTTGAACTCCGACGCCGCCAGATCGAAATTGCCGCGCGAGTAATCGCTGTAAGCCGCCGCGAAAAGCTGCTCCGCGTTGCCCGGAGTCAGTTGCGTGAACGTGGGTGCCTTCGGAATGTCTTCGATCAACTTCTTCAATTGCGCGAACTGTTCCGAAAGCCTCTCCATCCGCGAATTTGTGGCGGTGATGCGTTCGCCCATCGCGGTGACCTGCGAGACGGCTTCGCCGCTGTTGGTGGAAACCGACGACTGCGCGCGGCGGATGGCGGAAATGTTGTCGCTCATCTGCACGATCAGCGTGTTCAACTCGCCTGTGGTCTTGTTGAACGTGTCCTGCATCGTCTGAGTCTGGCGTTGCAGCAGAACCAACTCGGTTTTCATCTCCTCGATCTGCGCGGCCATCCGGTCAATCTTCTCGCGCTGATCTTTGCTCTGAGCGGAGGCGTCCAGAGGGAGAAGAATCACGACGAGCAACAACTGCAATTTGATAAAACGAAAACTGTTCATAGCTGTTCCAGGAGCAGAACACGGAACAAACGGAAATAACGGAACAGACGGAAGCGCTCAGATTTTTCCGTTTGTTCCGTTCATTCCGTTTTTTCCGTACTCTCCCCGTGCCTTCTTTATCTACTGATTCAATGTCATTCAACTTACGGCCTGTCGCCGCCGCGCAGGTAGACGAACTCGCCGTGACGGTCGTAAGCCCACGAAGGCGGAGACGAAGCCGAGCCTTCATCGGTTCCCTGCGCCTTTTCCGATCCGTAGCTGACCGTCTCGATTCGGCTCGGATCAACGCCGAGGCTGACCAGGAAATCCTTGATCGCGCGGGCGCGGCGGTCGCCAAGTCCGAGGTTGTATTCCGACGTGCCGCGCGGATCGCAGGCGCCTTCTACGCGGAATGCGACCGGGCGATTGCGATCCTGATTGAGCCAGTCGGCGAGACGGCGCAGTTTCTCCTGCTCCGACGGCAGGATGTCCGACTTGTCGTAATCGAAAAAGACCATCCTGGCGACGGCGCGAAATTGATCGGCGGCGGGCGGCTCTTTGGATTCAGTCGTGGTGCGCGGGCGTTCAGCCATCGGCGGCGGCGCCGGGTCGGTGACGCTGACGCGGGCGCTGGCGGTGGCGTTGCCGCCGTCACCCAGCGCCGTCGCGGTGTAAGTCGTCGAAACGCGCGGGCTGATTTCGCGCTCGCCCGAAGCCGGGACTTCGCCCATACCGCTGATGGTCACGATCTTGGCGTGCTCGGTTGACCAGCGCAGCGTGGTGTTCTGGCCGCGTTCGAGCGAGGATTGATCGGCCTTCAGCGTGACGGTCGGCGCGGCGGCTCTCGTCGTATTGACGTTGACTGTGGCGCTGTCGCGGGCTTCCTTCTTGCCGCGTTTGGCGACGACCTCGAATTTGGTCGTGTCTTTCGGGATCACGCTCTTGCCACCGATCTTGTCAACCTTCTCGCCATTCAGCGTGACTTCTTTGGCGTTTTTGGTTTCCCATTTTACCGTGACCGGTTCGCCGGACTTGATGTCATTGCGCGAAACCGTGAGTTTGGCCGTCGGCGGCGCACAGGCGCCGGCCAGGACAGTCATAAGGATTACAACAAGGCTCAAGGTTGATTGCTTGATTCTGCGGGTCATAAATTTTGCCTTTCCTGGTTTGATTGTGAGAAATTGTAATACTAAGAAAGACTCCACCTGTTCTTACTTAAGAGCGATTCGTATGAGCAACGCCGCCCAAACGAATCCGATCAGGTACCCTCCCAGCACGTCGCTCAGCCAGTGCGCGCCCAGAACGATTCGCGCGATTCCGCCAGCGATCAATAACAATAAACAAGTGATCGTAATAAATCTGCGCCAGCCATCGGACGTTGACTGCCGTCGCGTCAGCGCCAGCGACAGCAAATAGCCCAGCGTCGAAGCATATGTCATGGCGAAGCCCGAAGGAAACGAATAGCCCGACGGCGACCCGGTGACGCGCACCAGCGACCGCGAAGGTCTCGGACGCTCGATCAGTTCTTTCAACAAGGGGCTTAACGCGACCAGAACGGCGAAGCTGGCGATGGCCAGCAGCCCCGCCCGGCGCCCGGCAAGACGCCAGGAGATCGCCACAATCAAGGCCAGCAGCCCGACACTCAACGGCCATTCAGCGCTATCGGTGATCGCCCGCGCCCAGGTCAAATTCGCAGGAAAAATGGATTGCGCGAAGCGCGTAAATTCGACATCGCCGGGGAAATACGCGTAGCGCGCCGCCAGCGCTGAAAGCAGCGATGCGACGATCAACGTGACGCCCCACTTCACCCAGAAGCTGTCGAGTTGTTTTGCCATTTGATTATCGAGACCACGACGGCGAACGTCCGCCGGTTCGCGTCAATTGCCGCTGTTCGCTTCCGTCAACGTGCATCGTCCAGATTTCCCAGCGCCCGCTGCGGTTCGATTGAAACGCGATGTGGCGGCTGTCGGGCGACCACGCCGGATTTTCATTGCGGCCTTCGCGCGTCAGCCTCAGCGTCTGCCCTGAAGCGACGTCCGCGACGTAGATGTTGAACGATCCGCCACCGTCCCAGGCGAACGCAATGAACCGTCCGTCGGGCGACCACGCGGGTGAATCCATGTGTCCGCCCAAACGAAACAACGGACGTTCGTTCGTTCCATCAGCATCCATCAGATAAATCTGCGGCGCGCCACCGCGATCGGAAATGAACGCAATCTCGCGGCCAGTCTTCGGATTCCATCGCGGCGATGTGTTCACGGCGTTGCGCGTTCGCGTCAATTTTTTCGCGTTCGAGCCATCGCCGTTGGAGACATAAATCTCCATCGAATCGCCGTCTTTGCTCGAAGCGAACGCGATCCGCCCATCAGGGCCGATCGAAGGCGAAGTCGTCGTGCCTTTGAACTGCGTCGAGCCGATGATCAGCCCGTCCTCGCCGCGAATGACTACGTTCGGATGCCCGCTGCGATAAGAAACATAAGCCAGCCGCTTGCCATCGAGCGAGAGCGACGGGAAGAGCGCGATCGAGCCGTCGCGCGTGAACGCCCGCGAGCCATAACCGTCGTAATCCATCAGACTGACTTCGCGGTTGGCGATGTAGGCGATCTTCGATTGCGCGATGCCTTCCTGTCCGGTCAGCAGGCGAACGATCTGATCTGCGAACTGATGAGCCATCTCGCGCGGCTCGCCGCTCATCGCGGCGGAAAGCAATTGCTGCTGCGTTTTGACATCGTAAAGAAACCCCTGCGAGGTGTTCGCGCCGGTCAGATTGCCGAATGCGACATAATCCGACTTGACCGGATCGTTCGCCCACTCTTCGTAACGCAGCGTCGCAGGATCGGCTACTCGCGTCTTCGGGTAAAGGCTTTTGCCGACCAGGTTGGCGACGCCCGCGAATTTCAGATCGTTCCAGAGCGTCTCGTTGAAAGTCGCCAGCGAGGCTTCGAGGCCGCCCGCGCGCGGTTGAAAATCGGCTACAGCCAGCGCGGGGCCGCTGCCCGGCGTGACGATGATCGTGCCGAGCTGCTTGCGCAGATCCTCCTGTCCCTCCTGCGCGCCGGCTTTTGACAAGAAAACCAGCGCGACGTTGAAAACAACGATCACACTTGCAACGAAGATTACTCTTCTCATTCCTTCTCCATCATCAAAGCTTCTTGTTTCGTAGACTACTTCGGATACCTGAACCAAATCTCCGCGACAGCTTCCTGCGCCCCCATCAAAAAACCATTCGGAAACGGCGGCAGCGGATTCGACGCGATCACGGCGCGCTCAGCCGCATAATTGACCAGATTGTTCGCGCTGCGTTTTTTGAAATAATTCGGCGCGACTCGCCCGTTCGCCAGCGAGAGGATTCGCCCGTCGCGCGCGATGCGAAGCTGCACGACGACATACTGCATTCCGCTCGCGTCATTCGTCGCGGGAGGATTATAACTGCGGCTCAGGATCATCTGAATGCGCCGCCCGTATTCCGAACCGCCCGGCACACCGCCCGATCCTAAGTTTGCTCCGGAGCCGACGCCGACGCCTCCGGCCATTGCCGGAACAGGCGAGCCGAAGCTGCGTCCGACTTCGACGTTGGTGTTTGCCGAACCTCCGCGCAACGGCGTGGGCGAAACGATCTGCGAAGTCTGGTTTGCGGTCGGACGGTCGGTCGTTGTCAATTTTTCTTTTGGCTTCGGCGTTGTTTTTGTCGAAGGCAAAACTTCAGCGCTCGAATCAGGCTTTGGCGCTTCGGTTTCAACGACCTCGTTGTTGGCCGCGTTCTTCTCTTCGCCAACGAATGATACCGCGCGAGGCAGCGTGAAACCCAGCGCGCCCGCTTCAACGACTCCGACCTCGATCACGCTCTCGCCGCTTCCCTGGCCTTCGCCCGCTGCGACGATGGTTGTGGTGAGCGGATTGCGGAAATACCACGCGCACGCGCCCAGCAACGCGACGTGCATCACGATGGAAAGAGCCGTTCCTGATCGCAGATCAAAACTCACTTCTTCGTCGGTTCGGTTACGAGACTTACATTTGCCCGCGCTCGCCTGGCCTGATCGAGCACGTAAGCGATCACGCGGTACGGTGTGTCGCCGTCACCGCGCAAGTAAACGCGGCGGTCTGACGACTGCGCCAGACGTTCGTTCAAGAGCGACGACAGATCATTGACGTTGATTGCCTGCCGTTCGTTTTTGCCGCTCAGGTAAATCGCGCCTTCTTTGTCCACCGAGATGATCAAAGCCTGCGGCGTCGCCTCTTTCGCCTGCGCCTCGCGCGTTTTGGGCAGATTAACTTGAATGCCGGTTTGCAGGATCGGCGCGGTGATCATGAAGATCACCAGCAGCACCAGTATCACGTCAACCAGCGGCGTGACGTTGATTTCAGCCAGCGCGGTCTGTGTGCGCCCGTTTCGCCCGTTGCTGTTGTTGAATGCCATCTCTCGAATCCAGAATTTGAAATCGCAGGCGGCGAAGCTCACGCCTGCGAAGTGGCTTCGCGCTCGATGAAATTCAGCAATCGCAGCGAGAAGCTGTCCATTTCAGCCGCCAGAACCCTGATGCGGTTGAGATAGTGGTTATAGCCGAGCACCGCAGGCACCGCCGCCGCAATGCCGGCAGCCGTCGCCACCAGCGCATCGGCGATGCCCGGCGCTACGGCTTGAATCGAGGCCGTCGTCGCCTGACTCAGCCCGTTGAACGAAATGATGATGCCGACGACCGTCCCGAACAATCCGATGAACGGCGAAGCGCTCGCGGTCGAAGCGAGCAGACCGAGGCTTTTTTCCAGCCTGGTCGTTTCGCCGATGGCCGCGCTCTGCATCACGCGCTGAACAGCGTCCAGGTTGAGCCGCGACTGCTTTTGCAACTCGTCGTTGGCGGCGAGAAACACTGCCGCCAGCGGGCTTGCGCCGAACGACGCGCTACTTGCTTGAAGATCGGCCCAGCGGGAGCTTTTCTCGAAGGCTTGCATGAACTCCGCGGTCTGTTGCTGAGCCAGCTTCGTCGCGCGAGCTTTCGTAAAAATGATTGCCCAGGAAGCGATGGACAGAAGGAGGAGAATCAACAGCACCAGTTTTGCGACGGGGCTGGCGTGAAGAATCAGATCAAGGAGACTGCTGTTCGAATTGCCGGCCTGAGCCGCCTGCTCCTGCAAAAACCAGAACGCAGGCAGGAACGAAGACAAGATTGCGGAAACGATCAATTAAGGCTCTCCGTAAAGACGAATTTCGCCGGTCGTGAACGCTCGACGACGGCGATTGAATAATGGTTTGTTTGCTTTGCTTAACGTGCGGCTATGCTATCATGCGCCCCACACGGGTTCAAGAAAGCCCTTTGGATGAAGTAGTTTCGAGCCATTCAAGCGGCGCCTGAGCGATGGCTGCCGATACATTCCTCAGCAAACGAGCAAGGGCTTTCGCCCGATAATGAAATAAAACCAGATTCAATTCTCGCAAAGGAGAGTCAACTTATGAACCAAATGTTGAAAGTTGCGATTGCCCTCGGCATGGTCGGCAGTTTTGCTCTCTGTGCGCGGAGTGTTCAATCGGCAGGCGCGAGCTACGCGACGCAAGACAAGGCGATGAACGAATTCAGGGGCGTCAAACTAGGAATGAAACGCGACGCCGTCAAAGCCGCGATGGGTAATCCGGAGAATTCAACCGACACCACCGACGATTTCAAACTTACCGGCGACGACACGATGACCGTGCATTACGACAACGGGGAGGTGAAAGCGATCCAACTCGCATTCCTCGATCCCAAGAATGCTCCGGCGTGGAAGGATGTGGTCGGCGACGCTCCTGTGAATGAGCTTGCAAGCGGAGCCAAGACCGCTCGCAAAACGATGGAAGCTGAGAAATTCTGGGTCACCATCTATCAAAGCAAAGACGGGATGACCACGCGGATCACGATCAGCCGGTAGAAGAAGAGGAGACAAGGAGACAAGGAGACAAGGAGAATTTTCTTTCTCCTTGTCCCCCCTTCCCCTTGTCCCCTTGTCTTTTCTTCATCCCCTGCCCCCCAACTGGATGCGGATCATCGCGCGTTGGAGTTTCAGTTCAGCGCGGTTGAAGTCAATGTCGTCGCCTCTTGAGGCCAGACGCCTCTCGGCGCGGTCGAGAGCGCGCTGCGCGCGTTCGACGTCTATCTCTTCGGGCTTTTCAGCTACGTCCGACAAAACGGAGACGCGGTCTGACGCCACTTCGACGAAGCCGCCGCTGACGTGCATTCGCTTATTCTCGCCGCCCTGGCGGTAGGAGAGGACTCCGGTCTTCAACTGTGAGATCAATGGAGTGTGGTCTGGCAAAATGCCGAGTTCGCCGCCGAGTCCCGGCACGACGACTTCATCAACCTGTTCGCGCAGGGCCAGCTTTTCGGGCGTGATTACTTCGAGATTGAGTTTATCTGCCATAGTAAGTAGGGAGTGGGGAGTGGGGAGTGGGGAGTGGGAAGCAATCCTACTCCCCATTCCCTACTCCCTACTCCCGGCTCGATTACATCTTCTTCGCCGCTTCAACCACCTCGTCAATCGTTCCTTTGAGGTAGAACGCCTGTTCGGGGATGTCGTCGTGTTTGCCGTCCACGATTTCGCGGAAGCCACGGATCGTCTCGGCCACCGGGACGAGCGCGCCGGGGATGCCGGTGAACTGCGTCGCGACGAAAAACGGCTGTGACAGGAACCGCTGAATCTTGCGCGCGCGAGAAACAGTCAGCTTGTCTTCTTCCGACAGTTCGTCAATGCCGAGGATGGCGATGATGTCCTGCAGGTCTTTGTAACGTTGCAGGATTCGCTTCACATCCTGCGCGCAGTTGTAATGCTCCTCGCCAACCACGCGCGGGTCGAGGATGCGCGAGGTCGAGGCGAGCGGATCAACCGCCGGAAAGATTCCCAACTCGGAAATCTGGCGCGAGAGCACCGTCGTCGCGTCCAGGTGCGCGAAGGTTGTAGCCGGCGCCGGATCGGTCAGGTCGTCCGCCGGAACGTAGATCGCCTGCACCGACGTGATCGAACCGCGCTTGGTCGAGGTGATGCGCTCCTGCAACTCGCCCATCTCGGTCGCCAGGTTCGGCTGATAACCCACCGCCGACGGCATGCGTCCGAGCAGCGCCGACACTTCCGAACCCGCCTGCGTGAAGCGGAAGATGTTGTCAACGAAGAGCAGCACGTCCTGCCCCTGGTCGCGGAAGTATTCAGCGACGGTCAGCCCCGACAGCGCCACGCGCAACCGCGCTCCGGGCGGCTCGGTCATCTGGCCGTAAACCAGCGCCACTTTCGATTTGCTCAGGTCTTCGTCGTTGATGACGCCGCCTTCCCGCATTTCCAGCCAAAGGTCGTTGCCCTCGCGCGTGCGTTCGCCGACGCCCGCGAAAACCGAAAACCCGCCGTGCGCTTTGGCGACGTTGTTGATCAACTCCATGATCGTCACCGTCTTGCCGACGCCCGCGCCGCCGAACAGTCCGATCTTGCCGCCCTTCAGGAACGGTTGGATCAGGTCAATGACTTTGATGCCGGTGACCAGCATCTCCTGCGATGTAGATTGATCTTCAAAGGTAGGCGCGTGGCGGTGGATGGCGTAATGATCGGCGGCCTTAACCGGCCCGCGCTCGTCAACCGGTTCGCCGATGACGTTGATGATGCGTCCGAGAGTGCCGTTGCCGACCGGGACTTTGATCGGGCCCCCGGTGTCGGTCGCTTTCATGCCCCGGATCATTCCGTCTGTCGGAAGCATTGAAACGGTTCGCACGCGGCCTTCGCCCAGGTGCTGCTGAACCTCGCAGATGACATCAATCGGACGCGGCACGTCGAAGCCTTCGCTGGTGACGCGCAACGCCTGGTAAATTGGGGGCAGGTTGGAATCGGAAAACTCTACGTCCACAACCGGGCCGATGATCTGCACTACTTTGCCGATAGTGCCTGCGCCGGTATTGCCGTTCGTAGTCGCCATAAAGTCTGTTTCATCTCCTTCGTTGTAGTGGCCTGTGTAACTACCGCGCAGAACGACTTTCGCGGGATTTTGGCTTCGGATGTAAGATGATAATTGCCTGTTTGAAGCCTCAATCACGTAACTCGTACCGCACAGTGTCGCTAGCTGGTTTTATGTACGCTCGATTAAAGAGGCGGAGTCTAGCATGGGGAAAACCGTTTGGCCAATGGCCAATGACGTTGAACGCTGATGGGCCTTCGCAGCCTCCATCTCGTTGCTCTTCTCCGCCTCTTGTGGGATTGTATCGCCGCAAAACTTTCAACCTGGAGAAACCTATGACCCCCGTTCGCACCTTACCGCATCGCGCAATGCTGGCGCTGGCGGCTTGCGCAGTTCTGGCCTTTGCCGGTCATGCTCAGACTCAATCAGATAAACTGCGCGTCACCATCCTTCAACTCAACGACGTTTATCAAACCTTGCCGATGGACAATGGCAAATCGGGCGGATTGGCCCGCGTGGCCACGCTCCGCAAAAAGATCATGGCCGAATCGCCGAACACGCTCTTCCTGCTCGCGGGCGACACGATTTCGCCCTCGGTCGCGTCGAGCGTCTTCAAAGGCGAGCAGATGATCGCGGCCTGGAACTCGATGGGCCTCGATTATTCCGTGCTCGGCAATCACGAATTCGATTTCGGCCCGGACGAATTGCTCAAGCGAATGAAAGAATCGAAGTTCGTCTGGCTCGGCTCGAACGTCATTGACCGGCGCACGAACAAACCGTTCGGCGGGATGCCGCCATTCGCCGTTCGTTCTTTCGGCGGCGTCAAAATCGGCATCTTCGGATTGCTCACAACAGACACCGCAACCAGTTCCAAGCCCGGCCCCGACGTGCGATTCGTCAACCCGGTTCTGGCGGCGAAAGACATCGTCAAGAAACTGCGCAAGGAAGGCGCGCAAATCATCATCGCCATCACTCATCTGGCGATGAGCGAAGATAAGGAGTTGGCGCAGCGCGTCCCGCAAATTGACGTGATCATCGGCGGTCACGAACACGAGCTGTTGCAATCGCACGCCGGACGAACGCCGATCTTCAAATGGGGACAGGACGCGCGCACGCTGGGCCGCATTGACCTCAACCTCTCAACCGCCACGCGCAAAGTCGAGAGCATTGACTGGGCCGGCATCCCCGTCACGAATACCCTCGCCGACGACCCGGCGGTGGCCGACGTGGCCGCTGAATACGAAAAGAAGTTGGACGCCGCGCTCGGCCAACCCGTCGGGCAAACGGCGGTCGAGCTTGACGCGCGGTCAATCACCAGCCGTTCGCGCGAAACGAATCTGGGTAATCTGGTGGCCGACGCTTTTCGACAGACCCTCGGCGCGGATGTGGCGCTGCTCAACGGCGGTTCGATTCGCGCCAACACCATGCTCGCGCCCGGCCCGATCACCAAACGCGACACGATTGCCATCCTGCCCTTCGGAAACCCGGTGGTAAAAATCGAAGTGAGCGGAGCCAAGCTGCGCGCCGCGCTGGAAAACGGCGTCAGCCGCATCGTCGAAGAGGAAGAGAGCGGACGCTTCCCGCAAGTCTCCGGCCTGAGCTTCAGCTTCGACGCGCGAAAACCCGCCGGCTCGCGCGTGACCGAGGTGACGATCAACGGCCAGCCGCTTGATGAAAAGAAAAACTACTCGCTGGCGCTGACGCCTTATCTGGCCAATGGCGGCGACGGCTATTCGATGTTCACCGGCGCGCGGTTGCTGGTTGACGCGGAATCGGCGCAGATTGATTCGGCGATTCTGGCTAATGCCATCGCGGCGGCTGGAACCGTCTCGCCGAAAGTCGAAGGGCGCAGCAAACGGCTTGATTGAAAAATCAGCGCAGCGAGCGGCACTGACTAAATCAAAGCACACAACTCGAGGACACAAACTTTGCCACAGAGTCACAGAGCCACAGAGGGGGTCAAAAGGAAAAAGGCGACTTCCTTGATCTTCACTTTTTTCCTCTGTGACTCAGTGGCTCTGTGGCTGACTCGGTTGCGCCAGTTTCGCTTGGTTCGATTTAGATTCCGAATCGCGCAGAAAGAGAAAGACGGGATAGTATTTTTCGTGCGTGGTGTTTTTCATCGGCGCGAGCCGGTAACCCTTCATCATCGGGCTGTCAGCCTGAACCCAGACAATCGCCGCGTAACGCCCCGATGAAATCTCGCGCTGAAGCGTCTCGCGCAACCGCTCCGACCTTCCGTCTCCGTACTGAAGAAAATCTCCGAAGTGATAGTTGTGGCCGGAGGCGATGGCCAGTTCGGGATGCACACTGATGATCGTGCTCTGCGGCGGGACTTCTCGCGCCAGCGTCTCCACGATTTCGCGGTAATAAGCTTCGCTGCGATAGCGAAAACTCTCGGCGTGGTACAGCCGCCAGAATTCCACCTCACCGCCAAGCGCGAACAGGCAGATGACAGCCACGTAAAGATAACGGCTCCATCCGCCAAACCTTCCAGCCGACACCTGCTTCCAACTGAGCGCGACGATGATCGCCAGCACGATCAAAGCTTCCAGATAGTAATTGATGTAAGCTCCGACCCGCGCCGAGGTAACGAACGCGAACGTGAAAGCCGCGACGAAGTAAGCCAGAAGCAGCGCGCCCGGCGATTGCAGCAACGAAATCAATCTCTCCCGCTTCAGCGGCGCAATCCTGAACGGCGCCCATCCGAACCTGCTGACGACGGCGCCGTAAACCACCGCAAGCCCGATCCACGTTGACGGCGATTTGAAGATGGCGATGAACCATTTCAACGCCCAGTCGTAATTCTGCGGCGTCTGCCTCATCAACGTCAGATGCTGCCAGAAGTATCCGCCGTCCGATGTCGCGTTCAGAGCCAGCGCAATGACCGAACAGATCGCCGCGACTCCGGCCAGAACCGTCATCGCAAGCCTGATCTTCCCAAGTTGCAGATACCGCGCGACGGCGACGGCGATTGGCAGTAGCGCGGTCTGTTTGAAAAAGAACGCCGAGGCGAGCAGCGCCACGACCGTCAGCGCTCGCCAACCGATCCGGTCAGGCTCATCGCGCGAAGTGAAGACCAGAGCCAGCGCCGAGAAAGAAAACGCCATCGCCAGCAGATCGGGCCGGTGAACGCCGATCCAGTGAAACAACACGTTCGTCGAAAGAAAAAAGATCACGGCCAGCGTCGCCGCCCGCCTCTCCCGCGTCAGCGCCCAGGCGATCTTCGCAATGCAGACGACGCAAACAACCGCCGCGACGACCGTCAACGCCCGCCCGAACCACAACTGCCACCCGAACACGCGCAACCCGATCCCGACAAGCAGGTAGTAAAAATAACCATACGGCGCCATCACGAAAGGCTCGCGCAACGCATAGCCATAAGGATTCTGCCCCTGCGCGCTCATCAGCGAAGGCGTCCAGACGCAGGCCTCGAAATGGCCGAGATCGAACGGATAGATCAACCGCGAAACGCTGAGCGCGGCCAGCAGCAAGGCCAACGCGATCAGCGCGCCAAGATCAAATTTGTCGTTCAAATGGCTAAAAATCTGTCTCATCAGATGCGATTTGATTCCGAGGGCGGCCAACCGGCTATGCGCTTTGTGGCGGTCTTCGCATCATGAAAATCGCCGCTTTGCCGTAAAGGTCTCCTTCAAGACCTTCCAGCGAGTGATGTTTAATGTCTTCGCCCTTTCCCAGCTTGCTGGTCCAGTCTCCATCCGGCAACTGCCTGGCGACGTGTTGTGGAATGTTGTTGTTATCAACGTAGAGGGCGATCTTCTCAACACCCGGTTCCGGCGCGCCATTCTCGCAGACCTTGTAGGAATTCATCTCAAACGCTCTGATCCAACTGTTCAGGCTATCGCCACGAGGAACACCGGGCGGCCAGTAATAACCGCGCACTCCAATCAGGTTCGGATCCCAAAATTGCTGTGTATCGTGAACAGCCCAGGCGACGCAGTTGTATCCCTCATCCGCCTCGCTAGTGACGCTCCATTCGCATGTTTCCAAGTCGGGAAAATCCTGCTCGATATCTTCGATTGGCATTTAGCTGAGATAGCCTTTCTCCCGCCCCCATTGCAACCACGATTGCACGGCTTCGCGGAAATTGGCCTCCGGCGAAGCGGGGTCTTCTCCCGTAATGGCGTGCAAAGCCCATAACCAGTGCCCGCCGTGTTGTTGCAGGTCGCTGAGGATTAGCGGGACTACGGCCTCCCCCATTCCGATAATTCGCTGATAAGCGGGATGCAAAGCCATCTGCGAAACAGAGGACAAATGGCGCGTCTCCTTCCGCCACTGCGCGGCCAGAGCCTGAAAGAGTTCTTCATTCGCCTCTGGCCAGAGCCGCGCCAACACTTCGCGCTGTTCAGCGGGTGTCAGATGGCGGGCGGCGTCAATCACTTCCATCACTTCGGTTGACATAACAAATCCCTCTTTGCGCCTTTCGCTACTTGATTGATCGTCACTGCGAGCGGCGGCTGACAATCTCTCACATCTCGCTTCAGAAGCTCAACCCGGCGATTCTCTCGATCATTACGCTTCGATCAGCGGACTTATCCGACTCACTTCACATCCGCCGCCAGCAAATTGCGCAGCGCGACGTATCCGGCTTCACGTTTGTCGTCGTTTTTATCACCACGCCGTTTGTTACGCGCGTGCGGCAAAATGAGCTTGATGAAAGCGGGCTTCGATTGCGGTTGAACTTTTGACGCCAGCGCTCCCAGCGCACGAGCCGCCGCAGACCGCACAGACCCTTCGGCGTCTGACAAGCGTTCGAGCAAGGCCGCGATCACATCTTCTCGCGCCGCCTTCTCGCCCAGCGCTCCCAGCGCACGAGCCGCCGCATACCGCACAGACCCTTCGGCGTCTGACAAGCGTTCGAGCAAGGCCGCGATCACATCTTCTCGCGCCGCCTTCTCGCCCAGCGCTCCCAGCGCACTCGCCGCCGCAGACCGCACATACCATTCGGCGGATGA